>OAWE01000187.1_pt1 | contig 21472 bp, 18 predicted proteins | sample 1476531 | NCBI WGS metagenome assembly OAWE01 (sample SAMEA2580131, study PRJEB22360) | human gut metagenome | biome: human gut; feature: human-associated habitat; material: faeces | place: Denmark | collected 2008/2010 | reverse complement strand
TCCCCGGCTTAACAACAAACCCGGCTTAATCGGAATTAAACCGACATCGGTTTAACAGCGATAAGGGGCTGCAATACCGTCCCCTCCCGATACGCCTTGGCTCAGTTGTGGATCGCGTTGGCGCTCATGCCGAGCTGATTAGCAGTATGCTATTGTTGCATGTTGCCCAATATCAGCTCGATCGCCTTCGTTCTCGTCTCCAGTGGGATGACGGGTTTCGCCATATGGCCAGCATGCCGGGGGTCCGATGCTAACCAGCGTTCCAGGGCACTGCTTGGTCGGATATCCCAGGCGCTCGACCACTTGGGCCGTTGCCATCGGTTTAGTGGAATGCAGTTTCACCGCACGCCGCCGTTTTCCGGGACTTGGACATACGATAATCCTTTCATTCAGTCTCCAAGAAAACTTCTGCACTCCTCTGTCGGGGTGCTTCCTGGCTGGAATCAGTGGTTTGACTGGAGCCAATATCGTTGGAAAATGGCTTTTCTGATTTTTGGATTGTCTTTGTTGGACCGACTGTGATTGGCTTACTGCGGCGATCATCGTTAACGGATTATATTCAAGTCAGGTTGCGACGCGGGTTAATCTATCGGTGTGTGTGAGACTGGCTCATGGCGATCATTCGCGACAACCAAGACATTTCTTGCTGATAACGGAAGACGGTTTATTCCAGCCCGCACTTGGGCTTTGGCTCGAGCTCACACCCATCGAACAAAAGCGCACATAATATAGCAAATAGAATAATAAGTGCAGCGAAGGCCCATCGTGTGCTATATTGTAATTACGCCGTGACTGCGCCACTTCGCAGGTTTGAGGAGAAATCCTCGACACGGCGTCTGTCATATTTAGACGTGCAATGCACCGTAAGGCACCGACACTATTCCATACCCGTTCACGTCTCCGTTCGGGCGGCACCGGATATTGCCTCGTATCACATTGTAGAAACTCGAATCGCCTTTGGACACCTTGCGGTAGACGGCTCCAGCGACCAGATCTGCGAATTGCACGCCGACGCTGTGGTGCGAAGCTGCGATGAACAGGCCCTCCACCAGGTTGTTGTAGTCAGCGCGTCTGCTGTCGTGGTTGTTGAGTAAATCGAAGTGGAAGTTGTCAAGTTGCTTGTTCTGCTGGTTGTTGCGCTCGTCAATCACCACCATTCCATAGAAGGGTGAGCCGGTCGTGGCACGCTGCATGTCCTGCAGATAGTACTGGAAACGAGCACAGACCGCTTCGAACGCGTCGTGATACATGTCCTCTGCATCTCGGTCGGGGTGCTTTTCGTAATAACTTTTCGTATCCACTACGGCGGCAAGAACACGGAAGCTCTTGTAACTGGCGATTACGTTGAACAATCTCATGCGCAGCTTGTCAAGCTGCGGAATGTCCAGATGCGAAAGCGGCGTCACCTTGTGACTTAGTGGATGAGGGATGAAGTACCGCCATTTGACTTCTCCGTCAACGTGATACTCAGCCTTGAGTCTCCTGAGGTCCCCTTGGAGGGACTTCCACTGCGCTTCAGGCACAATCAAGCCACCGAGGACGAAATACGGATTGCGCTCAACGGCATTGCGCGCCGGTGCGGTACCGCTCTCGTCAAGAAACAGAATCTGCATAGCAAATCATTTTATACCGATTCCCGCGAAACAGGCATCTTACCGAGAAACAGGCTGGGAGAAAATGATATAGCTTCCCGGTTGTTTTCTCGTGCCGGGATTATCCTTGGCTTCATAAAGCGATCAGAGCTAAGGAGCGAGTCGTGACGGACGAGACCAGCATCGACGTATCAAAGAAGAGCGTTGCCGACCTGCTTGGTTCGGGATCGAAAAGTCGTTTCCTGATTCCGGAGTATCAGCGACCCTATGCGTGGGGAGCGGATCAGATCAACACCTTGTTCGACGATCTAACTGAGTATGTGAAAGCTGATTTGGATTCCGAGTATTTCCTCGGCTGCGTGGTTACATACCGCAACGGTAAGGAGCAGGAGGTCATCGACGGACAGCAGCGTTTGACGACGCTTTTCCTGCTTCTACGGGCGCTGTACAAGAAGCTTGAGGGCATGTCGGACCAAAAAGCCCGCACCAATCTAATGAACCGCATAGCGCCGACGTTGTGGCGTACCGATCAGATCACGGGAGAGGCGGACCGCAGCTCCACGCTCATCGAATCGAGGGCCATCGATGATGATGCGAACGCCACGTTGAAGATGATTCTGGAGACGGGCGAGACCGACCCGAATGCCAAGGATCCGTATTCCTTGAATTACCGTCTTCTGGAGAAGCGCATCAACGACTACGCGGCGGAGGAATCGCTCAACTTCCATCTGCTCATCGCCAGATTACTGGACAATGTGATTGTTCTGCCGATCAAAGCAGACTCGCAGGATACGGCACTCATGATCTTCAACACATTGAACGACCGTGGATTGAGTTTGTCCGACGCGGACATCTTCAAGGCGAAGATGTACAAGTACGCGGGCGACGGCCGCGAGGAGTTCGTCCAGGCCTGGCAGGATCTGTCCGCTCATGCGGAGCACGCGGGGCAGAGCATGCAGGCGCTGTTCTACCAGTACATGTTCGTCCTGCGCGCGGAGGAAAACGACCGCAAGACCACAACTCCGGGCCTGCGCAAATGGTTCTCCGAAAAGGAGTTCCAGCGTCTTCGTTCCGGTCGGGTGCTGGAGGACCTGGGGCGGATACTGAATGTGTGGAAGGTCGCCGTCAACCATGAAAGCATCGAGGGTGAGCCGTGGTCGGACGACGAGGCCATCCGCCAGGCGCTGGATATCCTCATGGATTACCCGAACGAGTTCTGGAAATATCCAACCGTCATCTACTATCTGAAGCACCACGACGAGGGTGATTTCGCCGTAAGATTCCTGGCGTTCCTGCGCCACCTGACGGCCGCGCTCGTCTCGCGGTTCGCCATCAGCCCGTCCGTCAACAGCGTCAAGCAGCAGGTTCTCAACCTCGACGCGGAGATTCTCAAGTCCAAGGAGCCGAGATTCGACTTCAAGGACGTGGACACCGAGGAACTGGCATCCAAGCTGCGCGAACCCCACTACCGGCTGGTACGCATGCTTTTGAAAGTCATCGCATACCATGACCCGGAGCAGCGTGGACTTCTTCCGGAACATTGGGAAATCGAGCATATCTTCCCCCAGAAATGGGATGACATGAAGTTCCCGTCCTTGTCGAACGACGAGGTGAAGGCGAAACTGGAACATCTAGGCAACAAGGTCCCCTTCGAGAAGAATCTGAACATCCGAGCCAGCAACAGCTATTTCTCCAGGAAAAGCAAGCTCTACAAGCAGAGCGGCATTGCGGTGACACGCCGGTTGGGAGCCGAGCATTCCGATTGGAACCTCGAAGACATCGACACGCGTGACGTGCGTGTGACGGACTTGATTCTTAGTGAGTTTGAAGCGTGGGGGTTAAACCGCAACGGTGATCAGTCCAATATATTGGTCAGACCGCGGCCCACGGCTGAACAGGCGGAACAAATCCGACAACTTAAGGAACTCGGTCTTATCTAGGGGGCTGAGATTTGCTTCATGGAATGCAATTCAGCGCCAAGACTTTTTCGGATTGTCCTGACGCTGAGCTTGTCTTCGATGAGCAGTTTGTACATGAGGTTCTTCGTGAGGTGGTGCACAACCTTTCGGGCACTACCCTTCAAAAACCCAGAAGAATTTAGATACTGATTATAAATGAGTAATTTGATACCTGTTCTCTAAAGACAGGAAACGAGTAGGATCAATGCCCAAATGGTTCTCTAATTCATGCACAGCGATTATGGAGTGATTAGTTCGTTCAATCGGGTCTTCAGTCTTCCTTGAACAAGAGGTTTTGACTGCATTTAGACGTTTCCAAAATGCTGCTCGCTGATCTTTGCTCATGACATGAAATGGATCAAAGAAATCACTGCTTGATTCAAAATACGGCAATGTGGTTGAACCGTCTGCAGTATATAATTCGCCAAGCGGATTGGTTGAAAAAGACAGCCATGCAGGATCATAATCTTTAGAAATAAGCACCGTTGGAATGGAATGAGGATCTTTCCCTTCCCGTCTCAATACTTCCCCGGTATTCTAATCGCTTAGACGCATAAGAAAAAGTATGTCCCATGCAGCATTCCATGCGCAATTGGCTAATTCACTTGGCTTAGTAATTTTGTTGGGGTCAAATTTAGTCAAATGCCTCGCATTACCCCTGTATCTTGTCTCTTTAGAGTTTCCGTCCTTTCCCAAAAGCTGATATAAGGCAAGAAGCGTCGGTAATGCGGTAATAAATCCCAGATCATCATGAGCCCATTTATAGAATCGCTCAAATTGGTTGATAGATTCATCGATAGTCTTTTGATGAGACGTCTTTTCCAGCTGTATTGCGAGCAGATATAGGATGCTTCCGTAGAATATGGGAAGATAGCCAGACTCAAGGGAGACACAACTATCGACTGTTTCATCGATATTGGAGTCATATGAATATGCATAGCTTGGAGTGGTATCACAAATCCATGCGAATTCGTCTTCTCCACAAGTTATAAGCTTACAGACTGCACTTCCATAATTACGGAATTGACTGTAGTTAACGCCGTTATTCCGCTTTAGCGATAGTTCTGTCAGTCCAAGTCGATAGCAAACTCCTGCCGCGCCAAGAGACATTCGTGTCGCTCTACATTGGCTACGTATATAGCTTAGGAGTTGCCGTAGTTTTGGACTAATTTGTCTATGACCAAAATAAAAGAGCCGATATCCTTAATGACATTTGTGTCGAGTATGAGGGCATACGGCTCGTGTAGCGTGTCAACCTCCGAATGGCATATTAAACGTCTGCCGCCGATTACAGGATATAAGGCATCCATACTATTTGTTACCTCTATCTACCGTTTCAGTCCAGATAGGTAACGCAACGCATTGGCATGGGTGTGGTGCCCGGAATGCGGTGTTCGGGCGGCCTTAGTCGATGCGGGATGTTGGGCTTCGACGGGACGGTGGGATGTTTCCGGATTATTTTCGGGTGCCTTTAGGTGCCTCGTGGAAAACGAGGCTGATCGGCAGATTTCCCAAGAACGGAAAACCTTGGAATAAAGCCAAAAACGACCACATGCGATTATCATCAGAGGTATTCATAATGATGGTAGTCATACGTTCCATGTTCTCATTGCCCCACGTCATTGACTGGCATTGCCGCTATCGCTGCTATCGAGTCGGTGATTGTCAGCCAATGAACTTGATGCCGGTTTCGCTGCCGCTACCGGTTGAGGAGCCGCTCGAACCGTTATTACCGGAGTTTGAACTGGATGATCCGCCCGTGGAGCTGGAAGAGGAATCGGAGCCATTGGTTGATCCTGAACCCGATCCGGTTGAGCTGTTGCCGGAACCGGTGGAGCCGCCAGTCGTGCCCGAATTAGTGGAGGAATCGGTGCCGGTCGAACCATCGGTGGATCCATTGGTGTTGGAATCGGTTGAGGAGTCGGTGCCGGTTGAGCCGGACGTGCTTGAATCGGTGCCGTCGTTGGACGAGCCGGATGTGGAGTCCTTGGTGTTGGAATCATTCGAACCGTCGGTAATGCCCGGCTGCGGCAGTCCGTTATTCTGATTGGACGTGTCGGTCTGCGTTTTGGTGTCGGTTTGCGTGGGCGTGGTGGACGGAGTGATGATATGGTCCGTGCCACGGCCCTGCGTGACCAGCATGACGATGCCGGCGGTTACTGCCACGGCGAGCAGGCCGGATACCAGCGTGACGATAATGGCGGTGCGCTTCGAATTATGGGAGCGGGCCTTGCGCAGTTCATTGACCGAATAGGTTCGTCCGTTCGCTCGATTGGACACGACTTCGCGCGGCTTGCGCGCGGTGGAAACGGTATTGACCATGCCGGTCATCGTCGTATCGGACTCGGATTCGGCTGCCTTATCGGACTTATTATCCGTAGTGTCATCGTCATTGCCGGAAGACGAGGCCGACTGTAGTTTCTCACCGGAGGCGGTGAGTATGTTTTGATAGATTTTGGTGGCCACCGCGGAGACGATGTAGCTGGCTGCCGCGCCGATTACCGAGCCGGCGATACCGATTTTCGATGCCAGTAAGAATGAGGTGACGGCGGCAAGGGTGCCCGCCACGATGGATGAGAGGGAAAGACCTTCGAAAAACTTCTTCACAAGACACGACCGTAAAGTGTCGGGCTGGAAGGTTGCTTAAGGCTCGGTGATACCGAGAGGATGCCTACACGAGACCTTCAAAACCTAGCCAGCGGAATGTGGAATGACTCAAAAATATGGTGCCGATGAGCAGTGGGAATCAGCGCAAAGTGGCGCAAAGTAGCGCAAAGAACAACCGAAATTGGTTCGCTTGGAGCGAAAACGACGTTCAGCAGAACGTCATGCAGCCCAAGCGAAGCTGCCGTTGCCGGCACCCAACTCGAAATGCAGTTTGGCGATGCCAAGTCCGATTTCCGATTGCACGCCTTCAAGAGCCTCGGCCTTCACCGTAACGGTTCAGGGCAATGGAGAACCCATGACCATCCATGGCCGAAACTGAATCGTCAGTTCCGGTGCAGCGACTGTTTGGTCGGCTTGATTACCGACATCAGCACGGCGACGAAGATCAGCGCAAAGCCCACCAGTGAACTCCACATGATTGTCTCGCCCCAGAACAGCGCGGAGAACGTGACAGCGAACAGACTTTCCGTACACATGATGATTGACGCCTGCGAGGCAGGCACGTGAGCCAGACCGATGTTCTGCATGATCTGGGCACTCATCGTGGCGCCGAGGAACAGATAGAGCACGCTGGCCACTACTGAGGGTGCCAGCCAGCTGGCGTTCGGCATGGGTTCGGTGAACAACGCGCCGATGATGAACAATACGCCGGCAACGCCGAACTGCACAAAAGTGACGGCGATAGGGTCGAAGCGTTTGGTGTAGACACCAAGGCAGGTCAGATTGAACGAGAAGATGACCGCGGTGGCGATGGTCAGCCAGTCGCCGGCACTCAGCGACAGCGAACCGCCCGGCTTCAGCGAGACGAAGCCGACGCCGATCAGACAGATCACGCCGGCGACCAGATTGATGGCCTTCGGGCGGTTTTTTGAAATAATCCACGTGGCGAACGGGGTGAGTACGCAGTAGGCGGCCGTCAGGAACGCGCTGCGGCCCGGTTCAATGGTCTGCAGGCCGATGGTCTGGGTGACCATCGTGCCCCAGTAGGTCAGGCCCACCACGAGCGCCGGCACAATGATTTTCGGCGTCAGATACGGCACGATGTGCTTATGGAACAAGGCCAGCATGCACAGGCAGGCGCCGATCATGCGCAGACCCATCAGCCATTGGGGCGGAATCGCCTCCATGGCGAATTTGGCGAGCAGATAGCTGCCACCCCATAATGCAGCGCAGCCCAGCAACATGAGTCGGGCGAGATTCGGGGGAAAGTTGCGGGACCAGCGGCTGCGCAGCTTGCTGAAACGTTCGACCAAACCCATGGTGCACCTCAGGACAGTTAGGAAAACTTGTGGCTCTCTCGGCTCACAGATTACGGGAACTACCGGCCAAAATCGACCGGTCGATGGGTGTCGGGTGTGTGACAGGTGTGTGGCTGGTGCGCGACCGGGGCATGGCATCGCCAAGCAGGCAAAAACCGGATGAAAGCTGTGCGAAGGTGAGGTTACTCACAGCGAACATCCGGGCTAGTCGCGTTCGAAACCGGTACTCTGGAAAGAGTAAGGATACGTTATCCGTAGCAATCATGAAAGGATTCGACATGGCAGTCATTACTCCGGAAATCAAGGAATTCATCAAGAACAACCTTGGCTGGATCACCACCGTCTCCAAGGACGGCGAACTGGACCTCGGCCCGAAGATGTCCCTGTTCGTGCTGGACGACACGCACATCGCCTACCACGAGCGCACCGCCGGCCAGCACTATGAGAACCTCAAGAACGGTTCCCCGCTGGTCATCGCTTTCGCCAACCTCGAGAAGAAGCAGGGCTACCGCTTCCGCGGCAACGTGGTGCTGCACGTTGACGACGACATCTACAACGAGCAGGTCAAGGTCGCCGAGGAAAAGGGCACCAAGAAGCCGGCCGTGATTCCGGTTCTCGAAGTCACCGAGATCCAGGACCTTGCCTCCGGTCCGACCGCCGGCAAGACCATCGCCAAGGACTGATTAGCTGACGTATTGGTGGCTTCCTCGTCAGAGGGAGCCACTTTTTCGCTTTTTAGTGCGCAGTACTAGGTGACGGCCTTGGGCGTCGGTGGTGGCGAAGAGGTAGGTGCTACCACCGTCCTTGAGTTTGAGTTTTTTGCGCAGCTGGGCCACGGTTAGGGGGAAATTGCGTACGGCGATGTTGGCGTGCGTGAGGCCGGCCAATAGCTGTTTCAGTTCTTTCTTGTTCATGGTGGCGATGGATTCGATGGCGAATGACCTGCCTGGAAAATCGGCAATAGGTTCGGCCGCCACGAACAGGTGGCTATTCGGGCTGATGTGATGCACGGCGAAGCGCTGTTCGAGAACATCAAAGCATCCGGCCTTCATGATTGAGGCGTTGGGCTCGTAAAGGTACTTCCAATGCGAGGAATCGAAGTCGTTCGCGCTTTCTTCAGACAGGGAATCTTCGGTATTGCAAGTATTGCGTGCAGCCAAGGCAGAATCGCTGATAGTGGTGTGATTGTCGCTGTTATCGCCGGCCTTGTACGACAGCACCTGCTCGTCATTAGCACATACCACGAGCGGTGAGGCGTAACGGCCGCGCCCCAACACCAGCAACAATTCCTTGCACTCATTCCCGGTGGAGACGATATGCACCTCATGTACCGCGCCGGCGAAATCGGCGACGGTCTTATGCCAGTCGAGCATGGGGGAGAGCTTGACCATGACCGTCGGTGCCTTGGCCAGCAGCATATCCTTCAGGGTCAGCACATCCGGCATGCAATCGGCAATCGCGTAGGTACGCGAGCCATGATCGTCACGGCGGGCCGGATCGAGGAAGATCATGGAGACTCGGCCAAGCGTGTCAAGCACTGCTGTTGAATCATCATTGATGACTTCGGCGTGGTCAAGGCCGAGTATCGGGAAATTATGGCGAGCGATATCACATAAAATGGATTGTTGTTCCACATATATGGCACGATTGAACACTCGGGACATGTAAGAAAAGTCGACGCCGAAACCGCCGGTCAGATCGACTAGGGATGTCGGGGAGTCGTCGTCGACTGCTTCTTCGGCCAACAATCGCTGTGCCAGCCGAGCCTTGTACTGTGCGGTGAATTGGCTGGAACATTGTTCCATTGGGACTTGCGGCGGGAAAATCAGCCCATCATGGGACGCCCAGTCAGGTAGCTTGAGTGAAGCGCGCTGCCAGCCGGCAATTTGCTCCAGCGCGAACGGCACATCCACGTCGCCATCATGCTTGGCGTGCAAGGCCACATCACGCACATCTTCACGGCGGTGTTTGGCGATGAACGCCCAAGTCGACTCAGAAATCTCCATGCCGCCATTCTAGGGGTTGTGCTGAGATGAGTATGGCAAACCGCAAGAGAACGAGGTGGCGAAAACCGATGATCGATGAAGTGATGATGCTGCGTCATGGCCGTACGCAATACAATCTCGAACATCGCTTGCAAGGCCAGATCGATGTGCCGCTCGACATCGTAGGCCAATGGCAGGTTGACCAGACCGGATTCGCGCTCGCTTCACGGTATTACTGGGCCAAGGTGAACCGACTTGCCGAGCATCCCGAAGCCATCGCCCAGCCCGGTCCTGACGCCGCCGAACGCACTGATACGCGCCAGTTCGAGGAGGCTCCCGCCGCCGGCCGGCGCATGGTGGTGATGACCTCCGACCTGTTCCGTGCCCAACAGACCGCACACGCCTTCGCCGATATTTTGGGATTGCCAGTCACCTGTGACCAACGACTGCGTGAACGCAGCTTCGGCGAGTGGGAAGGCATGACCCGCGCCGAAATCAAAGCCGTGGCAGCCGACGACTACGCCTCTTGGAAACAGCACACTGGGGGCGAAACCAAGCATGGTGTGGAAAGCCGTGCCGCCGTGGGGCAGCGAGGTGCCGATGCCGTGCGCGCACTGGTCATCGACTCCGCCTATTCAGACAGCACGCCCACCACGCTGATGCTCGTCACCCATGGCTCATGGATTACCGCCACCATCTCCAACCTGCTCGAACTTGACCCGGACGGCATGAACGCACTCGGCGGCATGCGCAACGCCTGTTGGTGCCGGCTCAAAGTGCGCCACAGCGTCAACGGCACCCCCATCGAACAGCCCCTGTGGGAGTTGGAGGAATACAACAAGGCTCCCGCCATCGCCGACAGCGCCGACTGGGAGAACGGGCCGACCGATCTGCGAGGACCGCACATGCCAAGTTGGCAGCCAATCGTCTGGTGATGGTCGCTATGCGAAACCCCGCTCGCAAATTCGAACGGTGGGTCTAGACTAATCTCGGTTTGGAACCGTACAGCGATAGAACAGTAAGAAAGCGCGGAAGGCGGGTGAGACGACATGCTGAGAATCTTCAGCTCAATCAATGGCCAAGTGGAGCAGATCGAGAAACCGGAAAACGGCTCCTGGTTATGTTTGAGCGAACCCACTGATGTGGAGCTCGCCACCGTCGCCTCGCAAACCGGCATCGACCTGGCCGACCTGCGTGCCCCTTTGGATGACGAGGAACGTTCACGTGTAGACGTCGAAGACGATTACACGATGATCATCGTCGACATTCCCACCGTGGAAGAGCGTGGCGGACGCGACTGGTACGAGACCATCCCGCTGTCGATCATCGTCACCGAAAACCTCATCATCACCGTCTGCATGCAGGACACGCCCGTGCTCCACCCATTCATGGAAGGCACGATCCGAGGCTTCAACACCTTCATGCGTTCGCGCTTCATCCTGCAGATCCTGTACCGCAACGCCACGATGTACCTGCGTTACCTGCGCATCATCGACCGCGAAAGCGACAAGCTTGAACTGAAGCTGCGCCACTCCATGCAGAACCGCGAGATCGTGATGCTCATGGAGCTGAGCAAGACTTTGGTGTATTTCACCACATCGCTGAAATCGAACGAAATCGTGATGGAGAAGCTCACCACCCTGCAACGCATCAAGCAATACCCGGACGACGAGGACCTGCTCGACGACGTCATCACCGAAAACAAGCAGGCTATCGAGATGGCCAACATTTACAGCGGCGTTCTTGCGAACATGACCGACGCTTTCGCCTCGATCGTGTCCAATAACCTGAACAACGTGATGCGCATCTTCACCATCATCTCCATCACACTGTCCATCCCGACCCTGATCTTCTCGATGTACGGCATGAACTTCGATGGCGGCATGATGGGTATGCCGTTCACTGACAAGCCGTGGGGTTTCATGCTCATTATCGTGATTTCCATGGTGCTTTCCGGTGCGGTTGCCTGGTTCCTCACACGTTCGCGCATGTTCAAGTAAGGCGTTTGACGGTTATGCACCACTGGTCATCGTTCGCCAGCCGTAGCATGCTCCGCGCTCGCCGTCCGATGCGGCGCGGATTTCGCTCCCGACTGATGGCAGGATTCGCCGCGGCCTTTGGCGTGATATTGCCATTATCCGGTCTGGCCGGTTGCGGCCAAATTCAAGTCACCACCGTCTCCGGAGCGCCGGAGGGGCCCACCATCGCCATTGGGGTCGCAGCCGACGAGCCATCGGTGGGAGCATGGCATGACGGCACATACCAGGGCTTCGACATCACCATCGCCAAATACGTGGCCGCCAAACTCGGCTATGCGAACAAGCAGATCGTCTTCAAACAGGTTCGCCCCGAAAACCGGCGCTCCATGCTGGACAATGGACAGGTCGACATGGTCGTCGCCTCTTGGCCTATCACCGATGGGTCCAGTGCGATCGTTGATTTTGCCGGACCATACCTCACGACCAGCGTCGGTTTGCTGGTCAGGTCGGATGAGCGTGGCCGATTCACCAATGACGCAGGTTCGGTGGGTGACGTAGGCGACGGCACGGTGTGCGCAGTGAAAGGTGACGAGACAGTCGGCATCTTCCGCGGCAACCACCCGCAGGCTCGGATTCAGGAGCGCAGCAGTTATGCGCAGTGCGTCACGGCCGTGCAAGTAGGGTCGGCGGATGCCATAGCCTCCGATATGGCGGTGCTTTCCGGTCTTCAAGCGGCCAACGGGCCCCAGTATATGGACGTGATTGCGGACAAGGGCGAGGTCGGTTATGGCATCGCCGTGAGTCAAGGCACCAGCCAATTGGCGCAGAAAATCGCGGAAGCATTGGAAGACATGGTTGAGGATGGCAGCTGGACGGCCGCCAAGGATACGTTCACAAGCCAAACAAAGCTCACGGTTTCGCTGAACGGCGACCCCAAAGCCATCGTCTCGGATGCTGAATAACGATTGACGACGTGTCCAGTTGCGAGGCTACCTTGCTGATTTATGAGTGACAACGAGAAGAGCACGCAAACCGAAGAGCCCAACTTCCGCTACAACGCCGCACTGGCGCAGGACATCGAAAACAAGTGGCAGAAGATTTGGGACGAGCAAGGCACCTTCTGGGCCGCCAACGTCAACGGCGATTTGAAGGACGGCAAGGGCCGTAACGCCGAAGGCCGCACCGCCTACTTCGCCATGGACATGTTTCCCTACCCGTCCGGCAAGGGCCTGCACGTCGGCCACCCGCTGGGCTATCTGGCCTCCGACGTGGTGAGCCGCTACCACCGCATGAAGGGCGAGAACGTCCTGCACGCCATGGGTTACGACGCCTTCGGCCTGCCTGCCGAACAGTACGCAGTCCAGACCGGCCAGCACCCGCGCGTGACCACTGAGGCGAACATCGCCAACATGAGCCGCCAGCTGCACCGTATGGGCCTGAGCTTTGACAACCGTCGTACGTTCGCCACCATCGACCCCGGCTACGTGCGCTGGACCCAATGGATCTTCTCGCGCATCTACGATTCCTGGTACGACGAGGACGCCACCAACCCGTCCGGCTCCAGGGGCTCCGCACGCCCGATCGCCGAGCTCGTGGCCAAGTTCGAATCCGGCGAAAAGGCCATTCCGGGCCACGAGTCCGACGGCAAGCAGTGGTCCGACCTCACTGACGCCGAGCAGCAGGATATCTTGAACGACTTCCGCCTGGCCTACATCTCCAAGTCCCCGGTCAACTGGTGCCCGGGTCTGGGCACCGTGCTGGCCAACGAGGAGGTCACCGCCGAAGGTAAGTCCGAGCGTGGCAACTTCCCGGTCTTCCAGCGTGAGCTACGCCAGTGGTCCATGCGCATCACCAAGTACGGCCACCGCCTCATCGCCGATCTTGACGGCATCAACTGGCCTGAGAAGGTCAAGCTCATGCAGCGCAACTGGATCGGTGAATCCCATGGTGCCTCCGTGCACTTCACCGTGGCCACTGCCGACGGTGACAAGGACATGGAAATCTACACCACCCGTCCCGACACGCTGTTCGGCACCACGTTCGCCGTGGTTTCCCCGGAACATCACCTGCTGGAGAACGTGCCCGCCGAATGGCCGGCCGATGTACCCGAAGACTGGAAGGGCGGCTATGCCAACCCGGTCGAGGCGGTGAAGGCCTACCGTCTGGCCGCCGAAGCCAAGACCGCCAAGGACCGCGTGAACGAGGCCGGTGAGAAGACCGGTCTGTTCACCGGCCTGTACGCCACCAACCCGATCACCGGCGCGAAGCTCCCGCTGTTTACTGCCGACTACGTGCTGATGGACTACGGCACCGGTGCCATTATGGCCGTGCCTGGTGGCGACCAGCGCGATTACGACTTTGCCGTGAAGTTCGGTCTGCCTGTCATCTACACCGTCACGCCTCTGCCGGATTCCGGCGACGACTTGGCCAACTACGAGGGCAAGGCGCCGTTCGTCTCCCATGACGGCATCGTGATCAACTCCTCCGTCGAGGCCACCGAAGCCAAGGGCGACGCGCTGAGCCTTAACGGCCTGCGCGTGGACGACGCCATCGCCAAGGTCAACGCCTGGCTCGAATCCGCCGGCGTGGGCAAGGGCACCGTAAGCTACCGTCTGCGCGACTGGCTGTTCTCCCGCCAGCGCTACTGGGGCGAGCCCTTCCCGATCGTCTACGGCGAAGACGGCACCCCGCACCTGCTGCCGGATTCCGCATTGCCGATCAACCTGCCCGACGTGCCCGACTATGAGCCGCGCACCTTCGATCCGATGGACGCAGAGTCCAACCCGGAGGCACCGTTGAGCCGCAACGAGGACTGGGTCAAGGTCGAGCTCGACTTGGGCGACGGCAAGAAGACCTACTACCGCGACACCAACACCATGCCGAACTGGGCCGGCTCCTGCTGGTACTACATGCGTTACCTCGACCCGACCGACACCAAGCACATGGTGGAGAAGGACGAGTTCGACTACTGGATGGGCCCGAACCACAACAAGTACTCGGGTGATGAAGGCGGTGTGGACCTGTACATCGGCGGCGTCGAACACGCTGTGCTCCACCTGCTCTACTCCCGCTTCTGGCACAAGGTGCTCTTCGACCTCGGCTACGTGGACTCGGCCGAACCGTTCCACAAGCTGTTCAACCAGGGCATGATCCAGGCCTACGCCTACACCGACGACCGCGGCCAGTACGTGCCGGCCGACGAGGTCGTGGAAGGCCCGGCCGACGCCTCCGGCGAGCCGACCTTCACCTGGAACGGCGAACATGCCAACCGCGAGTTCGGCAAGATGGGCAAGTCCCTCAAGAACATCGTGACCCCGGACTACATGTACGAGAACTACGGTGCCGACACCTTCCGCCTGTACGAAATGAGCATGGGCCCGCTGGACGAGTCTCGCCCGTGGAACACCCGCAACGTGGTCGGTGGCATGCGCTTCCTGCAGCGTCTGTGGCGCAATGTGGTCGATGAGACCACCGGCCAGGCCCATGTGACTGAGGACACGCCGGACGAAAAGACCCTGAAGCTGCTCAACAACACGATTGCCGAAGTGACCGCGGAAATGGAAGGCATGCGCCCGAACACCGCCATCGCCAAGCTCATCGTGCTCAACAACCACCTGACCGGTCTGAAGGCTGTGCCGCGTGCCGCCGTGGAGCCGCTGATCCTGATGCTCGCGCCGATTGCCCCGCACATCTGCGAGGAGATGTGGAGCAAGCTCGGTCACGCCGAATCCCTGTCCGCCGAGCCGTGGCCGGTGGCCGACGAACGCTACGTGGGCCACGACACCGTGACCGCCGTGGTGCAGATCAAGGGCAAGGTGCGCGCCAAGCTCGAAGTGCCGGTCGACATCGATCCGGCCGATCTCGAGAAGCAGGCGCTTGCCGCCGTCGCCGACCGTCTTGGCGGCAAGGAGCCGCGCAAGGTGATCGTCAAGGCCCCGAAGATCGTCTCCATCGTTCCCGCGGAGTGACTTGTTGCGAGCTAGCTCCCCTCTTTGAGGGGAGCTGGCTCGCGTAGCGAGACTGAGGGGAGCGTCAACCGCCCACCTCAATTGTGGATAACTTCATAAGCTAGAACCACATACCCCGTTTCAGCTGGACAAACGCCCATGAATCCATCAGCGTGGATGCATGGGCGTTTCTCATAACCATCGCGCAGACCATGCCGCCAACCGTTTGCGCGCATTCAGCAGGCAGAGCGCAGCCATGCCCCAACCGCGAGTGGAACGGCCCACGACGCCTCCGCCGCCTCCCGGCCATGCACGGATCCGTCCGGCCGGCCACCCGCCCCAAAGGGCGCAGAGCGGCCTGCGGCAGGCGACCCGTGACAAACGTGCGTTATCGGATCTGATTGGCGTACGTTCCGCCGATGCCGTCGGCGAATCAGCCAGACTCACCCGGGATCAGCCGCGATTGTCGTTCACCATTGGGCATGCCTTGGCCGTGATATTGCTGCTGATCGTCGCCCTTGGCATCAGCTTGGCATTGCTGGTCCAACAGTCGATGAATATGGCCATGCTGTCTCAACCGACCGCCATGCAGACCACGGGCGGCTCCGCTGGAGATCAGACGATGCCATCGCAGAACACCACGGACGAGAAACGCACGGATCCGCAGCAGTCGGAGCATTCCGATGCCACAGCGAACCCCGAATCGGATACCACGCAATCTCCGCACATGCAGACGGACGGCAGCGATGCCGGCGCTTCCACGCATGGTCTCATCAACCTCAACACGGCTACCGCTGAGGAATTGCAATCCATCAAAGGTATTGGGCCGGTTACCGCTCAGCGGATCATTGATCATCGCACGGCGATTGGCGGGTATACATCAGTCGATCAGCTGCTGGATGTCAAAGGCATCGGCTCCAAGACGTTGGAGACCATGCGAGGGCAGGTGACGGTCGGATGAGCAGGGATTGGATACTGCGCGAGCAGGGGAGCCGCGATTGGAGGATGCTGCCGATCGCCATAGTGATGTGGGCGGCGAGTCTGGGAGCGCACGCATTATTCGCATGGAGGATGTCTGATGGACTCGGCACTGGTCAGGCAAAGGCCGATGCCGGAGCTGGCATTGACGTCACCATAATCGGCATGGAATGGCCTGTCACACGAATATTGCCTATAACAGTGGCGTCATGTGCTGCCGTGGCGGCGATGATCGTGGTGTCTTTCCGCCTGCGGATCCGGTGGACGGGAACATTGACCGTATGCGTTGCGGTGGCGTGCATCGGCAGTATGACGGCAATCGCGTCGGACACCATTGCCTGGCATGATCCTGCCTCCGCACAAGCTCGCCAATCCAGTTCATACCACGAAGTCATGGCCACGGTGACGACGCCCGTGATCGCTTCGGACCAACGCACATACGATTGTCAGACGGACATACGGCTGAGCGGCATCACTGTGGATGGTACGGATGTACGTTCCACGGTCGCTGTGCGTGTATACGCCGACGAATCGTATTGTGGGCAGTTGCGTCGAGGCGCGGTCCATCTGCTGACAGGCGTATTGCAGCAAGCGCGATATGGACGCATACCACTATGGCTGCTCTTGGAAGGAAAACAGCCGGTAGCACAGGTGCGGGCTCCGCCGTGGCATCTCGCCGCGATTGCGCATGTGCAGGAGGCGTTTTTCACCGTGACCGAACAATTGTCCGATCAGGGGCGTGTGTTGGTGCCGGGATTGACGATGGGTGTGCTTGGCCAGGATTATATCGGCGGCGAGGCCGGTCCGATGCCGGTCAACAGCACGTATGCGCAAACGTTGGAAAATCAGTTCCGCCAGTCCGGCATCATGCACCTCATGGCCGTATCCGGTGGCCACTTTGTACTGGTGGCGGGATTGGTGCGCCGATTATGCATGTGGATGCTGCTTGATCGGCGGCTGACGGCGTTGCTGGTCTCTGGAGTATATGTGCTGCTGGCATTGGCGATGTTCCCCAGTGATTCGGTCACCCGCGCGTTCATCATGGGATTGATAGGTGCGTTGACGTATGCGATGGGGCGGCGTACGCAAGCGTTGAGCGCCCTGTGCTGGACGGTAATCGGTGTATTGGCGGTGAATCCGGATATGTCGGCCAGCTACGGATTCGCCTTGTCTTCGGCCGCCGTACTGGGTATCGTGCTGTTTGCGGAGCGGCTGGCCGGTGCCTTTGAGCGAGCGATGCCGCACGGCATCGCCGAAATGATGGCGATGACCGTGGCCGCGCAGTTGTTCACCCTGCCGATTCAGGTGTTGATGGAACCGGAGTTGCCGTTGCTGTCCGTGCCGGCGAACCTGTTGGTGTCGCCGTTTGTGGGATTGGCCACGATGGCGGGATTGATGGCATTGGCCTGCGCATGGTGCGAGCCATGGCTGGCCGGCGTATTCGCGTGGATATCGTCATGGGGCACGCTGGTGATGGAACGGGTGGCGTTGTGGCTGGGTGGCAGCACGATGGCCGTCATCCCATGGAAAGACGGCGTTACGGGTGCCGTGCTGATTGTACTCCGGTTCATGGGTATCGGCATGCTACTGGTGTTCGTCAGCCGTTGCCTCCAGCATGTCCGTCGTTATGAGGCCGGAATGCCTGGCGTGCGCTTCGGTTCCGCTTGGCGTGTCCGCCTCAGTCTCTGGTGCGAGGAGACGAGACGTCTCTTTACGCGGCGGCAAGCCGAATAGCCAATGCGGTATTCGGTGCAGCAACCATCGCAATAGCCAGCCGAACCTATGCGATAGGCCGCGCGGCATAAACCATCAGCCGGCAAAACTGCGATACAGTTGAGACCAGTTCAACCAGCTGCATGAAGGAGTGCCGGCGATGATGTTGTCTCATAATCCGATAGTCGAACCATTCGCATTGGCCCACGCCACCATCGTCACCGGAGATAAAGCCGGAACCATACTGCGTAACATGACGATCGTGGTCGGAGCCGACGGACGTATCGAACAGGTTGCACCCAGCATCGAAACCAGTATCCCAGCCGAATACCACTATCTTGACGGCACCGGCAAAATCGTGATGCCGGGGCTGATCAATGCGCATACCCATCTGTTCTCCCAAGGCAAGCCGCTCAATCCGAAGCTGGCGACGCCCAAAGGCCAACGTATGGTCGCCACATTCGCGCATTCGCCATTGGGCAAGCCGTACATGGCCGCAACCGTAAAACACAACGCCACAACATTGCTGGAGTCCGGCGTTACGACGATCCGCACGCTTGGCGACGTGGGATATGAAGTCGTGACATTACGCGATCAGATTGATGCAGGCCAAATCCTCGGACCGCGTATCTTGGCGTCCGGACCGCTGATGGCGATTCCCGAAGGCCATGGCGCCCCGCTTATCGCACTGACCAGCGGCACCCCGGAAGAGGCGCGTACCGCAGTCGCGCAGAATCTCAAGGCTGGCGTCAACGCCATCAAAATCGCCGCGACCGGCGGCGTAACCGATGCACAGGAAATCGGCGAGGCCGGCAGCCCGCAGATGAGCGTGGAACAGATGCGGGCGATTTGCGATGAGGCGCATCAGTATGGTGTTATTGTCGGCGCGCACGCGCAAAGCCCGGAAGGCGTGCGGCGTTCGCTGCTGGCCGGCGTCGATACCATCGAACACGGTAGCGTGCTCGACGACGAATTGATCGGCATGTTCCGGCACAATCCGAATGCGTTGCGCGGATACTCGGCATTGATTCCGACACTGTCCGCCGGCCTGCCATTGACCTTGCTTGGACAGGACGTGACCGGCATCACCGACATCCAATTGGAGAATTCCAAAAACGTGGTCGGAGGCATGGTTTCAGGTGCTCGTCAGGCGCACGAGGCCGGATTGATGATAGGCGTCGGCACCGATACAGGCATGACATTCGTGCCGCAGTACGCCACATGGCGTGAGCTGGAGCTGCTGGTCGCATATGCCGGTTTCAGTCCGGCTGAGGCCCTGCACGCAGCCACTGCCGTCAACGCTTCCATTCTCGGCGTCGATGCCGAGACCGGTTCTTTGGAAGTCGGCAAATCCGCTGATTTGCTTGTGCTGAATGCCAATCCGCTGGACGACCTGCGCGCGTTGGAACACCCGGCATTGGTCATCGCGGCCGGTCACCCGGTATGGCGTCCCGGTCCCAAGCGTTTCGCGGATATCGACGCCCTGTTGGATGAGGCATACGCCTAATCGCGGGGTGCTGCCGGGCCGTTATGCCGGCAGGTCATTGTCCAACCTGTGTGGCGAGATGGGGGCATGGCGAAAACAGCAGCGAACGTACCGGTAACCGTGGTGCCCGGAGGCGACTCGTATTTGAACGACGCGCGCACCAAGGCACTGTGCGCACAAGCGTTGAAGGCGCGACCCGACGCCGAACTCATCGAGCTCGACGCCACATCGGCCGACCAATATGCCTTCGATGAAGCCGTCAGCCCATCGTTGCTTTCCGACGTTGCCGTGGTCAAACTCGTCAACCTGCAGAATGCCGACGAAAAGCTCGCCGAAGCTCTGGTGACGTACACCAAGCAGGCCGCCAAGGATCCGAACGGCTCCAGCGTGGTGATCTGCCAGCACGAGGGCGGCGTCAAAGGGCGCAAGATCATCGACCAACTGGTGAAAGCCGGCGCTCGCAAAGAGGACGTGCCGGATTTGAAGAAACCGGATGCCCAACTCAATTTCGTACTCGGAGAATTCGAGAAACGCGGTCGTAGAGTCGAACCGATGGCCGCGCAGCAGCTGGTATCCGTGCTCGGCGGCAAAACCGGCGAACTCGCCGCCATGTGCGAGCAATTGTGTTTCGACTTTGACGATAATCCGATGGGGCTCGACCGTGTCAACCAGTATTTGACCGCCAATCCGCAGGTCACCGGTTTTGCCGTGGCAGACAAGGCCGTGGAAGGCAAAACCGCAGAAGCCATCGTCATGATGCGTGCAGCTGTGGAACAAGGGACCGATCCCATCGCGCTGATCGGCGCGTTGGCCATGAAGCTCCGTACCATTGCCAAAGCCTCGGCGGTCCGGGCCGGCACGATTTCACAGGCCGAAGCGAAAACCAATCCGTGGGTGCTGAAGAATGCGATGCGCCAACTTGGCGGCTGGACTTCGGCAGGACTCGCGCATTGCATCCGTATGCTCGCCTGGGCGGATGAGCAAAGCAAAACGAACGGCGGCGACCCGGTATATGCGCTGGAACGCTGCATTGAAGACATCAGTCATAAAGGTCGGTAAAAGTCGATAAAGGGGTATTTATGAGCGAACACACTATTGCGGCTCCCACCAGCGAGGCCATGCAGGAGCTCGGCCGCCGCGTGGCCGGAATGGTACACGGCGGCGATGTATTGCTGCTCTCAGGCCCTCTTGGTGCCGGCAAAACCACATTCGCCCAAGGCTTCGGGGCGGGGCTGGACATTACCGAACCCATCGTGTCTCCTACATTCACCATTGCCCGCGAACTTGACGGGCATTTCGCCGACGGCACTCCGGCTCATCTGGTGCATGTGGATGCCTACCGTCTGGGCGGCTCAGCCTATGCGCCGGGGCAGGACGCCATCGGGCGTTTGTTGGACGAGCTGGAATCGCTGGGATTGGACGAAGAACTTGAAGACCCCGGCGAGAACACGGTGGTGCTTATGGAGTGGGGCGAACAAATGGCCACCGCCTTGGCACCAGAACGACTTGAAATCCATATCGATCGACCTCTCGATTCCTCCGATGTCGCATCCGCTGGATCAGACGGCGAACTCACCAGCAACGGCACTCGTACCGTCGCATTCGTCCCAGTCGGCAAGCGATGGGCCGCGTTCGACCTGCAATAAGCCATGCGCCCATAGACTCCTCGATGTACACTCTCTAGAGGCTTTACGACTAGGAGGATTCATGGGTTGCACGTTGGTGATTGACACCTCATTCGGCTCGACGGTCGGCATTGTGGGGCGCGAGCCCATTGTAGAGACCGATTCGCGCACCCATGTGGAGAAACTGCAGGTCAATATCGCGCGCGCGGTCGAGGAGGCCGGCCTGACTCCTGCCGATATCGAGGAGATCGTCGTGGGCATCGGCCCGGCGCCATTCACCGGC
>OAWE01000185.1_pt1 | contig 21761 bp, 16 predicted proteins | sample 1476531 | NCBI WGS metagenome assembly OAWE01 (sample SAMEA2580131, study PRJEB22360) | human gut metagenome | biome: human gut; feature: human-associated habitat; material: faeces | place: Denmark | collected 2008/2010 | reverse complement strand
GGCGGCGATGTCGACGCGCTGCTGCTTGGCGAGCTTCTGCGCGTCCTTGGCGTCCTTGGCGTTGGTGAACTTCTTTTCGGTGGCCTCGGCTCCGGCGGCGGCGCTGCCTTCCTGCGCGGCCTGCGTGTCGGTGGCGGGGGTGTGGGTCACGATGCGCGGGGCGTATCCGTGGCGCTCGTCTGCGCGCACGGCCTTCCAGCCGGAGACCATCTCGCGGGTGGCGGCCTCGGGGTCTTCGGCGCCCGCGATGGCGGAGACCGCGAACCAGCCGGCGGCCTTCGTGCCGGCCAGCATGGCCATGTCAGCCGCGGTCACGCCGCCACCGACGACGACCGGGAACTCGCTGGCGGAGCAGATCGTGTTGATCTGCGCGGCATCCAGGGTCTTGCCGGAGCCGTCGTTGCCGCCCACCGAGGCTTCCGGCTTGGTGGAGGAGACGTGCAGAGGTCCGGCGCCGATGTAGTCGATGCAGCCGTCGGGCAGCTCATTGATGAGTCGGACCAGGGACTCGGTCTCAGCCGACAGTCCCACGATCGCTTCGTCGCCCAGCAGGGCGCGGGCCTCGCGCGGCTCCATATCGCTCTGGCCGATGTGCACGCCGTCGACCTTGATGCCCTTGCGGCGGGCCTGCCACACCACGTCGGCGCGGTCGTCGATCACGAAGGCCACGGAGTCGGACTTCTCGTTGTCCTCGATGATCTGCGCGATGTCGCGGGCCATCTCGGTCAGCTCAGAGGCGTCGGCGCCCTTGGCTCGCAATTGAATGAAGGTGGCGCCGCCATGCAAGGCCTGATCGATCACCTCGGTCAGCGGCCGGTCCTTGCAGTCCTGGGGGCCGACCACGAAGTACGCGCTCAGGTCGAACGAATCGCGCATGGACGCGAATGGGTATTCATTGCTCATCTGTTGTTCCTTTAATTGTGTTATTGGAAGAATATGATGCCGGCGCCACTCATCGGGAGCACCGGGAGGGGGCGGCTATCGCATGTCGATCGCGCGGTCTGCCACCTCCTCGGCGGTAACGTTCCACAGCGCGTCCAGCAGCGCCACCTGGAACGAACCGGGGCCGTTGCTTCGTTTCTCGGCTATCTCGCCGGCCGTGTTGTACAGCGATGTGGCGGCGAGCGCGGCGATCAGCGGCTGCGCGACGGCGAGATACACGGCGGTGACGCCGCCGAGCGAGCATCCGGCGCCGGTGATTTTCGTCATCATGGCGCTGCCACCCGCCAGCCGGTACACGTGTTCGCCGTCGGTCACCATGTCCGTCGCACCGGAGACGGCCACCGCTGCCGTGCCGTTGGCGCCGTGCCTCGCCATGAACCGTGCGAGCCGCTGCGCCGGTGCGATGGCGGATTCCACGTCGTCGACGGATTCCACGCCGGCGGGCTTGGATGCGGTAGCGGTCGCGGATTCCTCGTTCAGCCCCCACATGGCGTCGAGCGCGATGATCTCCGAGGCGTTGCCTCGGATCACGGTCGGCGGATAGCGCTTGAATGACTGCAATATGGCGGTTCTGGTCTCTCCAATGCCGGCGGCGACGGGATCGAGCACCCAGGGATGGCCGGCATTGTGGAACGCCCTCGCCACTTGCGGCAGCGCGTCCTTGTAAAACGGCAGCAGGGTGCCGACGTTGATGTAGTCGGCGCCGCTGATCGTGGCGGTGTCGATGATGTCGTCCGGCAGGAAGCTCATGGCCGCCGCGCCGCCGGCGGCGAGCTGCGCGTTGGCGACAAGGTTGATGGTGACGAAATTGGTGAAGGACTGCGCCAGCGGCGTAGTCTCGCGTACCGTGCGCACCGCGTCCGCTATCTGCTCGCGCAGTGATGGCTGTGTTTGCGGCGATATCCGCGTGTTCGGCGATTCCTCGCTCATAATCATTGCTCCCTACGATGGTCTTGACCAACAGGTTCAAAGGGTCAGGCGTGTGGCCTTTCTCAACTCGCGTACTGCTGCGGGTTCCCCTGCATTGTGCCCTTCAACGCTATGGCCCAATATGGACATTGTGTCTTGCGTTTCTTGAAGGTACGTGGTAGTGGCGCCCTTTCGTTGCCGGCATGCGTTGCGTTGCGATTTTTCCGGCCCTGTATGGGGGATACAGGATTGGCGATGGCGACACGCCGTTTTTGTTAATGGCATTTACATGAAATACAGGTAATGAGATATCATTCTCATGATCACCGTGTGGATATCGCATTGGTGCGTATACACTAACAGCAACAGAGCGGCGCGGCAGGCGCTCGTGGATTCAATGAAGAAGGAACGTTTATGGCAGTTCGCAGACTCGGTGGCCGCATCGTGGCTTTCGCCGCCACAGTGGCCTTGTCAATACCGTTAGGGTTGTTAACAAATTCAGCGTGGGCGGTCGAGGACGCCACCCGATCCGACTCCACCACGCAGATGAGCTCCACGCCGGAGGTGGTCTACTCCAGCGCCGTGGATTCCAAGCAGAATCGCACCTCGGATTTCGACGCCAACTGGAAGTTCATGCTGTCCGATTCCGTGCAGGCGCAGGACCCGACGTTCGACGATTCGGCCTGGCAGCAGGTCGACCTGCCGCATGACTACAGCATCACGCAGAAGTACTCGCAGAGCAACGAGGCCGAAAGCGCGTACCTCCCCGGCGGCACCGGCTGGTACCGCAAGTCCTTCACCATCGACCGGGACCTCGCCGGCAAGCGCATCGCCATCAACTTCGACGGCGTGTACATGAACGCCACCGTCTGGTTCAACGGCGTCAAGCTCGGCACCCATCCGTACGGCTACTCGCCGTTCTCCTTCGACCTGACCGGCAACGCCAAGTTCGGCGGGGAGAACACCATCGTCGTCAAGGTCGAGAACAGGCTGCCGTCCAGCCGCTGGTACTCCGGCTCCGGCATCTACCGCGACGTCACCCTCACCGTCACCGACGGCGTGCACGTCGGCAATAACGGCGTGGCCATCAAGACCCCGAGCCTCGCCACCCAAAACGGCGGCAACGTGACGATGAGCCTCACCACCAAGGTCGCCAACGACACCAAGGCCGCGGCGAACATCACCCTCAAGCAGACCGTGTTCCCCAAGGGAGGCAAGACCGACGCCGCCATCGGCACCGTCACCACCGCATCCAAGTCCATCGCGGCCGGTGCCAGCGCGGACGTGACCTCCACGATCACCGCCGCCTCGCCCAAGCTGTGGAGCATCAAGAACCCGAACCTGTACACCGTGCGCACCGAAGTGCTCAACGGCGGCAAGGTGCTCGACACTTACGACACCGAATACGGCTTCCGCTGGACCGGCTTCGATGCGACCAGCGGTTTCTCGCTCAACGGCGAGAAAGTCAAGCTCAAGGGCGTCTCAATGCATCATGACCAGGGATCGCTCGGTGCGGTCGCCAACCGCCGCGCCATCGAGCGCCAGGTCGAGATTCTCCAGAAGATGGGCGTCAACTCGATCCGCACCACGCACAACCCCGCAGCCAAGGCGCTGATTGACGTCTGCAACGAGAAGGGCGTCCTCGTGGTCGAAGAGGTCTTCGACATGTGGAACCGGTCGAAGAACGGCAACACCGAGGATTACGGCAAGTGGTTCGGCCAGGCCATCGCCGGTGACAACGCCGTCCTGGGTGGCGACAAGGACGAGACCTGGGCCAAGTTCGACCTGACCAGCACCATCAACCGCGACAGGAACGCCCCGTCCGTCATCATGTGGTCGCTCGGCAACGAGATGATGGAAGGCATCAGCGGCAGCGTCTCGGACTTCCCGGCTACCTCCGCCAAGCTGGTCGCATGGACGAAGGCCGCGGACAGCACCCGCCCGATGACCCACGGCGACAACAAGATCAAGGCCAACTGGAGAGAGTCGAACACGATGGGCGACAACCTGACCGCCAACGGCGGCGTGGTCGGCACCAACTACTCCAACGGCGCGAACTACGACCAGATCCGCACGGGCCACCCCTCCTGGGCCATCTACGGTTCCGAGACGGCGTCCGCCATCAACAGCCGAGGCATCTACAACCGCACCACCGGCGGCGCCCAGTCAAGCGACAAGCAGCTGACCAGCTATGACAATTCCGCAGTCGGCTGGGGCGCCGTCGCCAGCTCCGCCTGGTACGACGTGGTCCAGCGCGATTTCGTCGCCGGCACATACGTGTGGACTGGCTTCGACTACCTCGGCGAACCCACCCCGTGGAACGGCACCGGCTCCGGCGCCGTGGGCTCCTGGCCGTCGCCGAAGAACTCGTACTTCGGCATCGTCGACACCGCAGGCTTCCCGAAGGACACCTATTACTTCTATCAGAGCCAGTGGAACGACGACGTGCACACGCTGCACATCCTCCCCGCATGGAACGAGAACGTCGTCGCCAAGGGCTCCGGCAACAACGTGCCGGTCGTCGTCTACACCGACGCGGCCAAGGTCAAGCTGTACTTCACGCCGAAGGGCAGTACCGAAAAGCGACTGATCGGAGAGAAGTCCTTCACCAAGAAGACCACCGCGGCCGGATACACCTATCAGGTCTATGAGGGCACCGACAAGGACTCCACCGCCCACAAGAACATGTACCTGACCTGGAACGTGCCGTGGGCCGAGGGCACCATCTCCGCCGAAGCATACGACGAGAACAACAGGCTGATCCCCGAGGGGTCCACCGAGGGCAACGCGTCGGTGACCACCACCGGCAAGGCCGCGAAGCTTAAAGCCGATGCCGACCGCAAGACGATCACCGCGGACGGCAAGGACCTGTCGTACATCGAGGTCGACGTGACCGACGCCAACGGCCATATCGTCCCCGATGCCGCCAACCGCGTCACCTTCGACGTCAAGGGCGCCGGCAAACTGGTCGGCGTCGACAACGGCAGCTCGCCGGATCACGACTCCTATCAGGCCGACAACCGCAGGGCGTTCAGCGGCAAGGTGCTCGCCATCGTCCAGTCCACCAAGGAGGCGGGCGAGATCACCGTCACCGCCAAGGCCGACGGTCTGCAATCATCCACAGTGAAGATCGCCACCACCGCCGTCCCCGGCACCAGCACCGAGAAGACGGTCCGCAGCTTCTACTACTCGCGCAACTACTACGTCAAGACCGGCAACAAGCCGAATCTGCCGAGTGATGTCGAGGTGCGCTACTCCGACGGCACGTCGGACCGTCAGAACGTCGCATGGGACGCAGTCAGCGACGACCAGATCGCCAAGGCCGGTTCGTTCAGCGTGGCCGGCACGGTCGCCGGGCAGAAGATCTCCGTGCGTGTGACGATGATCGACGAGATCGGTGCGCTGCTCAACTATTCGGCCAGCACACCGGTCGGCACGCCCGCCGTGCTGCCTGGCTCGCGTCCGGCCGTGCTGCCCGACGGCACCGTGACCAGCGCGAACTTCGCCGTCCACTGGACCAAGCCCGCCGACACCGTGTACAACACGGCCGGCACCGTCAAGGTCCCCGGCACCGCCACCGTCTTCGGCAAGGAGTTCAAGGTCACCGCGACGATTCGCGTGCAGCGGTCGCAGGTCACCATCGGCAGCAGCGTCTCCGGCAATGCGCTGCGCCTGACTCAGAACATCCCCGCCGACAAGCAGTCCGACACGCTGGACGCCATCAAGGACGGCTCCACGACCGTCGACGCCAATACCGGCGGCGGCGCGAACCCGTCAGCATGGACCAACTGGGCGTACTCGAAGGCCGGCCACAACACCGCCGAGATCACCTTCGAGTACGCGACCGAGCAGCAGCTCGGCCAGATTGTCATGTACTTCTTCCGCGACAGCAACGCGGTGAGGTTCCCCGACGCCGGCAAGACGAAGATCCAGATCTCCGCGGACGGCAAGAACTGGACGGATCTCGCTGCCACGGAGACCATCGCGGCCCAGGAGTCGTCCGACCGAGTCAAGCCGTACACCTATGACTTCGCTCCGGTGGGAGCCACGTTCGTCAAGGTCACGGTCACCAACGCCGACACCACAACCCCCAGCGGCGTGGTCTGCGCCGGCCTGACCGAGATCGAGCTGAAGACCGCGACCAGCAAGTTCGTCACGAACACGTCCGCCGCGCTCTCGTCGCTGACGGTGAACGGCACGAAGGTCTCCGACTCCGTGCTCGCCGCCGGCTCCTACAACACGCCCGCGATCATCGCGGACGTCAAAGCCGAGGGCGAAGGCAACGCCAGCGTCACCGTGCTGCCCGCGCACGACAACGTGATCCGCGTGATCACCGAGTCCGAGGACCACGTCACGCGCAAGACCTTCACCATCAACCTGGGCACGGAGCAGGAATTCCCCGCAGACTCCGATGAGCGCGACTACCCGGCCGCCGACATGACGGTCACCGCGGGCAGCGAGCAGACGTCCGGCACCGCGACCGAAGGCCCGAAGAAATTCGCGGTCGACGGCAACACCAGCACGTACTGGCATTCCAACTGGACGCCCACCACCGTGAACGACCTGTGGATCGCCTTCGAGCTCCAGAAACCCACCAAGCTCGACGCGCTGCGCTACCTGCCGCGCCCCGCGGGCAGCAAGAACGGTTCCGTCACCGAATACAAGGTTCAGGTCAGCGATGACGGCACCAACTGGACCGACGCGGGCTCCGGCACATGGACCACCGATTACGGCTGGAAGCTCGCCGAGTTCAATCAGCCGGTGACCACCAAGCACGTGCGGCTCAAGGCCGTCCACACCTATGCGGATTCCGGCAACGACAAGTTCATGTCCGCCTCCGAAATCCGCCTGCGCAAGGCCGTCGACACCACCGACATCAGCGGCGCGACCGTGACCGTGCCCGCCAAGCTGACCGTCGACCGGGTGGACGCCGACCATCCCGCCACCTTCGCCACGAAGGACGTGACGGTGACGTTGGGCGACGCCACGCTGCGCTACGGCGTGGACTACCTGCTCGACTACGTGGGCAACACCGCCGTCGGCAAGGCCACGGTGACCGTGCGCGGCATCGACAAGTACTCCGGCACCGTCGCCAAGACGTTCACCATCGAACTGAAGGACGCCCCGGCGCCGAAACCGACGCTGACCTCGGTGAGCGTCAAGACCAAGCCTTCCAAGCTGACCTATGTGGTCGACGACAAGTTCGATCCGGCAGGACTGGTGCTGCAGCTCAACTATGACGACGACAGCACCGGCACCGTGACCTGGAACACGCAGACGGCCGGCGACTTCACGTTCAAGCCTGCGCTCGACGCGAAGCTCAAGGTCACCGACAAGACCATCACCGTCACCTACCAGGGCAAGTCCGCGGTCATCGACATCACCGTCTCGCAGCCCGCCCCGACCGTCAGCAAGACGGATCTGGACAAGGCCATCAAGGCGATCGAGGCCAAGAACCCGGATTCGTCCAAGTACACGGCCGACTCGTGGAAGACCTTCGCGGACGCCATGGCGCATGCCAAGGCCGTCATCGCGGATGATTCCGCCACCCAGCAGGACGTCGATAACGCGCTCAAGGCGCTGACCGACGCCTACGCCGGGCTGACCGAGAAGACGCCCGAACCCGCCCCCGTCAGCAAGTCCGAGCTGGACAAGAAGATCAAGGCGATCGAGGCCGAGAAGCTGGACGGGTCGAAGTACACGGCCGAGTCGTGGAAGGCGTTCGAGACCGCCCTGGCGCATGCCAAGGCCGTCATCGCCAGCGATTCCGCCACCCAGCAGGATGTGGACGCGGCCCTTGGCGCCCTGACCTCCGCTCGCGACGGACTGACCGAGAAGGGCGAGGTCAAGCCCGACCCGAAGCCCGAACCGGGCACCGTCGACAAGGCGGCGCTGGATAAGGCGGTCAAGAAGGTCGAGGCCGAGAAGCTGGACGGGTCGAAGTACACGGCCGAGTCGTGGAAGGCGTTCGAGACCGCCCTGGCGCATGCCAAGGCCGTCATCGGCAACGCCAACTCCACGCAGTTCGACATCGACAACGCGCTGTCGATGCTCAACGACGCCCGCGCCGCGCTCAAGGAGAAGCCCGGCCGCATCATCGCCATCATCGATGGCAGCGCACTGAGCAAGACCGGCGCATCCGTCGCCATCATCGCCTCCGTCGCGGCCGCGATGCTGGCGGTCGGTGCCGGCGTCATGGCGTTGCGCCGCAAGCGCTCCTGACCCACACGAGACTCTCGCGAGTCTCCCCGGGTGCCCCGTCGACGATCATGCCGGCGGGGCACCCGCATATCCGCAGGTTGGATGCTGCCGAACAAGGCGGCATGCTGTCACCGTCTGCCGTTAGACTCGTGCGAGCATACTAAGTCCCCAAACCGTTCAAACCAGAAGGTGCATTGTGGCTGTTTCTAAACTCGATGAAGTCGTATCCCTCGCCAAGCGGCGCGGATTCGTGTTCCCCGCCGGCGAAATCTATGGCGGCACCCGTTCCGCATGGGATTACGGCCCCCTCGGCGTCGCCCTGAAAGACAATATCAAGCGTGAATGGTGGCGCTCCATGGTCGTCACCCGCGGCGACGTGGTGGGCGTGGACACATCCATCATCCTGCCGCCGGCCGTATGGGTCGCTTCGGGTCACGTCTCAGTGTTCAACGATCCGCTGATCGAATGCCTCAAGTGCCACAAGCGCCAGCGTTCCGACAAGCTGGAGGAGTCCTACGCCGAAAAGCACGGCGACAAGCTGCCCGAGAACGGTCTCAAGGACATCGTCTGCCCCGAGTGCGGCACCCGCGGCGAGTGGACCGAACCGCGTGACTTCAACATGATGCTGCGCACCCACCTCGGGCCGGTCGAGGACGAGAACAGCCTGCACTACCTGCGCCCCGAGACCGCGCAGGGCATCTTCGTCGACTTCAAGAACGTGATGACCTCCTCGCGTTCCAAGCCGCCGTTCGGCATCGCCAACATGGGCAAGTCCTTCCGCAACGAGATCACGCCCGGCAACTTCATCTTCCGCACCCGTGAGTTCGAGCAGATGGAGATGGAGTTCTTCGTGGTGCCCGGCACCGACGAGGAATGGCACCAGTACTGGATCGACACCCGCACCCGCTGGTACACCGACCTGGGCATCAACCCCGAGAACCTGCGTCACTACGAGCACCCGAAGGAGAAGCTCTCCCACTACTCGAAGCACACGGTCGACATCGAATACAAGTTCGGTTTCCAGGGCTCCGACTGGGGTGAGCTCGAAGGCATCGCCAACCGCACCGACTACGACCTGAGCGCGCATTCCAAGCACTCCGGCGAGGATCTGAGCTACTTCAACCAGGCCACCGGCGAGAAGTTCGTGCCGTACGTCATCGAGCCGGCCGCCGGCCTGACCCGTTCCCTGATGGCGTTCCTCGTTGACGCCTACGACGTCGACGAGGCGCCGAACACCAAGGGCGGCGTCGACAAGCGCACCGTGCTGCGTCTCGACCCGCGACTTGCTCCGGTCAAGGCCGCCGTGCTGCCGCTGAGCAAGAAGCCCGAGCTGCAGTCCATCGCCCACGATCTGGCCGCCGACCTGCGTCAGCACGAGTGGATGATCGACTACGACGAGGCCGGTGCCATCGGCCGCCGTTACCGTCGTGAGGACGAGATCGGAACGCCGCTGTGCATCACCGTCGATTTCGACACGATCGACGACCAGGCCGTCACCATCCGCGAACGTGACACGATGCAGCAGGAGCGCGTCGCGCTCGACAAGGTCGCCGACTACGTGGCCGCCCGCGTGTCCGAGAAGCGCGTGCGCTACCCCGAGGGCCCCGTCAGCATCACCGGCACCAAGGCCGCCGACGGCGGCACCGACGTCGCCAAGGAGACCGGCGTGGACGAGTCCGTCCCGGTCAAGGTCGCCGAGGCCGGTGGCCTGTACTGATCGATACCCGGCCCGACCACACCGGGCCGGGTGCTGAACATCATTCGGACAGCCCCCTTTTCACCAAGGGGGCTCTTGTACATTCAAGACATGTATGGCATGAGCCGTGCCGATTCGTGGGGGAGAGCCGTGACAGACACCGTTGAACAGACCATCGCCGTCGACGCGCATGAGACCGACGTGCTCGACCCGCGCACCGACGCACCGGCCGGGAAGGAACCGGTCACGATGACACCAGTCGATCTGGGGCCGATCCACGTGCCGACGCCGGTGGTGCTCTCCCCGATGGCGGGCGTCACGAACTGGCCGTTCCGCGTGCTGTGTGAGGAATACGGCCCGGACGGCCTGTACGTGGCCGAGATGATTACGGCGCGCGCGTTGGTCGCCCGCAATCCGAAGGCGCTGCGCCTGTGCCGGTTCGCGCCGAGCGAGCGCATCCGGTCGCTGCAGCTGTATGGCGTGAACCCGGCCATCGTCGAGCAGGCCGCGCGCATCGTCGTCGATGAGGACATGGCCGACCATGTGGACCTGAACTTCGGCTGCCCGGTTCCCAAGGTCACCCGTCGTGGCGGCGGGTCCGCGCTGCCGTGGAAGACCGACCTGTTCCGCGAGATCATTCAGCGCGTGGTGAAGGTGTGCTCGGCGGCGAACATCCCCGTTACCGCCAAGATCCGCGTCGGCATCGATCACAGCCATGAGACGTTCATGGAAGCCGGCCACATCGCGCAGGAGGAGGGGTGCGCGGCCGTCACGCTGCACGCCCGCACCACGGCGGAATACTATGGCGGCCATTCGGACTGGAGCCGCATAGGCGAACTGGTCGGCGCGCTGGACATCCCGGTGTTCGGCAACGGCGACATCTGGGGCGCCGACGACGCCCTGGAGATGGTCCGCGAGACGGGATGCGCCGGGGTCGCCATCGGGCGCGGATGCCAGGGCCGGCCGTGGCTGTTCGCCGATATCAGGAACGCCTTCGCGGGCAGCGACGAGCGCGTCAACCCTACGCTGGGGGCCGTATGCGACGTGATCATGCGCCACGCCCGGCTGCTCGTCGAGTTCTATGACGGTGACGAGCGCATGGCCGTGCACGACCTGCGCAAGCACATCGCCTGGTATCTCAAGGGATTCCCCGTCGGAGGGACGACGCGCAGGGCGTTCATGGAGTGCGAGAACCTCGCCGACGTGGAGCGCGAGACCTCGCGTCTCGATCCCGCCATCACCTTCCCCGAACGGGTGAAGGACAAGCCGCGCGGCCGTGTTCGCTTTGCAAAAAAAGTGCATCTGCCGTACGGTTGGCTCGACTCGCGGGTCACCACGCACGAGGAGCGCGAGACGCTGTTCGGCGACGATCCGATGGACGCCGGATACTGAGACGGCATCCGGGTCATGGGCCGAATGCGGCCATGGTGTGTCGTTTTGTGCAAATGAGATGGAAAAACGTTGATACACGCCGAGAAAATAGCTTTATAATCAATGGTTCTGCGATAGAGTTATGCGTAACCGTGAGTGACAGGAGACAATGGTGAGCGAGATTGCCCAGACTGACAATTTCAACGACAGGACCAACATCAAAGTCGTCGGTGTCGGTGGAGCCGGCGGTAATGCCGTCAACCGCATGATCGCCGAAGGCCTGCAGAACGTGCAGTTCGTGGCCATCAACACCGATGCCAAGGATTTGCTGCGCTCCGACGCCGATGTGAAGATCTCGTTGAATGACGCTTCAAGCCGTGGATTGGGTGCCGGCGCCGATCCCGAGCGGGGCAGCAAGGCCGCGCAGGATCACCAGTCCGACATCGAGGAGGCGCTCAAGGGCGCCGACATGGTCTTCGTGACCTGTGGCGAGGGCGGCGGCACCGGCACCGGCGCGAGCCCCATCGTCGCCCGCGCGGCGCATCAGCAGGGGGCGCTGACCATCGCCGTGGTCACCCGGCCGTTCACGTTCGAGGGACCGCAGCGTTCCGCCTCCGCCGATCTGGGCATCGAGAACCTGCGCAAGGAGGTCGACGCCCTGATCGTCATCCCCAACGACCGGCTGCTTGAGCTGTCCGACCGCACGATCGGCATCGTCGACGCCTTCAAGACCGCCGATTCGGCGCTGCTCGCCGGTGTGCAGGGCATCACCGACCTGATCACGATGAACTCGTACATCCATGTCGACTTCTCCGACGTCACCGCCATCCTTCGCGGCGCCGGCACCGCGCTGTTCGGCATCGGCTCCGCGCGGGGCGAGGACCGCGCCACGCAGGCCGCCGAGATCGCCATCAGCTCGCCGCTGCTGGAATCCAGCGTCGAAGGGGCTCACGGAGCCCTCATCAACATCGCCGGCCCGACCGACCTCAAGCTGCAGGAGGCCTCTGCGGCCACCGAGCTGGTGCGCAAGGCCATCCACCCCGAAGCCCAGATCATCTGGGGTCTCGCGCTCGACGACGCCTACGGCGACGAGGTCCGCGTCACGGTCATCGCGGCCGGTTTCGACGCCGATTCCAAGAACACCAACGTACCCTCGATGAAGGGCGCCACGACCGCCGCATCCATCCCGGCTTCCCACACCACGGACCCCGTCACGCCGACGCACGCGCACGACCAGCAGCAGCCAGTCGCGCCGAGCATCCCCGTGCGCACGCAGCCGTCCGCGAACACGCCTATGACCACCACCAATCCGGCGGCGCGTCAGGTGCCGGATTTCGCGCTGCGCAAGGGCGGCCCCGCGTCGATGCCGATCGATGACGAGACCTCCGAGCACGATATCGTCTCCTCCGGTGACCTGGGCGACCTCGATATCCCTGATTTTCTGCGCTGAGCCGAAAGGAACTGAACAGTCATGGCTGGGTTTATGAAGAACGCGATGCAGTATCTGGGCATGGCGGATGTTGCCGAAGACGACGAGCCGATGGACATCCAGGATGAGGATCCCGGATTCGACGACGATCATTCGGTCACTCCGGTGTCCCAGGCTGCGCCATCGTCGCCGACATCCGCGCCCAGCCGTGAGTCGAATCCGTTCCAGGGTCGCGTGAGCCGCATCACCACGATTCATCCGAAGTCCTACGAGGACGCGCAGCTGGTGGGGCGTGCTATCCGCGACGGCGTGCCCGTCGTGCTCAACCTGACCGGTGTCTCCGAGGCCGTGGCGTACCGCATCGTGGACTTTTCCGCGGGCGTCGTCTTCGGCGTGCGCGGGTCCATCGAGCGTGTCACTCCGCGCGTGTTCCTGCTCAGCCCGGCCCAGGTGAACATCAAGGTGGAGGAGCCGCAGGCGCCGTCCTCGGCGCACGACCTGTTCGCCGACTGATCTGCCGGCGGTCGTCCGGATTGGCGGCTGTAGACGATTCGTCGTCATGACAGCGGCGGCGGTAATGCCCAGTTGACGTTCAGCTGACGGCAATGAAGCTGTATGCCGTTTTGATAGGCTGGAAGGCATGGTGTTCACAATAGTGCGTCTGGTGATTGACTGGATTATCGACGCTTATATCACGGTGCTGTTCGTCCGTATGATCCTGGATTGGGTGTCGGTGCTTGCGCCGCGTTGGTATCCCAAGGGCGTCGTCGCATCGCTGATCAATGTCGTCTACCAGCTCACCGAGCCGCCGTTGCGCTGGCTGCGACGCTACATCCGGCCCATACCGATGGGGCCTATAGCGATGGACGTCAGCTTCATCGTGCTGTACACCGCACTTGTCGCCTTGAGAATATTGGTGTAAATCGCGCCGTAATCACGCATACGGCGAGAGTTCTTTCAGGGTTCGTGCTAGCATCGGAAGGTGATACCAACACAGCGAGGCATCGTGCCCAAAGCGAGGTGTAAGTTTTATGGCTCTTTTGACGCCTAAAGATATACGGGAGCATACCTTCCAGACCGTGCGTTTCAAGGAAGGCTATGATGTCGACGAGGTTGACGATTTTCTCGATCAGGTGACGGAAACCGTCGAGGCGCTTGGCAAGCAGGCCGTTGCAAGTGGCCAGGCGACGCAGTCCCTTCCTCCCGACGTCGCCAAGCTCAACTCCAAGATTTCCGAGTTGACTGCGCAGGTACAGTCACTGCAGAGCGAAAACGAGCAGCTCAAGTCCGCGGCGCCCGTCGCCAGCAAGGACGATCAGGCGGCTCAGGTGGCTGCGGCGAAACTCACCGAAGCCGAGGAGAGCAACCGCGCGCTGTCCCAGCAGAACGAGCAGCTCAAGGATCAGGTGGATCGCCTCAGCGGCCAGATCGACCAGCTGACCGCGCAGGCCGCCCAGGCCTCCGGCAAGGCCGATGTCGCCGCGCAGCTCGCCGCGGTGCAGAACGAGCGTGACCAGTACCGCGTCAGCGCCAGGGACATGAGCGGACGTCTGCAGGAAGCGCAGCAGCAGGCCGCCTCCTACCAGCAGCAGCTCAACGATGCCAAGAAGCACCTCGATGCGTTGCAGCAGCAGGCCGCGCAGGCCTCCGATCTGGCTCGTCAGCTGGAGGAGTCCAAGCAGCGCGAGAACCAGCTGCGCGAGCAGGTCGCCAAGGTCGAGCCGAGCACGGAGACCGGCAGCCTGCAGAAGATCGCTGGTGCCGCCGCCGCTGCCAGCAGCGAGCCCGAGCGCGCCACCGCCATGCTGACGCTGGCCATGCAGCTGCACGACCAGTACGTCGACAAGGGCAAGGCCAAGGCGAAGGAAATCACCGAGGCCAGCCAGAACAAGTACAACGAGCTGGTCACCAAGGCCAACGACTACTCGTCCCGCACCCGTACCGAGGCCGATGAGTACAACAAGCAGGTTCACTCCGATGCCGACGCATACTCGGAGCGCACTCGTTCCGACGCCGACGCCTACTCGGTGAAGACCCGTCAGGATGCCGACACGTACCGCGAGAACACGCAGCAGCAGGCCGACAACTATGAGGACGAGGTGCGTCGTCGCGCCGGCGAGTACGACAGCAAGACCCGCTCCAACGCCGATGAGTATGCGCAGCAGGTGCGTGACAAGCTCACCACCCAGTCCAAGGTCATCGAGGGCAACATTCAGGGCCTCAAGCAGTTCGAAGCCGAATACCGTGCGCGTCTGACCGAGTTCCTCGGCCAGCTGTCTCGTCAGGTGTCCGATACGAACAACTACAGCCAGATCGGCAAGCAGGCGGAATAGTCGATGAAGGATATCCAAGGACGGCTGCGTGTTCGCGTAGCCGTCTTTGCATGTGTGGCGGCCGTGGCGCTGGGCATCGATCAGCTCACCAAGATGTGGGCGCAGCAGGCGTTGGGCGACGGGCGTACAGTGCCGCTGATCCCGGGTCTGCTTTCGTTGACGCTGGTTCATAATCCGGGTGCATCGCTCGGTCTCGGATCGGGAAGCACATGGCTGATTTCGCTGCTCGCCGTGGTGGCGTGCGTGGTGATGGCGGTGCTGGCGGCACGCACGATATCGATGCGCTGGACGGTGATGTTCGCGTTCGCGTTCGCCGGAGCGTTCGGCAATCTGATCGATCGCGTGGCCTATGCGGACGGGTTCCTCAATGGCAAGGTCGTTGATTTCCTGAATTATGGTTGGTCCGTGGGCAATGTCGCCGATATCTATCTGGTGATGGCCGGCATCGGCGTCGTGGTGCTGATTGTGCTGGATGTGCCGTTCAGTCGCAAGGACCTCGATCGGATTGAGCATCTGGGGGAGGATGCCGGTGACGTGGCGCGTGACGGGGAGTCAGACGGCACGGCGGACGAATCGCAGGACTCGTCAGCGATGGTGCAGGATGCATCGTCCGGCTCATCCCGGACGGAGGTGACCGTTTCGAGCCGTCAGCCTGATGACTCGGAGAGGAGCGCTTCATGAGCCGTCTCGTTCCGGCGCCCGACGCATTGGTGGGGTCACGATTCGACGTGGCGGTTTCCAAGATGCTGGGCATCTCGCGTGCCAAGGCGGCGGATCTTATCGAATCCGGCCAAGCCCGCGTGCTGGATCGTGCGATCGCCAAGTCGGGCACGCTGCTGTATGGGGAGACCGTCGAATTCGACATCGCCGAAGAACGGCATGAGCCGGAACCGGTGTGTCTCGACATGGCCATCGCGTATGAGGATGACGATGTCGTCGTGGTCGACAAGCCCGTGGGCGTCGCTGCACATGCTTCAGCCGGATGGACAGGCCCCACCGTATTGGGCAGCCTGCTCAAACGCGGCGTGCGCATCACCTCATACGGAGCTCCCGGGCGGCAGGGCATCGTGTCGCGGTTGGATGTGGGCACGTCCGGCCTGATGCTGGTGTGCAAGTCAGAGCTGGCGTACAAGGAGATGCGGCGGCAGTTCTCCGAGCATGAGGTGGTCAAGACCTATCATGCGATGGTCCAGGGCAACCTCAAGGAGGACAAGGCCACCATCGAAGCGCCCATCGGCCGTGCCAAGGTGTCGGACTTCCGCTTCTGCGTCACGCCGTCGGGCAAGCCGGCGGTCACGCATTGGGACGTGCTGGACCGATTCGGCGAGGCGACGCTGGTTTCGGTGAATCTCGAAACCGGACGCACGCATCAGATTCGCGTGCATTTCTCTTCGATCGGGCATCCTCTGGTCGGAGACCCGATGTATGGGGCCAATCCGGTGCTGGCCGGGGAGCTCGGCCTGGACCGGCAGTGGTTGCATGCGATGAAGCTGGAGTTTCGCCACCCCCGCACCCATCTCTGGACGTCGGTCGAATCCCACTACCCGGCCGATCTTGCCCATGCATTGGAACTTATGCGCGCCAGGCATGCCTCAACTGGTCTGGAAGCCGCCGACTAGCGTACCCAATCGGCCTGTCGCGTAGCGCTGTCATCCTACTGTCGCCCCCGCTGGCGGGGGGGGCTGTCGCGTAGCGACTGGGGGTGGTCCAACGCCAATTCGCGCCCCCGCTGTTCTTACTTATCGCGTTTCTTCCATGCGACGACGGAAGTGACCACGCCGGCCGCCAGCAGCGGTACGCAGGCCAACGCCGCGACGCCTTCAACCAGCAGCAGGATGGCGTCTGCGGGATTGTAGACGCCGCGATTGAGATACATATAACATGCGATTGCGGCCAGTGCCGATACTGTGCCGGCCGCCAGCAGCGCAAAGCCGAGCGTGCGCAAGGCATCATGCGATGAGGAGCAAGATTGAGCCGATGCCGCAGTCGGCATGGTCGGTGCGGACTGCACGGTGATCGGCGGCGAATCCTCATAGTGTGGCTGATTTGCGGACGTCATTGTTCCTCCTGGTGGTTCGTTGCCGCGAATTGTCTGGCGACGGCGGATCATCCTTGATGGCAATCTATGCGACGGAGACACTTTTTGTCCAGCGGAACGGACAATGTGGTCGAAGGCTGCCGAGTTATCCACATTTTGGGCGTGTCGCGCCGGATTCGATTCAGCTTTCGCGAGTTACATGTGGCATTTTCGCAGTGTTTACTGATGGTCGTCATTCGCTGCCATACATGTCCCTCCTGTACAATGACCGTGTCATGCATGATGAGACAAGGGGATGAGTATGTATACCTCGTTGGACAGGTTCCGCATCAAGCCGGGCAAAGAGGATTTGGCCCGCGAATGGTTCCGATATCTGAACGATCACTTGGCCGAAGCGAATGCGACGATGCCGGCTGAGGGCGCGCATATCGAGTCATGGTTCCTGCACGAGGAATCGGACGGACTGTACGGATACGTGTACGTGATCTACGACGACAATGATAAGGCTGTCGAAGTGTTCAAGGAGAGTGAGAATCCGTTGGACATCAAGCACAACGAGTACATGAACGCCTGCATCGACTACCACGACTACGCCGAGATGAAGCCTGCCGTGGCGCTGGGCGACTACTCCGTATTCCGGAGATGATTGGTCGACGGTTCGTCGACGCCGTTGTGTTTGCAGACTCGTTTGTACAACTTATGCATTTCGGTCAAATGCATAAGTTGTACAAACGATTTCCCTAGAGACCCTACTTGCCTTGCTGCGTTTCGCTGGAATTCCAGCGTTTTCAGGAATACCCGTGGCTTGCGGCAACGGGTGTGTGTGCTGTTTCCCGCGATTATGCGGGACAACGTCCGCATTATGGCATTTCGCGGGCGTTGTACACGCGGCATTGCACTCGGGTCGGGAACGCGCGGAGCAAGTTCTTCCGCCTCGCCGCCGGGGCGGAAGAACCATATGCACTGAGACATGTCGCCCGAGGAATAACGCAGAGGACGCTCCGCCAGCGCACAATCAGTTCTTGTGCAGTTTGGCGTTGAGCTCAATCCCCGTCTTCCGGTGGCGGGCCTCAATGCGGCCGTTGACGGAGTTGCGGATGAAGAGGATGTTGTCTTTGCCGCTCAGATCGGCGCCCTTGACGACGTCCAGCGGTTCGCCGGCGGCGGCTTTGGCCTTATCCCAGACGGTGATCTTGGTACCGGCGGTGACGTACAGGCCTGCTTCGACGACGCAGTTGTCGCCGAGCGAGATGCCGATGCCGGCGTTGGCGCCGAGCAGGGAGTGCTCGCCGATGGAGTTGCGGAGCTTGCCGCCGCCGGACAGGGTGCCCATGATGGAGGCGCCGCCGCCGATGTCGGAGCCGTTGCCGACGACGACGCCTTGCGAGACACGGCCTTCGACCATTGAGACGCCCAAAGTTCCCGCGTTGAAGTTGACGAAGCCGGCGTGCATGACGGTGGTGCCTTCGGACAGGTGGGCACCGAGACGCACGCGGTCGGCGTCGCCGATGCGCACGCCGGAGGGAACCACGTAGTCGATCATGCGCGGGAACTTGTCGATTGACAGCACGTTGACGGTGGCGGCGGGAGCGGCGGCCGGAAGCCCGGCGGAGGCGGCGAAGGAGCGCGCGGCGCTGGTGGCGGCCGATTCGACGTCGAGCTTGCGGGCGTTGAAGTCTTCGACCGCGAACGGGCCGTAATTGGTCCAGACCACGTTCGTGAGCTTGGCGAAGATGCCGTCGAGGTTGAGGGTGTTCGGCTGGGCGAGGCGCATGGAGAGCAGGTGCAGGCGCAGGTAGGCGTCGGCCGCATCCGCGATCGGGTCGTCAAGGGAGCTTACGGTGAACACCGGCTCCCGGCGGCCGCCCCCGGGGGCGGCGCGGACGAAACCGGCTCGCGGCGCACGCCACGGGCGTCGGCCTGCGGCTGCGCCAGCGCCCCGAACTCGTGGTTGGGGCGGTTCGCGCCTTCGGGCGCGGCGCCGAGCGTCAGTTGCGGATACCAGACGTCGAGTGTGTTCCCGGCTGCGTCGATGCTGGCCAGTCCCCAGCCCCATGCGGTGCGTTCGTTCGTCATGCTTGTCTCCTTGGTGGATGAACGGTAGATGCTTCTATATTATGGGCAGATGGGCACGTATGAGGCTGCCGTTCCGAATCATTGTGGCGCGGTTTCGTCACGGGAGAAAATCTAGCGGGGCGGCTACGATGAAAAGCTATGAGTGACTACAGGACCGAACGGGAGCAGCGTGAGCGCCGCCGCCGCATCATCATGCGTGCGGTGTGCATCGTCATTGCCGTGGCCATGCTCGGCAGCCTGGTCATTCCCGCGGTGTATGCGGGTCTTTGACGCGATCATTGGCATCCTGCCGTGACGCGAGGTGCTTGAGATTTCGCATATGGTCGGCAGCGTCGTCACACAATCGATTCGTTCACAAGTTCAATGATTATGGTGGTATTCGATGGCAGAATTTGATTTTTCACAGGCAATCGGCGAGGCACGGTCGAAGTATGAGTCCATTGCGAAGGCGTTGGACATCGAACGGCTGAAGTCGCAGATCGCGACGTTGGAGACCGAGGCCGCTAAGCCTGGTCTGTGGGATGATCCTGAGAACGCGCAGAAGGTGACCAGCCGCCTGTCCGCGGCTCAGGCGCAGCTGAAGCGCCTGAACGAGGCGAACCGTCGCATCGAGGATGTCGAGACGCTGGTGGAGCTCGCTCAGGAGGAGGCTGACGCCGATTCTCTGAGCGAGGCTCAGTCCGAGATCGGCTCCATCGCCCAGGAGCTGGATGACATGGAGATCCAGACGCTGCTGGACGGCGAATATGACGAGCGTTCCGCGGTCGTGACGATCCGCTCCGGCGCGGGTGGCGTGGACGCCGCCGATTTCGCCCAGATGCTGTTGCGCATGTACCTGCGCTACTGCGAGCGCAACGGGTTCAAGGCCAAGGTGATGGATACGTCGTACGCCGAGGAAGCGGGCATCAAGTCGGCCACGTTCCAGGTGGATGCGCCGTATGCGTATGGCCGCCTGAGCGTGGAGGGCGGCACGCACCGTCTGGTGCGCATCAGCCCGTTCGACAACCAGGGCCGTCGACAGACGAGTTTCGCCGCCGTCGAGGTGGTGCCGCTCGTCGAGGCGACCGATCACATCGACATTCCGGACACCGATATCCGCGTGGATACGTACTGCTCGTCCGGCCCCGGCGGCCAGGGCGTGAACACCACGTATTCCGCGGTGCGCATCACCCACCTTCCCACCGGCATCGTGGTGACGATGCAGGACGAGCGCTCGCAGATCCAGAACCGCGCCGCCGCCATGGCCGTGCTGCAGTCCCGACTGCTGGTGCTGCGCCACGAGGAGGAAGCGAAGAAGAAGAAGGAGCTCGCGGGCGATATCAAGGCCAGCTGGGGTGACCAGATGCGTTCGTACGTGCTTCACCCGTACCAGATGGTCAAGGATTTGCGCACCGGTTGCGAGACCAGCCAGACCCAGGCCGTGTTCGACGGCGATATCGATGCGTTCATCGAAGCCGGTATCCGCTGGCGTCACGAGCAGCGTCGCCAGGCGGCCGAAGAGGAAGAGTAAACCGTGACTTGGCTCCCGGCTCCGGGGGCGAGTGAGGAGACGATATGGCACTCATCGCATTGGATCATGTGAGCAAGGTGTATCCCAAGGGTACGAGGCCGGCGTTGGATGATGTCAACCTCGACATCGAACGTGGCGATTTCGTGTTTCTGGTCGGTGCTTCCGGTTCTGGCAAGACGACGCTGCTGAGCCTGCTGCTGCGCGAGGAGGAGGCCACGGACGGCGAGATTCGAGTGGCCGGCAATGATCTTCGCCGTCTGACGAACCGTCAGGTGCCGCAGTATCGTCGTTCCATCGGATTCGTGTTCCAGGATTACAAGCTGCTGGCGAACAAGACCGTGTGGCAGAATGTGGCGTTCGCGCTTGAGGTGATCGGCACGCGCCGGTCCGCCATCAAGTCGCTGGTGCCGCAGGTGCTGCAGACCGTGGGATTGACCGGTAAGGAGAACAACTACCCGCATGAGCTGTCCGGCGGTGAGCAGCAGCGTGTGGCCATCGCCCGCGCGTATGTGAACCATCCGCAAATCCTGCTGGCCGATGAGCCCACCGGAAACCTCGATCCGACAACGTCGCTGGGCATCATGGAGGTGCTGGACGCCATCAACCGCACCGGCACGACGATCGTGATGGCCACGCACAACGAGGAGATCGTCAACTCGATGCGCAAGCGCGTCATCGAGCTGCATACCGGCAAGATCGTGCGCGACGAGGCCCAGGGCTCGTATGATTCCGCCGAGTTCTTCCCCGACAGCGATGTCGCGTCCAAGGCGCATGAGGCGATCAGCGGGCAGTCGGATGATTCGCGTTTCCGCCCTGATTCCGGCTCGTTCGACGCACAGGTCACCACTATCGAGGCCCGTGGCGAGGAGGGTGCAGTCGAGGGTATCGAAGTGGTCGCCAAGGCGGTCAGCGGCAATATCCGGAACGAAGGCATCGCCCGGTTGGCGAGCTCCGTGCATTCGGGGCGTACCGGCCGCTACGGTGAGGCGTTCCAGTCGGTGGAGGACACGCTGACCTGGGGCAAGGGCCTGTCGCTTGAGCAGATTGCCGCGCAGGAGGAGCAGAAGGCCCGCGCCGAGCAGGGCGGGGATGAACACTCCGATGCCGCGGCTCAGTCGAGCGACCGGGCGACGGCTCGGGGTGATGCCCGGTCCGCGCAGCCGGAGGACGCCGCCCAGCCGGAACGGCACGAGCCGCCGGAACCGCCGCATTCGGCGGATGATGCCGCACCGCATGGTCAGCCGGAGACGGAGCAT
>OAWE01000136.1_pt1 | contig 29533 bp, 25 predicted proteins | sample 1476531 | NCBI WGS metagenome assembly OAWE01 (sample SAMEA2580131, study PRJEB22360) | human gut metagenome | biome: human gut; feature: human-associated habitat; material: faeces | place: Denmark | collected 2008/2010 | reverse complement strand
AAACCGCTGTTGAAATCCCTGGAAAGCTGGTTGCGTGAAAAGATGAAGACCCTGTCGCGACACTCAGAGTTGGCGAAGGCGTTCGCGTACGCACTTAACCAGTGGCCGGCACTGACGTACTATGCGAACGATGGCTGGGTGGAAATCGACAACAACATCGCTGAAAATGCCCTGCGGGCGGTCAGTCTGGGTCGTAAAAACTTCCTGTTCTTCGGCTCTGACCATGGTGGTGAGCGGGGAGCGCTACTGTACGGGCTGATCGGCACCTGCCGACTGAACGGTATCGATCCGGAAGCGTATCTGCGCCATATCCTGAGCGTACTGCCGGAATGGCCTTCCAGCCGTGTTGATGAACTCCTGCTGCATATTAGCATGGAGGTGTTCGGTGAGTGCCGGACGACGTATTCTCTGTAATAATTCTTACACCTGCGAAATGGCATGGTTCATCGTCTGACAACCCGGGAAAACCGTTGACCATTTTTATATTTCAGGCACAGATATTTTCCCGTCACGAATTCATTTCCCATAAGGTACTGGCACCTCTCCTTACCGGCGAGCGTTTTATCTTTCCCTCCTTTTCGAGATTCATCAGGTAATATCTGGCCTGATAGGCACTCAGCCCAAAATGTATGGCAATTTCTGTTGTCCGGCACGGAGTTTTCAGCTCCGTTAGGAACGTCAGTATATTGTCTTTCATATTCTGTTAATTCCCGTGTGGACCTGAATATCGTGCATGGTATATCAAACCATACGAACTCTTGTCGTTGTTAATTTCAGCCATGTAAAGCCATCAGGGCTGGCAGCTGACGTATATAATACAACGATTATTTTCTGCCGGAAGAAGAAAATTCCACAGTCATTTTTCTGTCCGCTTTTGTTTCCCTCGGTAATATTTTTACCCTCCTGTAATTTCATGTATTTAATTAAATCATGTGAATCATTTTTTGATTAATGTCCAGAAAATAAGATATTTTCATGTTGTTATGTAATATCAGAAATTATGCAAAAAACGATCTTTTTATCTGTATTTTATATGATTTCTGGATTTCAGCGCTGTATTTTTGCACTGGAGTAGTGTTATAACCTGTTTAATTGTTGTTATTTGGTTAAAAAGATCGTCAATAATCATATTTACAGCATTAAACTCCATGGTAATGTTGGTGGCGAGGCAGGGGATTACCGGTGTTCATTCCGGCGCTGATGCTGAGAGTTTGTTTCCCTGTCAGAGTAAACGGGGTTATGAATTCGGAGGTTTGTTTGCATCTGGTGAAAGAGCGGTCCGGGATTCTGCTGCCCGGGGAAGTATCAGAAAGGCATTTCTGGTTATTGATTGAAATATCCGGGATGCACAGTGAGAAAGTGATTAATGCGCTCAGGGAGCATCTTGTTATGGGATATACCCGCAGGGAGGCCTGTGAGCAGCACGGTGTTTCTCAGGGGTATTTATCAGGAGCGCTGGTTCGGATTCAGCACCTCAGTCAGACGGTGAATAATCTGCTTCCTTATTATGTTTCTGGTTTGGCAATGAACCATGAAGAGGAGGGTGATCGGTCAGTAAAGCGTGGTGGTGACTGGCGGGTCTGAGGGGATACTGGTGACAGCTGTCGGGCGGTTGCTATTAACATATTTATAAAAGGTTTATTTGCCTTCAGGATAAAATAATGAAAATCAGACATCTTGCAGCGCTCGTTGGCATACTGGCGGGGTTGCCGGCTTCCGGCGTAATGGCAGCCGGAAACCAGGAAAGCACGAAGACTACGTCAAAGGTTTTTTCCCTGCATCTGGGGGCCACAAGGGTGATTTACAACCTGGATTCATCGGGGGCCTCACTGACGGTAATGAATGACCTGGATTATCCGATGCTGGTTCAGTCTGAGGTGCTGGCAGAGAATCAGAAGGACCCGGCCCCCTTTGTGGTGACGCCGCCGCTTTTCCGTCTGGATGCACTTCAGTCGAGCCGTTTGCGAATTGTCCGTACCGGGGGTGTTTTTCCTGAGGACCGTGAGAGTCTGCAGTGGCTTTGTGTGAAAGGCATTCCGCCAAAGCATGATGACCGATGGGCAGAAGAGAAAGGTGCTGATAAAAAGAAAGCTGACAAGGCAACCCTGCAGGTAAATCTTTCCGTCAGCAGTTGTGTGAAGCTGTTTGTTCGTCCGCCTGCGGTTAAAGGGCCTCCGGAGGATGCGGGCGGAAAAGTGGAGTGGACAAAATCAGGTAATAAACTGAAAGGGAATAACCCGACACCATTTTATATTAATATTTCAGAGCTGAGCGTTGGTGGGAAAGAGGTTAAGGAGCATCGTTATATTTCTCCGTACTCCTCTTACGAATATGAAATTCCTTCTGGTGCATCAGGAAAAGTCAGCTGGACAGTGATTACGGATTACGGCGGAAAGAGTAAGCCGTTTGAATCGGAATTAAAAAGCTGAAAGCCGGAATAAATATTAACGTCAGAGGCGGGCTTATTTGATTAACCCGGTTGAATATCTGAGCGTGTTTGAAATAAGTGTGTGTGAACAGGCGTGCAAACGCACAAATACGTGTGTATATCCTCCGGCATATGTAAATAAAAAGAAACCGTGGCTCAGGTGTGAATAATGCACAGGAATAAGTCATCTTCAGGTTTATCTTTATATTGCGTAAAAACAAAAATTACAGCGGTTGCTCTCTCTGTGATGGCGGCCTGTACCCTTCTTTACACCGGGAATACTGAGGCCCGCACATACTCCTTTGATGCTTCCATGCTTAAAGGTGGCGGAAAGGGGGTGGACCTGACGTTGTTTGAAGAAGGTGCCCAACTGCCCGGTATCTATCCGGTTGATATTATCCTGAACGGTTCGCGGGTGGATTCGCGGGACATGGCGTTCCGTACGGAGAAAGATGCGGAGGGTAAGACTTATCTGAAAACCTGTCTGACCCGGGAAATGCTGGCCCGCTATGGTGTCATGACGGAGGAATATCCGGAGTTGTTTCACGGGGATGACGGAAAGGAAGCTGAAGCCTGTGCTGAGTTATCCGTTATTCCACAGGCCACGGAAACATACCAGTTTGCGTCACAGCAGTTGCTGCTGAGTATTCCTCAGGTGGCCCTGCGCCCGCCACTGAGGGGGATAGCGCCGGAGGCCTTATGGGATGATGGTATTCCTGCTTTTCTGCTGAACTGGCAGGCAAATACCAGTCGTTCAGAATATCGTGGATACGGGAAATCGGTTACTGACAATTACTGGGTCACTCTTGAGCCGGGCATTAATCTTGGTCCCTGGCGGGTGCGTAACCTGACAACCTGGAACAGGTCATCCGGTCAGCCGGGGCAGTGGGAGAGTGCCTATATTCGTGCGGAGCGGGGGATTAACAGTCTCAGAAGTCGTCTGACGCTGGGTGAGGATTACACGCCTTCAGACATTTTTGACAGTGTGCCGTTCCGTGGGGTGATGCTGGGGGCAGATGAGAGCATGGTGCCTTATAACCAGCGTGAATTTGCGCCGGTGGTCAGAGGTATTGCCCGGACCCAGGCCAGGATTGAGGTGCGCCAGAATGGTTATCTGATTGACAGCCGGACGGTGGCCCCGGGCGCATTTGCCCTGACGGACCTGCCGCTGACGGGGTCAGGTGGAGACCTTCAGGTAACGGTACAGGAATCTGATGGTACTGCTCAGGTGTTTACGGTGCCTTACACCACACCGGCCATTGCGCTTCGTGAGGGATATATGAAGTACAGCATTGCCGGGGGGGAGTACCGTTCTTCAGATGATGCTGTTGAGCATTCACCGCTGGGGCAGATGAGTGTCATGTATGGTCTGCCATGGGGGCTGACGGCCTTCGGGGGAGCACAGATGTCATCGCATTATCAGTCAGCGGCTCTGGGGCTGGGATGGTCAATGGGCAGACTGGGGGCGGTGTCGGTTGACGGCATTCATTCCCGCGGTCAGCAGAAGGGACGGGATACGGAGACGGGAGAGACATGGCGTCTGCGTTACAACAAGTCATTTGAACTTACGAATACAGATTTGACAGCGGCGAGATATCAGTATACGTCCTCAGGATTCCACACATTGTCCGATGTGCTGAGTACATTTAGAAATGATAATTTTCGTGCATATAGTTATAGTGGGGACAGGAGTCGCCGGACAACATTACGCCTTAATCAGTCTCTGGGATCTCTGGGGTATATGAGCTTTTACGGTAGCCGTGATGAGTTCCGTCATAACCGACAGAAGCAGGATTCTTTCGGCATGTCATATGGAACGTCATGGAAGAATATTTCGTGGTACGTTAATTGGTCACGTAACTATAGTACAAATGCATATTATCAGAGAGGGCATATAGAGGATAGTATCAATCTGTGGATGAATATTCCTCTGGGGCAGTGGATTGGGGGTAGAGATAACGATATTAATGTTACAACTCAAACGCAAAGAACTACGGGGCAGAATACTTGGTACGAAACCGGTTTGAATGGTCGCGCATTTGACCGTAGGTTGTATTGGGATGTGAGTGAGCGGATAGCTCCCGGAAGTGAAAATAATGTAGACAGTAGCCGACTGAATTTGAGGTGGTTTGGTACCTATGGTGAGTTGGCGGGGATGTACAGTTACAGCAGTTATATTCGCCAGATGAGTGCTGGTATATCAGGAGGTATGGTGCTCCACAATGAAGGTATCACTCTTGGTCAGAAAGGAGAGGATACGGTTGCTCTGGTTGTAGCACCTGGAGTTAATGGCGCTTCAGTTGGGAGTTTGCCTGGCGTTAGGACCGATACCAGAGGTTACACTCTTGTGAATCATGTATCTCCATACCAAGAAAATCTTATTACACTGGATCCGACAACTTTCCCGGAAAATGTGGAAGTATCACAGACAGATACTCGTGTTGTTCCTACAAAGGGAGCCGTGGTTCGGGCGAAGTTTATCACTCGAGTAGGGGGAAGAGCACTGATAACTCTGTCACGTAGTGACGGCTCTCGCCTGCCTTTTGGAGCTGTGGTGACAGAGGAAGGAAAGAAAGGTCAAATGCCTGGTGGGGCAGGGGTTGTGGGGGATAATGGAGAAGTGTATTTGAGCGGACTGGATGAAACCGGACAGTTGAAGGTTCAATGGGGGCGTAACAGTTCTTGCCGTGCAAATTATCGACTTCCAGAGGAGAAAGAAGCAACTGGTATTTTTCTGGTGCGCACTGTGTGTATGTGACCAAGGAGTACCCTGATGAAGAAAATACAGATAGTATGTAGTGGTATTGTACTGGTGGTTATATCCAGTCTGGCGCAGGCAGTTGAACTGAGTCTTAATACCAGTGATGGAAGGAGTGGCGAGTTAAAAGACGGTACGAAGGTGGCAACAGGAAGGATTATCTGCCGAGGCACCTATACAAGTTTTCATATCTGGATGAATAGCAGACAAATGGGAAATATTCCTGGTCACTATATTATACTGGGCAGACATGACAGTCATAATGAAATGCGGGTTAGGCTGGATGGCGCAGGATGGTTGCCATCGGTAAGTGATGGGCAAGGTATGGTCAGTACCGGGATACCTGAGCAGCATACATTTGATGTTGTGATTGACGGAAATCAGCTGCTTGGGCCTGATGAATATATATTATCAGTTAGCGGAGAATGCTCATAATATTCATAATTTCTTTATGCTAATAAAGTAACTATTCAGTTGTCAATGGCTGCCCTCTAAAATAGCATGTTATTTTATAAAAGCATATATAACTTTATTTTGCTTGTTGTAATTTACCATATTCTATGGTCCACAACAGACTTAAATAAAGGTGTTATAGTTGATGTGTTAAAATGCATATGTAATGTAAGTGTAAACTGAGTGCCGTATGTAGCCATTAAACTTGTATTGGTGATGCAGTGTCCACCTTTTCATCAAAAAGTGGACGTCTGTTATGGAACATATGTAGCTAAGTATCTGTGAAAATATATTGAACGTTAAGTTTAATGAACGGGCAGCTACTGTTGTAGTTGACTGTACATTAAAATATCACTGGTGGAAGCATTTAAATATTTATATGTATCCTGTTGGGAGACTTAATGTATTCGTGTTTTCCGGCAGGGTATTTAAATAGCGGGCCAGTGTTTATTGTGGTGAAGCAGTATTATAGAAATATGTTTTGCCATTTATTATAACCAAGTATAAGGATAAGGTATGAATTTAAAGAAAATAGCTATCGCAAGCAGTGTCTTTGCAGGTATAACAATGGCGCTAACTTGCCATGCTGTGACAGTAACAGCCACTCATACAGTTGAATCAGATGCTGAATTCACAATAGATTGGGTCGACGCTGGGCCAACGACTACAGATGCAAAAGATGGTGAGGTTTGGGGGCACCTTGATATGACTCAAACCAGGGGAACACCAACATTCGGAAAACTCCGCAATCCTCAAGGAGAGACTTCGCCAGGACCGTTGAAGGCGCCATTCAGTTTTACCGGGCCAGATGGTCATACTGCAAGAGCGTACCTTGATTCATACGGCGCACCGATTCACAACTACGCAGGGGATAACCTTGCTAATGGGGTGAAGGTAGGTAGTGGAAGCGGAAACACTCCATTTGTTGTTGGGACAGCAAGTCGACTAACTGCAAGAATCTTCGGAGACCAGACATTGGTTCCAGGAGTCTACCGGACAACCTTTGAATTAACTACTTGGACCGACTGACGGAAAATTAACCTGATGAAAGAAGGGGGCTATATGTCCCCCTTGTTGATTTACCAACATAAAATGGTTGTGTTTAAATCAGCTTGGCAGTGAAAAGTAGTCATGAGATTATAAATGTTGCTGCCCAAAAGTTTAAAGAAGCCGTTATCTTTGGGTTACATTACTACCTACAAGAGAAATCTTCCTCGCTAATAAGGCCCTCGCTGTACGCTAACATGAGGCATGACCTTTTAGGGAGATAGCAGTACAGTTGATATTCAAGCTGAAGTCTGTATCGCTACTGGCACCGAATCATTTACTCTTATATGGACTCGGGGGAGGAGTTCATTGGTCATTATTGGTTACTGTTTTCCTGGGTATTATTATGTTTTTTATCTCCTAAACGGTAAGCTAGCGCGACCACTAACGACTGCACCAGACACAATGTTGCCGACTGAGACCGAAATGCGTCCACCTGAGCCTCTTTCACCACAAAGCAGAGATCACTGAACGTTGCCAGTGGGCTGATCTGGCTATCCGTAATCACAATCTGCCGAGCGCCGACGCTGGCGGCGGTTTTGCTGACCATCACCGTTTCTTCCGCGTACGGCGAGAAACTGATCGACACCACAATGTCGCACGCCTTAATACGGCTGATCTGTTCGCGCAGCATGCCGCCCATCCCGTCAAGCAGAATAGGGCGGCACTCTAGGTGGCTTAAAGCATAGGTGAGATAAGCAGCAATGCTAAAGGATCTGCGTAATCCGGCGATGTAAATGGTGTCGGCGTAGGCCAGTAGTTGTACGGCGTGCTCCAGCATCTCCGGTTCGGCGCGGGCAGCCAACTGCTGCAGCGCCTGCGAGTTCGAACTGGCGAACTCCTGCAAAATATCGAGCGGCGTTTCAGGTACGGCTTCGCTCTCCATTTCGCGGAACAGTCGCGCACGATCGCTGTAGCTGGCGGTTTCCTCCACCAGGTGCATACGAAATAACTGTTTCATTTCGTTGAAGCCGGTGAAGTCAAAGGCATTGGCAAAACGAATCAGTGTAGAGGGTGGAACATCGGCACGTTCGGCTATGACCGCAACCGTATCAAACGCGACACTGTTCGTATTATCCAGTACATAGCGGGAGACCTGCTGCAGCCTTTTGCTCAGGCTATCGTAGCGATCGCGGATTTGCTTTTGTAGTTCGTTCAGGCTGGTTGCTGTCGTCATGTTATCCCCCTATCCAGTCTCATGATTCTAAACGCAAAACCGCGTCTTTTAAATGTTGGCCATCCACTTGGCAGCAAAAATGAAACAGAAGCTTCAGTCATTTCCTCGCCCGAAACTCCTAATAGCTCAGGCTGAGTCAGTGATGCTGGCTGTTCACATAAAAATCCATCCTTGATCACAATAATCATTATTTATTTTATTTCAACTTAAAATGGAATATTTGTTTCATATATAGTGTTCAGTACATAACGTTCAGGTAACAATCACGTATCAACAGCGAGAGGTTAAGGATGGAGACGGTAGCGAATTTTATTCACGGCGAATGTGTCACCGGTTCAGGCCAGCGCATTCAGGCGATCTTCAACCCGGCCACTGGCGAGCAGATTCGCCAGGTGGTGATGAGTACGGCACAGGAAACCGAACAGGCGATTGCCGCAGCACAGTTGGCGTTTCCCGCGTGGGCACGTTTTGCTCCACTCAAGCGCGCGCGTGTGATGTTCCGCTTCAAAGCGTTGCTTGAAGAGAATATGGAGCGTCTGGCCCGTATTATCAGTGAAGAACACGGTAAGGTCTTCTCAGATGCAGTAGGTGAACTGACCCGTGGTCTGGAAGTGGTAGAATTCGCCTGCGGCATCCCACATCTGCAAAAAGGCGAACACTCTGCGAACGTTGGCACAGGTGTCGACAGCCACTCACTGATGCAGCCGCTCGGGGTCTGCGCCGGGATCACGCCGTTTAACTTCCCGGCGATGGTGCCAATGTGGATGTTCCCGATAGCTCTGGCGACAGGCAACACCTTCGTGCTGAAACCGTCGGAAAAAGATCCGTCTCTGGCGCTCGCGCTGGCGAAACTGCTGAAAGAGGCAGGCCTGCCGGACGGCGTATTCAACGTGGTGCAGGGCGATAAAGAATCCGTTGATGTGCTCCTGACCGACCCGCGCGTGCAGGCCGTCAGTTTTGTCGGTTCAACACCGATTGCCGAATACATGTACCTGACTGCGTCCGCCCACGGTAAGCGCTGTCAGGCGCTCGGCGGTGCGAAAAACCACTGCATTTTAATGCCGGATGCCGATATGGATATGGCGACAAACGCCATAATGGGCGCAGCTTATGGTGCGGCAGGAGAACGCTGCATGGCGCTTTCCGTGGTGGTGGCGGTTGGCGATAAAACGGCTGATGAACTCTGCGCCCGGCTGGAAAAAAAGATCGCTTCGCTGCGCGTCGGACCTGGCCTGAACCAGACGCCAGAAAACGAGATGGGGCCGCTGATCTCCGCCGCACACCGCAGCAAAGTGTTGGGCTATATCGACAGTGGCGAAGCTCAGGGGGCTAACCTGCGTGTGGACGGGCGTGGCCTCAGAGTGAAAGGGCACGAGCAGGGCTATTTCGTTGGGCCGACTCTGTTCGATAACGTCACCCCGGAGATGACCATCTATAAAGAAGAAATTTTCGGACCGGTGCTTTCTGTGGTGCGCGTAGCAGATTACGCCAGCGCGGTGGATCTGATTAACCGACACGAATATGGTAATGGCTCGGCCATTTTCACCCGTGACGGTGGCTGCGCACGCCGCTTTTGTGAAGAGGTGCAGGCGGGTATGGTGGGGGTCAACGTGCCGATCCCGGTGCCAATGGCATTCCACTGTTTCGGTGGCTGGAAACGTTCCATTTTTGGCGCGCTCAATGTTCACGGGAACGATGGCGTGCGTTTCTACACCCGAATGAAAACCATCACTGCACGCTGGCCGGAAATGCAGCAGGAGACAGGTGCAGCGTTCTCCATGCCGACGCTGGGCTGACAGGGGGTTTTATGCAAACCGAACGTATGACTATGGCCCAGGCGCTGGTCAGATTTCTTAACCAACAATATGTTAGCGTTGATGGTAAAGAAACGCCCTTTGTGGAGGGCGTGGCAACGATCTTTGGGCACGGAAACGTGCTCGGTATCGGCCAGGCGCTGGAGCAGGATCCTGGTCATCTGCAGGTGATGCAAGGCTGTAACGAGCAGGGGATTGCCCATATGGCGACGGGATTCGCCAAACAGCATCGCCGTCAGCGTATTTTTGCTGTCACCTCATCCGTTGGGCCTGGCGCTGCCAATATGGTGACGGCGGCAGCGACGGCCACGGCGAACCGCATTCCACTGCTGCTACTGCCAGGGGATATCTACGCCTGCCGCCAGCCTGACCCCGTGTTGCAGCAGATCGAGCAGTATCACGATCTCAGCATCAGTACCAACGATTGCTTCCGCCCGGTTTCCCGCTACTGGGACCGCATCAACCGTCCTGAACAGCTTATGAGCGCGATGTTAAGTGCGATGCGAACGCTTACTGACCCCGCAAATACAGGAGCGGTGACCATTTGCCTACCTCAGGATGTGCAGGGGGAGGCCTGGGATTACCCCCTGAGTTTCTTTGCGCGTCGGGTGCATCATATTGAACGCCGTCCGCCTGACCCGCAGCGACTGGCGCAGGCTCATGCATTGATTTCCCGCAAGCGCCGTCCACTGGTGGTGTGCGGCGGTGGCGTGCGTTACTCCGGTGCGCATGAGGCGTTACGGGAATTTGTTGAAGTGCTGCAATTGCCGTTTGCCGAAACCCAGGCCGGTAAGGGGGCGCTGGTAAGTGACCACCCGCTTAATCTGGGCGGGGTGGGCGTGACGGGCGGAATGGCTGCCAACCAGCTTGCGCCGCAGGCTGACTTAGTGATTGGCATCGGCACGCGCCTGACGGATTTTACTACCGGCTCTAAGGCGCTCTTTTCTCATCCCGACGTCGAGTTCCTGCTGCTGAACGTGGCTGAGTTTGACTCCCTGAAGCTGGATGCCACCGCGCTCATTGCCGATGCCCGAACTGGTCTGACAGCGTTGACCCACGCACTGAAAGATTATCGTAGTGGCTGGGGGGAGGCGATTGCCCATGCGAAATCCGCTTGGCACGATGAATGCTGTCGACTGTGGGAACGCCAGTGGCATCCTGACGACGTTCCCGAAGTGGCAGGGCACCTTGATGCACAGCTAATGGAATACGGTGAAACGCTCAACACACACCTGACCCAGACGCGGGTGTTGGGGCTCATTAACCAGCATATTGAGGATAACGCCATTGTGGTGGGGGCGGCCGGATCGCTGCCAGGGGATTTGCAACGCCTCTGGCAGGTTAAAACGCCTGACAGTTACCATCTGGAGTATGGTTACTCCTGCATGGGGTATGAGGTCGCAGCGGCTATTGGTGCGAAGCTGGCAAAACCTCAGCAGCCGGTGTATGCCATGGTAGGCGATGGTTCGTACATGATGCTGCACTCAGAGCTGCAAACTGCCGTACAGGAGGGAATTAAGGTCACCATTCTGCTGTTTGATAACGCCAGCTTCGGCTGCATTAATAACCTGCAGATGGGGCACGGAATGGGGAGTTTTGGCACAGAAAATCGTTACCGTAATCCGAAAACAGGTCAGCTTGACGGGCCGTTGGTGAAGGTCGATTTTGCGCAAAACGCGGAAAGCTACGGTTGCCGCGCATGGCGGGTACATAATGAGAAAAGCCTGCTGGCGGCGCTGGAAGCCTCGCGCGCTCACCCGGGACCGACGCTCCTCGACATCAAAGTGCTACCAAAAACCATGACCCATGATTACGCGTCATGGTGGCGAACCGGCAACGCACAGGTGGCAGAGTCGCCAGCAGTGCGCCAGGCCGCCGAGCAAACACAGGCTCAGGTGAAAAAAGCTCGTCAGTATTGAGTTTTCCTGTCGTAACGAAATTTTCATTTCATTTTTCTTTTTTCCCCTCACCCATCCCCTCTCCCAACGGGAGAGGGGATGGTACAGTTTTTATTCCCTCCCCCTTGTAATGGAGGGACATATCTTCCTCGGCGTTGTGAGATTGATAACAAAATTTATCTAATACATCTCAAAAGTGTTAACTGGCACTCAAAATATAATTTTCACTATTTATAAAAATGAAATAAATGTTTTATTTGTAGTGTCGTTAGTTCACCGCATTCATCAACACCGGGAGCCGTTATGTTTAACATTGCTTTACTGGGCGCTGGCCGAATTGGCCAGGTACATGCAGCTAACATCGCCAGCCATAGTGCGACCACGCTCTGGTCTGTGGTAGACCCGAATCAGGAGTTCGCCACGCGTCTCGCGACACAGTATCAGGCGCGCCAGCAGAGCCTGGATGAGGCGATGACCGATCCGAACGTTCATGCCGTATTGATCGCCTCCGCGACCGACACCCACGCGGATCTGATTGAAATGGCCGCCCGTTACGGCAAAGCCATTTTCTGTGAAAAACCGGTACACCTTGATCTTGCCCGCGTACGCGACTGCCTGAAAGTGGTCAAAGAGTATGACGTACCGCTGTTTATCGGTTTTAACCGCCGCTTTGACCCACAGTTCCGTCGCGTGAAAACCGACACTCAGGCCGGGCGTATCGGCAAACCGGAATCACTGCTGATCATCTCCCGCGATCCGTCTCCACCGCCTGCGGAGTACGTGCGTGTTTCCGGCGGCATGTTCCGTGATATGACCATCCACGACTTTGACATGGCACGCTTCATCATGGGTGAAGAGCCGGTGTCGGTGTATGCACAGGGCAGCAATCTGGTGGATCCGGCGATTGGCGGAGCGGGAGATATCGACACCGCATTTATCGTTCTGAAATATGCCTCCGGCGCGATGGCGACCATCGTCAACAGTCGCCGCTCTTCATACGGCTACGACCAGCGCCTGGAGCTACACGGTTCCGAAGGGCTGCTGTGCGCGGGCAATATCCTTGAAAACCAGGTGCAGCACTACGGCAAACAGGGTTGCACCAGCGCGCTGCCGGAACACTTCTTCCTGCAACGCTACAAATCCGCTTACGCAGCGGAATGGGAGCACTTTGTTGCGGTTCTGCGCGGCGAAGCGGTGCCTGATTGCAGCGGCGATGATGGTGAACGTGCGCTGTACCTAGCGGATAAAGCGCTGGAATCACTGCGTTGCCAGCGTGAGATCGTCCTCTAAACACAACAACCCTACACAGAGAGACATAATAATGAAAAAACTGATCTTAGCCGCCCTAATCGCCATGACATCCGGGGCCGCCATAGCCGAAAACGAGCAAATTGTTTTCAGTACGCCAAACCTGGCCATGCCGTTTGAAGTTCACATGCAGCGCACGGCGGTGAAAGCCGCAAAAGAGATGGGGGTGAAACTTCAGGTACTGGACGGTCAGGGCAGCTCACCGAAGCAGGTGGCTGACCTGGAAAACGCCATCACCCGTGGTGCGCAGGGCTTTATCGTCTCCCCGAACGATGTGAACGCGGTCTCCAGTGCGGTAGATGAAATTCAGGATACGAAGCTGCCGGTCGTTACGCTTGACCGCTCTGTCGACAGCCAGAAAAAAGTGCCGCACTTTGGTGCCAACAACTACAAGGGCGGCCAGGCGATTGGCGACTTCGTCAAAACCAAATTCCCCAACGGCGCGGAGATCATTCTGTTGACCGGTCAACCGGGTTCCTCCTCCAACATTGAACGCACCAAAGGGATCCGTGACAGCCTGAAGGCTGGCGGGGATATGTACAAGATCGTCGCCGATCAGACCGGCAACTGGATGCGCTCGGAAGGGATGCGCATTGTCGAAAGCGTTTTGCCGTCGCTGCCAAAACGTCCTCAGGTGATCCTCTCTGCCAACGATGATATGGCGCTGGGGGCGATTGAAGCGCTGCAGAGTCAGGGTGTGAAACCGGGTGAAATCCTGGTCACCGGTTTTGATGCGGTACCGGAAGCACTGGCCCGCGTGCGCGACGGCTGGCTGGCGGTTACGGCGGATCAGCGTCCCGGCTTTGCGGTGACCACGGCGATGAGCCAACTGGTGGCTAACGTGCGTGAGAAAAAAACTATCACCGGGGCGGACTATCCGCCGACGCTGATCACCAAAGAGAACCTGCAACAGGCTGAGCGTATTGCTGAGGCCGGTAACTGATTTGTCTGGAGCCGCCGTACGGGCGGCTCCCCATAAATAAGGAGCAGGCTGATGTCGCAACCCTTACTGAAAGTAACCGACCTGGCAAAAAGCTTTTCCGGCGTATGGGCGCTGAGCAGCGCCCAGCTCACCGTCGGCACGGGTGAAATTCACGCTTTGCTGGGCGAAAACGGCGCTGGGAAATCCACGCTGTTGAAGGCACTCGCGGGCGCACAGCCACAAACGCGCGGGGAGATCTGGTTCAATGGCGAAACGCTGCCGGTGGACGACTCCCCGGTAGAACGGCAGAACAAGGGCATTATCACCATCTATCAGGAATTCAACCTGCTGCCCAATATGACCGTTGCGGAAAACATGTTTCTCGGACGCGAACCGCGTAAACGTAACCTGATCGTCGACGAAAAAGCGGTCAATCAGGAAGCGCAGGTGATTCTCGATTATCTGCAACTGAATGTCGCACCCACCACGCCAGTCGCCCGTCTGAGCGTGGCCCAGCAGCAGATGGTGGAGATTGCCCGGGCGCTGACCCTCAATGCCAGGCTGATCATCATGGATGAACCCTCCGCCGCCCTGAGTGACAGCGAGGTGGAAAGCCTGCACCGCGTGGTGCGGGAGCTTAAAAACCGCGGCGTGAGCATTATTTACGTTACTCACCGTCTGCATGAAGTTTTCCAGCTTTGCGATCGTTTCACCGTTTTCCAGGATGGCCGTTTCACCGGCACCGGCGCAGTGACGGAGACGAACGTAGAGCAGTTGATCCGCCTGATGGTAGGGCGTGATGTGGCCTTTAACCGCCGCCCTGCCAGCGAAACCCACCATGAAGACAAACCTGTCCGTTTGTCGGTGAAGGGGTTAAGCCGGGAAAAACCGCCGCTGGATCCACACGGCATCGCCCTGCATGACATCAGTTTTCACGTCCATGCTGGGGAAGTTCTGGGTATCGCTGGGCTGGTGGGGGCTGGTCGTACTGAGGTAGCGCGCTGCCTGTTTGGCGCCGACGCCTTTACCACCGGCAGCTTTGAACTGGACGGCGTGCCGTACCAGCCGCGTGACCCACTTTATGCGCTGGAGCAAGGGCTGGCGCTGGTGCCGGAAGATCGCAAAAAAGAGGGGGCGGTGCTGGGTCTGTCGATTCGCGACAACCTGTCGCTCTCCTGCCTCTCCTCGCTGTTGCAGTGGCGCTGGTTTGTGAATACCCGCAAAGAGGACGACCTGATTGAGTCCTACCGCCAGGCGCTGCAGATCAAAATGGTCAACAGCACGCAAGAGGTGCGTAAGCTCTCTGGCGGCAACCAGCAGAAAGTTATCCTCGCGCGCTGCATGGCGCTCAATCCACGGGTGTTGATTGTCGATGAGCCGACGCGTGGCATCGACGTTGGAACCAAATCGGAAGTGCACCAGGTGCTGTTTGATATGGCGAAAAAGGGCGTGGCGGTGATCGTGATCTCCTCCGATCTGCCTGAAGTGATGGCGGTGTCTGACCGGATCATCACCCTTAGTGAAGGCCGGTTAACTGGCGAGATCCACGGTGACGACGCTAACGAAGAACGGCTGATGACGATGATGGCTATCAACCACAACGCCCTGAACGCGGCATAACGGAGTTTCTCATGACGCAGATGATTCCTAAAACGCAGGTCCCGGTAAAACGCGCCGGACGCATCGATCCCATTGCCTTCTTCGAGCGCTTCGGGGTACTGATTTTCATGATCCTGCTGCTGATCTTCTTTCAGTCGCAGAACAGTAATTTTTTCTCTGAACGCAATATTTTCAACATCCTGACCGAAGTCTCCATCTACGGAATCATGGCCGTGGGGATGACCTTCGTCATTCTGACCGCTGGGATCGACCTCTCCGTGGGCTCTATTCTGGCAGTGTGCGCCATGACAGCGGCGTACGTGATCAAAGGCGACAATTTCACCACAGTCGATCCGAACGCTTGGGGCGGTATGAGCTGGCTGATTGGGCTGGGGATTTGTCTGACCATGGGTACAGCGATTGGCTTCCTGCACGGTCTGGGCGTCACCCGCCTGCGCCTACCACCGTTCATCGTCACCCTTGGCGGGATGACCATCTGGCGTGGTCTGACGCTCGTGATTAACGACGGTGCGCCGATTGCCGGCTTCGATCAGGGTTATCGCTGGTGGGGACGAGGGGAATTGCTCGGCATCTCCATTCCGATCTGGATCTTCGCCATCGTTGCCATTGGTGGTTATCTGGCACTGCATAAAACCCGTTGGGGGCGCTTCGTCTATGCAATTGGTGGCAACCCGGAGGCGGCACGTCTGGCTGGGGTAAACGTGAAGCGTGTGCTGGTTAGCGTCTATGTGCTGATTGGCTGTCTGGCGGGGCTGGCGGGCTTCATCCTGAGCGCTCGTCTGGGGAGCGCTGAGGCGGTTGCCGGGATCTCCTTTGAGCTGCGTGTTATTGCCTCGGTGGTTATTGGCGGCACGTCGTTGATGGGGGGATATGGGCGTATCGGCGGCACTATCATCGGCTCCATCATCATGGGCATTCTGATTAATGGCCTGGTACTGATGAACGTCTCGGCCTACTACCAGCAAATTATCACCGGATTAATTATCGTTCTGGCGGTGGCATTCGACACCTATGCCAAGAGCCGTCGCGGCGCACTGTGAGGATCACGATGAAAGAGGTTCGTATTGGATTGATTGGCACCGGGTATATTGGCAAGGCGCATGCCATTGCCTATGCCCAGGCACCGACGGTGTTCAATCTGCGCGGCAAACTGGTGCGCGAGATGGTGGCTGAGGTGAATCCGGCGCTGGCGGCAGAACGCGCGCAGGCGTTTGGCTTCAATCGCTCAACCGGAGACTGGCGGGTGCTCGTGGCCGACCCGGCCATTGATGTGGTGGATATTTGCTCCCCTAACCATCTTCACAAAGAGATGGCGCTGGAGGCGATCCGCCACGGCAAGCACGTCTATTCGGAAAAGCCGCTGGCACTGAATGCCCACGACGCGCGTGAGATGGTCGACGCTGCGAAGCGGGCAGGGGTGAAAACGCTGGTGGGTTTCAATTACATGAAAAACCCGACGGCACAGTTGGCGAAAGAGATTATTGCGCGCGGCGAAATTGGTGAGGTGATCCACTTCTACGGAACCCACAACGAAGACTATATGGCCGACCCGCTTTCCCCTATTCACTGGCACTGTTTTAAAGAGACCGCCGGACTGGGGGCTCTGGGTGACCTGGCGGCACATATCGTCAATATGGCCCAGTATCTGGTGGGAGAGATTGAGCAGGTCTGTGGCGATCTGAAAATTGTGGTGCCGGCACGTCCGGCAAAGGCCGGATCGTCGGAAATGGTCACCGTGGAAAATGAAGATCAGGCCCACGCGATGGTGCGCTTTGCGGGCGGGGCGCAGGGCGTCATTGAAACTTCCCGCGTCGCCTGCGGCCGCAAGATGGGGCTGTCATACGTCATTACTGGTACCAAAGGAGCGATCAGTTTTACCCAAGAGCGGATGGCAGAGATAAAGCTCTATCTGCATGATGATCCGGTGAACCGTCAGGGGTTCCAGACACTGTTGGTCGGTCCGGCACACCCGGATTACGGCGCGTTTTGCATGGGCGCAGGTCATGGTATCGGCTTTAACGATCAAAAAACGGTGGAAGTGCGTGATCTGGTAGACGGCATTGCCACCGACGCACCGATGTGGCCGGACTTCGAAGAGGGCTGGAAGGTCTCGCGCGTGCTGGATGCCATCGCACTCTCACACCAGCAGGGCCTCTGGCTGAACGTGAATGACATTGTCTGAAGAGGGTTCAACGTGGAAAAGCAGTTTGATGTGATATGCATGGGCCGCGTGGCGGTAGACCTCTACAGCCAGCAAATTGGTGCCCGCCTGGAGGATGTGTCGAGCTTCGCCAAATATCTCGGCGGCTCGTCCGGCAACGTGGCGTACGGTACCGCGCGTCAGGGCTTACGCTCGTCAATGCTGGCGCGCGTTGGCGATGAACATATGGGGCGCTTCCTGCGGGAAGAGTTAAGCCAGGTGGGCTGCGATACCAGCCATCTGATCACCGATAAAGAACGCCTCACGGCGCTGGTGCTACTCGGCATTAAAGACCGGGACACCTTTCCTCTGATTTTTTATCGCGATAACTGCGCGGATATGGCGATTACTGCCAGCGATGTGGACGAAAGCTACATTGCCTCCGCACGGTGTATTGCCATCACCGGGACTCACCTTTCTCACCCGCAGACCCGCGAGGCGGTGCTGACGGCGCTGAATTACGCCCGCCGTCACGGCGTGCGCACGGTGCTGGACATCGACTACCGTCCGGTGCTGTGGGGACTAACCTCTCTAGGAGACGGCGAAACGCGTTTTATCGTTGCCGAACAGGTTACCCGTGAACTTCAGGAGGTGCTACACCTTTTCGACGTCGTTGTCGGCACCGAAGAGGAGTTTCACATTGCGGGGGGCAGCACCGATACGTTGCAGGCGCTGGCGCAGGTGCGCCACGTCAGCAAGGCGACACTGGTTTGCAAGCGCGGCGCGCTGGGCTGTTCGGTGTATACCGATGCCATTCCACCTCGGCTGGATGACGGCCTGACGGTGACCGGCGTGCGTGTGGAGGTGCTTAACGTCCTTGGCGCGGGAGATGCGTTTATGTCTGGCCTGCTGCGCGGTTACCTGAACGACGAGGGCTGGGAGCAGGCGTGCCGCTACGCCAACGCCTGTGGGGCGCTGGTGGTCTCGCGCCACGGCTGTGCACCGGCGATGCCGAGCAAAATTGAGCTGGATGATTACCTCTCCCGCGCCGCGCTCGTTCCGCGCCCGGACATTGACCCGCGTCTTAACCATCTGCACCGGGTGACCACCCGCCGCCGCGAATGGCCGGAGCTGTGCGTGATGGCGTTCGATCACCGCAGTCAACTGGAAGATATGGCGCTGCAGTGCGGCGCGTCGCTTAAGCGTATTCCGGCGCTGAAACAGCTGATCCTGCAGGCCAGCCGAGAGGCGGCAAGCTCTGCCGGGCTGGAGGGGAAAGCCGGCCTGCTGTGCGATGGCACCTTTGGTCAGGATGCGCTGAACGCCATTACCGGCGAAGGGTGGTGGATTGGTCGTCCCATTGAACTGCCAGGCTCGCGTCCGCTGGAGATGGAGCACGGTAACATTGGTACCCAGCTTATCAGTTGGCCGCAGGAGCATGTGGTGAAGTGCCTGGTCTTTTTCCATCCGGAAGATGCCCACGGCTTGCGTCTGGAGCAGGAGCAGAAAATCGCCGAGGTGTACCACGCCTGCTGTCAGTCCGGACATGAACTGCTGCTGGAGGTGATATTACCCGCCACTATGCCGCGCAGTGACGAACTTTATCTGCGTGCCATTTCCCGCTTCTACAACCTTGGCATTTACCCCGACTGGTGGAAACTGCCGCCGCTCTCCGCCGAAGGCTGGACGGCACTGAGCGAGATTATCGCGCGCCGGGACCCGCACTGCCGCGGCGTGGTGATCCTCGGTCTGGATGCTCCGGCGGAACAGCTGCGTGCCGACTTCAAAGCTGCCGCGGGGCAGGCGCTGGTGAAAGGCTTCGCCGTGGGGCGCACGCTGTTTGGCGATGCCTCCCGCGCATGGCTGAAACACGATATTGACGATGCGCAGCTGGTGGCGCGCATCCGGGACAACTACCTGCAGCTTATCGCCTGGTGGCGCGAGCGCGGACACGCATAATGGAGACGACAATGAGTGTACAACTGGGCATCAACCCGCTGACGTGGACGAACGATGATCTGCCTTCACTGGGCGCGGAGACATCTCTGGAGACCTGCCTGAGTGAAGGGAAAGAGGCCGGTTTTGCTGGCTTCGAACTGGGCAATAAATTCCCGCGAGAAGCGCGCCTGCTCGGGCCCATTTTGCAGCGCCACGACCTGCAGTTGGTCTCCGGCTGGTATTCCGGCCGCCTGTTGGAACGCAGTGTAGAGGACGAGATTGCTGCTGTGCAGTCGCATCTGACGCTGCTGCGAGAGCTGGGTGCAAAAGTACTGGTTTTTGCGGAAGTGAGTGGCTGCATTCACGGTGAGCAGCAGACGCCGGTTCACCTGCGCCCACGTTTCCCGCAGGAATGCTGGAAAGAGTATGGTGAGAAGCTCACCGTGTTCGCCCGCTATACGCAGCAACAGGGGGTACAGATTGCTTACCACCATCATATGGGCACGGTGATTGAGTCCGCTCAAGACGTGGACAACCTGATGCTCCACACGGGTGAGGAGGTTGGTTTACTGCTGGATACCGGCCACCTGACCTTTGCCGGGGCCGATCCGCTGGCGGTGGCACAGCGATGGGCATCGCGCATCAATCATGTTCACTGCAAAGATGTGCGCGCCGACGTGCTGGCGGACGTCAAAAACCGTAAAACCAGCTTCCTCGACGCGGTGCTGAGCGGCGTGTTTACCGTGCCGGGTGACGGCTGCGTGGATTATCCGCCGATTATGCAACTGCTGAAAACGCAGGATTATCACGGTTGGCTGGTGGTGGAGGCTGAACAGGACCCGGCGATCGCCCATCCGCTGACCTACGCCCGTCTGGGATATAACAATCTGAGCCGCCTGGCGCGCGACGCCGGGCTTATCTGAGGAGGTGACATGTCACGTCTGTTATCACGCTGGCAACAGCCGAACGCTGAGGGGCGGACTCAGTCTGTCACGCCGGAAAGCGCCGGATGGGGATATGTTGGCTTTGAGGCCTATGAACTTGAGGAAGGGCAGCAACTGACGCTGCCCGCTGTCAGTGAAGAGCGCTGTCTGGTGCTGGTGGCCGGGCGCGCTTTCATCAGCACTCCTTCTGCACAGTTTACTGATATCGGGGAGCGGATGAGCCCGTTCGAGCGCATCAAACCTTGGGCGGTTTACGTCACCCCGCAGGAGGCAGTGCAGGTGAAGGCGCTGACGAAACTGGAGCTGGCAGTCTGTACCGCTCCGGGAAAAGGGACATACCCGACGCGGTTGATTGCACCTCAGGATATCGATGGCGAAGCGCGCGGTAACGGCCACAACCAGCGTTATGTGCATAATATTTTGCCGGAAGACAAGCCCGCTGACAGCCTGCTGGTCGTCGAGGTCTGGACCAACGAAGGCTGTACCAGTTCGTACCCGAGCCATAAACACGATACGAATAACCCGCCTCAGGAGAGCTATCTGGAGGAGACCTATTACCATCGCCTCAACCCGGAACAGGGGTTCTGCATGCAGCGGGTGTATACCGATGACCGCACACTTGATGAATGTATGGCGGTCTATAACCGTGACGTGGTCATGGTGCCGAAAGGGTACCACCCGGTGGCGACGATGGCCGGGTATGACAGTTATTACCTTAACGTGATGGCCGGACCAGTACGTAAATGGATATTCACCTGGGAAAAGGAACACTCATGGATAAACACAGAGTATTCTGCCATTTCTTTATAAACTGAGTACCTAAGCTAAAAAAGGGGAATGACTCCCCTTTTGTATAATATGAACTCGACAATGTTATTTCAAAGTCTGAGTGATGATTTTTCTCTCAGGCAGTATGTTCCTCAATAAGGATGAGAATGTATTCTGTTCATTGGCATATGCATTTATATTCTAATGAGCTGAATTTTATAAAGGTTGTGGCTATTCTGGAGTATAAATATTTTTTTCATTAGACATGAAAGTCTATATGATGGTGTATTAATATTTTTAGCAATTATGAACGGTTTGTCATGAACCAGTGACCAATTCGTTATGGTGGTGTGCGGTTATATGGTACCTGCTTATGGTGTTATGTTTTTGTCACGTTTTTGCTGGGGGGTAACATATGTATTGTTTATTTTATATGGTTTATTAAAAAGCTATTAACTCTTTTTAAAGTAATCTCTCACAGTTTTTTTTAATGTTTTAAAGTTGGTAGTGGTTTGTTATTTTATTTAACTATGTGTTCTTGAAAAAGAACAATGTTTTAAGTGTTGGTTTTTTATCCTTATGATTTTTTAAATGAACTATTCAACAATTTATGCTGTGCTGTCCTACAGTTAAAGAGCGTTAATGTAATATCAAATATAATTATTACGGACAGGCTGAAATCTGATTGTGTACATCAGTTGGTGCAAAAAGGCTTGTCAAAGTACTGAAATAATAGTAAGTACAATAATAATGATGAATATTGCTACATGGAGATATAAAGAGCGTCTAGCTCCGGATATATCTTTGACACTACGACAGTACTTGCAAAACGGGGTTTGCTTACATCCGGGAATATTGCAGTTTGTACAGTTAGATTTGCGGTTGATTTTTGTTTCTTGCATTATTAATGGTCTCCCATTCCCTCTTGTTTAAAAATTCTGTTAAAAGTAGCATGACCTCACAGCTTTACAATTGGTGTGTTATATTTTATAAACAACAATGTTTGTCCGGACAGTAATGAATTGTATGTAATGAAATTTATATAATCTTATTCATGCTTGGTATCTGTTTTTTAAATTAATGGGGGGCTTAAAAAACTAGAACAGTTGTCTCGTGATGATCTTTTAAACCCCTTCTTACCTTTCTTTTTGTAGGATCAAAGTAATTTTAGTTACAATAAAAGATATAGTGTAAAACATTTTATATATCATCAGTTAGCTATTATTCTGTTTTTGTTGCTGCGATTCGCTTTACCCTGAGAATGCAGGTCAGGATAGGTTTTCCTGAGTTGTGTAATAAAACAGTTATATGTTATATGTGGGCATACGAGTTTGTAAACACCTTTAAGCGTATGACCAGCACGGATAGCTGATGCAATATCATCATAATGGTTGAGTATTATTAACCTTGTTTTGCTTTTGTTCTTTGTGGCTGTTTCATATAGTGCATAGTTAAAGTTACGTAGGTTATATAAAAAGCCATTTATCGAAAAGATTATATCCGGGTTTTTATCACGTAGTTTTCCGTAAACTGCTGACGGCGTGTCTCCAGATTTTACCCATGCTGTAATGAGTTCACTTTCTCTAAGGATCAGACGATAGATTTCAGATTTCTCGTGTGTGGTATTAAAACTCATCTCTCGGTCCTTAACTTCTTTGTCAATGAGATAAAAAATCATATTTCTATAATTTAGTCAACACTCTGTGCTACATGCGATATGGATATACCAGCAATATGCAATGCGTGAGAAAATGATGTTTTTATTGCATCATCTATGATGAGTGAAAACAACTAAAGTTGAAAGCTACACAAAACTGGCCCCATAGTTATCGGGACTGAATACCATAAACCATTCATAGTCAAGCGTGTATTCAACCATATCAGTTAAACCGGTTTGACTGGCCTGAAAGTATCTCCATATCCGTTGTGATAATTTTGTTCTCTTTAGTGTAGAACTTTAAAGTAATGTGTTGAGAAGCTCAACTATATTAATAAAAATAAGATAGATTGAACAATTATAAACAATGTTGCAACTATTTTTATTGCGCGTTACCCCATATGAGATAAGCTCAATCATTACGTTATCTTGTATCAGTAAGTTCTACGGTGAATCATGCTGATATTTGCGGGTTAGGCACCGCATCATTCACAAGAACCGTCGTATGAGTTTGTCATTTTGCTGCATTGTGACCTAAACCAGTAGTTTTCTTGTATCGCTGTTTCCGCCTGTAGTTATGTCGCTCTTATGCCTGCTTATTATATGATTCATTGCTTGAAGCTCTTCAGTTTCCTCAAACTCTTCATGCTTTAGGGACACACATCAGCAATATGCGTCAGTAATTTTTTATTAATGTCTTCAAACAGTTCACACTCTGCATGGGTCAGCGGGCTCCAGATTTCTTTCAGGTGCAGACTTTGTGCAATATTGACGTTCTGAATAAAGGACAGACCATCTGATGTCAGACTGATTTTTTTAGCACGGCGATCCTCTCTGCTATCAGTTCTTTCTATATACCCTGCTTTTTCTAAAAAATCTGTAATGCGGGTAATGTTTGTTCTGGTAAACTGGAGTTCTCTGCTTATCTTTGAGGGCGAAAGACAATGATTATCTGCTGTGGATAATATGGTAAGAACCATATATGTTGAATAATTTATTCCATATCCACTGAGTAAACTCGATATATTATCCTGTATTTTTTTGTTTACGCGGATACAGAGTTGTATCAACAGATGCTCCTGGCAGGGGTATTTTGGATCGTTGTTTTGTTGATGTTTGATTATTTTTTCTAATGAGTCTGTGTTGTTCATATAATCATTTCCATTTGCTGAAATACTTTGCCTTTATACAAAAGTGCATCAGACATGCGGTAAGCATCTACTTTTCACAACAAGTTATGTCTGCCAGATATCTGTATGAATGAGACAACCAGGCAGAAAGGAAGGATAACTTCATTCGCATAAAAAAACATAAATGTTTGTAGTGGTCAACAAAAAATGATCACGATTTTAAATTTTTTTCCAGTATCTATTTTCCAATTCGTTTGGTAGTAACCTGCCATTTTATTCGTGAGGCCTGAGTGCACTATAATACCCAACGATATAGTCCGTTATGACTTGAACTGCATCGCTGAAGCTTACGTACCCCACCACTGGTAACCATTCGTTCTTTAGACTCCTGAAGATGCGTTCCATTGGGCTGTTATCCCAGCAGTTTCCCTATCGGCTGATACTTTGCTTTATCCTGTAACACCAGAGAAGTTGTTGATATTTCAGTTCAGTATACTGACCTCTTGCCTGGCTTGATCAACTGGTAAAGTACTTCACCGTTGAGCTTCCCGTGGTTGATTTTACGTAAGCGACCCGTCAGAGACGTCTTCAGGCAGTCGAGTGAAAACGCTAACTTAGACGCCCATCTGAAACAGACGGACATCTAAGTTATGGAATCTGAAACCCGGGCCTGGCGGACCGAACCCCGCCGCGTTTATTCCAGCGAATTCAAACTCAGGCTGGTCGAACTGGCTACCCGACCGGACGCCAATGTTGCGGATATTGCCCGTACGCACGGGGTCAACGATAACGTCCTTTTTAAATGGATCCGTCTGTGGCGTAAAGAAGGCCGGGTATTCCGCCGGCTGCCAGCTCCCGTTCCATCTGTATCCCCTCCTGCGGCATTTCCGGTCGAAATTGTACCTGACTCCACCACCCGGCAGTCTCCGGCTCTGTCTGGTCAGGGAACGGGGTCAACCTGCTCGCTGACGCTTCGCCACGGCACCCTCACACTCGACAATCCTGACCCGGAGATACAGCTCCGGATCGTCCGCGAACTCGCCGGCAGGAGCACAGTATGATTACGCTTCCGGCTGGCAGCCGTATCTGGCTCGTGGCCGGCATCACCGACATGAGAAACGGCTTCAACGGTCTGGCCGCAAAGGTCCAGAACACCCTGAAGGATGACCCGATCTCCGGCCATCTCTTCATCTTCCGGGGACGCAGGGGCAGGCTGGTAAAACTCCTGTGGGCAGACAGCGGAGGGCTCTGCATCTATATGAAAAGACTTGAACGGGGAACGTTCATCTGGCCGGTCGCCCGGGAGGGAAAGGTGTATCTGACCCCGGCACAGCTTGCCATGCTGCTGGAGGGTATAGTCTGGATGCAACCGGGAAGGTCGAAAAGTAATAGTCTGCGGATCTGAATCCCTTTACCTGGGCAGGATGAAAAATATCCCGCTTCCTGATAATATCGACCAGTTGAAAGCCCTGTTGCGTCAGCAGCAGGTTGCTGTGTAACAGCTAAATGTTACCATGAAAAAGCAGCAGGCCCGGCTGCGCCAGTACGCCGGACAGGTTGCCGACTACGAACAGGAAATCGAACGGCTGAAGGCACAGCTTGATAAGTTGATAAGCTGCGGCGGATGCTGTTCGGGCAGAGTTCAGAGAAAAGCCGCAATAAACTGGAAAATAAAATCCGCCAGGCAGAGAAGCGGCTGGCTGAGCTGGAAAACCGTCTTGCAGCGGCAAAACGCTGTCTGCAGGACGATGAGCCCACTGTCAGTACGGTTGAGCAGGCAGAGCCCCCGGTGGCGGTCGCCCCACAGGACCGGCCTGCACGCCGCTCCCGTCGTCAGAAACTGCCGGCAGACCTGCCACGTGAAACCCGGCGCATCGCCCCGACAGTGACTGTCTGCCCGAAATGCGGCGGCGACCTGAAGGTGATGAGTGAAACCGTCTCAGAGCAACTGGAGATAATCCGCAGCGCCTTTAAGGTCATCGAAACGGTGCGCCCGAAGCTGGCCTGCAGCCGCTGCGATGTGATAGTCCAGGCCCCACTCCTCCCGAAACCTCTGACCCGCAGTGTGGCCGGTGCGGGCCCGCTGGCCCGCATCCTGGTGAGTAAATACTGTGACCATACCCCGCTGCATCGTCAGTCCGTCATCTTCAGCCGCCAGGGTGTGGAACTGAGCCGAAACACGCTGGTCCGGTGGGTGGCGATGACCGCAGAACGACTCAGTCCCCTGCACGATGCGCTGAACCGCTACGTGATGGAGAGCAGCAAACAGCACACGGACGATACCCCGGTGAAAGTGCTGGAGCCGGGGAGCGGTAAAACTCGGACGGGCCGGCTGTGGGTGTATGTGCGCGATGACCGGAACAGCGGTTCAGCGGCTCCGCCAGCGGCGTGGTTCGCTTACAGTACAGATCGTCGGGGCTGTCACCCGCAGGGGCATCTGGCGGAGTGGAAAGGTATCCTGCAGGCAGATGCGTTTGCCGGTTACGATGCGCTTTATGAGTCAGGGCTGATCAGGGAAGCCGCCTGCATGGCGCATGCAAGGAGAAAGATCCATGATGAGCATGTTCGCCGGCCGACAGCGATGACAACGGAGGCGCTGAAGCGTATAGCCGGGCTGTATGCGGTGGAAGCGACAATCCGGGGTCAACCGGCAGAGAAACGGCTGGCAGAACGGCAGGAGAAAAGCGTCCCGCAGATGAAGGCGTTGTTCGCGTGGCTGACAGAACAGATGGAGACGTTGTCGGTGCATGCAGAGCTGGGGAAAGCGTTCAGCTATATGCTGAACCACCGTGAAGCGCAGTCGCTCTGTTGTGAGGACGGGCGTGTGGAACTGGACAATAATATCGCAGAAAACACACTGCGTTGTGTCGCCCTATGGCGACGCAACTGTCTATTCTTCGGCTCAGACACGGGAGGTCAGAGCGCAGCGATCCTGTACAGCCTGCTGGCGACATGCCGGCTGAATGGAGTGGATCCGGAAAGCTGGTTGCGTGAGGTAATCAGCTGTATCGACCCAGTTTACCATTCTGTGTAAATGCCTTTCTCAGAAGTGACCGTCAAGGCGGTCACCGAATTTGATAATAAAGCGACTCATGGCTATCCGCCAGTCCTGAAGTGGCATCGTCCATTTCTGTGAGGCTGACTGGATAGCCAGCCACACCACTTTTTTCACCGATTCATCTGTCTGGAACACTTTCCGTTTCTTTATCGCATGTCTGATGACGCTATTCAGCGATTCGATTGCGTTAGTGGTGTAGATAACCTTGCGGATCGCCTCCGGGTACACGAAGAAGGTGGCAACATTCGGCCAGTTTGCCCGCCAACTGCGACTTATCTGCGGGTACAGTGCATCACATTCCTTCCCGAACGCATCCAGCGCCTGAAACGCGCCTTCTTCCGTGGCTGCGCGGTAAACCTGTTTCAGGTCACGGGTTACCGCTTTATAGTCTTTCCACGCCACGAACCGCAGGCTGTTGCGTACCATGTGTACTATGTACAACTGGATCTGCGTCTCCGGGTAGACGGCATTAATCGCTTCCGGGAAGCCTTTCAGGCCGTCCACGCAGGCGATAAGGATATCGTTCAGGCCGCGATTTTTCAGTTCCGTCAGTACATTCAGCCAGAACTTTGCACCTTCATTTTCGGCCAGCCACATACCTGGCAGCTCTTTCTGACCATCAAGGTTAATACCCAGAGCCAGGAACACCGCTTTGTTGATAACCCGGCTGTCCTGCCGTACTTTCAGGACAATACAGTCAAGATAAATAATGGGATAAATCGCATCCAGAGGACGGTTTTGCCATTCAACCACCTGGTCGATTACGGCATCGGTGACTTTCGATATCAGCGCCGGAGAGACGTCTGCATCGTACATTTCTTTGAAGACTGAGGTAATTTCGCGGGTAGTCATCCCTCTGGCATACAGCCCAAGATCTGGTTGTCCATGCCGGTAATGCGGGTCTGATTTTTCTTCACCAGTTGTGGTTCGAAGGAACCATCACGATCACGTGGAGTACGTAATTCCATCGGCCCGTCGGTAGTGGTGACGGTTTTCGTGGAATAGCCATTACGGGAGTTGGTTCCCGATTTGGGCTGATTTTTTTCATGTCCCAGATGGTGAGTCAGTTCAGCGTTGAGAGCAGCCTCAACACTGATTTTCTTGAGCAGGCGATCGAACTGACTGAGATCTTCAGGGGTTTTGAGATTTTTGGCCAGTTCGTTAGCCAGAGCCTGCAATTGTTTGTCGTCCATAATTTAACCTTCATTTGATGTTGAATTGAACATATCAAAATCAGGCAATTACACAAATCTATGTACAGGCTCAAAGTTATCGCCTTATGTAACTGCTCTTGAAAGAATCAATGAACAAATTGAGAGCCAGTTTTTCCGGCCTACGGCCACTCCCCGTAAGGTGTTCTCTGCAATGTTGTTGTCGATTTCCACCCAGCCATTACTGCAGTAGACGTTCAGGGCCTCCCACTGTTTCAGCAGGTATGCGAACGCTTTTGCCGTATCCGAGTGACGCGACAGTGTTTTCATCTGAGTCTGTATCCAGTCATACAGTGACTGCATCAGTGGCGCAGCTCTGGCTTTTCTTGCCGCCAGATGCTGTTCTGCTGAACATCCCCGGACTTCTGCCTCGATGACATACAGTTCACCGATACGCTGCAGGGCTTCCGTGGTGATGTCGGTTGGCACTCTTGCATGCACATCGTGGATTTTTCTCCGGGCATGAGCCATACACGCGGCTTCCGTTATTCTGCCGGATTCGTATAACACCCGGTAACCACCGTAAGCATCGGCCTGAAACACACCGCTGTAGCCGGCCAGATGATTTTGTGGATGGATACCTTTCCGGTCCGGTGAGTACGCGAACCAGACCGCTGGGGGCATCTGTGAACCGGCATTACGGTCATCACGGACGTAGGCCCACAGCCGGGCAGTCCTTGTTTTACCACTGCCCGGCTCCTGTACCGGAACGGGGATATCATCGGCATGGACTTTACCGGGCACCAGCACATACTGGCGCAGGACGTCATACAACGGCTCCAGCAGTTCAGCAACAGCGCCTGTCCAGCGCCCCAGTGTGGCACGGCTCAGCTCCACTCCCTGACGACGATATATTTCTGACTGGCGGTATAACGGCAGATGGTCTGCATATTTTCCAGCGACAACATGGGCCAGAAGCCCCGCTCCGGCATAACTGCGTGCTCAGGGTTACCACTTTAACGTAAAAACCGTGTCGGCAAGCCTGCACCGTCAGGGGCTGAGGGCAAAGGCCTCCCGGAAGTTCAGTCCGGTCAGTTACCGCGCACATGGCCTGCCTGTGTCAGAAAATCTGTTGGAGCAGGATTTTTACGCCAGTGGTCCGAACCAGAAGTGGGCGGGAGCATCACGTACTTACGTACGTGATGAAGGCTGGCTGTATCTGGCAGTGGTCATTGACCTGTGGTCACGTGCTGTTATTGGCTGGTCCATGTCGCCACGCATGACGGCGCAACTGGCCTGCGATGCCCTGCAGATGGCGCTGT
>OAWE01000125.1_pt1 | contig 32510 bp, 32 predicted proteins | sample 1476531 | NCBI WGS metagenome assembly OAWE01 (sample SAMEA2580131, study PRJEB22360) | human gut metagenome | biome: human gut; feature: human-associated habitat; material: faeces | place: Denmark | collected 2008/2010 | reverse complement strand
TATTTTTCTAAATATTTAGTTCTTTTAGCCACTCTTGTAAATATTATTTGTCTTTTTGTTTTTAAAATACTAAAAGGATATATTAGTGGACATTTTGATGCTTATTTTGAAACTGAGCAGGAATCGTCTCTTTTGGGAGGACTGTATTCAATATTTCAATGTGTATTGATTTTATTTTGTATTTATTGTATGATTAAATCTTTAAAACTGAGAGCTTCATCTATACTGAAAGACAGAAAATTCATATTTTTGTACTTGTTATCATTTTGTACATCTTTTTTTCTGATACTGCCTTCTTTCACTATGCAGATCATTAACAACAGATACATTACACCTTTAATTACTGTTTGGATTATTTTTTTTCTGTATATAAAAGACAATGAAAAAAATGCTCGTATAAAACGACTCTGCAATATTTATATTTTCATTATTATATTCATCAGAGTGATTTGGGTATACATATTACCTATCCTTCTTTTTCATGAAAATATATATACTATTGAAAGCCTCGTAATGCTGAATTCATACGAAATGTAAAATGTCGATAATTATTGTCAACTCCACTGCTGCTCGTAGCAGTGGGGCGCTTACTATTCTGAAACAGTTTATTAGCGCCTTACCTACGAATGATACTCAAAATGAGTATTACATATTTATCAATCCTCAAGTAAAACTTAAACAGGTGAAAAACGTTCACTACATCCCAATCGATACAGTTAGTTGGGCGAAAAGAATTTATTGGGATGAGATCGGATTAAGAAAATGGATGAAAAAACATAAGCTAATTCCTGATTTATTTATTTCTTTTCAAAATACAGGGGTTAAACTAGACAGTAATATCTCACAATTAATTTATTATCATCAACTATTGCCATTAACCGATCACAAATGGAATGTGCTGAAAAAAGATGGATTTACTTTATTTCTTTATCAAAAGTTTTATGCTTTTTTTGTGTCACGCTATCTTACTCCCCAAAGCCATATAGTAGTACAGATACCATCTATAAAAAAAGCATTTTGTGAGAAGTTTAATTTTTTAAAAGAAAAAATTTCAGTCATAAGGCCGGATACAGATACAATTGATTATAAAGAAATAAAAGACTATCTGTTTAATGATCGGTTTCTGCATTTTATTTATCCTGCAACTCCTTTCATATATAAAAATCATATTGACATTATTAAAGCAATGGGAATATTAAAAGATAGAGGAAAGGTTAGTAATATAAAAATTCACTTTACTTTCAATAAAAACGAAGCTCCGAATTTGCTTAATGCCATTCTAAAATTAAACATGGAAGATAATTTTATCTTTGAAGGAAGTCTTCCGTATAAGCAACTGCTTTCTTTATATAAATCAGCAACTGCGTTATTGTTTCCAAGCTATATTGAAACATTCGGCTTACCATTAGTAGAAGCAGCAAATGCCGGCTTACCTATTATAGCTATGGATTTGCCTTATGCAAGAGATGTGATAGGGAAATATGAAGGTGCGAAGTTCATTCCTTTACATGACACAGAGGCGCTTGCCGATGCTATTTCTGACATAATCTGGCATCCGAAACGGTTTACCCCTTTAGCACAAGAAAATGAAAATAACTGGAATTTATTTTTTCAACTGATAGATAAACTAAAAATATAATTATTATGTCCCTATTTAAAGACAAAACCCTTTTAATTACCGGTGGAACAGGTTCTTTCGGTAATGCCGTATTGAAAAGATTTTTGGATTCCGATATCAAAGAGATCCGTATCTTTTCCCGTGATGAAAAGAAGCAAGACGATATGCGCCATCACCTTCAAAATAAGAAGGTGAAATTCTACATTGGTGATGTACGTGATAAACGTTCTGTGGATGGAGTGATGAATGGGGTGGACTATATTTTCCATGCTGCTGCACTGAAACAGGTTCCCTCTTGTGAGTTTTTCCCTGTTCAAGCTGTTCGGACAAATGTATTAGGTACTGAGAATGTGCTTGATTCAGCCATCGAGCATGGAGTCAAGAATGTAGTTGTGCTCTCGACGGATAAGGCTTGTTATCCTATCAATGCCATGGGGATCAGTAAGGCCATGATGGAAAAGGTCGCTATTGCTAAAGGACGTCAAATGGGAGAGGGTGGTCAAACTACCATCTGCTGTACCCGTTATGGCAATGTGATGGCAAGCCGCGGATCAGTGATCCCTTTGTGGGTGGAGCAAATGAAGGCCGGCAAGGATATCACAATAACCGATCCGAACATGACCCGTTTTATGATGACACTGGATGATGCAGTTGATCTGGTGATTTATGCTTTTCAGCATGGGCATAATGGCGACTTGTTTGTCCAAAAAGCACCTGCAGCTACTCTTGATACGCTAGCCCGTTCTTTGAAGGAACTTTACAAAATGGATACCCCCGTACGTGTTATCGGTACACGTCATGGTGAGAAACTTTATGAATCATTAGTGACTCGTGAGGAAATGGCCAAGGCGGAAGATATGGGTAATTATTATCGGATACCTTGTGATGCCCGTGATCTTAATTATGATAAATATTTTGTGGAAGGACAAGAGAAGGTCTCTAAATTCGAGGACTACCATTCACATAATACCCATCGTTTGGATGTGGACGGAATGAAACAGTTGTTATTGAAACTTGATATGATAAAGGAGGATGTATGCTTAAAGTAATGACGATTGTCGGAACTCGTCCTGAGATCATAAAGTTGAGTCGTGTGATGGCTGAGTTGGACAAATACACTGAACATATTATGGTCCATACCGGTCAGAATTTCGATTATGAACTGAATGAAATCTTTTTTCAGGAACTTCGCATCCGTAAGCCGGACTATTTTCTGGATGCTGCCGGAAAGAATGCCGCAGAGACGATAGCCAATGTAATCCGTAAATCGGATGAATTGATGGACCAAGTGAAACCGGATGCTTTATTGTTGTATGGTGATACTAATAGCTGTATTTCCGTGATTTCCGCAAAACGGCGTAAGATTCCTATTTTTCATATGGAGGCTGGTAACCGCTGTTTTGACCAGCGTGTTCCTGAAGAGATCAATCGTAAGATTGTGGATCATTTGAGTGATATCAATATGCCTCTTTCAGAGCATGCACGTAAATACTTGCTGGCTGAAGGGTTACGTCCGGAGACCGTGATCAAAACCGGATCGCCAATGACAGAGGTTTTGGTCTATCATAAGGCGGAAATAGAAGAGAATGATGTTTTAGAAAAAGAGGGGTTGAAAAAAGGTGATTACTTTATTGTAAGTACGCATCGTGAGGAAAATGTGGATTCCGAGAAGAACTTTTCCGACCTGCTTTCTTCTCTGAACGCCATTGTGGACAAATATCATAAAAAGGTGATTGTTTCCACCCACCCCCGTACCCGCAAAAAGTTGGAATCTATTGGCTTTATTAATTCCAATCCGATGATTGAGTTTATGAAACCTTTTGGCTTCATGGAGTATATCAAACTTCAACAGAATGCTTTTTGTGTTATTTCTGACAGTGGTACGATCACGGAGGAATCTTCTATTCTTCATTTTCCGGCTATAACTATCCGTCAGGCACACGAGCGACCTGAAGGTATGGATGAAGGGACGCTGATCATGACCGGATTGAATAGTGACCGTATTCTGGAGTCTATCGAAATTGTAACTTCCCAGTATGCAGAAGGTGCAGACGTAATTCACTCTATTCCTGATTATGCTTCGGATAATGTATCTAAAAAAGTAGTCCGTATCATTCTTTCCTATACAGATTATATCAACCGTACGGTTTGGCATAAAGAAATCTAGTTCCTGTTTTTTATTTTTTATGGTTAAAAAGAAGATTCTGTTGTTCGGCGCCACAGGTATGGCCGGGCATATGGCTTATTATTATCTGCAGTGTACGGGGAAATACGATCTTGTGAATGTAGTTTATCGTACCCAATTGACTGATGATAGTATTGTTGTGGATGTGACGGATGGGGATGCTGTCAGTCGGCTCGTTCGTGAAGTCCGTCCTGATTTTATCCTGAATTGTATTGGCGTATTGATAAGAGGTTCCAGAGAACATCCGGACAATGCTATTCTGATAAATGCATGGTTCCCTCATTTGCTCAAGAAACTGTCGGATGAAGTGGGAGCAAAGTTGATTCATATCAGTACGGATTGTGTTTTCTCCGGTAAAAAAGGTAACTATTCAGAAACTGATTTCCGGGATGCTGACGATGTTTATGGTCGTAGCAAAGCACTCGGTGAGATAATCAATGACAAAGATCTGACAATCCGTACTTCTATCATAGGTCCTGAATTGAAGGAGAATGGCGAAGGCTTGTTTCATTGGTTTATGCATCAGCATGGTTGTGTGAATGGTTTCCAGACTGCTATTTGGGGAGGTGTGACCACTCTGGAATTGGCGAAAGCCATTGATGTGGCCATCGATCAGGGAGTAACCGGTTTAATACAACTGAGTAATGGCCTTGGTATAAGTAAATATGATTTGTTACATCTGTTTTCCCGTATATGGCACAAACAAGATGTTGAGATCCTGCCATTTGATGGAAATGGAATAGACAAGTCGATCGCAAAGTCCGCAAGATTTAGTTATGTTGTACCTGGATATGAAGAGATGCTTCGGGAACAATATGATTGGATGCAGAATAAACAGGAGCTATACCGAACTCTATATTTATGAAAATATTATTGGTTTCCCAATACTTCTGGCCAGAGACATTTCGTGTTAATGATTTGGCGCAAGAACTTGTATTACGGGGTAACGAAGTGACAGTCTTAACAGGAAAACCTAATTATCCTCAAGGGGCTATTTATAAGGGATATAGCTTTTGGGGCTATAAAAAAGAATATTATAAAGGTATTGAACTGATTCGTGTTCCGTTAATACCTCGTGGTAAAGGTTCAGGGTTGCGTTTGGCATTGAATTATTTGTCTTTTGTATTGTTTTCTTGTTTATATATACTTTTTCATAAGCGAAAGTTTGATGTTTCTTTAACATTTGCAATTTCTCCTATTACTCAGGTGTATGCAGCTCTACTTCACAAAAAGCTGTTTGGTAGTCGTGCTTATCTTTGGGTTCAGGATTTGTGGCCTGAAAGTGTGTCCGCTGCGGGTAAGATGAATTCTGGTTTAGTATATCGAATGTTAACCAAGATGGTACAAAGTATCTATCAAAAAGTCGATGGGATTTGTATACAGTCGGAAGCCTTTAGTCAGTCCATACTGCAAAAAGGAGATTATAAGCATAAAATTAGTTATATTCCTAACTGGGCTGAAGATTTGTTCACTGATGATTCTTTGATTAATAAGGAACATTTTAAGTCGTTGATCCCTGATGGATTTGTCGTAATGTTTGCCGGTAATATAGGAGAGGCCCAAGATTTTGATTCAATATTGAAAGCTGCCATTCGGACCAAAGAGTATAAAGATATTAAGTGGGTAATTGTTGGCGATGGACGAAAAAAAGAGTTTGTAGAGCAGCAAGTTAAAGAGTTGAATTTATGTGATACTGTTTTTTTATTAGGACGCTATCCTTTGGAAGACATGCCGGATCTATTTATTCATGCAGATGTAATGCTTGTCTCTTTAAAAGACCAGAATATTTTCTCTTTAACTATTCCATCAAAGATACAATCTTATATGGCTTTTGGAAAACCTATTATTTCTATGATAAATGGTATTGGTAATGAAATAATAAAAGAGGCAAACTGCGGCTTTACAGCTAATGCTGGAGATTTTGAATCGCTGGCAAACAATGTGAAAAGATTATCTCGAATGGATAAACATATGCTGTATGAAAAAGGGAGAGCCGGAAAGGAATATTATCAGAAGTCTTTCACTAAGAAAAAGATAATAGATCATTTAATGGAAGTGTTTCAGCTGGAGTAATTAATTTAAACAATCCAAATCGGAATTTAACTATATGTTATTAAAAGTAGACTGCTATGATTTTGTTAGGATTTATTTTTGGTATAATATTGGGGCTGTTTGCTTGCCTAATATGGATACTTTATGATTTTCGGAGATTTAAGAAGAAAAATAACCTTATAGAATGATTTAGGCAAATGGGCAAGATAGTATCCTTTTTACTGTTTCTTTTATTTACTGGATGGGTAAATGCTCAACAAGGAGGGTTGGGAAAAGTAGTAGGGCAGAGCAAACAAACTCAGGTTTTTGGACGCAATATATTTGCAAGTCGGAACTTGTCATTTGAACCTAATCTGAATATTCCTACTCCAGAAAACTACATGTTAGGACCGGGAGATGAAGTGATAATTGATATATGGGGAACTTCGGAAAATACGGTAAGAGAGACTATCTCTCCCGAAGGAAGTATTTTGGTGGAAAACATTGGTCCTATTTACCTGAGTGGTCTGAACATGCAGGAGGCCGAGCAGCATCTACGGCGTGAATTCAGTAAAATCTATGCAGCTATCTCCGGAGAATCAGTACATATCAAGGTGACATTAGGGAAGATACGTTCCATTATGGTCAATGTCATGGGGGAGGTTGAAGTTCCCGGTACTTATCGGTTATCTGCTTTTGCATCAGTGTTTCATGCTTTGTATCGGGCCGGAGGGGTCAATCGAATTGGTAGCTTACGTACAATTCAAGTTGTAAGGAATAATAAAAAGGTAGCCGATGTAGATGTATATAAGTATATAATGGAGGGAAAACTGACAGATGATATCCGTCTGTCAGAAGGAGATGTGATTCTGGTCTCTCCTTATGCGAATTTGGTCTGCATTTCAGGAAAAGTGAAACGACCGATGATTTATGAGATGAAACAGGGAGAGACTCTGGCTGCCTTAATCAACTATACAGGCGGCTTTACAGGAGATGCTTATCGTAATATGGTTCGTTTATTGCGTCGTAGCGGAAGAGAGCAACAGATATATAATATAGATAAGGTGGATTATGAAAACTTTATTTTGACTGATGATGATGAAATTTCCGTAGAGGCGGTATTAGATCGTTTCTCTAATAAAGTGGAAGTTCGTGGGGCGGTATATCGTTCTGGTATGTATCAGCTGGATAGTTTGACAGGAACTATAAAACAACTGATATGTCAGGCCGAAGGGCTTCGTGGGGATGCTTTTCTAAATAGAGCATTACTTAAACGAGAGCGTGAGGACCTGTCACATGAAATGATTCCTGTTGATTTAAGGAAATTGATGGAAGGTAGTATTCCAGATTTACCCCTTCAAAAAAATGATGTACTTTATATATCGAGTATCCGGGAACTAGAAAAGGAAGGAACATTGGCTATTTATGGTGATGTGGCAAATCCAGGATATTTTCCTTTTGCTAAAAATATGACTATCCAGGATCTGATTTTGAAAGCAGGTGGTCTGTTGGAATCAGCTTCAACAGTTCGTATCGATGTATCGCGACGTATTATAGATGCTAAAAGCACCTCTTCTTCTTCTGTAATAGGGAAAAGTTTTACGGTTGAATTGGAGAATGGCCTATTGGTAGGAACAAAGAGGGTGTTTGAATTGGAACCTTATGATATGGTTTTTATACGTAGAAGCCCAGGCTATCAGAAACAGGCGAATGTGAGGGTTGATGGAGAAGTAATATTCACAGGCAACTATGCGCTGACTAAAAGAAATGAACGGGTGAGTGATCTGATAACTAAGGCCGGAGGGCTGTCGAAAGATGCCTATGTAAAAGGTGCACGCCTGATGCGTAGGATGACAACTGATGAAATCCGACAAAAACAAGATGCAGTCCGGTTTGCAGTTAAGGGAACCGGAAAAGATTCGGTATCTTTGGCCACTCTGGAGGTCGATCAGACTTATTCAGTAGGTATTGAACTTGAAAAAGCATTGGCAAAACCAAAGTCTGATGAAGATCTGGTGTTGCGTGAGGGAGATGTACTTTTTATTCCTAAATATGTCAGTACTGTGACCATTACCGGAGCTGTGATGTATCCCAATACGGTTCTTTATCAAAAAGGAAGTGGAATTGATTATTATATAGGGCAAGCTGGCGGCTTTGGCAATCGGGCCTTGAAGCGACGTGCCTACGTTGTATATATGAATGGCACTGTTTCCCGGTTAAGGTACAATACGGCAAATGCCATTGAGCCTGGGTGTGAAATAATTGTTCCCACTAAAGAGGAACGGAAAAGAACTACTGCGGCTAGTGCAGTAGGTATGAGTAGTTCCATGGCTTCTATTGCTGCAATGGTCGCTTCTATGGTGAGTTTAACAAAATAAGGAAGAGTATTATATTTCCAAGCGGAAAGAATTGTCTTTTGTAAAGATATATATTATTAAGATGCTAAAAAATAGAATTTGATGAATATTCTTATTACTGGGACTTATGGATTTGTAGGTACCAATATTATTAACTATTTAAAAGCTAAACATAGCCTTTACGGACTTGATATAGTATGTCCGGTAAGAGAAGGGGTACTAAAAACATTCTTTTGGAAAGACATGGAAACTGCTCTCCTTCCATTACAGACCTTTCCAAAGTTTGATGCAATCATTCATCTTGCCGGAAAGGCTCATGATACGAAAAACCAATCAGCTGCTCAGTCTTATTTTGATATTAATACCGGTCTGACTCAAAAGATATTTGATTTCTTTTTAGAGTCTTCTGCGAAGAAATTCATATTTTTTAGTTCAGTAAAAGCTGCGGCGGATAGTGTAGTGGGAGATATGCTTACTGAGGATGTTATTCCGGCTCCTGTTGGTCCTTATGGGGAAAGTAAAATAAGAGCTGAAGAGTATATAAAGGAACATTTTGCATTTCCTGCTGTCTCTTCCTGTGAGTGTTCTCCTTTTCGGGAGATGACTTCGGTTACAGAAAAACAGGTTTATATATTAAGACCTTGTATGATTCATGGTCCGGGGAATAAAGGAAATCTGAATCTATTGTATAATGTGGTGAAGAAAGGAATTCCCTGGCCATTGGGTGACTTCGAAAATCGTCGTTCGTTTACTTCAATTGATAACCTATGCTATGTGATTGAGGGATTATTGACTAAAGAGGTACCTACGGGCATTTATCACATGGGGGATGATGAAGCTTTATCAACAAATGAGTTGATTGCCATCATGTGTGAGGCAATGGGAAAACAGCCCCATATCTGGAAGATGAATAAGGGCTTTATGGAAGGATGTGCCAGACTGGGAACTTTACTCCATTTGCCACTGAATACGGAAAGGCTTTGTAAACTGACAGAGAATTATGTGGTAAGTAATGCTAAGATCAAAGCTGCTCTCGGGATTGATAAAATGCCTGTGACAGCTAAAGAGGGGTTGATTAAAACCATTCGTTCATTTGAAGAAACTAAATAAGTTATGTACTATTTAATAATCCTGGTTCTGCTATTTCTGGCAGAACTTTTTTATTTCCGTATTGCTGATAAATGCAATATCATCGATAAACCGAACGAGCGGAGTTCGCACACCCGGATCACTTTGAGAGGGGGAGGAATCATTTTCTTCTTTGGCGCATTAGCTTACTTTCTGACGAATCAGTTTGAGTATCCTTGGTTTATGCTGGCTCTGACATTGATTACTTTTATCAGTTTTGTAGACGACATTCGTTCTACTTCTCAGGGGTTACGTTTGGTGTTTCATTTTACGGCGATGGCTTTGATGTTCTATCAATGGGGGTTGTTCAGTTTGCCTTGGTGGACCATTGTGGTTGCTTTGATTGTTTGCACAGGGATTATCAATGCCTATAATTTTATGGATGGTATTAATGGCATTACAGGTGGATACTCGTTGGTGGTGCTGACGGCATTAGCATTTATAAATGGGGTATATGTTCCATTTGTAGAGCCGGCTTTGATTTATACCATGCTTTGTGCTGTGTTGGTCTTTAACTTCTTCAATTTCCGGAAACAGGCAAAGTGTTTTGCGGGGGATGTAGGTTCGGTTAGCATTGCTTTCGTGATCCTCTTTCTGATCGGTATGCTGATAATCCGTACGGAAAATTTCAGCTGGATTGTCTTGTTGGCAGTCTATGGGGTGGATAGTGTGCTGACAATAATTCATCGGTTGATGTTGCATGAGAATATTGGTTTGCCACATCGGAAACATTTGTACCAGATTATGGCAAATGAGCTGAAAATTCCTCACATGGTGGTTTCGTTGGTGTATATGTTGGTGCAGGCAGTAGTTATAGTCGGGTATTTTCTATTTCCGGGGAATGAATATGGGTATTTGTCGGGTACCATTATTGCGCTGAGTTTGGTCTATATTCTATTTATGAAGCGTTTCTTTTGCTTGCATCAAGCGAAGTGATATTGTCAATATTATGCTTTCTACCATAGATCTAATATAGTCTAAAAAATAAAAGAAGTTACAGTCGAAAAATAATAGAGTTACAAAACAAATGGTAACTAATAATTACGATGATTCATATTCAATATAGCATTGATATTCCCATTTTTTATATTTAGCTTATAACATCCCAATACGGTCATTGATTTCCTCTTTTATTTGATGCCCCCAATAGGCAGTATCATTATTGTTTCTCCTTACTCTTTTGGGAATGAATTTATTTCGTTGTTTCAGTGCCATTAGTGGCATGGGCAACTCAGGCAGTAAATCATTTATACGTTGCTCCATGCCGATTATCCGCAACAATGATATGAAATTATTCAGGGTCATGTTCTGATTGACACCTTGTTCAAAATGGCTTATAGTAGCAAGACTCACACCGGATTTCTCCGCCATTTCCTTTTGGCTCATCCGTGCCAAGCCTATACTCCTTTATGCGTTTCGCTAAAAGTAGCATTATCTCTTGGTTGGTAATATAGTCTTCTTTACTTATATATGGTGGAATATTACTATTTAATTGCAAAATTTAAAAATAATATCTATATATTACTACTATTGTGAGACTTTCTGTACTGGAACTATGCATTTGTCGGATGAACTAAAACTTAACTGATATTGGGTACATGTGTATGCACCTGTTTTGAACGAAGAGCTTAGAATTATGATACAGATAATAAGCGTGTTATAAGTTTTTCTGAGAAAACTGCTTTCTGGACCGTTTTTTCCTTTGCCGATAATTTGTAAATCTTCATCTTTGCAGTGTTGATCAACGAAACATGAATGAAACGTAGTAGTAACATTAGTAAAGAAGGAGAAAAATTATGCCTTTATTTTATAGAGCGAGACAATCGCAGTTGAAAACTAAAGAGGGAAAGAAACAGTGGCACTTGACTCTGGTGAAAGTTGGAAAAATGGTAACTTCACAACAGTTGGCTGAAGTAATAGCTGAAAAATCATCGTTGACACCGGGTGATGTTCATAATGTGATTCGTAACTTGATGACTGCCATGCGTAAAGAATTGTTGAATAGCCGTTCGGTACGTCTGGAGGGATTAGGCACTTTCACGATGAAAGCTTGTACACAAGGGCATGGAGTGGATCAAGAGGAAGAGGTGAGTCCGAATCAGGTGGCGGCTCTTCGTTGTCTGTTTACTCCGGAATATACTCGTCCCGCAGCTATCGGCACTACCCGTGCTTTGCTTCAGGGAGTGGAATTCCAGAAAGTCAGTGCGATAGGGGGAGCAATTAATGGCGGATCGGGTAGTGGAGATATTGTGGATGATCCGACAGCCTGATAAAATTTATTGCTGATATAATAATTATTGACAACGGAAGGAGGATAAAGAGTATGAAGAAAACGAGATGGAATATTATATTGAAGTTGATTATTGCTGTGGCAAGTGCTGTAGCCGGTGTAATAGGCGGGCAGGCTATGACATTATAAAACGGAATTAATAACCAAACAGGGTGAACTCCCGATAGCCATTAGAGGCTTTCGGGAGTTTTTCTTTTCCCCATGATCTTGTCTATAATCAGAGCGATGGCTCCATCACCGGTTACGTTACAAGCTGTACCGAAACTGTCCATGGCAATGTAGAGGGCGATCATCAATGCCTGGGCCGATTCATCGAAACCGAGCATGGACTGGAGGATGCCTAAAGAAGCCATAATAGCGCCTCCAGGAACGCCGGGAGCGGCAATCATCGTGATGCCGAGCATGAAAATGAAACCTGCAAACAGGGAAAAATCGAAAGGCATGCCCTGCATCATCATTAAGGCTAAAGCACAGGCCACAATCTTCAGGGTGCTTCCGGATAAATGAATGGTGGCGCAAAGCGGGATGACAAATCCGGCTATATCGGCTGATACACCGTTCTTCTTGGTCTGTTCGAGTGTGACAGGGATGGTGGCGGCTGATGACTGAGTACCTAAAGCGGTGAAATAAGCCGGCAGCATCCGTCCCAACAAGCGGAACGGGTTTTTACGGACAAACAATGCCGCAATGCAATATTGAAAAACCAGCAAGAAAATATGTAGTATGAAAATGACACCGATAATTTTAATAAACACCATAAGGATGGAGAATACTTGTCCGGAGTGTGTCATATTGAGGAAAATACCAAAGATGTAAATGGGCAGCAACGGGAGGATGACTGCGCTTATCATACGTACGATGATCTCTTGAAAGTCTCGTGCTACGTTTTTCAGGGCGTCACTATGCAGGCTTGCCAACCCCAGGCCGAGGGTAAATGCAAGGACCAGTGCCGTCATGACATTCATCAAGGGTGGAATTGCAACAGAGAAATAGGGTAGGATTCCTTGCGCCTCACTCACTTCGTCGAGAGGTGCTCCCGGAGTAATGAGCGAAGGGAAAATGGCGGCTCCGGTGAAGTAGGACAGAAATCCGGAGAAAAGAGTGGCACCATATGCAATGAGTGCCGTGACAAGCAGCATTCGTCCGGCTCCTTTACCAATATCGGCTATGGCAATGGTAACCAGTCCGAGAATGATAAGAGGTATGGAGAAATTGAGGAATTCTCCAAAGATGGAGTTGAAGGTCACGAACAGCCGTACCAAAGGTGTCGGCAGGAAATTTCCGATAGCGATACCAAGTATAATAGCTATGATGATACGTGGCAAAAGTCCTATGTGTATTTTCTTCATTACGAGGTTTTAGCAGTTTGTTACAAAAGTAATACTTTTTTCTGAAACTATCCGAACAAATATTTTTGATATGTGTTATAGATAATAAGAAAAAGAACAAAAAATCAACCAATTTAGATACATATTACAATTATGGCAACTCAGAATAAAACAGATATAGGCCTGATTGGTTTAGCTGTGATGGGAGAAAATTTAGCTCTGAACATGGAAAGCAGAGGTTGGAGCGTATCGGTGTATAATCGTACGGTACCGGGTGTGGAAGAAGGCGTGGTGGAACGTTTCATCAACGGAAGGGCTAAAGGCAAGCATATAGAGGGCTTCACGGATATAGAGGCTTTTGTAGAATCGATCGCTTTGCCTCGTAAGATAATGATGATGGTACGTGCCGGTAGTCCGGTGGATGAGCTGATGGAGCAACTTTTCCCGTATCTTTCTCCGGGTGATATATTGATTGACGGTGGTAACTCGAATTATGAAGATACGAACCGAAGAGTGAAACTGGCAGAGTCGAAAGGTTTTCTGTTCGTCGGTGCCGGTGTTTCGGGCGGAGAAGAGGGAGCTTTGAACGGAGCTTCTATCATGCCGGGCGGTTCGGAGAAAGCATGGGAAGAGGTGAAACCGATTTTGCAGAGCATTGCGGCCCAAGCGCCGGATGGTACTCCGTGCTGTCAGTGGGTGGGACCTGCCGGATCGGGACATTTTGTGAAAATGATACACAACGGGATAGAGTATGGTGATATGCAGTTGATTGCTGAAGCTTATTGGGTGATGAAGGAGCTGCTGGATATGACTAACGAGGAGATGGCATCTGTGTTCACCCGTTGGAATGAAGGTAAACTACGGAGTTATCTGATAGAAATTACAGGTAATATACTCCGCCATAAAGATAAGACAGGGGCCTATCTGATTGATAAGATCCTGGATGCCGCCGGACAGAAAGGGACAGGCAAATGGTCGGTGATTAATGCCATGGAATTAGGTATGCCACTGGAATTGATTGCTACGGCCGTTTTTGAACGCAGTTTGTCGGCCCGGAAGGAACTGCGTGAAGCTGCTGCCCGGCAATATCAATGCAGGCACTCGATGGCTGTATATAATAAACAAGATACGGAAAAAGAGATTTTCTCGGCATTGTATGCTTCGAAACTGGTTTCGTATGCTCAAGGGTTTGCGGTGTTGCAACGTGCTTCCGATACATTTGGATGGAACCTCGATCTGGCTTCGATTGCACGGATGTGGAGAGGCGGTTGTATTATTCGCAGTGTTTTCCTGAATGATATTGCTGCGGCATTTGAGGCAAAAGAAAAGCCTAAACATCTGCTGCTGGCCCCTTATTTTGAAGAAGAGATCAAAGGTCTGTTGTCCGGCTGGAAGAACCTGGTGGCACAAGCCATGCGTGAGGAACTGCCTGTTCCGGCTTTCTCTTCGGCTTTGAATTATTTCTATTCGTTAGTGTCGGCTGATCTTCCGGCCAATCTGGTACAGGCACAGCGCGATTATTTCGGTGCTCATACATTTGAGCGGAAAGATGAGTTACGAGGAGTCTTTTTCCATGAAAACTGGACAGGACACGGAGGAGATACAAAGTCGGGTACGTATAATGTATAAGCAAAAAAAGAAATATGAGTAAATTTGTAATGACTATCTTTGGTGCTTCGGGTGACTTGACGAAGCGTAAGTTGATGCCGGCATTGTATTCGTTGTATGTAGCCAAGCGTCTTCCGGAAGAATTTGAAATTCTCGGGGTGGGACGTACGGTTTATGAAGATGCGGACTATCGGACTTACATTTATAATGAGATGGAGAAATTTGTGAAGTCGGAAGAGCAGAATAAGGAGAAGATGGACGCTTTCGTTGGACATCTTCACTATCTGGCAATAGACCCGGCATTGGAAAGCGGATACGGACAGCTTCGCCTGCGCATTGAAGAACTGAGCGGAGATAGCCGGCCGGATGACCTGCTGTTTTACCTCGCTACGCCTCCATCATTGTATGGTGTGATTCCGTTGCACCTGAAGTCGGTGCATCTGAATAAAGGCCGTGCACGAATTATCGTTGAAAAGCCATTCGGGTATGATCTGGAGTCGGCTGAGAAACTGAATAAAATTTATGCTTCTGTATTCGACGAACATCAGATTTACCGAATCGATCATTTCTTAGGTAAAGAAACAGCTCAGAATCTGTTAGCTTTTCGTTTTGCCAATGGTATTTTTGAGCCTTTATGGAACCGTAATTATATAGATTATGTGGAAGTGACCGCCGTGGAGAATCTCGGAATCGAGCAACGCGGCGGTTTTTATGATACTACGGGGGCACTGAGGGATATGGTACAGAATCATCTGATCCAGCTGGTGGCATTGACTGCTATGGAACCTCCCGCTGTGTTTAATGCGGATAATTTCCGTAATGAAGTGGTGAAGGTATACGAGTCTCTGACTCCTTTGACCGAAACGGATTTGAGTGAACATATTGTCCGGGGGCAATATACGGCAGGGGGAAATAAAAGGGGGTATCGGGAAGAGAAGAATATTTCACCCGACTCACGTACCGAGACTTATATTGCAATGAAACTGGGTATCAGTAACTGGCGGTGGAGTGGAGTACCTTTTTATATCAGGACCGGAAAACAGATGCCGACAAAAGTGACTGAGATAGTGGTGCATTTCCGTGAAACTCCTCATCAGATGTTCCATTGCGCGGGTGGTAATTGTCCGAGAGCCAATAAGCTGATATTGCGTTTGCAGCCCAATGAAGGTATTGTGTTGAAATTTGGCATGAAAGTGCCGGGACCCGGATTTGAGGTCAAACAGGTAACGATGGATTTCAGTTATGATCAGTTGGGGGGCGTCCCCGGCGGAGATGCCTATGCCCGTCTGATAGAAGACTGTATCCTGGGCGACCAGACCCTCTTTACACGGAGTGATGCAGTAGAAGCATCCTGGCATTTCTTCGATCCGATTCTGCGTTATTGGAATGAACATCCCGAGGCGCCGTTGTATGGTTATCCTGCTGGAACTTGGGGACCTTTGGAGAGTGAGGCTATGATGCATGAGCATGGTGCCGAATGGACCAATCCATGCAAGAACTTAACAAACACAGATCAATATTGCGAGCTATGAAACCCTACATTTTTCCTTCGTCCATAGAGACGGCACGTGCACTGATATTACATTTGGTGAAACTGATGTTAGATGAACCGGACAGGACCTTTTGTATCGCGTTTAGTGGTGGAAGCACTCCGGCACTGATGTTTGACTTATGGGCGAATGAATATACGGATATCACTCCTTGGGAACGACTGAAAGTGTTTTGGGTAGATGAACGTTGTGTGCCTCCCGAAAATTCGGACAGTAATTATGGCATGATGCGGTCGTTGTTGCTGAGTATTGTACCTATTCCGTACGAGAATGTGTTTCGAATACAGGGGGAGAAGAATCCGAAGAAGGAGGCTGCCCGCTATTCGAAGCTGGTGATGAAAGAAGTGCCGGTGGAGAATGAGTTCCCGGTATTTGACGTAGTGCTGCTGGGAGCAGGTAATGACGGACATACGTCGTCTATCTTTCCCGGACAGGAGGAATTGCTCTCAACGGATCATATATATGAGGCGAATTTTAATCCGAATAACGGTCAAAAGAGAATAGCTTTGACAGGACTTCCGATTTTGAATGCCCGAAGGATCATCTTCCTGATAACAGGAAGGGTGAAAAGTCCGGTTGTAGAAGATATCTTCTATTCGGGAGATACCGGACCGGCCGCCTATATAGCGCATCATGCCGATAACGTGGAACTATTTATGGATAATGCAGCTGCTGAAAAAGTCATTCGCGGATAAGAAATAAAAAAAACGTCCGACCTTCACAGGCCGGACGTTTTTCGTTCTATTTGAATACGTTATTTACATACAACAATTAAACAGTATGATAATTAAAATAACAACTCAACAAAATGGAATCCGGGAGAATCACTTCGGCCGGATTGGCTTATCTCACTTAAATGTGACTTACGTAATAATTATGACTAATTAATGTATTGGCAAAGATAGCTGGTTCTATGTTGCGGGGCAATCACTTGATTTAGGTATTGTGAAGAAAGCAATCACTATAAGTAGGGATTGAACCGGGAGGAAATGAGGAGGGTGCTTTGTTTTATGCCCTTTAAGTTGTAAATTTGCGGAAAAACAAGAGTAAGATGGAATATAAGTTTGACGAACAGAGTGTGAAAGAATTAATGGAATGGGCACAGACTGCACAGTTGCCTCAGGAACTTGAACTGAGTAAAGCGGAGCGTATTTTTGATGTAAAACTTTGTATAGAATCTGATTTATCGTGTATCAGGGCCCATTATCCCGATGCTTTCTACAATCCGGCTATAACTCGTCTTTATCGTATCAGGGAGAAGCTGGAGGAGAAATGAGGTACGGGGATGCCTAAGTAACTTCGCAAAAGTACGTAACCCACTTGATTTCTGTGGAAAAATTCTACAGAAAATGTGGAATATTTCTTCGTATTCCACTATTACAATAAAGGCTGTTATAATATAATTCTTTGAAAATGAAGATCTAATCCGGATCTACACAAGTCTGGCATGTGCATTGCATAACAATATTCAGATGTTTAGTTATAGTTAGTAGATCTAGAACAATTAAGTTTTCAAGAATTATGAAAAAGGTATTAGTAGCATTGGTAATAGTAATGGGATTGGGATTTTCAGTAGCAAAAGCAGATGAACCTCTAAAGAAAAAGTCCCCGAAAGTGGAACAAAGAGATTCGCGGGAAGACTTTACACCTATTGAGGTTAATAATCTTCCTGAAGCGGTGATTGATGAGTTATCCTGCGAAGGAGCACTGATTAAAGAAGCTTTTATTGCTTATAGTCGTTCGGAGGGTAAACTCTACAAAGTGATTATATTGTCGAGTGATTTTCATGAACAGGCTGTATTCTTGAATGAAAGAGGGAATATACTGAATAGATAGTTTCCCAATCTTTGAAGAAAGCACACAACTTAATTTATGTCAGGCCCCGACTCGAAAGAGCCGGGGCGTTTTAGTTTCATCAGTACAAAAAGCCAGGGAGATGTGTTCGAGGGACATTTCTTTATAATTTTCCGGCTTTTGAGAAATCTTTTGGCTATGAAATAAAAGCATTGTGTTCTATGTTTTATGATTCGCTTCATTGCAATTATAATTATAGGTTGAATTCTTTATAGGTTTCAGAATAATTCATATCTTTGAAACTGTAACTAAAATTAATCAATAATGAAGCAAATACAACCTGTTTTTTTAGCTATGAAGTTTTCTTTTCTTATTTTCTTCTTTTTTAGTTTGCCTGTCGGTGCACAAAGTATTTTTCAGAAATACGAGCGTTTCCTGACTGAACCTCGTTCATATGTGTGTTATCGTACGGATGGTAAACTGAAAATAGATGGCAAACTGGATGAAGTTTCGTGGCAGAAGGCAAAACCGACAGCTCCGTTTGTAGATATCAGCGGGGAGGGGTTTCCTACACCTAAATATGAAACTACGGCCAAGATGCTGTGGGACGATGAATATCTTTATATAGGGGCGATGTTGCAGGAGGATGATATCAAGGCACGTCTTACACAGCGGGATACTATTATTTATTATGATAATGATTTTGAGGTTTTCATAGATCCTGACTGGGACGGGCACAACTATTTTGAAATAGAAACCAATGCGCGTGGGGTCATATTCGACCTAATGCTGGACAGGCCTTATCGGTCCGGTGGAAACTTTATGGTACAATGGGATTGTCCGGGATTAAAGTTGGCCATTCATCGCGAAGGTACGCTGAATAAGTCGAAAGACAAAGATAAATATTGGAGTGTGGAGATGGCTATTCCACATAAAGCATTGACTATGAATTTCAATAATCCATTGAAAGCTGGTAATTGCTGGCGAATTAATTTTTCACGTGTACAATGGCTGAAGGCAGGAGGACCTGAAGAAAATTGGGTTTGGACACCTACCGGAAAAGTTGATATGCATATGCCGGATCGTTGGGGATATTTGTTTTTTGCTGACGAGAAAGTAGGAACACCCGAACATACTTTTGCATTACCGTATAATGCTTCTGTGTATAAACTGCTTTGGGCTATGTTCTATGTACAACAGGAAAGGTATGCGAAAGAGAAAAATTATCTGCGTACGGAACAGGATTTCTTCCTGACAGATGCCGAATTGAAAGGTCTCCCGCAAGGTGCGCAAATCTCGGTTGAAGCCACTCGGAATACATATCAAATAGCCATTACTGTTCCGGGTGAAGGCAGACGTTACATCATTAATAATGAGGGACGATTTTGGACAGAAAAGGTTGCTCCGCGTCAAGTGAAGAACTGGGTGTGGACACGTATAAATAAGAGTAAAAGTGAAACGGATTACCGCCAATGGTTTGCCCTGCTTAAAGAGTGCGGCATCAGCGGGGTGATGTTTGAAGGATATGATGAAAACCTATATCGCATGTGTAAGGAAGCCGGTCTTGAAGCTCATTTCTGGAAGTGGACAATGAATCGTGCCGAATTGCTCAACGTACATCCCGATTGGTTTGCGGTGAATCGTAAGGGGGAGTCTACGCATGATAAGCCTGCTTATGTGGATTATTACCGTTTTCTTTGTCCCAACCATGAAGGAGTGGCCCAATATTTGGCAGATGATTATGTGAAGATAGCTCATTTACCCTATGTAGATGGAGTACATTTGGACTATGTTCGTTTCCCGGATGTAGTTCTGCCTGTCAGCTTGTGGAAAAATTATGGAATAGAACAGACAAGTGAACATCCTGAATACGATTATTGCTATTGTGATGTTTGCCGTACTAAATTTAAAGAACAAACAGGGCGTGATCCGTTGGAGTTAAAGTATCCGATGGAAGATCAGTCATGGATCAATTTCCGCTTGGATGCGATCAGTCGTGTTGTCGACCAAATTACAAAAGCGGTGAAAGCCGATGGGAAAGCAATTTCTGCTGCTGTATTCCCCGGGCCTTCTATGGCCAAGAAAATGGTGCGTCAGGATTGGGGTAACTGGTCGCTGGATGCTTATTTCCCGATGATCTATAATGGTTTTTATTACGAAGGACCGGAATGGATCGGGCGTTCGGTTCAAGAGAGTGTTAAGACCGTTGACGGACGTGCGAAAGTGTATGCCGGACTGATGTTTCCCGATATAAAGAACGATTTTGAGAAAGCATTGGATGAAGCATTTGATAACGGTGCATCCGGTGTTTCATTCTTTGACGGACCATCAGACGAATATCTGCATCAGTTTAAAGCCTATCTGGACAAGAAAGGATTAAAGACGGAATAAAAGATTCGAATGTACTTTGTATTTATGAACAGAGGCGGCCCCGATAAGGCTGCCTCTATTTGTAAGATGTTGATTCTTAAAATGTTATTTCCGTGATAAATATCCCTGTTTTGTTTTTCGGCTGACATTATATACATTTGCAGCATAGAAACAATTACATATGTATAAAAACATTTTAATATTAGGTCGTGGAATTGGGCAAGTGATGTTTCAGAATAATGCTCTCTCCGGTGGGTTGATGTTATTAGGAATTGCTTTTAATTCATGGCAGCTCGCAGTTTTATCTGTACTCGGTACAGTCGTTAGCACTTTGACAGCTTCATTATCCGGATATGATAAGGAGGATATTCGTAACGGATTGTATGGTTTTAATGGGACATTGGTCGGTATTGCAATTGGAGTCTTTATGGAAATCAATGTTACATCTATATTATTGCTTATCTCAGGCTCTGTTTTCTCCACATGGGTTGCGCGTTGTTTTCGTTATCAGAACAGAGTATCGGGACTGACAGCACCCTTTATTTTTGTTGTATGGCTTCTGCTTGTTGGGTGTCATTATCTATACCCTTCTTTACTGTTATCTTCATCGTTGGAAAAGCCTGAACTAACAATGGATATTTTCCGTTCATTCTGCTTAAATATCGGTCAGGTGATGTTTCAGGGAAATATACTTTCGGGATTATTTTTTCTTTTAGGGATCCTGATTAATTCTCGTATGAATGCTCTGTATACACTGACCGGTGCAATACTTCCTTTATTTATGATTTTATATCCACATACTGATCTTGCTGCATGGAATTTGGGATTATTAGGATATAACGGAGTGCTTTGTGCCATAGCCTTGGGAGATAAGACAGGCATAGGAGTAGTCAAAGCGATATTTTCTATCATACTGTCTATCGTTCTGCAGTTAACGGGTATGCATATGGGCATAGTGACTTTAACGGCACCATTTGTCTTTTCCGTATGGATTACCGGGGGCCTGTTCAGTGTTTTCAGAAGTAAATCCTGAGAAGCTAAATAGGATATAATAGCGGTATCGATGTTTCTAGTACCGTTGTAAAACGGATATGGCGGCTTATCAGGCCGCCTTTCTTTTTATAATATTCTTTAGATTACAAGGTTACCATCTAATTATATATTAGATTTCATTTTTATCAGTAGTAAGATGATGCTGATTTACAACCACTTTATGATTGTATCTTATTTTAAAACTACTGATAAAATTATTTATTTTTTTACCTTTTTATTTAACCTCTTTTGGGTTAGTATGCCCCTTGCTTCAAATGTTTTTATAGTATAAAGGAATTAAAAGTGTAAGAATGTTCGGATTTTAAAAAAACAGACCTTTAATTATATATTTATCTTTAAAAACAATTGAGTATGAAAATGATTTTAAATTTTTCTGAATGTATTATTAGTTTTTTCTCGTTATGTTTATTGTGTGTTGTCTTCTCTTGCGATGAAATGGATATTGACCAAGGTCCTCCAACTTCCGTTACGCGTAATCTGATGATATCAGATGGTCCTGGTTTTAAGATCGATACAGTTACGTACGATAAAATTCCGGCTGAATATGCCCGGAAAATATTGTCTCTTGAAGAACCTACTTCAGTTGTAACAGATAAGAGCAAGCGCTCTTTCAGAGTGAATGAACTTTTTCAAATTAGAAAAGCAAATGATCAATTGCTTTCAATTACCAGCTATTCCGCCAAGACGGTTTATGATCTCACACTTGAAGTCTATGTAGAAGGTGGTTCTCAGTATGTTCCTATTGCTTATCTGGACTCCATACCGGGATTCTCACAATTTGAATTTAAGCCATCGTTGATCAATGGAAATTTCATATATAAAAAGGATAACGGTGTGGATACTCTGTCCCTTTCGAGTCTGAACGAAAAGAGAATGAAATTTCGTTTACTTAGCGATGACAAGCATTTTGAAATGCTTTCTAAAATAGATGCGGAGTGGAATATTTCTTTTTCAAATTATGATTGGAAACCGGGGTATGAAAGTGGTTCATGGCGCGAGTTGAGTGCCATCTATGCACGTGAGTGGGTGGTCATTATTACAAATTATGCCTATATGATGACTACTCCCGAGTATGCTTTTATCATGAGAAATTTTAGTAAGATATTTGGTGGAGAACTTTATGATAATAACCGTGTTAAGTTCACACCGGAAAAGTATTTATCAGAAGAAAAACGTTTCAAACAACCGCATAACTTTGTTTGTGGACGATCTAAACCCTCTGTTGGCGGTTTGGGCGGAGGAAACGTGTGGGGAGTAACTCACTGGAATTATTATGGTCATTATGCTTCTTTTAGCGGTTGGGAATCAATTACACATGAATTTATGCACTGTATGGGATATGGTCATTCTAGTAACATGACTTATGCTTCCGGTGGAGTGGGATGGACCGAGTTCATGTGGCAACTACATACTTATTTGAGAGGGAATGATTGGCTGCCATATACGGATCGGAATCTGTTAGGTTTTCATAAGCCGGAAAACGCGAAATATCGTAATGGTGGAATTGACCCTGATAAACTGAATGATAATAAGATTCTGCAGTTTTATAATAAAAGTAAAGTTACCCAATATTTTTTAGCTAATCCGTTGTCTAAATAAGTAATAACCATGAATAATGATTAAAGGTCTGTTTCTGATTATAATTCATCTTCTTTACTATTATTACTTTTTTATTGTTGGTGTTTTTTTAAGGTAAAACATACGGGTGGCTATGATTAAAAAAAGTGGTAAGAAAAATGTGAAAAAATGTATAAGAACGAATTTTAATTTTTATCTTTGTCCAAATTTGTATGCGATGCTTGTCCCAACCATGACCACCGAAGAGGTGTGTAAAGAAATAAAGAATGACTATCCGGCTTTTTATGAAAAAATGTTGGATAATAAGGCTAGTAACTACCGAAAGTTTATTAAAGCTGTCCTATTTCCGGTTATACATCAGTTTTCATGGAAATCGTCATCGGGTAATATGTGGAATGTGATAATGTTGGCTCGTTATCGTAACGAGAGAAAATGTCCCGGTATTGTCCCTTACCTTAAATATGAAAATTGGGGTATGGGAATTATTTATCCTAAAAATATATATAGTAATCTGTCTATAATTGACTTTAAACCTCATTTTTGGAAAAGGTATCGGGAGCGTCAGCTAATACCCAACGGCTTAGAAGGGATTTCTTTTGATGAACAAATAAAATATTTCTTTTTAAATAGCGGTCTCTTTACTTTTGATTTCAGAGAAGGCTCTAATAAAGGACATGAGGGTTTTGTCGGGTATACTAAGACCGGAATTTTCTTTGGTGTCGTAATAAAAGAGTTGGATTATCTCTGTGTCAAAACTTATGTGTCTGCTAATATGCTTTTTGATAATCAGATAGAAAGTTTGGATAGCGCTGATGAGTTAAGAGAGAAGATATTGTCGCATCCGGACTATTTTCAGAAAAGAGGGAAACTCTTTCATATCATGAATGACTCTTCTTTTTGGATGGATGAGACGATACGGTAAGGAGCCTTTTTCTTTCACAATATTTCTCTCAAATTATATGCGGGACAGTACAATTTTCCAGGTAGGTTATGTATCGGATTCTATCTAAAGTGGTTGTTCCGTCTTACGAAAGTTCAGCTATATTGTTTTCGTTGACATGCAGTTGGGTAAGTACAATTAATGCTTATAATCTGATTGATGTCAGTGGTATAATGCCCTGATAGCTGTTTTTGTTTAAGCTTCCAATTCCTCCCTGTACCTTGAATCGCTAATTTGACGAGTCGGCTGTGTTTACCGTTTATCTTATCTATTGTTTGTTGAAGACGTTCACGTTTCTCGCGATCTACTGAATCAAACAGTCCCAATTGGGTGCTATCGGTGATTTCGGTGATAATAACTCCGGCTTTCTTATATTGATAGCCTTGCATGAAAATCGTTTTTAGCCCGGCCAGTGCATAATGTACAATTTCTAATGTGTCATTGGTCGGTACCGGAAGATGTACAACTGTATTCCTCCAATATTGTGGCGAATCTTTACGGAAGTTATTTGTATGGATGAATACCATTAGTGACATTGCATAGCCTTTCTGTTGTCGGAGTTTCTTTGCGCATGTAGAAGCGTGAGTGGCGATTGCTTCCGACATTGTATCGATGTCCTCCACCATCTTGCCGAATGACCGACTTGTACATATCTGCTTTTTGGCCGGTGGTGTGGTTTCCATATCAATACAGGAAATGCCTTGAAGTTCTTTCCAGGTCCTTTCTCCGACTACAGTCATGTTCTTACGCACCCAAGATTCGGGCAACTCGGTAAAGTCATAGGCTGTTTTGACTCCCTGCTTTTCTAACTTGGCAACTTGCCGGTGACCGATCCCCCAGATGTCTCCAATTTCAGTAAGCTGCAGAGCCTTGGTGCGCTTTTCTTCTGTATCGATGATACATAAACGATTGTAAGCAGGATATTTCTTTGCAAATTTATTGGCGACCTTTGCGAGTGTTTTGGTTGGGGCGATACCCAAACTAACAGGTATGCCGGTTCCGCGGATTACTTTGTTTATGATGTCTGTTCCGAGTGACTGAATATCCCGAATCCCTTCCAGGTTAAGAAATGCTTCGTCTATACTGTATACTTCCATTTCCGGCACTTGTTCTGCCAGTATGGACATCACGCGTCCGGACATGTCGCCGTATAGCGTATAGTTCGATGAAAAGACAGATATACCATATTTCTGAATATCATCTTTGATCTGATAAGCCGGAACTCCCATTTTAATCCCCAATGCTTTCGCTTCGTTACTTCTGGCAATAACACATCCGTCGTTATTACTTAAAACAACGATCGGCTTACCGTTCAAAGCCGGATTGAACACTCTCTCGCAACTTGCGTAGAAGTTATTGCAGTCCATTAGTCCAAACATTATCTTTTTCTCCTGTTCTTTTTGATGGTATAGGTCACTATTCCCCAGACGATAAATTCATTCTCCTTTGTTATTTTAATCAAGGAGTATTTCGGATTCGCCGGTATTAACCAGACGGCATTAGGTTCAATTCGTACCCGCTTTACAGTAAAATCTCCATCAATAAAACACACGGCAAGGTCGTCATCCTGTAATTCCAGTGATTTGTCGATGACCAGAATGTCTCCTTCTTCTATGCCTTCATCCCGCATCGAATCGCCTACTACACGTCCAAAGAATGTACTGGCCGGATGTTTGATTAGCTCTTTGTTCAGATCTATGGCTTGCTCCATATAGTCTTGTGCCGGTGACGGGAAACCGGCCCGTATACCTTCATCGGCGTATGGGATCGGCAAACTGCTGGATACGTCAATCTTATGTATTTCAAGTTTTCTTTTCATCATTCTATTTCATTTGAGTTGTACCTTAACAAAGCATTGCGGCATTTGATTCGTTCGGTTAGATTTTTTAGGTGTTTTCTTCATAAATTGTTTTTAGGCTTGGTAAATTTGATTCGTTAAATTTTTAGGGTAAGATATTTAAGAGAAATTTTTCCGTTTCTGAAAGGTCAATCAACCTATCTAAAATTTATAATTGTTGTCGGCTCTCTGTCTCTATATCTTTGTATCGTAAGCTTACAGAGATAGTTAATTTATAGGCGGATTCCGAAAAGCCTGAAAGAGAGTAGGAGATAAAACAGTGTTTGTAATGTCGTCATACAGTCAATCAAGACCGGATCATTTGTTTAACGATATACCGAGTGCACTTACCAAAGGAGGAATACCCGATTGTTTTATAATTGCTTTTAGAGGAGAACAATATGTTAGAGAACTATCGGGTTTGAGAGATAAATTTGTGACAGCTCCTATGGGAAATAGAAAAAAGTTAGATGTAAATTCTAATAATTATGCAACGTCTCTAACTGCTTTCAGAGATTATTTGAATAATTTAGGTAATAAAACTTTGGTATACAATCGAGAGGAAGCATTAGCAATTGTAATTGATTTGTTTAAAAATTCTATAGATACTGATGTACCTGCGAAATTGGAAAATGAAAATCAAAATCAAATACGGCGTGCAATAGAGAAGTGGCAAAAATATATTATTCAAGTGGTAGATACTATTGCTCAAGTTGCAACAAAATTTGACTAAATAATAGAAATAAAAGAATGAGCGTAAGAGTAATTAATAAAGATTTTAAATATCAGGAAAGGCAAAGCGATCATGATAATTATTGTGCAGGATTCGCTTTGGCCGCTATTCTGAGTGATTTAAACGGAGATGGAACTATATGTAAAGGAGAGGAAATTTATCGCTCTTTACAAAAATATCCAGTAACAGGGGAGTGGAGTTCTATTCTCCATCGCCTTACAGGATGTATTGAAGGGGTGGATGGGGTCATGACTTTACCAGGAGCTGTTGTAGTGGGAACAGTAGAATTGACAAAAAGAAATGTTTGCGTATTTATTGATGATGAGAAGCTGATTGAGGCGATAGATCAATTGATTCATTTCCTTTTAGATATTGGTCTTGGAAGGGATTTAGATCAGCAGTTGGAAAGTGTAAAACTACATATCCCTGAATTGATAGCTGAGCAAAAAAGTATTGTTGGTGCACAATGTATAAAACCGTGGAAATCGATAGAGGAAGTTCTTCAGGAAAGTCGTTATGCGATAATGTTAGTAAATGGTGTGCATTGGATTGCTGTTAAAAAGACTGAAAATGGCTATAATGTATATGATCCCGCATGTGGAGTAAGAAGTGCACAGTTGAATACTCAATACATAACACTTATTTCGGACAGATACGGTGATAGACAATATACGATTTCGGGTATTATAATAGCCGTATCGTAGAATCAATTGCGGAATAATGACGGGTTTCGAAAAGTCATAATAGAGTAGGAAGAAATATTAAAAACAGTATGGAAATATATTTTTTAGATAGTAAATCGGTATATAATAAAAAGGAGATCTCTGATAAAGAGATCCCTAATAATGTAATTAAAGTTGGTGGATTGGGGGATTATTTTAAGTATCATACCATACTCGAGGTTCCAAATAAACGGTTTATGCTGAAAGATTTGGTTGGTCTTACTAAATTGTATAATACTGAATTTGCAATATATACATGTGAGGATAAACTGTATGTAAAGAAAGGGAATAAACCCGATTTACAGCATGGGAAAGCCGGGTCAGTTACTATAAAGAAGAGTGAGCAAATGTTGATTCATGTACATCCTACATATCACTCTGTACGTGATCATTTAAATGTTGACTTGCAGGTAAATTCTGGACAGGTTGAGGCTATTATTGATTATGATTATAATATTATCGTTTATCAGAATAACGAGGTATTTAATAAAAAAGATGCAGAGGGGATTTATCAAACCTTGGATATTCATGATGTACATTGGCCAAGTTTTCTAGAAAAGAACGCTGGCTATAATATAGAAGTATACATTTGATGCTTTTAAGCTATGATCTAGATTAAAGAATAGTCCTTTTCATTTGCTGCCAAAGGAGGAGATTTTTGCACAAAGAGGAGTTGTTTCAAATATTGTATAAATAGAAAACAACTCAATCCTTTTCGTATTTTTTTATTGTAAACGTGTAAGGCTCCGAGTTGAAAGATTCGGAGCTTTTTGCATTCTGTTTGTATTGGGGTATGTCTATTTAAGTTTTGATTATTTACACTAAAAGATTATGATTACGAAAAAAGTGAGATAGTGAATAAATGGAGAGATTTTAAACTTGATTAATACTTATATCTATGGCTTTTAAGAATTTATGCTTTTGTGTTCAAGAGAATTTTTCCAGCTTCCGAAAGATCGATTTCCACATCTAAAATTTATAATTGCTTTAAGCTCTCTTTACTTGTATCTTTATAAGATAAATTTACAGAGATAATGTATAGGCGGATTCCGAAAAGCCGAGAAAAGAGAGTAGGATAAAATATTATTATATGAGTATGAATGAATTAGACTTTAATTTACGTTTTTTAGACCTATTGAATAGGAGGGATGATATTCCAACATGGGGGATTCCTTCAGTTCCACAGTCCATTATTGTGGATGAGAATAAATATAAACTAATTAATTGTGGTGTAGAATATGCTCCTCAAAGATTGTATGGAGTTTATTGGCGGCAGTCAAATATCTCATACTATAGAATAGCAAAAGGAGCAGACGCTATTAGTTTTCAGTTTACAGGTTGTTATCTAGCCAAAGTAATGTATAATAGTGATTATTTTGTTTTTCATATTCATAGCTCTGATTCTGATAGTACTGCTGATTATTGGAATCAATTTATTGATGATAATAGAGATAGAATAGCTGAGATTACCATTTTCAAACCTGCTGTTGCTAACGAAAAAGATGATGTTATGTTTAAGTATTTAAATGAATCCGATAAGGGAATATTTACCATTGCAGGTATGATCACAGTAGATAATGAATGTTATGAGATATTATTAAATAATAAGACTTGTAAGGCTGAAGCGGTTTTACGGAAAACTAAGTTAGTTGATCCACATTTGAGGTGATCAGATAAATAGAAAGGGCTTCTAAATCCTCCTCTGAGGTAGAAGCCCTTCAACACAAAAACTAAACTAGACTTAACTAAACTATTCTATTCTTGGAAGTTTCACAACTTCCGTTCTGTTTGTTACAAAGATAGATATTTTTTGTTTATGTATAAATAATAATCGACAAATACTCACATTTTACCGATAAATCAGCTACAAATCCTTTCAACTTCGCTCATCGAGGAATGTTTGGAAAGTCTGCTTGTAGCTATCGCTGACGGGGATATAGGTCTTATCAAATACGATACGCCCGCGGTCAATGATGCGTATTTTATCTTTCTGGACGATGAAAGAACGATGTACACGCATAAAGCGGGCGGGGGGAAGCAACTCTTCCATGGACTTCATGCTCATAAGTGACAAAATGGGTTTGGGGGCATCTTCGGTGTAGATTTTGATGTAATCCTTCAAACCCTCTATATATAATATCTTTTTGAGTTCTACCTGCACCAGTTTATAGTCACTTTTGACAAAAATACTGTCTACTTCTTCGGGCTTCTGGAGCAGTTCGAACCATTGCAACGCCTTGTTGGCTGCCTGCAGGAAGTCAACATACGAGATGGGTTTGAGTAGGTAGTCGAGTGCGTTGACCCGGTATCCGTCGATGGCATATTGACCGAAAGCAGTAGTGAACACAATACGGGTACGAGGGGATACCATTTTAGAGAATTCCAGACCGTTGAGTTCCGGCATCTGAATGTCAAGGAACAACAGGTCGATCTGGTTCCCGGGAAGTTCTTTCATGGCCTGTACGGCACTGGAATACTTTCCCGCCAGTTCGAGAAAAGGTGTTTTGTTGACATAACTCTCCAGCAGACTGAGTGCCAGAGGTTCGTCGTCGACTATGGCGCAACGTAATTTCACGGCTATGGATGATTAAATATTAATAATTTCGATATGTATTCTTTGCCATCCGGGGAGATGGCTTTATCCCATTGATAACGTCCGGGATAAGAGAGTTCGAGGCGCTTCCTTACCTGTTCGAGCCCGATACCCGATCCGCTTTTATCCGTGTTGGTTTTGGGATGATAACTATTGCGTATCTCACACCGGATCTCCTCTTTGTTTTCAGAGATGAGGATGTGGATGAAACTCAGTTCGGTGGGGGAGATGCCGTGTTTAAAGGCATTCTCTATCAGTGAGATGAAGATCAGTGGAGCAATCTCCGTCCGGCTATCCGGCTGTATGTCGAATTGTGTAATGACCTCTACATTTCCCGAAAGACGGATACGCATCAGTTCGATGTAGTTGCGAATGAAGTCTACCTCTTTACAAAGGGGTACATAGTTCTGCTGATTGTCATAGAGCACATAGCGTAGCAACTTGCTGAGCTCCTGCACGGCCTGCTGCGCCTTGTCGCTGTCAAAGGCGATGAGTGCATAAATATTATTCAGCGTGTTGAGCAGGAAATGCGGGTTAAGTTGGTTTCGCAAGTTCTTCAACTCTGCTTCGGTGCGACTTTTCTCCGCTTCACGACGGGCGGCTTCAGCTTGTCCCCAACGGGCACTCATGCGGATGGCCGCACTCAGTCCGATGGTGAAGATGAGGCTTAGAATGTCTCTTACGAAAAAAATCCATCCGGGAGGCATGTGCGGTTTTTTAAGAGTGGGAGCCGGGGCATTCAGGCTTTGCCAGATATGCAGCAGCAGTCCGATGAGGCAGACCAATAAGATGTTGTATATGATGTATTTATTCTTCTGTTCTCGGAAGAGGAGATGAGGAACGAGGAGGAAATAGTTTAAATAGAATACAGTGACAAAAGAGAGGGGTACGGCAGAATGACGCAGATAGGCATGCCAATTGATACTGTCTCCTGTACGATCGATGAAGAAGAACGGGAAACCGAACACAATCCCCCAACTGATGATGTGTATCAGGATTTCCAGAGGACGGCGGGCTGATGTCAGAGATTGTTTCATGGGAACAAAGATAATAATTTTAGTTTACCACAGGGGCACAGAGACAGAGTTTCTGTCATCCTATCCGGTATACATCAAGGAATTCTTTCTGCCTCTGTGCTCTCTGTGGCGAACAAGTAAACTGATGATGGCTTATTCGTATCGGATTGCCTCGATCGGATCGAGGTCGGCGGCTTTCTTGGCCGGATACCATCCGAAGAATACTCCGGTGACGGTACAAACCGCAAACGACAGGAATACGCTCCAGGGTTGGATGAAGATGGGCCAATGGGCGACACTTTTCACAACCCAGCTGGCACCGCAGCCGATGATTACTCCGATAAGGCCTCCGGTGATGCTGATCAGGATGGCTTCTATCAGGAATTGGCTCAGGATGTCGACGCCACGTGCACCGACCGACATGCGCAGACCGATCTCACGGGTACGCTCTGTGACGCTGACGTACATGATATTCATGATGCCGATGCCGCCTACTACGAGCGATATGCCGGCAATGCAGGCGAGCAGTGTGGTCATCAGGTCGGTGGTAGAGTTGAGCATGCTGCTCAATTCCTGCTGGCTCCGGATGGTGAAATCATCGTCATCCGCCTCTTTCAGCTTGTGATTGCGGCGGAGAAGTTCGGTAATCTCTTCCGTAGCATTGTCCGTCATGTCTTCCGAAAGGGCAGAAGCGTAGATACCTTGCAGATAGGTCTGTGCCAGCAGACGCTTCATCACGGTGGTGTAGGGTGCCAGTACGATGTCGTCCTGGTCCATACCCATAGAGTTGTATCCCTTGGATTTCAGTACGCCTACTACACGGAACGGTATTTTGCTGAACCGGACAATGCGTCCTACAGGATCTTCTCCATCGGGGAAAAGATTGTCTACAATGGTTTTTCCTATCACGCATACCTTGGCGCTCGACTGGACATCGGCTTCGCTGAACATCTCTCCATTGTCTATCGAGAGCTGTCGAATTTCCAGATATTCCGTTCCCACGCCATTCACGGATGACGGATAGTTGTTGTTGCCTGCAATCAACTGCCCGGAGCTGGAAACATTAGGACTGACCGCAGCCAGAAAGCTGGTTTCATCCCGTAATGTTTCGTAGTCGGTCAGTTTCAGTGTCTGCATGGCACTGGGGTCCTGGCGAACACCTCCGCGCATGTCTGCTCCCGGATGAATCATAATCATATTGGAGCCCATCTCGGAGATTTGTGCCTGGATACTTTTCTTTGATCCCTGGCCGATGGCGAGCATGGTGATGACGGATGCCACACCGATGATGATCCCCAGCATCGTAAGGAACGCGCGCAACTTGTTGTTATTCAAGGCGCGCAAAGCTATTTTAAATAAATTGGTTCCGTTCATAATAATCTGTCTGTTATTCTTCTTGTACCGGCAGAGCGGCCAGTGCTTCGGCTGCGGAAAGAATGTCCGGGTTAGTGCTGTCTTCCTTGACTTGTCCGTCGCGCAACACGATGTTACGGCTGCTGTATTGGGCTATTTCCGGATTATGCGTTACAAATATGATTGTGCGGCCTTCGGCATGCAGTTTCTGAAACAGTACCAGGATCTCGAACGAAGTGCGTGTATCCAGGTTACCGGTTGCCTCGTCCGCAAGGATGACTGCCGGATTATTGACCAACGCACGGGCGATGGCTACACGTTGCATCTGTCCGCCGGACATCTGATTGGATTTGTGTTCCAACCGTTCGCCCAGTCCTACGGCTTGCAGCGCCTCAATGGCCCGCCGCCGCCGCTCCTTATGGGTAC
>OAWE01000112.1_pt1 | contig 36354 bp, 40 predicted proteins | sample 1476531 | NCBI WGS metagenome assembly OAWE01 (sample SAMEA2580131, study PRJEB22360) | human gut metagenome | biome: human gut; feature: human-associated habitat; material: faeces | place: Denmark | collected 2008/2010 | reverse complement strand
ATAAATACCTCTCTTGGTTGCAGTGCGGCGCGCGTGGCGCCGCGGTGGTGGTTACATAGATGTTTCGTTTAATTCTTCCCGACGAACGCTGTAAACGTCGGTGGCTTTTGCCAGCAGTTCGTCATCATCTGAAAGTTTTTGTGCAATGTATTTGTAAGCTTTATCCAGTTCGGAGACAGTGCTGTAATTCATCGCTGCGCTGGTAAAGGCCATCAGCATTTCTTCTGGATCACGGCTATCCGCTTTACGCGTTTGCTCATCAGGCTTTTTCACTTGTTTAGCGTTGATCAGACTGTTCATTCCCGCAGCAGTGGTCGTTTGCGGAGTAATGTCTCGCTCAACGCGCGGTGCCGTTTCCTGTAATTCGTCTGGTGTGTAGACGCCCATGATTACGTCAGGACAGTGCAAGCGAGACCAGCGTTTTGTCGCAAGGTATGCGAGTTGTTGTTTCGGATCACTGGCCCAAAGTGTGGAGTTTCTTACCTGTGCTTGAGATAGCATTAACTCAAGCACTCGAGGTTGATCCTCGCCCTTCATGGTTGCCCATACGCGAACACCGCAGCCTTCTTCGTCTTTTAGAGTCCAGCCTGGTGCAATATATGGATTGCCGTTTTTGGATGTTTTCTCAACAAACTTACCGATCACGCGTTCCCACGGCCCGAACCACTCGTAGTTGATGCGATCTTTTGTTGGCGACATCGTTGAGATAACTGCGTTTACTAATTGGGCTTCATAACCTAGCGTGCCGTTCACAACATGGGTTTTCTGAGCCACGGCAAACGGGTTCATTCCCCACTGCGCAGCCTGCATTGCCACGGCCATGCAATCAGCTGGTTTCCCGGCGAGGTGCGCCGGTACCGTTACGCGGCTTTGCGCCATTACCTCGGCGAATTTCATCAGTTGGTTCAAGCCGTCTGGGCTGAAAATAGTTGCAGCAGTTCCAGCGATTGCTGTGTCTACTGGTGCGTTGATGTTTGCGATGTCGTTGCTCATATGTACATATCCTGTTTGCGTGCCCACTCAGGGCGTTTAATGATTTCCACACCGCCCCATTCATCATTGATGCGGCATTCGTGATAGGTATTCAGATCCCGGCGGAACAGAGCGTGCCCGGCATCGACATCCTGCGCATCCAGCTCGAACACGCGTACCGGATACCGACCACAATCAATGCTTTCGCTCACGGCAAGAAAGAAAAAACCATGCGGCTGACCAGTAACCCTCATTGCGCCTTCGCGGTACATTGCGTCCTGCACGTGGTAGCGGAATTCCTCGATGTGGCGTGCAAAACGGTCCATATCTGCAACCTTTTTCACGTCGACGATCACGTTGTGCTCGTTCAGCCATTTGTCTGGACGAATTCGGCACAACTCACCCGTCTCTTCATCGTTCCAGTACATTGACGCTTCGCAGTAACCAGGTGCTTCCAACATCCAGCGTGCAGCCGGGTGAGCCATTGTGCTATCACGCATCAGCTCCAGTTTTCGCCACTGCTCGACATCAAGTACCGTAATACCCATATCCGCCACATCACGAAGAAATGCTTCTTCGTCAGCTTTACCTTGTTTTGTCCGACGATCGAATTTCGGTGAAACGATGAAGCGTTTGTCGAATTCTCCAGGTTCCAGAAGCAGACAGTGCAATGCGGTTCCCATATCCAGTTCAGACTTTTTCTCTTCGTCTTCTGGTGCTGCCTGAACCCATTTAAGAAGCGCCGGATTCTTGGCAACCATGTCAAGTTGCGACTTACTCACGCCGTCACCGGCGTGGTAGTCTTCGTTGCTGATGCCGAAATAAATTCCCGGTTTCATGCCGCGTCCTTCTGTCCATCAAGCTGATCCGCCAGATCCCAGCGGGCGATAATTGCCATTGCCTCTCGCCGGTAGGCATCCATTAGTTCTTCGAACTCAGGGCTGTCTTTAGCGGCCTCCAGCACTTCCTGACGAACGCCTTTGCCTGTTACAACGTCAAAAGTTGAGGCCAGTTGATGAAGCCGGATACTCTCAATCAGTTCGACTTGTCGGTCATATAGCTGTTCTGACAGGCGGTAGTCCTTGTCGAATGCCAGCATGATTTTTTGAAGATTTTTCTGCTGATTAACGTTCATTATCAGCCCTCCCATATCTCGTTATCGTTGGCCACATCGCGAGCTTCTTTGCTGACGAAAGCCCACTTAATGCCTTCCTGTAAGGTGCGGAACTTCCAGCTCATGAATCCGCATGCAGTAACGCAGTACCAACCGTTGATGATTTTCCACTGCATAACTTGTTACCTCGGTCTGTTACCGTTGAGGTAATGATTATGCGTATTTGGTTTGGTGTCAATAGATATGAGTTAAAAAAATTACCCTTAAGGTAATTGTGTAGACAATAAAAAAGCCGCCAGAAGGCGGCTTACTTACTGAAAAATATGATTTTATTGTTTGTTTTTTTCGTTCTGGTTGATGACAAATTCAATGTAACTTTCGATCTTTGCTTTCTCGGTTTCGGGTAACAATGCGTAGCGCGAGCGGTCATAGTTGATGGTCGCAGGGTCGTGCGGGTGAATCAGTAATTCATAGCCGTGACGCCCGAATGCGGATGCAACATTCTCCAGGGTGGAAATGGAAACGCTGACCTCATTGTTTAACAGGCGGCTGATTGTCACCTGGGCGACGCCGGATGCGCGGTGAAGTTTTCCCTGTGTTGAAAGGTCGCGGCTTTCGCTCATCCAGCGTTCCAGGTTGTGAGCCGCCAGCTGACCAATGTCGCTTGGGCCGACAGGCTGAAAACCTTCCTGAGAAAGCGAGCGATCGATATCAAGCCAGTTACGGGGTTTATTGGCGGCAGCTTCAATTTTTCGCGCAACCTGGTCGCCGATAACCTTCTTGCCAAGAGCCCAGCGGTTTACCAGATTTGCCTGAGTTCCAAGTTTTTCTGCCATCCGCGTCTGAACACCATTGAATTCACGGTCGATCAAGTCGTTGAGATTTTGCCTGCGGACGTCCTGGATACTTTTCATTTTCTGGAAAATCGCCTCGTATATGAATCAGTAGATGATTCAATTTAAAGCAATATTACCCAACAGGTAAATGCACCCCATAGGTAACTATCCTTGATTTTTGTTACCTTATGGGTGAATATTTATTATCTGAAATAAATATCAGGCAATAGCTATGAGCGATAACGGACATTTCGATTTCAAAAAGCACTGGCTTGCACTTACTCCGGATGAGCGTGAAGCCTTCGCACAGGAAGCCGGAACGACGAGTCACTATATCCAGACTCACTTAACAGGTAAGCGCAAAATGCCAGGTAAAGTATTGATGAATGGGCTTTTTAAAGCCTGTAAAACAAGACAATGGCTGCGCTCAAAAGCAGAACTGGCATACTTCTTCTACTCATGATATCCAGCCACAACCCTCTGTAGACCGCCACCCGGCGGTCTTTTCATATCTATTCGCACCTCAAAGGTAATAAAAAACCAAATCTGGTTGATCTTTTTTTTGTGTCAGCACAAAATGACCGTAATCCCAATACTAATAACAGGGCTTACCATGGAAATCATTACACGTATTGATGCCGCAAAGCGCGGACTTAAACGCTACTACACCGGAAAACCATGTAAGCACGGACATGACAGTGAACGTTGGGTTTACAACGGACACTGTGTTGAGTGCACCATGGAATCAAACCGTCGCATCAGGGCTGAGATTAAGCAGATCATGATTAATTCCTCCCCACAACATTCAAGCTGATAGCGGAGATTAATCATGAGCAGACATGCAACAGATTGGGCCTGGGAGACAGATCCAGGTAGCTCATCATTAAAGCTCATACTGCTCTCGATGGCTGACAGAGCCGATGAATATAACCTCTGCTACCCCAGCATAGAACGCCTCGTTAAAGACACTTGCCTGAATAAAAAAACCGTGCAGGCCGGGCTTATATCGCTCATGAAAATGGGGCTTATTTCAGATACCGGAGAGAGAAAGGGAGCGACAAAAAGAGTGCGGGTTTTCTCTCTTAATATAACCAAAAACGGGAACATTAAAGGCAACCGAGAGGGGGGCAATGAACCCGAAAACGGTAATGTTACCGAAAACGGGAATATACCCAAAAACGGGATGTTGAATGATCCCAAAAACGGGATGTTGAATGATCCCAAAAACGGGATCCAGAACCAGTCATATAACCAGTCATTTAACCAAGAGAGGGAGAGCAGGACAAAAAACGGGGATTCTGTGCATCATGACCCCGGCGCAAACAACGCCGTGATGAATAACTTTGTTCCTCCTGGTGGGCCAGGGCAATTAGGCAAATTTGTCATGCATGAACAATGGCAGCCATCAGATGACTTTCTTCGGAAAAGCTCATTGCAGGGGATCTACCTGGACAGTCTGCCAACGGCACAGGAACTTGCAGAGTTCAGAATTTACTGGATGGCTGAGGGTAAGGCATACCATCAGGCACAGTGGGAGCAGAAGCTGGCAAGGCGGCTGCAGATTAGCAGACAGAAGCAATCAACATTACCTGATAACAACGTTCCGCACTGGAACAGCCCTGAAGCATGGGAGGATTTCTTGTGAACAACGTTTTTACCGCGATACAAAACCGTGACGGAGAAGCCCTTTCTCGCATGTCAGGTTATGAGCATCAGTACACCAACAATGACAACGTGGTGAACATGTCAGCAGAGAGGCTTGTTGATGCCCTTTTCAAACAGCTGAAACAACTGTTTCCGGCGGCAGTGGTAACCAACCTGAAGACGCCAGAGCAGGAAGTTGCTGCAAAACAGCAGTGGATTGCTGCGTTTGCCGAAGGGGGGATCCGAACCCGTGAACAGGTTTCTGCTGGTATGCGCCACGCCCGCGCCAGTGAGTCTCCGTTCTGGCCGTCGCCAGGGCAATTCATCAAGTGGTGTAAAGACAGCAAGATGGTTCTTGGCGTCACCATTGACGATGTGATGGCGGAGTTTCACCGGTACAGCAAGGAAAAAAGTTTATATCCTGGTGGTCCCGAAAGATTCCCGTGGCGACATCCGGTTATGTACTGGGTCGTATGTGATACCCGCCGTGCAATGTATCAGCGCCAGCTTAGCGAGATTGAGGTTGAGAAACACGCGCGCAGGCTGCTCGATGATTGGGCGAAAAAGGTAGCTTCCGGACAGCAGATACCCGATCCGGTGATCAGCATACAGGCAAAGCGAGAGCCCATGAGTACACCTCCGGACACAGGGAGAGACGTTTACCATCCACCAGGGCGAAGTTTCGGGTGCATGCCTAACGCCGCCACCCTTGGGGGAATAACACCGGCGCAGTGGCTGATGGAGGAATACAGGCGGGGAAAGGCGGCAGGATTTATCAAGTAATACCAGCGCGATAGCGCATTTTTTTACGTCTTGATAATTACCTGTTGGGTAATAAAATATTCTAAAATCTATTGATTTCGTGTCTTATGTGGTTTTTAATTACCTTAGAGGTAAATCATGAGAAAACAGATACAGGCTCTTGGTCGACTCAAAACAGGCCAGATGAACAAAACAGAATCTGCGTATTGCCAGCACCTTGAGCAGCGTAAACGTGCAGGGGAAATCGCCTGGTATCGATTCGAGGGTATTAAGCTGCGGTTAGCTGACAACACGTTCTATACGCCCGATTTCGCTGTGATGCTCGCCACCGGAGAGATGGAACTGCACGAAGTGAAAGGGGGATTCTGGACCGACGACGCCAGGGTGAAAACCAAAGTAGCCGCAGATCAGTATCCGTTCCGAATCATCGGGGTAACGGTTAAACCAAAGAAAGCAGGTGGCGGCTGGAACATCGAAGAGTTCTGAATCGACGATCTTTTTAGTTATCAATGTAATCAATAAGTTATGTGGATAAGCGAGGGTAAAGATGGAAAGTAATATCAAAGGGTTAGTTTCCGCCGGGCATGAGATGGCTTCGGAACTGAAAGCTGAATGTGGTGCCGTTGATATGCGTAGTGTGGCAAAGCTGCTCAGCGATTTGGCAACGCAACTGGAAGTGCAACTGGTGCGTGCTAATGCGCTGGCAGCGGAGAGTGCGGGGCTGAAGTCTGCGCACCCTCAACCATTCGGACATGAGATGATGAAGGCTCTTGATGCGTATGAGAAGCATCAGGATGAAGTGCCAGAGACTGGAATGCTCAATGCATTTTTCATCTTGCGCGACAGCATCCGTGTTGACACCCCAGCCACCGACGCTTTCCTGGCTGAAGTACGGGCGCAGGGCGTGGATATGGCTATGGAGCATATGCGGTCGAGCGGTTCGTTAACATTTGGAGATTGCTACATATCACTTAACGAGTTCGTCGCCCAGCTTCGTAAAGGAGGCAACCAGTGACTAACCGTTTTTACATGATGTGCTCGCGTGAAACTGTGGGCAATAACGCTTCATTCCATTGCCATAACGGTAATGGTTACAGTTCTGATATCGATCGCGCTCATGTTTACACGCTGGAAGAAGCCCAAAAAGCCTGGAATTGTGGGCGAGATATCGATCAGCCTGTTTGCGCTGATAGCGTGGATGCAATGGCAGTGTGGCACGTTGATTGCCAGTACATCCCTACAGAAAGCCTGATTGAGTCAGATTGCACTGCGTATGTGGCCTACAAAAAAGGTAGCTGGAACGGCAACGATGTTTACTGGCTTCAAAACGGTGGATTGCCAACAGATGACTTCAGTAAAGCGACCATCTTTAGCGTCGCCAACAAAAACGAACCAGGAATAGTTTGGTTGCCATTTTCCATTGCTGATGCAGCCAAGCGTCTGACGTTCAATATCAATAACTTTAACCGCAGAACAATGGTTCAGGGCGCAGGTTTGGTCATGCCTGACTGGTTGAAAGAGCAGAACAGAAGAAAGAAGTCGCGAAGCGGGAAGGTGCGTTGGAATTGTCCGCATTGCGGAAAAATAACCTGGCAGTACAGCCCATATGATTTTGAAGGCTGTAGTGATTACAACTGTGAAGGATGGCGAGAATGACAATTGACTATCAGGCACTGCGTGAGGCGGCAGAGCGTGCAATTCCGGCAATGGAACGCCTGTTAATGTTGCCAGTTGATGATGATTTGTTAAGTGAACAAGAACTTAAAGATTACGGTGTGGATATTGATGCGCTCAACGCCTTCAAATTTCTGGCCGGACCAGAAACCGTGCTGGCACTACTGGATGAACGGGAAAGGAACCAGCAATACATCAAACGCCGCGACCAGGAGAACGAGGATATTGCGCTAACGGTAGGGAAGCTGCGTGTAGAGCTTGAGGAGACAAAATCAAAACTTAACGAGCAGCGTGAGTATTACGAAGGTGTTATCTCGGATGGGAGTAAGCGCATAGCAGAGTTAGAAAGTGATTCTCAGGCACAAAAATTAGTTGAAGCAATCATTGTTGCGATAGAAAACGAACAGGAACGTCTTTTTGATGAAGATTACCTAATGGATTCGAAAGAATGCATTGACGTAATTCGTGAAGAAGTAAAGCGATGGAATGATTCCCGCGCCGCTGGCATTCGCATCAAAGGAGAGTGAGATGACCACTTTTACCGACAAAGAACTGATTAAAGAAATCAAAGAGCGCATAGGCAGCTTGGACGTTCGAGACAATATTGAGCGCCGTGCTTATGAAATTGCACTGGCATCGCTGGAAGCAGAACCAGTTGCTTATATTTTCAAACATCCGGCCGGGAAATTATTCTGGGCTTTAACGGATGAAAGCAATAAAGAGCAAGCGGACGTTATTCCTGTTTATGCTGCCGCGCCTGCGTCGGTTGTGCCGGATAATGCATCAGAGCCTCTTGCTTATGCTTACAAAGAGCTTACGCCTGAGATTATGCGCAACCATTTAGCTGTATTCGAGCGATATGGAATAGCCCCAAACGATAGCTCTACCACAATTCAGGCACTGCGAATCGCGCTGGATGGCATAGAGCGGAGCGACGCCATGCTTCATGGTGCTGAACCTGTAAGCCAAACTTACAAGTTGCCAGTTAATACACCTTGCCAAGATGCGCCAGCCCATATCTGGCTGCAAACAGCTGGAGTATGGCCAGAAGATGGCGAGTTAAGCGAATTAACGTGGTGCAGCCACAATCAGCACCATGATGACACACTATATGTTCGAGCTGACCTTGTGAATGGCAACTATCCGGTAACTCCGGATGGTTGGATAAGCTGTAGTGAGCGAATGCCGGAAGACACCAAAATGTTACTGGCATTTAGTCAAGGTGAAATCGTGGCCGCATATTGGAACTGGGTTGTAAATCCAATTGATTACAAAAAATATAGAGCTTTCACGTATTTATCAGGAAATATCTTGGATGACGTAACTCACTGGATGCCGCTACCAGAACCGCCGCAGGAGGTGAAGTGATGAACAAGTGCAACGCTCTGCTTTATGCCATGGTGATTGGTTTCGGCCTGGCTGCTGGTATCCGGGTTTATATTACCTGGGAGTCATTAATCAATCTGGCGTGGAGTGCGATTCGTGGCTAAATCCCCCGCAGAACGCAAAGCCGCGCAGCGCGCTCGGCAGTCCGCCGCCGGTGAGCGCAAAATTGAACTGGTGCTGGATAAGCAGGAGCAGGAAATGCTGGCGCGGAACTGCGCCGCCCGGCGCCCTGGTCGCGATCCCTATGAAATGGCCGAGTACATCGCGCTGCTGATCCGCCAGGATGATGCACGTGTGCGCGGGCGTATAAAATCGATCAGCAGAAAACGTTGCGGTAAGTGCGGCGAGAGAGTTCCAGTTAATTCATGCCCGTGTAATGGTGACTCGCAATGCTGGGTGACTAAAGGCTGGCATGAAACGAAATTAATAGTGTGACATGTCACGAGTAGATTATGCATGATGAATTTGATGGGTTTTGAATACTGCCGCCAACTATGGCGGCTTTATTTTGCATGGTACTATTACCACAACGGTAACTATTACCACGGTGGTTATGATGCCTGCTGAACCTAAAACCTATAAACGCAAATCAACGCAATTTAAGCCACTAACAGCAATGCAGGAGGCTTATTGCCAGTCATACATCAAAACGCCTGAAAACCAGACTCAGGCAGCGATTAACGCAGGATTCTCTCCAAATACAGCGGCAGTTAAAGCCAGTGTCATGATGCGCGATGAACGCATTCAAAAACGGATTGCCGAGCTGATGGAGGAGCGCAACAAGCGCCTGCGCGTCAGTGCTGATTATGTCCTGCTGCGCCTGGTGGAAATCGACCAGATGGACGTGCTGGATATCCTGAACGATGACGGCGGGATGAAGCCGATCGCTGAATGGCCGAAGGTCTGGCGTACCTCTCTCAGTGCTATGGATATCGCTACCATCAAGACGACCCAGGCTTCTCTGCAAAAAGAGAATGGCGAGGCGGATCTCTCTGTTGAGGATGTCGAGCATATCCTGAAGAAGGTGAAATGGCCCGACAAGGTGAAAAACCTCGAGCTCATCGGTAAGCACGTCGACGTTAACGCGTTCAAAGAGCGCCTGGATGTTAATGTGAATGTGACAATTGCTGATCGCATAGCGGCAGCCAGGAAGCGACTCAAAGAACGTCAGGATGGTAATCAGTGACAGATGCAGCGTTATCTCCTGAAGAGCAGTTAATCGAAGATATTGCAGGGTTCACTCACGATCCGCTTGGCTATGCCCTCTATGCGTTCCCTTGGGGGGAAGAGGGGACTGAACTGGCACATGCTACCGGTCCACGTCAGTGGCAGGCCGATGCGTTCCGAGAGATACGTGATCACCTGCAGAATCCAGAGACGCGCTATCAGCCGCTTATGCTGGCACGCGCTTCTGGTCACGGTATTGGTAAATCCGCATTCATCTCAATGCTGATCAACTGGGGCATGTCCACTTGCGAGGATTGTAAGGTCGTGGTGACCGCCAACACCGACAACCAGCTACGAACGAAGACCTGGCCGGAAATTATCAAGTGGTCGAACCTTGCTATCACGAAAGACTGGTTTACCTGTACCGCTACTGCGATGTACAGCAATGATCCTGGGCACGACAAGCGGTGGCGAGCTGACGCAATCCCCTGGTCTGAGCACAACACTGAGGCATTCGCCGGACTACACAACGAGCGTAAACGCATCATCGTGGTATTCGATGAAGCGTCGAACATTGCGGATCTGGTGTGGGAAGTTGCTGAGGGTGCGCTTACGGACGAAGACACTGAGATTATCTGGGTGGCGTTCGGAAACCCTACACGTAATACCGGGCGTTTTCGCGAATGTTTCCGCAAATACAAACACCGCTGGAAAACTGCGCAGATTGACAGCCGGACGGTGGAAGGTACTAACAAACAGCAGTTGCAGAAATGGGTTGATGACTACGGGGAAGACAGCGACTTCGTTAAAATCCGTGTGCGCGGCATATTCCCTGATGCATCTGAATTGCAGTTTATCCCTACCGGTCTTACTGATGAGGCAATGAAACGGGTGGTAACCGCTGCGCAGGTGGCGCATGCTCCGGTGATAATCGGTGTTGACCCGGCATATTCAGGCGTTGATGACGCGGTGATATACCTGCGGCAGGGGCTACACAGTAAGGTGCTGTGGACTGGCAACAAGACTACCGACGATCTGATTATGGCGAAGCGTATCGCTGACTTTGAAGACCAGTATCAGGCTGACGCGGTGTTCATCGACTTCGGTTACGGAACCGGTTTGAAGTCAATCGGTGACGGCTGGGGTCGTACATGGCAACTTGTTCCGTTCGGTGGCGCGTCTACTGACCCGCAGATGCTCAACAAGCGTGGGGAGATGTTCAACTCATGCAAGACATGGCTGAGGCTGGGCGGGATGCTGGATGACCAGGAAACAGCGGACGATCTGTCGGCGGCAGAGTACAAAGTTCGAGTGGACGGTAAAATCGTTATCGAACCGAAGGAAGATATCAAGGAGCGGCTTGGGCGTTCGCCTGGTAAAGGCGATGCGCTACTGCTGACGTTTGCTTTCCCGGTGTCAAAGCGCCTGCGACTTCCCGGGCAGCAGAACCAGCAAGGCAAGGCGCTTACCGAGTACGATCCATATGCTTAGTCTTTATTTTTATCCTCGAAACCTGATAATCCAGATAGAACACCAAAGTTATTAAAAACGTTTGGCTTACCAGATTTTAATCCGGATAAGTTGTGTTGCTCCAAAAAGTTGCTAATTGTTTGGCCGTTGCCAAGTGCAAGGCTTTTTATTTGAGATTTTTCAGGGTATTTGAGTTTGTATTCGTCGAAATCATTTTGGAGGGTCTTATATGCCTCATTCATTCTTCCAAGAGTTTCCGATATCTCTTTTAATGAATGATTTAGAGCTGCTAACTGAGCACTGGCGGATCTCAATTCGTCATCTTTAGCTTTCAACTCAGCAGTCAATTCCCCCATACTATTCTTTGATCGAATAATCTCTTCTTTCATCTCTTGGATGTCTTTTTCCGCGCCAGTCTTAACTTTGTCGTATGTAACATCTTTTTTAGCCAATAACCTCTGCAGTCTGGTTTCACGCTGGATTTTTCTTGCCTTCAGGTGATTTTCGATTGAGTGATTATTATCAAGAGGCTTTGCTTGCCATACGTTAATGATATTGTTTACCCATGGTAATAGGCAGCAGATAGCAATTACAGATAAGCATGGATAAAACATAACAGTTTTCCATGTGCTGTTATCTGAGATATATGAAATTTTATCTATTATGTTTGATTTGCTAAAAAATAGATAAAGAATTGATTTCCAGTTGAAGGCGCACCAGGACATAACAAAAGCACCAAGCACAGGGTTTTTGGCTCGATTCACGGCAGTATTGGCAGTAGATAAAAACAGCTCTTTAAACGATTCAAACATGCTAATTACCTTGAAGTTTTTCATGATTATACCTTTAAGGTAATTTGCGGTCATCAAGCAAAAAAATGCCCGGCGAACCGGGCGAACTGGAAGCAATGAGTTATGCCTTCCGTGGCTGTACGGGTTTACAGCATGAAGTCATCGCAATGGCGTCCTGCTGTAAAAAGGGCGGTGATAGTCCTTCAAGGGAAACCATCACCGCCAAGCACCTGGAACTTCTGGCATCACGGTCCTTAGGCGTGATTCTGGCGTGGCATGCAGGATTCGAACCTGCGACCAACCGCTTAGAAGGCGGTTGCTCTGTCCAACTGAGCTAATGCCACAACGCTGAGAGCACTTAGCCTGTTAAGGCGCCACACTTTGTCGCGGCTCCATAAATGCTCTCATCGTTGTACCCTCGTCTCTTCCGAGGCGTCACACCGAATCGCCGGGATGGTGAATCCCCGTGCGCGGAATAAAACCGCTCGACTTGCACATTCCGGCTACCTGGTTCGTTTGCCCGAGCAAGGGAGGGTGCCCCTTAAACGTATCCAGACCGCTATCGGCGCATGTGCCATACGCCGTACTGCTCAAAATAAAAGCTCACTCCACCTGTTTAATTTAACGACAAGCCAGTCAGGTTAGTAACCAGAATGAGCTCTTTGGTTACCTGAAAGGTAATAATTCACGCGTTAAATGTCAACCTTCTACGATAAATAAATCATATGTGGTTAAATTGGTAATAATTTAATTGCGTACGGAGTCATTGATATGTGCATGGGTAGCTCACCATCAGTGCCTGCAACACCAGAAGTTCAGGCAGCACCACAGGAGCAGGATGCCGCCGTTGTTGATGCCCGCGACGAAGAAACACGTCGCCGTCGCGCTGCTGCTGGTCGTAGTTCTACGCTGCTTACCGGTTCTCAGGGCGACACATCAACCGCTAATACCAGCGGTAAAACGCTGCTTGGTCAGTAACCGGAGTCATTGAAATGGCGGAAACAACTAAAGAGCGATTGAACAAACAGTTCGCACAACTTGAAAGCGAGCGTCAGTCGTTCGAGCCGCACTGGCGCGAGTTGAGTGATTACATCAACCCGCGTGGTTCCCGCTTTCTGACTTCTGAGGTCAACCGTAACGATCGACGCAATACACGCATTATTGATTCGACCGGGACTATGGCGGCGCGCACTCTCGCCAGCGGCATGATGTCAGGCATCACAAGCCCCGCGCGTCCGTGGTTTCGCCTGGCTACGCCAGATCCTGAAATGATGGATTATGGCCCTGTTAAGTTGTGGCTTGAGGCGGTGCAGAACCGCATGAACGATATGTTCAATAAGTCGAATCTCTATCAGTCGCTGCCGCAGTTATACGGAAGCCTCGGCACATACAGCACTGGCGCAATGGCGGTGCTGGAGGATGACGAGGACATCATTCGTACAATGCCATTCCCGATAGGAAGTTACTACCTGGCTAACTCACCTCGTGGCAGTGTGGACACCTGTTTTCGCAAGTTCTCTATGACTGTTCGTCGGCTTGTTCAGGAGTTCGGACTAAATAACGTCAGCGAATCCGTAAAAAGCATGTGGGAAAGCGGCACCTACGAGAAGCGGATTGAAGTGATGCATTCGGTTTACCCGAACATTGACCGCGATACATCGAAGCTGGATAGCAAGAACAAGCCATTCAAATCGGTTTATTACGAGGTTGGTGGCGATAACGACAGGTTGTTGCGTGAGTCCGGATTCGATGAGTTTCCAATTATGGCTCCGCGCTGGGAAGTTAACGGCGAAGATGTTTATGGATCATCATGCCCGGGTATGCTGGCGCTTGGACCTGTTAAGGCATTGCAGCTTCTCCAGAAGCGCAAGTCGCAGTTGATTGATAAAGCCACCAATCCGCCGATGGTTGCTCCGATTTCCCTCAAGAATCAGCGCGCCTCCCTTCTTCCTGGCGACATCACGTATATCGATCAGATTACTGGTCAGGATGGCTTCAGGCCTGCTTATCTGGTTAACCCCAGTACAGCAGATTTGGTGGCAGACATTCAGGACACTCGTCAAATCATTAACAGCGCCTACTTTGTCGATCTGTTCATGATGTTGCAGAACATCAATACCCGCTCGATGCCTGTTGAAGCGGTGATCGAAATGAAAGAAGAAAAACTTCTGATGTTGGGGCCGGTTCTGGAGCGTCTGAACGACGAATGTCTTAATCCTCTCATTGACCGCTCTTTCTCGATGATGGTGCGTAAAAACATGCTGCCGCCCCCGCCTGACGCGATGGAAGGTATGCCCCTGAAGGTCGAATACATTTCCGTCATGGCTCAGGCGCAGAAGTCTATCGGCCTGTCCAGTCTGGCGTCTACGGTCAACTTCATTGGTCAACTTGCGCAAGCGAAACCAGAAGCTCTCGACAAACTCAACGTTGATCAGGCAATCGATGCATTCGCTGATATGTCTGGAGTGTCTCCAACCGTCATTGTTCCGCAGGAACAGGTTGAGCAGGCTCGCCAGCAACGGGCACAGCAGCAACAGCAGCAACAAATGATGGCGATGGGGATGGCTGCGGCACAGGGTGCCAAGACGCTAAGCGAAGCTAAAACTTCGGATCCGAGTGTGTTGTCAGCTATGGCGAATGCAGTTAGTGGTCAGGGTGGGCAATCACAATGACAGATTACGAAGACGATCAACTGAAAGAAGAAAACGCCCGTAAGCAACGTGACATGGCGCAGCGTGAAATTGATGACATTCGCTTTGTCATGAGCAGTGAACAGGGGCGTCGCGTTGTCTGGTCGGTGCTGGAGAAAGGCCGTGTGTTTTCCGCTATCTCACCGATGGACGCTATGGCAATGGCGTTTAATGAGGGGCAACGCAATCTGGCGCTGGAACTGTTTCAGCGCGTTATGGCGCATTGCCCTGAACAGTATTTGAAGATGGCCAAAGAGGCCAGTGAACAGGAGTGATCATGAATTTATTTGAGCGTTTGCTGTATCGCCGTCTTTGCAATGAGCAACCAGTCGATGGTGGAGCAGCTCCGGCTGCGTCAGAACCGTCAGCGCCTGCAGGTGATAACCCTGCTCCAGTTGGTGATCCATCACAACAGGAAGGTGATAAGCCACAACCTGTTGCTGATGGCGATAAACCTGCTGATGACAAAAAGCCTGAAAACGATAAGCAGGATGAAAAAAAGGACGGTAATAAACCAGAGGGTGCGCCTGAGAAGTACGAGTTTCAGGCTGCCGAAGGCGTAGAGCTGGATACAGAAGCGTTGAAGGAATTCGAGCCTGTGGCGCGAGAACTTAACCTGACCAACGAGCAAGCGCAAAAGCTGGTTGATGCTTATCCGAAGATTCTGGCAGGTGTTCAGCAGCGCCAGGCAGAAGCCTGGCAGAAAACAACCGAGCAGTGGGCTGCGGATGTAAAAGCTGACAAAGAAATCGGTGGCGACAAGTTGATTTCTAACCTTAGCGCCGCACAGCGTGCGCTTGACCAGTTCGGGACACCTGAGCTCAAAGAATATCTGAACACCACCGGGCTGGGTAATCACCCTGATCTGGTCAAAACGTTCGTGAAAATCGGAAAGGCGATGTCTGAAGATGGCATGGTCACCGGTGGTAATGAAGGCCAGCGTAGTGCGGCCGAAGTGCTCTATGGCAAATAAGAGAGGAAATGACAATGTCTGTTAAAGGCTTAACTGCGCTAACGCTGGCTGACTGGGGTAAGCGCGTCGATCCAAACGGGAAAGTCGATAAGATTATCGAGCTTCTCGGTCAAACTAACCCGATCCTTCAGGATATGCCTTTTGTCGAAGGGAACCTTCCTACCGGACACCGAACCACCATTCGTTCTGGTTTACCTTCGGCCACCTGGCGTTTGCTGAACTATGGCGTACAGCCAAGCAAATCAACCACAGTGCAGGTCACCGATTCCGTTGGAATGCTGGAAACCTATGCTGAAGTCGATAAGTCACTGGCTGATCTGAACGGTAATACCGCCGAATTCCGCCTGTCTGAAGACCGCGCATTTATTGAAGCGATGAATCAGCAGATGGCGCAGACGTTGTTTTATGGTGATTCCAGCGTTAACCCTCAGCAGTTTATGGGACTGTCCTCCCGCTATTCCAGCCTGTCTGCGGGTAATGCTCAGAACATCATTGATGCTGGTGGCACGGGTACAGATAACACCTCAATCTGGTTAGTGGTGTGGGGCGAAAACACCGTGCATGGCATCTTCCCGAAAGGGCAGAAGGCTGGCATCCAGATGGAAGATAAAGGCCAGGTGACACTGGAAGATGTTAATGGCGGCAAGTACGAAGGCTACCGTACCCATTACAAATGGGACAACGGACTTGCTCTGCGTGACTGGCGTTATGTTGTTCGCATTGCAAACATCGATGTCAGCAATCTTTCAGAACCTTCCTCTGCCGCAAATATTGCGAAGTTGATGGTTAAAGCACTGCATCGCATTCCAAACCGTGGCATGGGACGCCCGGTGTTCTACATGAACCGCACTGTAGGCCAGGCTCTTGATCTGCAGTCTCTGGAGAAAACATCTCTGGCTATCAGCGTAAAAGAGACTGAAGGCGAGTGGTGGACTTCATTCCGTGGTGTACCAATCCGTGAAACTGATGCGCTTCTGGAAACAGAAGCCCGCGTGGTGTAACGCCTGTTATTAACCTGTTGGTCGTAACAGACCCACTAATGGAGAAAGAAGATGATCACCGACAAACTGTTGATGTTCTCCGAAGCTCAGGCGGTTACGAATACCGCGGCTTCTACTGACGTAATCGATCTCGGTCCAATTGATGGAAATCGTCGCGATATCGGCGTGGGTTACCCGCTTGAGTTTTGGGCGCTGGTTAACGAAGCCGCCACGGCAAGTGGTGAGGCAACTGTAAACATCCAGTTGCAGACGAGTGAGAATAACAGCTCATGGTCCACTATTTATGATAGTGGCGAACTGGCAAAGGCTACCCTGAAAGCAGGTAAACGAGTTGTTTCTGCAAAGGTGCCTGCCGGTGTTCAGCGATATCTGCGTGTTAACTACTCCGTCGCAACTGGCCCACTAACGGCCGGCAAATTCACTGCGGGTATCAGTCTGGATGTTGATGCCAATACACCGTACCCGATCCGCTCAAAAGTAACTGGTTAAGGTGATATCGATGTCAGGTGAGAAACCAAGATACCGCGTTCTGCGCCTCTCTCATATCCATAACACACTGTGGCAGGAGGGGGCAGAAATCGAATACGAAGGTGAGCCTGGTAGCGCACTGGAACCTGTTAACGATGCAGCCAGACAGGCAAAAGCAAAGGTAGCAGGAAAGGTGTCTATGGCAGCAACCAGCACCAAAATCATCAACGATGTGTCAGATGATGGTGAACTGGATAAGCTCCGTGAAGAGTACGAATTGCTCTTTAACGAGAAGCCACACCATAACGCCAAAGCAGAAACGCTCCGCGAGAAGATCGCAGATAAGCGTAAAGAACTGGGCGTGTAAGCCTCGCGGATGAGACAAGGGGCTTCGGCCCCTTTATTGCAGGAGTGTATATGGAACTCGTAAACCTCAAAACCGGCACTGACAGCTACCAGGATGAGAGCGGAGAAACCAGAACTCGCGATGAATACCCGTGGGGGCTGTGCATCACGCTGAATAACGACACATTGAATAAGCTGAAGGCGCAACCTCAGGGCGTCGGAACAGAAGTGATGATAACTGCAAAGGCTGTTATTCGAGGCCTGTCTGCCAGAGAAACTGACGATGGCGTTAATCGCAGCGCCGATCTGCAGATCACTGATATGGCGATCGCTCCTGTTTCCGGGGATGTAGAAAAATCAGCGGCTGAAACTCTGTACGGTAACGGAGGTGAGTGATGGCCTCTGTAGTAGAGATCTGCAATCGTGCGCTGTCCAATATTGGCAACAGCCGCAGCATTAACAGCCTGACGGAAGCCAGCAAGGAAGCGGGGGAATGTTCGCTGCACTTTGAGGCCTGCCGTGATGCTGTGCTTTCTGATTTTGACTGGAACTTTGCTACCAAACGCGTGGCGCTTGCAGATACGAGCAATCCACCGCCTGACTGGGAATATGCGTACCAGTACCCGTCAGATTGTCTGCGCATTACTGAAATTATGCTTCCTGGTGTACGCAATCCAACAGCATCAATGCGCGTTCAGTACGAAGTTGGTGCAGACACCAACGGAACAGGAAAGTTGATCTACACAGACCAGCCTCAGGCATGGCTCAAGTATGTCTCTCGCGTTTCAGATGTGAACATGTTTGATGCCATTTTTATGGAGGCGTTGGCCTGGCGTCTTGCGGCAGCTATTAACATGGCGCTGACTGGGAATGCAGACCTCGGTACGTTTGCCCTCAATATGTACAATCGCGTGATTCTTAGTGCTGGCTCGCATAGCCAGAATGAATCACAGGAACCACAGCCACCGGTTGACGAGTTTACCATTGCGAGGTTGTCCTGATGGCTATCAGTTGGATCCAGCCCAGCTTTGCCGGTGGTGAGATTGGACCGTCGTTGTACGGTCGTATCGACATGGCGAAGTACCAGGTGGCATTGCGCAAGTGCGATAACTTTATCGTGCGGCAGTATGGCGGCGTTGAGAATCGACCTGGTACGCGTTTTGTCGGTGCCGCCAAATACCCAAATCGGAAATGCCGCCTGATCCCGTTCCAGTTCTCGACGGTTCAGACCTATGCTCTGGAGTTCGGACACCAGTACATGCGCGTTATCAAAGATGGTGCGTTGGTGCTGAACAGCAGCAATGTTATTTATGAAATTGCCACGCCATATACTGAAGCCGATCTGTTCCGAATTAAATTCACGCAAAGCGCCGACGTGCTTACGCTGGTTCACCCGGCATACCCGCCGAAAGAGCTGCGCCGCTATGCGCATGACAACTGGCAACTGGTTGATGTGGTAACGAAGAACGGGCCATTTGAAGATATCAATATTGATGAGTCAGTGACGGTTTATGCCAGCGCCAGCACCGGGACAATTACGTTAACGGCAAGCGCCTCTATTTTTGGCGCGGAGCAGGCAGGCAAATTGTTCTATCTGGAACAGCCTGCAGTGGATTCTGTGCCGGTATGGGAAACCAGTAAGAGTACGTCGATTGGCGATATTCGCCGTGCAGACAGTAACTACTATCGCGCCGTTACAGCAGGCAAAACAGGTACTTTGCGCCCTTCGCATACAGAAGGCACATCATGGGATGGCTGGGGCGGATCCGGTGATGATGATACTGGCATTGAGTGGGAATATCTGCACAGTGGTTTTGGCATTGCCCGTATCACTGCTGCAAATGGAACTACTGCAACTGCCGAGGTGATTTCCTATATCCCTTCGCAGGTCGTGGGCGAGGATAATGCCAGCTATAAATGGGCTAAATATGCCTGGAACAGTGTTAATGGTTATCCTGGCACTGTTGTTTATTATCAACAACGTCTTTACTTCGCCGCATCGACTGCGTTCCCTCAGACTATCTGGGCCAGCCGTACCGGGGATTATAAGGATTTTGGCAAAAGCAATCCTACGCAGGATGACGACAGAATTATCTACACCTATGCCGGGCATCAGGTTAATGAGATCCGTCACCTGATTGATGTTGGTTCTCTGGTGGCGCTGACTTCCGGAGGTGAGTACGTCATCACCGGCGACCAGAACAAAGTGTTAACCCCATCATCATTTGCATTCAGCTCTCAGGGATCAAATGGCTCGAGTAATGTCCCACCAATTGCCGTAGCGAATATTGCTCTGTTCGTCCAAGAGAAAGGCAGTGTTGTCCGTGATCTGGCCTACTCATTCGATGTTGACGGCTATCAGGGGAACGACCTGACCATCCTTGCCAATCATCTTTTTCAGAAGCACAGCATTGTTGACTGGTGCTTCTCGATTGTTCCTTACTCCAGCGCATTCTGCATTCGTGATGACGGTAAATTACTGGTGATGACCTATTTGCGTGATCAGCAGGTTTTTGCATGGGCACCACAATCCAGTACCGGAAAATATGAAAGCACATGCAGTATCAGCGAAGGCAATGAAGATGCGGTGTATTTCGTCGTTAACCGAACCGTTAACGGGCAAACAGTGAGATACATCGAGCGACTGTCCAGCCGTTTATTTACCAGCGATGAAGATGCTTTCTTTGTTGATTCTGGCCTTAGCTATGATGGAAGAAATACGTCTGACAGAACGATGATCATCACTGGTGGTTCTGGCGAATGGGATTACCGCGCGGAATATACAATCAGTGTTTCTGGTGGTGCGTACTTCACCAGTAGTGATGTCGGTGCTCAACTACAGTTCCCTTATACCGGAACTGATCCTGATACTGGCGATGAAGTGTCAAAAGAATTACGTTGCGACATCATTTCTGTAACCAGCAATACCGCTGTAGTGGTTCGTGCTAACAGGAACGTCCCGCCATCCCTCAGGAATGTGGCTACCACGAACTGGCAGATGGCGCGCCGGACATTTGGAGGCCTGTCTCATCTTGAAGGCCAGACCGTAAACATTCTCTCTGATGCGAACGTGGAACCACAGAAAGTGGTTTCCGGAGGTGCCGTCACGCTGGAATCACCTGGGGCTGTTGTGCACATCGGCCTGCCAATAACTGCTGAATTCGAAACACTGGATATCAACATTAACGGACAGGAAACGCTGCTGGACAAAAAACAGGTGATCCCGTCCGTTACTCTTGTTGTGAATGCCAGTCGCGGCATCTGGGCGACTACGCCCGGCGGTAAATGGTACGAATATCCACAGCGTGAATTCGAGTTCTACGATGATCCTGTTGATGACGCTACCGGAAAAGTAGAAGTGAAACTGGACAGTAACTGGGGCAAAAACGGACGTGTAAAAATTCGTCAGCTCGATCCGTTGCCGCTGTCTGTTCTTGCCGTTATTCCTCGTCTTACTGTTGGGGGATTCTGATGATCGATGTTCGAATTATTCCCGCCACCAAAGAGCATCTTCAGATGATTTTGCCGGATGTTCGTCAGGCTGATATTGACGAACTGTATGCGGTATCGCTGATGACTACCGAAGATGCGCTGCGTGTTGGTCTTCGCACTGCGACTATGGCCTGGTCAGGGTTCGCGAACGGAGAACTGGTAACCATGTTTGGCGTATCTCCGGCGTCAATGATCGGTGGCAATGGTACGCCATGGCTGGTCGGAACCAGCCGTATCGAAAAATATCAGAAGACATTTCTTCGCCACTGCCGCCCTGTATTGCAGCAGATGCTGGCAGTTTATCCGCGCCTGGAAAACTATGTCGACGAGCGAAACCATGTTGCCAAAGCATGGCTGCACTGGCTTGGATTCAGGCTTGAAGAAGCCGCGCCTTATGGTGCTCTTGGTCTTAATTTCCACAGATTTCACATGGAGAGAAAATAATGTGCGATCCGGTTATTGCTGGTGGCGCAATGCTCGCCATGAGTGGCATTCAGGCATACACCCAGTACCAACAGGGAAAGTATGCCTCGAAGGTTGCAGAAGCGAACGCAGATATAGCCACAGCTCAGGCAAATGATGCAATAAACAGAGGTAACGCTGAAGCTGAGCAACGGCGCAGAGAGACCCGACAGCGGCTTGGTACACAGGCGGCGACAATGGGGGCTACCGGCGCTGATTTATCTACAGGTAACGCGCTGGATATATTTGGCGACACTGCCCAGTTTGGTACTCTTGATTCGCTGACGACGGTGAATAACGCGCAACGCGAGGCTTACGGTTATCAGGTTCAGGCTGCCAACTATAAAGCAGAAGCCAGTTCAGCCCGTAAACAGGGGAATGTGGGAGCAGCAACAACATTGCTCACTGCGCCTCTGAAGGCATACGGTGCGTACCAGATGTTTGGTGGGACGTGGAGTCCGTTTACTCAAAGCACTCCTGCGCCAATCGGGGCAGCAGCAGGAACCAGATTACCCGGAGGATTATAATGCCAGTCGTACCAACAGTATCCGGACGTCAGGTTGAGAGTCGTGGAGTTCAGTCAGCAGGCTTGCAGACGTTTTCTCAGCAAGGTATTGGTGATGCTTTTGTTCGGGCAGGGACAGAGGCAATTGATGTTTTTGGTCAGGCAAAACAGCGTGCCAATATCGCTCTGGCACAGGAGGCATCCCTTAACCTCAGTCAGATAAGCAGCGATCTGCTGAATAACCCTGAAACAGGTTTGCTTAACCTGAAAGGGAAAAATGCTATTGGAAAAGGTCAGGAGTATACGCAGCAGTTTGATGCCCAGGTCGAGCAACTGGCTATGTCGCTGCCGGATGAACAGGCTCGTAATGCTTTCATGCAGCAGGCGCAGCAGCAGCGCATTCAGTTCACTACGCAGGCCGGGCGGCACGAGATATGGCAAATAAATGCCTACGAAGAAGGCCAGTTTCAGGCGACGCTGCTGAACAATGGTAAAAATGCCGCAGCATTGTATGGCGACAACGCCGCATACGTATTGGCTAATAAGCAAACTTTCCAGCAAATTGAGGATTACGGCATTGCGCATGGCTGGAGCGACGAGCAAATCCAGGCCAAGAAAATCGAGTTTAAAGAGAAGGTTGCTGATGCAGCATTGTCCCAGTGGTCGGCAAACAATGCGACCGCATTCATCCAAAGTAATGGCGAGTTAAGTGATACTGCTGCTGGAGCTCGCCGTGCTGTAGCAGATAGTGATTCTTCCGAGCGTGCCCGTGGCATACGCAACAATAACCCAGGAAATCTCGAATACAGCAAAACCAATCCGTGGGTAGGCCAGACCGGTGATGATGGTCGATTTGCTAAATTCGAAACACCTGAACACGGGATTCGTGCATTAGGGCGGAACCTGATGTCGTATCAGAGGCAGGGTATTGATACCGTCAGCGAGATAATTAATCGCTGGGCACCGCCTACTGATAAAAATGACACTATGTCGTATATCAAAGCAGTGTGCGAACAACTTGGCGTTTCTGCTGATGAGCCTCTCGATGCATCTAATCCTGATACCCTGAAGGCGCTTTGTGCAGCCATTATCCATCATGAGAACGGTAGCCAGCCATACAGTGATCAGCAGTTAACTGCTGGTGTCAGTGCAGCACTTGGTTTATCAACAATTCCAACCAACACCAAACGCTATACCGGTAATGCAGCATTCGATGCGGCATCTCCTGAGGCGCAGGCAAGTTTTATGCGACAGGCGGATCAACTGCGTCGGCAGCAGCAGGCTGAATATAAAACGATGATTGACAGCCAGGTTCGCGATGCGACAGCTGCGTATATGCGTGGCGTTGAATTTCCTAACCCACCTGGTGAGGCTGATTTTATTGCAGCTTATGGAGTCAGAGAAGGAAACCTGCGATATACCGAGTTCAGAAATACGCAAATCGCCGGACAGTATATAGGCTCTTTCCGCAACATGCCGACAAGCAGCATTACAGCATATGTTGAGCAATTACGCCCGGATACTGGTGAGACAGGGGAGGGTTATGCGGCACGAGCCGCTCTTTATGACAACGTTGTGTCGGCTGCAAGTCAGGTGATAAAGCAGAGACAGGCTGATCCTGTACAGTTCTCTCTTGCCGCCGGACAGGCAAAGCCTATCGACATGAGCAATAAGGATAACTTTGGACAGAGCGTTGCCTTGCGTGCTGCTCAGGTCAGTGACCTTGCTAAGTCATATGGCACTCCACTGACGTTCTTTTCCAAAGACGAGGCCAATCAGATCGGTGTTTTCTTTCGTGATGCGCCCGTTTCCCAACAGGCAGCATATCTCGATACCATCAGGCAGAGCACTGGTGGTGGGCAGGTGTATATGTCAGCACTACAGCAGATCAGTGCCAACGCTCCATCTGCTGCCGTTGCCGGGATACTGATGGACAAGCCTGGTGGTATTTTGGCAGAAAAAAACTGGTTTAATCCGGATGTTTCCGTGTCTCCTGAAACCGCTGCGCAGACAATTCTTGCTGGCGCGGCGGCTCGTAAAGGTACTGATGACGCGAAAGGTATTCCGATGCCTAAAGATGCTGATCTTCGCCTTGAGTTTTCTGACATGGTGAAGGATGCATTTGCTGGTGATGCTCAGGGGGCATCAATGGCATACGAGATCGCAAAGGACTATTACGCTGGTGTGATGGCGAAAAAAGGCGTGGTATCAGGCGAAATTGACAATGATATCTGGAAACAGGCTGTTAACGTAGCTACAGGTGGCGTGCATGACTATAACGGAATGGGGAATGTTCTTTTGCCGTGGGGAATGTCTGCAGAGCAATTCGATAAGCAGGTTAATCAGGCTTGGAATGAACAAGTTGTCGGCACCGGGATAAAAACACCGCCTGGTCAGTATGGTTTGCAAAGTTACGGCGATAGTCAGTACCTGGTGAAACTTGGTACTGGTTATCTGCTGAAAGATGATGGTTCTCCTGTTGTTCTTGATCTGACACAGAAGCGTCAGAGATTCTCCGGAGATATTCCGCAATGAGTTACTTTGGCCTTAATCCAGTAAACCAGAATCAGCAGCTTGACGAAGCAGCATCAAATCCAGCTGGCTTTAACAGCGATGTTGGTTTTTTCGACAATGCTGTAGGAGCGGCATTGTCTGGTTTGTACTCCGGGCTGGTGGCAAAGCCAGATCAGTTGCTATGGGCAGGGATGGATAAAATCGTATCCCCGATTGCTCAGCTTGTTAACGAAAACACCTCGCTCAATGACACTTCAGTTTCATACATTGCTGAGCAGAGAAAACTAGCAGAGCAGCAGGTTAAGCGGCTGACGCCTGATGCCGCGACAACCGGAACAGCCGGGCAGGTCCTTTATGGGTTGTTCGATATGGGCGGGCAGGCTGTTGTCGGTACAACGCTCGGTGGTCCGGTCGGAGGTGCTGCGGCGGTAACTTCTCTACAGGGTTTTTCTGAGTTTGAACGGCTGACAGCACAGGGTGTTGATTTCAGGACGGCGCAGGAAGCGGGATTAGTGCAGGGTATTACTGCTGGTGCCGGAACACTGATCCCTATGAGCCTCGGGTTACGTGCTGGTGGTGCGCTGGCGGAAGGTGTGGCGGCTCAGCTTGCGCGGACGGGTGAAAGTTCAGTGCGACGCGCCGCAGCAACAGCAGTACGTGCAACGCCAGATATTGCCTATGCCGCAGGTACAAATATTGCGTTCGGTATGGCACAGCGTGGGCTTACTGCAAAAACGCTTCGTGATGGTGGCTATAGCGAAATGGCTAACCAGTATGATGTGTTGGATCGACAGGCAATTGCTATTGATGCTGTTCTTGGGGTGGCGTTTGGTGGTGTCGGCAGATTTATTAACTCTCGCGGCGAGTCTACAAGCGCACCAAATTTTTCACCAGTTGATATTGATGCTGCACTGGCGGCGAATGCCGCTCATCATGCTGAAATTGATATTGCTCCCGGCGTTCCGATCAACGTGCTTTCGCGTAATTCGCACATTCAGGCTCTGCGAAAAGCCATGTCTGATGTTAGCCAGGGGAGACCTGTAGACGTTGCCAGCATTGTTGAGTCTGCATCTTTCAGTGAAATTCCTGGGCGCAAGAGTCTGCTGTCTCAGGCAGTTAATGAGGCTCTGTCATCTGTAGATGATGGAGTAACGGCGCGCGCTATAGAAAATCGGTTGCTTGAAGAACAGGCCGCGCAGCTTTTGTCGCGTGGCGATAGACAGGTTTACCAGTCTGAAATCGCTAATAGCCAACGAATTATTGAAAATCTCACTGAACAGCGCGCACAAATTCTTGCAGAAGAGCCAACCGGTAGCGGTAAGGCTTTATCTCGTGCTCGATCAGATAAACAGGCCAGACTTCGCGATATTGACCAACGAATCCGGCAGGCACAAGAACGCCTGGAATTTTCCCGTAACGTGTTGGCACCGCATGAGCCTGGCGGTCAGTTTTTTGAAGCTCGAGCAGAACTGGCACGGAGACAGCAGGCTGAAAGTGAACTTAATGCTCAGGCTGTTTCATTCTATAAAACAGCAGAGGTCAGGACGCCAGACGAAGTAGCTCCTTTTGAGCCCGGTAAGATATTGCAACAGGCAGAACAAAAGATGATGGCAGATCCGGCAGGAGATATTGATCTGCGCATAGCTGAAGACTCGCTGCTTGAATCACCTGACATGATAATCACCGTGCTGGATGATGATGGTAATCCACAATCGCGCAGTGCGCGTGAAGTACTGGATGAAGCGAACATGGAAAGTGAGCAGGCAATACAGGATTCCAGCCTGTTTGATGTCGCTGTGGCGTGTTTCTTGAGAGGTTAAATTAAATGAGACAGGAATGTATACAAGCGGTTCAGCAGGCGGCGCAGCGCACGTTAACGGCGCGAGAAATACAGAACATTGAAGACCGCATTTATCGAAATATGCGCTCCATTGCTCGTGATGACCCGATGTCGTGGAGACAACTTTCCGAATCAGAGCGGCTATATCGAGCAGCACAATTGGCATCTGAAGAATTACAGCGAGAAGCGGCATTAAAGAAACGTCGTGTGGCCCTCACTATAGCCGCACGTCAGAGATTGGATAAATTTATCAATAGCTATCAAGGGGCTGATGGGAAACTTGGCGCTCTTAACCGTACTATTGCTTTTAATGCAGACGGTAAATCGAATTTCCTCTCTGTTGAGTCCAGAACAAAAGCCACTCGTGATTATGCATTGAGTCAATTGCAGGAGGCATTTGAAGCAGTTGATCCTCGCTTTTTTGGCCTGTTTGAAGATGAAGCTGGCGTGCGTGACCTGGTATATGAAATGCGAGGACAAAATACTGGCAATGCTAAAGCAAGAAAAGGTGCTAAGGCGTGGAGAGAAGTGACAGATCTACTGCGCCGCCGGTTTAATGATGCTGGCGGGGACATTGGCTATCTCGAAAACTGGGGGATCCCTCAACATCATTCTATGGAAAAGGTTGGGGCGGTATCAAAGGATAAGTGGGTTAGCGATGTTATAGGTAAGCTGGATCGCAAATATTATATCCGAGCCGATGGACAACTGATGAACGATGCCGAGTTGTCTGCATTTCTTGGAGAGGCTTATAACACGATCGCTACTGGTGGGCTGAATAAGCTTACTGATACCGGAATGCGAATTTCCGGCGCACGTGCTAACCGTGGTAATGCATCACGACAGATACATTTCAAAGATGCAGATTCCTATCTGCAATATCAGCAACTTTATGGCGATCGCTCTCTATGGGAAATCATGGTCGGTCACCTGGAAGGTATCAGTAAAGATATTGCACTGGTGGAAACATATGGCCCAAACCCAGATCATGTTTTCCGCTCTCTTCTTGATCAGGTGAAGGCAGAAACGGCAACAGCTAACCCGAGTAAAACCGGTAAAGTCGAGCGGCTGGCGAACAACACAGAGAATCTGTACAACTTTATTTCCGGAAAGACACAGCCTGTAGCAAATCCGCACATCGCGCGATGGTCTGACAATATCCGCAACTGGCTGGTTGCCAGCAGACTCGGATCCGCGTTGCTGTCATCGTTCTCTGATCTTGGAACCATGTATCTGTCTGCGAAGGTTACCAACCTTCCAATGAACCAGTTATTCCGCAACCAGCTTGAAGCTATGGACCCAACGAACCGTACAGAACTTGCGCGGGCGCGCCGCGCTGGTCTGGCGATGGAATCTCTACTTGGCAGCGTTAACCGCTGGGCGATGGATAATATGGGGCCGTCAGTGTCTCGCTGGGCGGCAACGGCGGTAATGCGTGCCAGTGGGCTTACAGCATGGTCAGATGCGCACAAGCGCGCCTATGGCGTAACCATGATGGGAAGCCTGGGAGAAGTAGTGTCACGGACACCAGACCTTCGTAGCCTCGATGACTCTGATTTTCGTATCCTGAAAAGCAAAGGAATTACTGACACAGACTGGAGCGTATGGAAGCTGGCGCAACAGGAGGACTGGGGGAACGGTAATAATACGATGCTGACACCGGAAAGCATTATGCGTATCCCTGATTCAGCAGTTAAACATCTTGGTGAGCCTGAACGCGTGAAATTTGAGGCAATGCGTAAACTGCTCGGTGCCGTAACTGAAGAAGTTGATATGGCTGTTATTACACCGGGAGCACGTGAGCAACTGATAACCGGTTCTGGTATTCAGCGTGGAACATGGAAAGGTGAATTAACGAGAAGTGTTTTCCTGTTTAAATCGTTCCCTATCTCGGTGGTTATGCGTCACTGGTCACGCGCTATGGGTATGCCGTCTGCTGGTGGGCGTGCGGCATATATTGCGACGTTTATTGCCAGTACGACCATTCTTGGCGCTTTGTCGCAGCAACTTAACGACCTTGCGTCTGGTCGTAATCCTCGTGAGATGACAGGAGAAGATGCTGCTAAATTTTGGCTTGGTGCTCTACTGAAAGGTGGTGGTCTTGGCCTTTACGGTGACTTTTTATTGTCAGATCACACTAGGTACGGAAGCGGCGCGCTGGCGTCGATGCTTGGCCCGGTAGCTGGTCTGGTTGATGACGTAGTGAAGATTGCTCAGGGCATACCGTTAAATGCTGTGGAAGGGAAGAATGAGCAGACTGGTGGTGATCTGGTCAAGCTGGGGAAAGGTCTGATGCCAGGTGCGAATCTCTGGTACTTAAAGGCGGCTCTCGATCACATGATCTTTAACCAGATGCAGGAGTATTTTTCACCAGGTTATTTGCGTAAAATGGAGCAACGTTCGAAGAAAGAGTTTAACCAGACATACTGGTGGCGACCTCAGGATGTCACTCCGCAATAAGGAAGTGTTGTGTTTTTAATTATTTTGAGTGTGATAATTTTTGGTGGGTTGTTATTTATTGACCGCTACAAATATTTTCTTAACCCTCAGACTCAAGCTATTTGCTGGTTCATCTTTGTTGTGCAGGGAATAGTTCTTGTTGCAAGCCTTATTGAGGGGAGGCCTCTGATTTTTACTGGGTAAATAGGTGGCTACATGCAAGCTATAGGATTCATTGTTTATATCGTCGTTGGTCTTTTTCAGTTGGCAGCAATTATGGCTGGGCTTGAATCATGGTGGGGATTGCACTGGATAATTGCAGCCCCCATTGCTTTCATCGTGAGCTATATTCCATTTGTTGGAGCGATTGTTGGTATGGTTGGCGCTGTGGATGTATGGCGGTGGGAGTGGTGGCAGGCTGGCATTCTCTTCTTTGGTGGGATCATCTTTGCTGTTGTCTGCGGTGGAATGTCATCATTTTTCGAATGGCTATCATTCAGAAAAGGGACGTGACATGTCACAGGCCGCTTTCGCGGCCTTGTTTTTAACGAATGCCACCGCCACCCGGGCGGGAATCCGCAGAACGCCCACCGCAGCGGGAGCCGTCAGCGGCAGTATCGCTGTCGTGCTGACAACGACCGGCAAAAGCCTGAGTTGAAGCTACCAGAGACAACAAAACGAACAGTGCAGCAAATGCTTTTTTCATTGTGAAATTTCCATCTATAAGCCACCTCAATGTGGCGTCAATGAGTGTATCACTGACTTTTGTTTCGTCCACAAAAAAAGCCCGCAGCGCTGGCTTACCAAAACTTGTACCACGGGGATTTATCCTTCAATGGGCAATCCTTCCATCGTGTGGCCAACCATTCATATTCTTTAAAATATGTGTTTATGTTTTCTTTTTCTCTAATGGCTTGTATAAGAGGTAGCGCAATCTGATAGTTATTTACAACGGAGCTGTAAAATACTTCCTTAATCATGGTCTCATCATAAGTTTTCCGCTTCACGCTCACAGCCATGCGTTCGTAGAAACCTAGACAGTAAATTATTTCTCTCTTCTCTGTCTTTTCTTCATCCGTAAGATCAGCCTGCCCATTGCTTGGATACATATAAGAGCGGAATGATTTGTTCGATTCGTGAATGCGGCGCATAGTAGATAGGCCTTTCTTATAATCTACATCAAACCTGCTTTCACCAAGGAATACTGAAGTGTGTACTTTTCTCGCTGTATTTACATTATAAATAATAGTAGCGATAGCTATGAACAAGCCAAGCGAAACCGCGACTGCACTTACGATTTGAGCCACAGCCATGGCAAATTGCATTTCTTCACTTAACACAAACTGTCTCCAGACATGAAAACGGGGCCTAATGGCCCCGTCATTAAACTATCCGAATGTTAAACGCCTTCGTACTCGTCAAATTTTCTCATGTGGGCTCCTCCTGTATCGGTGCCTAATCGCTATGGATCACCCGTGAGGTAATAGTAAGCTATTCACCTGCAATCTGTACAGAATTATTTAAAGGCACATCCCTGTGCCGCCGCCCGTCAGAAGAACCCAGCCTTGTCGTTGATGTACTCCGCGTGCGTCTGGATATCACGCAGGCATTTGCTCACACCGACGATGTAGCAGAACATGGTGGTCAGCTCCGCCGCCGCGCCCGATACGTCGTGCCCGTCTTCCTGTAACTGGTTCAGCAGATTCATCAGCAGTGAGTTCTCCGTCAGGCCGAGAACACCAGACGGGGAATGAATCAGGCTGCGGTAGCCGGGCTTCAGCGGGGCGTTGTAGGTTTTGTTCTCTATCTTCATCGCCTGCATTACTGCTGACGCCGTGGCGTTGGCTACCTGGTCGGCAACCATCTTTATGCGTTCTTCCTGCGGTAGCGAGTTTTTAATGTAACTTCCGGTGCGGCGGATCTGAGGAAGAACCTCGCCTGTAACCCATTCAAGAAATCTGAATGCTCTCGTTCCCTCAGTCATTGCCTCTTTGCAACGCAGAATAAGGATGTAGAGACCTGATTCTGAAACGATGGATAGTTCTTGTATTCCACCAGGGGTCTGTATTGAATACAGCCCCTTTTTGTTCCAGCCTTTTTTATCAAGTTTTCTCGCTTGTGTAACATCAATATTCAAAGCATTGCACACATCTTTGGTGACAAACCAAGGTTCTCCGTCAATCATGAACATACGGATCTGGCAGGATGACTCAAAGGAAAAGATGGAAGGTTTGGTATTCATGGCGATCACCTTTGTAGTTAGGTTAATCACCACCGCTGAGACCAATCAGATGGTGGTGAACTGTGCAGAGTTGGTCTTACCGGCTACAAAGGAACCCGGCGCACCTTTCGGTGCCCCCACACAGCCCACCATAGAATAGGTGCGCTTTACACATAAAAAAAACCGCTTATGCGGCATATGTGCCTCTGTAGTAATCCGGGAGACCAATCCCGGCACTGGATTTTGCCAGTGCCCGATTACTATGGCACAAGAGGAGTGCGATGTAAATTTACCTCAAAGGTAAATATAAGCACTCCACTTGGTAATTGCAAACCTTATCTGGTTTGTTTTCGTAATTGTTCGGCACAATAGTCGAGATGTGTTTGCAGATCCCGCATAGACATCTGTGAGCTGGTGACGTAGTTAATCAGTGCAGTCAGTTCGGCAAGTGGGCCATCGACATTAAATCCATCCTTATCGAGATCCCGGAGTAATTTCATCAAGTGCGATCCCTCCACCAGTGACCTGACGCCTCCCGGCGTGTGAATCCTTTCGGTAAATCCGTCTTCCAGTGGATAGTGATACCGCTGCATCTTATCTTCTCCATGCAATAACTGTATATTTATACAGTATCAAATAATTTGTTTGCTATCCAGCACGTTTTGCAAATTACCATAAAGGTAATATCTATTGGTATTTATAGTCTTTCTATACATATATGGTTTTTCAGGTAATAGAATAACCAGATATGCGGCGCAACGGGTGCTGCGACTATCTGGAGATTTAACATGACGGTCTCAACCGAAGTTGACCACAACGAATACACCGGTAACGGCGTTACGACATCGTTTCCGTATGCCTTTAGGGTTTTCAATAAATCTGATTTGATTGTGCAGGTTGTTGATATTCATGAAAATATCACCGTACTGACTCTTGATACTGATTATATAGTTACCGGGGCCGGAGGATACAATGGTGGAAATGTAATATTGTCGAAGGCGTTGGCCAATGGCTATAAGATTTCTATATCACGAGAGCTACCGGTTACACAGGAAACTGATCTGCGCAATCAGGGTAAGTTCTTTGCGGAAGTGCATGAGGATGCTTTTGATAAGCTAACGATGCTGATCCAGTTAGTCAAAAGCATGGCTCGGCTGGCTCTTCGTAAACCATCATTTAGTGCCACTTACTACGATGCACTCGGCAATCGTATTCGTAACCTTGATGATCCATTATTTCCTCAGGACGCTTCCACGAAGAAATATACAGACTCATCTATCAAAGGAGTTATTAACAGCAACATATCTAAAACACTCCGCTTCCCTGAGATAGTAAGCGAAATGGCATCAGCATCTTCTAGGGCAAACTCAATTCAGGGGTATGACAGTTTAGGACGTCCTGTTCCTATTTTTTCAATTACAGATACTGCTGATTTATGCCTTAAGCTAGCAAGTGTCAACGGATCATCATACGTTGGTACCAGATTTGGTGATACACTTGAACAGACGCTAAATAGTACTCAGTTCATTAATTCCTGCAGTTTAGTCACATCTAAAACACTTGAGAGATTATCAAGGCCTAACTCAAAAATAGTGTTAGTTGGTGACAGCTTAAGTGCCCCATATAATATAAGCACAGTGGATCGATCAAGCATTTTTGCCGCTCATCTTAAGAGAGTTTTGCAAGAGAAATTCCCAAGTTCTACTTTATTTAACAGAGCAATTGGTGGAATGAGGTACTATGACCTTGGAAAAGATACACCAGCAATTACTTCTTATAACTCACAGTACCCATGGTATTCAGACACGAACAGACGCTGGATTGATTACATTCGTGATATTAACCCTGATGTTGTTATTATTGCTTTTGGCATGAATGACGGAGATGGTTGGGATGTTGGTAACTTCCCGCAGAAAACTTTTTTTAAATTGATGGCTGAACTGAATGATATTACTTCAATGCCTGAAATTGTTTTTTGTACAAATATCCTCCCATCAAGTACCACAAGTGACTCTGAATTTAGCAGTTTAGAAGCTCAGAATGGACGAAACGCAATGGCAGGATGGACTCGTTCATATGCGCAGTATGTTGGCGCTGGGCTTATTGATTTTAATCGTTACTTTAATGCAGTACGTGATGGGGTTGATGTGGTTTCTGGTAATTATGTGAGGGCAACTATTTCAAAAGATGTTACATTGCCTTATGAATATGAAGATTTATCATATTCTTACTCCGTAAGGATTCAATTTGTAGATATTGAAATCCTTAGTTCTGGGATTCAATTCCAATTGTCTTCATACCATAATAATTTCATTAACTTGAAATATACAGGCTCTGCCTTTGAAACCACACACTATACTGCATCAACAGGGACTGTAGGTGTTTTTATGCGCAATATTGTTAAATTATCTGCTCCACTTGGTTTGTTTTCAGTTGAATTTAAACTTATTGGAAACTTCGTTGAGATAACACTTAACGATAACGAAATACTATTCAGTAGTAATATTGTAAGGTTTGGTGGTTTATTTTATCCTCGCATCGGTGGTTCAGGGAACTGCAAAATTGATATGCAGCCGATGATTCCTGTTAAGCTTAAAAAGTCAATGACTAACGAAGATGTTTATTCGCCTGGTAGTGGTAATAATAAGAATCACCCAACAGCTTATGCAAGCTCTAGAATATATCCACCGGTTCTTGATGGATGCTTTAATAGCATTTTCTTTAAAGAGATGAAAACTGATGGCGTTTACCTTGATTTTATCACAGGACAATATGAAATAGTTAATAGCTATTCTCCCAACTTATCTAAAAAAGGAAACGTATCTGATATTCTTTCCTTTGTTTCAGGTGACCTTATTTATTCCTATTCATCAGATATTTTAGAAGGGGCTGTTTTTGGTTCCGCAAATAAATGCTATATAGACAGTAATAAGTTTTTGCTAGCTAATCAGAAATTAAGAGGGATTACTGTTATTGTTGAGGGGAAACAATATGCAGGTGGAGAATTGGCGTATTATGTCACACTTGGTGAGGGGTTAACTGGTAACCGTCTGCATATGACAATAACCGATAATAATATTCCACGCTGTACTGCAGTGATGAATGGAGTATCTTCTGATCTTATCGGTTCAAATTCGTTTCAGGTAAACCCATCTATTTTTCACAAACATACTAGTTCAATCGATGTCAATAATGGAATTCATTCTATGGCATACGATAATCACATGGCCTCTGGTAACATTGCAGAAACTGAAATATCTGAACTTACTCAGGATATTGTATCTAAAATAAAACTTGGTTATGCAAGTGAAACGACTTCTGGAGTTGATGTTGTTATTGCCAGAGTGCAGGTTATTTTTGATGGATTAACATCATCTGGAGTTTGCAGGAAATAAATTTTGGCAACTAATAAACATCCTTACATTTATGGTTGTTTATGAATATTGTCATCAAAAACCAATGAATTGATAGTTATTTCAGAATATCTGATGGTTAAACATATATGGTTTATTGTGTTTGGTGACCTGTAAGTGAAGAGGTTCGATATGTACAAAAAAAATGGTGTGTGCTATGTCGGTTAACATAACAACTGAGTCTTTAAATCAATGGCTTAGTGTGAGCTCTCTTGCTGCGGTTATCGTAGGTGTTCCGCCAGAGGTGGCGCTCGGTGCTCTTGCTGGTGCGGTAATTTTTGTTACCTCTGCGGTAGAGTATCCAATTCGTCGTCGCGTATTCTTGTCGATGCTCAGCTTTCTCTGCGGCCTTCTTTTTTACAAACCAGCAGCATCAATTCTTATCGGCATAGCCAGCCTGATCCCTACCATCACGCAGGACTCGTTCGAGAAAGGGATTGTTTTCTCTGCTGGCGCATTCGTATCAGCAATTGTCGCAGTGCGAATTGGTATCTGGCTCTATCACCGTTCCGATAATCCACGCGAGTTAATTCCGGGGAGAAAAGACGATGGTAACGCATGACCTGTTTTTACTTATCACCAATGCAGTTATTTGTACTGGCATAGCAATTCGCGTTGTCACTTTCCAGCGTAACGGATCTCAACACCGAAGATGGGGTGGGTGGATTGCTTATTTCCTGATTGTTGCTGCGGCCAGTATTCCTGTTCGTGTCGTTTATGCAATCTGGTTACGCACGCCAATGGCTGTGGATTTATCTGAGGTCATTATCAACGCTGTCATGCTTGCTGCGGTTATTAAAACGCGCGGTAACGTCGTTCAGATTTTCAAAATAACGAGGTCTAAACATGGAGATTAAACAATTCCAGCGAGCTGCTGGTATTAGAGAGGCGCTGGCCGCTCGCTGGTTCTCGCATATAACTTCTGCGATGAAAGAGTTTGGTATCAGCAAAGCAGAGGATCAGGCAATGTTTATTGCTCAGGTCGGGCATGAATCTGTGGGCTTCACCAGATTGCAGGAGAATTTCAACTACAGTGTCAGCGGTCTGGCTAACTTCGTTCGGGCTGGGCGTCTCACTCAGGGGCAGGCTAATGCACTGGGTCGCCGTGCTGGTGAACCACCATTGCCACTCGAGCGCCAGCGAGCGATCGCCAATCTGGTGTACAGCAAACGCATGGGGAACAATTCCCCTGGTGACGGCTGGAATTACCGAGGCCGTGGACTTATCCAGATTACCGGTTTGAATAACTATCGTGACTGCGGAAACGGCCTGAAAGTGGACCTGCTGGAGAATCCTGAACTGTTAGCGCAGGACGAATATGCGGCTCGTAGCGCGGCGTGGTTCTTCTCCAGCAAAGGTTGCATGAAGTATACCGGCGATATTGCTCGTGTAACTTTGATTATCAATGGTGGCAGGAACGGCATCGACGACCGGAGAGCGCGGTACATCACTGCCAGTAATGTGCTGGCGGTATGATCTGGGCATTCGTAAAAGCATACTGGAAACAGTTGCTTATCGTGTTGATGCTTGCTGCTCTGTTCATCGTCGGAGTGGTTGCCTGGAATATGCACGGCAGCCGCCAGTACGATGCCGGGTATGCGCAGGCACAGGAAGATCAGAAACAGGCTGATGATAAGGCCAGGTCACAACGTGATCAGGAGAAAACACAAATTGAACGTGAAGCACAATCCCGTATCGATGTGGCGCGTGTTGATGCTGAGCATGCTAATGCCGCTGCTGACAGCCTGCGCGCCGAGCTTGACAAAACCAAGCGACTCGCCGAACACTATACCGGATCTTTCCCCACTGGCACGCCAGCCAGCAAGGTCATCGGTGTGCTCGCCGACATGCTTGAAGAAAGCAATCGAGTTTACAACGCAACAGCAGCTGAGGCTGAAAAGTATCGGATTGCAGGAGAATCCTGCGAACAGCAATACGATTCACTGAAGAAGCAAAAATCGTGGCACTGATTTCCGGTGACGGTATATAAAACGGTACGGTAAAAATCATGTTGCAGAAAGTTGTTATCAATCAATTGGTTATGGTATCCGTAAATAATTGAGTGGGAATGATTTGACCCTGCACTATGAATGAACAAAACCCTCTGTTACTACAGAGGGTTTTTTGTGCACAGAAAACCCCCAGCTAGGCTGGGGGTTCCGGAAAGCTTTCAGC
>OAWE01000066.1_pt1 | contig 59725 bp, 64 predicted proteins | sample 1476531 | NCBI WGS metagenome assembly OAWE01 (sample SAMEA2580131, study PRJEB22360) | human gut metagenome | biome: human gut; feature: human-associated habitat; material: faeces | place: Denmark | collected 2008/2010 | reverse complement strand
GAAGCAGGAACCCACCGAAATGATTCAGGCGACAGCCTGAACGTAGCAGGGATCCTCGTCATTCAGGGCGTGGAGGATGTCAAGACACGGAAAACGAACATGATGTTTGTGGTTGGTAATTATCACCGATCGTTGATGGCGCAATTTCTGCGCCATCGCAAAAAAATCCTCCGTGATGCTCGTCACAAATCTTGCCCTCCCGATGTTGTGCTATGCTTTTTATCAGCGACTAACCCGCTAATGCAAAACAGATAAGTGAGGAAACAATGGGCATTCTGTCATGGATTATTTTTGGGCTTATTGCCGGTATTCTGGCGAAGTGGATCATGCCAGGTAAAGATGGTGGTGGATTCTTTATGACTATTCTGCTGGGGATAGTCGGTGCCGTAGTCGGCGGATGGATCAGCACACTGTTTGGCTTTGGTAAAGTCGATGGCTTCAATTTTGGCAGCTTCGTGGTTGCCGTTATTGGTGCGATTGTCGTGCTATTTATCTACAGGAAGATTAAAAGTTAACGCTTAAATTGCACAAAGGCTGCACACAGGCAGCCTTTGCTATTTTTTAGAGGTGACGTTACCACCATCCCAGCTCAGTGCCGAGAACGACAATAATCGCCACACCCATCATAATAATCGTTGTTTTTTTCATCTTTATGCTCCCGGGGCAGCATAGCCGCCAATAAAAAACCATGCTAAAAATACGACCGCTGTAATAAAGATTACAACCGGAAAAATAATACCGATTCGCATGTTATCACCAATCAAAAGGATGTGAATACGCCTCAGGAATGTAGCGCTGGATGCGCGACAAAAGGTGTTTTCTGTTTGTGTTTTTTCTCCTGATACATCGCAATATCGGCAGCATGCAGGGCACTGTCTGCATCGGTTGTTTCAGGATCGACTTCTACTATGCCAAGACTGGCACCGGGATAATACAAATCAACATCACCTAAGTGATATTCTCCACGTATTTGCTGTTGAATACGTTCTCGCAGCGACGAAATATCCGCATTCTCGTTATTTAGTGAAACAACCAAAAACTCATCACCGCCGAGACGACCAATAACTTCGCCATTTTGCTGGAGCGTATTAAGGCGCTCGCCAACCTGAATGAGAAACAGATCGCCACTATTATGACCAAAACGATCATTGATTAATTTGAAGTTATCCAGATCGATAAACGCGATCATTATCTTATGGTTAAGATGCCGGGCGAGAGAAAACAGCGTCGTCAGATTTTCAAAAATCGCCCGCCGATTCGGTAGCCCGGTTAACGAGTCGGTATACGATTGCGCAATCAGCGCGGCATTGGCTTCGCGCAGCTGTTCAACCAACGCCTCTTTTTGAATATATTGTGCAATCAGTCCGGCGAATAACTGTAAAACCTGTTCCGCGCGTTCACTCCACTGGCGCTTCTCACTGCTGGCGGCGCAAAGCGTGCCATAGAATGATCCATCCGGTAAGTGAATTGGTGTACTCAGAAATGTGGTGATTCCAAGATTGCGTGCCGCAATACAGTCGCCCCAACGGTCAGGGACTTCATCGCTGAAAAAGCAGTTTTCATCAATAGCGCGTTTGCATAACGAGTAATCCCACGAGACGGTAAAATTCTCCGGGATGTGCATTTTCTGGCTGTTACGGGCAAACATAATATGCTGCAGGCGCGCTTCGACATCCACTTTGGTCAGGTAGGTTGATTCCATATCAGTGACCATTTCCAGCATCTCCAGAAGCTGTCGGACCAGACTTTCTAGTGACTGTTCTTTGGCAAGGGATTGCGAGACGCGGGCGATAATCTGATCTGACACGAAACAACTCCAGGATACGGCGGGTAAATGCTGATTATTTAATCTTTGCAGGCATGATAAAACATCATCAACAAAGATGAAACAAGACGTAATATGTTTTGAGTGAATGTAATAAAAATAGTGCTGCAAAACAAAACGATACCGCGATACTCTAAGTCTGGATAAATATGTGAGATCAATAAATGAAAATTATCAGTTTTGTTCTGCCTTGCTTGCTGGTCCTGGCTGGTTGTTCAACCCCTTCTCAGCCAGAAGCACCTAAACCGCCGCAGATTGGTATGGCAAATCCGGCGTCGGTCTATTGCCAGCAGAAGGGCGGGACGCTCATTCCAGTGCAGACAGCGCAAGGGGTCAGCAACAATTGCAAATTACCGGGCGGTGAAACGATTGATGAATGGGCATTGTGGCGACGGGACCATCCGGCTGGTGAAAAATAACCGCCGGATGCTGTACTAAAATCACAAGCTACGTAGCCAGTCGGCCAGCACCAGCGCATGGTTCTGCGTGGTGTTTTTTGCTGCGTAGAGCAGGGTCAGCGGCTGTTTTTTGGCGATGTCCGCCAGCCGCTTTCCTTCTTGCTCGTGTTGCGCCAGTTCTGCAAGATATTGCTCGCGAAAGGTTGCAAAATCGACGACTTCGCCGTGAAAGGCTTTGCGCAGTTCCGTTGACGGCGTGATTTCTTTATCCCACTCATCAAGGGCTAAATCGGTTTTTTTGATACCGCGCGGCCAGAGGCGGTCGACCAGTACGCGATAACCATCGCTCTGTTCAGCCGGATCATAAACGCGTTTGCACTGAATATTCATCGTGTTTGTTCTCCCTTTCACGCATGATTTGTCACGTCACTATAGCACCGGATATTAGCGAATTTCTTTGTCTCTCCCGGCGCAAAGTCCGAAAATCGCCATCAGTAGTGAAAGTATTGCAACACCCATCAGTGGTACGGACCAGTCACCGTTAGCATCGTGTATTTTACCCATCAGCGGCGGCCCACAGGCTGCCAGCAAATACCCGACGGATTGTGCCATCCCCGAGAGTGCCGCCGCCTGATGCGCAGAACTTGCCCGAAGACCAATGAACGTCAACCCCAGTATCATTGTTGCGCCGGAACCAAAACCGAAAAGCAGAGTCCAGGTGATCGCGTGCGCTGGCATAAAGCAGAGCCCAACAGCGCCCACTGCGCACATCAAGGCAACGAACGCTGCAATACCACGCTGATCTTTCACATGATGTAAGAAAAGAGGGATCAGCAAACCGGGAGCTGCTGTGGCTAGTTGCAGCAAACCATGCAGTGAACCCGCCTGTGCTTCGCTATAGCCGCGACTGATGAGGATCGCCGGAAGCCAGCCAATAATCACGTAATAGACCAGTGAGTTGATCCCAAGAAACAATGTGACCTGCCAGGCAAGCGGCGAACGCCAGATACCCCGAGTATGTAAGGCGCGCGAGGTACTCAAATTTGCATGTTGTTGGCTTCGCCACTGTGGCAGCCATAAAAAAAGAGCCAGCAGAGGAAAACACATCAGCATGAACAACGCGCCTTGCCAGCCAAAACCGTTCAAAGCCAGCGGCACGACCATAGCCGATCCCAGTGCCGCTGCAGCTCCCATTGTCAGGGAATATGCGCCGGTAAGTCTGGCGACGGAATGAGGGAAATCGCGTTTAATTAATCCTGGCAGTAAGACATTGCCTAATGCAATCCCACCGCCAATGACCGCTGTACCGCCAAATAATAAGTAAGGCGAAGGGAGAGAACGAATTGCGATACCTGCACAGATCAAAAGTAACGCGGCAAACAGGCTACGTTCCATACCAAAACGTCGCGCCACCGGGGCAGCCAAAGGTGAGATTAGCGCAAAGGCCAATAATGGCAGGGTGGTTAATAAGCCGGTTTGCGCTGTCGTCAGCGAGTAAGCGGAACGAATCGTATCGAGTAACGGTGCTGCGCCGGTGAAGGTGACGCGTAATGTAGTGGCAATCATCAGAATGCCAGCGATAAGGACAATCCTGTTTTTGCCGCTTAATGAAGTTGAACAGGTCATATGCTTCTCATTGTTACAAACGAGGCTGTACCTTACCGTTTTTATTGTTATGTTGAATCAAGCTAAAATGACAAATTATCGCTAAATTCGGACAAAATGATGCACAGGTTGAATCTCAATGGCTATGAACCCGACCGACACCATGAAGCCGCGGTCGCATTTTGTATTCACGCCGGAACGGATGAGTTAACCAGTCCTGTACATCAGCACCGCAAAGGACAGCTGATACTAGCATTACATGGTGCAATTACCTGTACGGTGGAAAATGCTTTGTGGATGGTGCCGCCGCAATATGCGGTTTGGATACCGGGCGGGGTGGAACATAGCAATCAAGTGACAGCTAACGCTGAACTCTGTTTTCTGTTTATCGAACCCAGCGCAGTGACAATGCCGACAACATGTTGCACATTGAAAATATCGCCCTTATGCCGGGAATTGATTTTAACCCTGGCAAACAGGACGACGACTCAGCGTGCTGAGCCGATGACCCGCAGATTAATTCAGGTCCTGTTTGATGAACTCCCTCAGCAGCCACAACAACAGCTGCACTTGCCCGTTTCTTCTCATCCTAAAATCCGCACGATGGTGGAGATGATGGCGAAAGAGCCCGTCGAGTGGGGCTCATTGGGGCAATGGGCTGGCTTTTTTGCGATGAGTGAACGCAATCTTGCCCGGCTGATAGTGAAAGAGACGGGGTTGAGTTTTCGCCAGTGGCGTCAGCAGTTACAGCTGATTATGGCGCTTCAGGGATTAGTGAAAGGCGATACTGTACAGAAAGTTGCTCATACGCTGGGGTATGATTCAACAACGGCCTTTATTACTATGTTTAAGAAAGGCTTGGGGCAAACGCCAGGCCGATATATTGCGGGATTAACTACTGTTTCCCCACAATCAGCGAAACCAGACCCGCGGCAATAAGCGGGCCAACCGGTACGCCGCGAAACAGCGCTACGCCTAAAACAGTGCCCACCAGCAGCCCAGCAACCAGTTGCGGCTGGCTGCCCATTAACGTCACGCCGCGCCCACCCAGCCAGGAGACAATAACGCCTACTGCAATTGCCACCAGCGATTTCCAGTTCAGAAACGAGTGAATCAAGGTTGAGGGCGGTAGCGTCCCGCTGGCGATGGGGGCCATAACGCCAATCGTCAGAATGATTATCCCGATACTTAGCCCCTGTTTTTCAATCCACGGGAAAAAGGTGCTTAACGGTGTGACGCGGACAATGATCAACACCAGAATTGAAACGGCGACAGTGGTGTTATGACTGATAAAGCCCAGCGCAGCTAACCCGAGCAGGATCAGCAAAGTGACATCAAACATCGTGGTTTCCTTGCCAAAAAATAATAAGCCTGCTTACTTTACGCTTGCTGCAGGAAGGAAGTAGAAAATCTTTACGTTTTTTGCATAAAAAATCAGGCGAACTGTCATCAAACTGCCATTTGTGCACGCTAACAATAACGTGAAAACAGCTATCTCCCGGGGGCATGCTATGAACGATAAAATGTTCGTCGAGACACTGATTATCACGTCATCGTTTTTTGCCATTGCTGTTGTGCTGGTTTTGTCCGTTCTGCTTATTGAACGGACAGGCTAGTTACGCAGTGCGGCGGAAATTGAGCAGTTCTGGTTGCGCAATGCGCAAATAATCCGTGGTTTTCAAAATAACGGATTTATCCAGCATCCCTGCATTGAAGGCGATTTCATCAAATCGTTCGAAGAGTAGAGGGTCGGCAACCAGTTTGAGTTTTGGATGGAAGCTGAAAGGGGGGATCGCGCCGAAGACACAGCCTGTGAGTTCATCGACTTCAGCAGGGCTGGCTAACGAAGCGCGTAATCCGCCTATATGGCTGGCAAGTTGGCTCAGATCGGCCTGTTGATCGGCAGCGAGGATCGCCAGAACATGTTGATTTACGCCATTGCCTTTGACTTTACATACCAGTGCCTTAGCTCCCTGGCCTAAAGCGGTGCCACGAATTTCTGACACCGCTTCACATTTACCTACCGCTTCATGGGTAACGACGCGGAAGTTAGCACCTTCTTGTGATAATAAAGCGATTAACCGCTGATGCGTCACGCTTCCTTTAGCCATTTCAGTCATTTCACGCTCCTGAGATTACAAGCAAACAACCACAGAAGGTTATCATGAACGGCTGTTTTTGTTCTGCTTATTGACATATAAACGCTCATCGGAAGCTTTATACGCATCATGTAACGTATCGTTTTCTTTCATCGCGTAAATACCGGAAGAGAAGCCGATCTCTTTCTGCGGCGCGATATGTTGCAGACGTTTTTCGATACGTTCAGGCAGTTGTGCTGCAATTTGCGGCGTCGAATCGACAAGAATGATGCAGAATTCATCGCCACCGAGTCGGATGGCATAATCACTTTTACGAATCGACTGTTTAATCGCCTGAGCTAATAACGTAATCGCTAAATCCCCCTCCTGATGACCGAGGGTGTCATTTATTTGCTTTAACTTGTCCATGTCAATAGCAATAAACATCACCGAAGAACCGGATTGCACCAGTTTCTGCAACCGCTGTTCCAGTTCAGGGGTTAAAATTTTGCGATTATACAGTCCAGTCATTGCATCACTAATATTTTCTCGCGACACATTTTGGTATAAACGGAAGTGCATCCGGACCATATTCAGCAAAATTAACGCCGTCAAAATCCAGAACAGAACGCTTTTCCACGAAGACGTGATAAAGTAAAGAATATCAATGGATAACGAGACACGAATGCCGCCCGGTAAGTCATGGACGTAACTGACATACTGGAACAGATTATCTTCGCTCTGGTTGATGATAATGTCGCGCCCCGAATCGGTATCGGTTAGCGTGACATTGAGAAAACGCCAGAGGAGAGGGCGGTCATGAGTATAAAAGATATTCCGCAGATTGTTTTTGTTAATATCCAGCAGCACAATCCCTTTTAGCTGCCCTGCGACATATACCGGCGTCAGCAAACTCATCACGTTCTGTTTAGTACGCTGATCCTGGTAAATGCTCGACAATACGGTACGCCCGGTAAATACCTTTTCAATATCTTTGCGATCGATGCCAATACTTCCTGACTGCAGGAAGGACCAGTTATTCATCGCAAAGTATTCAACATTAACCGGCTCATAAAAATAGACATAGCGGTCATTGAGATCGAGATAATAGTGAAATTTTTCTTCGGCCATCCCAAGACCTGAACCGTAATCATCCTGGTGGCGGTTGCCTTCCACTGCCTGATCAAAAGCGGGTAATAGCGCTGCAGCTTCCACAATTGTGTCGCAGTCAGTGGATGCGGTTTGTAGTGTGCCGCGTAAGCCCGGGTATTTATGGGCAGTCAGGTTTAAGCCATGGGTATTATTGGCAGACTCAAAAGCCTCGCAGATGGCGCGCCGCTTTTCTGGCGACACTTCCGACTGCTCAGCAGCGAGAGCGCGCATCACATGCGCGGCAATACTCTGATTCTGATACTTATCATAAAGAAAGGAGGAGTCTGCTTTCTGCACAATATAGCGCAGATAGGCGCTCATTGCTCTGTCGCTGGCGACAAGTTCAAAAATAAGGAAGGAAGATGTCAGCACAATGACACTTGCGGCGATAAAATGCCGGAGCATTCTATGGTGCAATTTCATGATAAATGGCACTCCTTCGGTTAGTGAAACGAGAAAACCAGATAAAGTTCGATTGCGGCCTGGCACAGGGGCGCTAATTATACTCATCTCTGCGCCGCTGGGGAGGGGAAATTTAGGGGTAATAGTAATAAATTGTATGCAAAAGCCACGCAAAAAGCATGGCTCTGAATATTTTTGCACTTAAATATGATGAATAATCACTTTGTTGCCCCCCTCGCTTTTCGCTTCGCGTAAGGCTTTATCTGCTTCCGTCATGACAAGCGAGATATTACGCGTGTCACCCGTTGAAAAAACCGTGCCAATACTGATGGTCATTTGTTCAGGAACATCATATCTGTTACTAAAGCCGGTCAGGAGTTCGACATTTTTACGCATACGTTCCGCAATGATTTTTGCCTGGGCACTATTGAGTTCGGTAAATAGCAAGCCAAACACCTCACCCTCCAGTCGCGCTAAAATATCATCAGGGCGGATGCTTTGCTGGATAATATCGACAATTGAAACCAGCACTTTATCACCCACACGATGTCCCCATTGGGCATTGATGCGTTTGAACTGATTAATATCAACCAGCATGACACAGAAGTCCTTAACAACAGGTCGCGACAATAATGACTCTACGCTGTTGAAAAAGTAGCGCCGATTATAAATATTGGTCAGCACATCATGAACTGCCAGTTTGCTGGAGAGTTGCAGTTCCTGAAAAATGTTATAAATCAGAAAAGACACAACAAACAGTTTACTGGAAACTTCAATCCCGCGACTGATATACCAGATGGTGTAATTATACTCATCCAGAGTCAGTAGAAGTAAGTTGCAGCATAGCGATGCCAGACATAATAATGCTATTAACGGCCATAGTTCGCTGGCTAATCGTGTACGCATGATAATAAAGAACAGTAAAAATGCCCACAGACAAACCAATATTTTTGTATAGTTGATTCCCCAGGTCGCAGTATGGTTGTCCGGACAGTAGTCGACGACATACAAAGAATAGTCAGCGTTATAACTGCTCAGATTGTGTGCCAGAAGGGGAAAAACTAAAAAAGGAATCAGCGCCAGCAACAGGATTCCCGTTTTTTTCTTATTGTTGTCAAGGATGTTGTCTTTTCCATAACAAAAGAGTGCCAGCGAGGTTAAACAAATAAAACTGAGTTGGCGGAAAATATAGAAAATAGAAACATCATTCGACTTTGTCTGGATCAGTGTACTGCCGTTAATTGGTTTATGGATAATTACAATGGTTTCAACTAAATAGATAAGGCCACTTAAAAATGCAAGGCTTAAAATGAGTGTTGGTAAAATTTGTTTGTTAGTGAAATATTTCATTAACATGAAAAGAAAAATGACGGCGTTAAGGAAAAATAAAGCCACAACAACCATCAGGTAATTCATCTGTGGGATGAGTTTTACATTTGTGTTTTCGTTATATAATGTGGTGATGCAAAATAAAATTAACGTCAGCAATAAACTGAAAATAAAAAAGCTTTGAGCTTTTAATTTTTGTGTACCCATAGAAACCATAAAAAGGAGAGCAATGTGAGTGCTGGATTTTATTGATGGCAGAGATATATAGTTTTGACCAGGATCAATTTTCGTTAACGATAAAAAATATTTAAAGAATAACCCCATGGAAATACGTGTTGACTGAATCATTTTTCCGAATGATTGTTTTCTGGAACTAAATTATGTAAAGGTTATGCTGTCATATTTAAAGCGATTGTAAGCTAATGTATGTAATAAATGAGATAATTTACAGTAAGCTAAAAATCAGCCAGGCGATAATGACCTGGCTGATAGTTTTAGTCTTTAGCTGTTGCATTTTGTTTATGAAACAGTTCACGGAACACCGGATAAATATCATCCTGGTCGCGGATGTGCTGCATCGCAAAGTTGTCGAAAGTAGATTGCAGATGCTCATATTCTCGCCACAATGTCTGATGTGCACGACGGGTAATTTCGATATAGCTGTAATAACGAACAACAGGTAATAATTTTTTCGCCAGGATTTCATGGCAAAGCGGAGAGTCATCGGCCCAGTTATCGCCGTCCGATGCTTGTGCAGCGTAAATATTCCACTGTGCCGGGTTATAACGCTCTTTCACTACCTCATCCATCAGTTTCAGGGCGCTGGAAACGATGGTGCCGCCTGTTTCCTGCGAGTAGAAAAACTCATGTTCATCGACTTCTTTCGCCTGGGTATGATGGCGGATGTATACGACTTCCACGTTCTTATACGTTCTGCTGAGGAACAGATACAGCAGAATATAAAAACGCTTAGCCATATCTTTAGTGGATTGATCCATTGAACCGGAAACGTCCATCAGGCAAAACATCACTGCCTGGCTGGAGGGATCGGGCCGCTTCTCGTAGTTCTTGTAACGTAAATCGAAGGTGTCAATAAAAGGGACGCGTTCAATTTTGGCACGTAATTCTGCAATTTCTTTGCGCAGACGTTCCTCTTCCAGCAGCTGCGCAGGTTCACTGTTGCTGATGATGGCCAAATTCTCTTCCAGTGCATGAAGTTCCCGCCGCTTGCCTGCCGTCATGGCTGTGCGTCGCGCCAGTGAGTTCTGCAAGGAGCGCACAACGCTGATATTTGCCGGAACGCCGTTAGCGGTATAACCCGCCCGATGCGTTTTATATTCGGTCAGCTGGCGTTGTTGGTTTTGTTTCAGATTCGGTAAGGCCAAATCTTCAAAGAGCAGATCAAGATACTCATCTTTCGAAATCTGAAAGACAAATTCATCCTGACCTTCACCATCCTGGCTGGCCTGGCCCTGACCACTGCCGGAACCTCCGCCGCCACCCTGGGGACGTTCAATTCGGTCGTTCTGGACGAAATGGTCATTGCCCGGATGCACGCGGTGGCGCAGACCGCCACGCCCCTGATGAAACATCGGTTCGCTAATATCTTCCGTGGGAATGGATACGGATTCGCCGCTGTCGACGTCAGTCACCGAACGCTTATTAATGGCCTCGGAGATCGACTGTTTAATTTGCGCTTTATAACGGCGTAAAAAACGCTGGCGATTCACCATGCTTTTGTTTTTGCCGTTCAGACGCCGGTCAATAAACCAGGTCATATGCCCCCCGTACTACATTTGCCAACTGTATGCTACGCCTGTGTTGCCGCTTCTCAGGCCCACGGTTCGCTGTCGTTGTAGGCCCGGTAACATGTGTACCGGGCCAGGGTTGTTAAGACGATTTACGTACGCGCAAATACCATTCGCACAGTAAACGCACCTGTTTACGGGTGTAGCCTTTTTCCATCATACGGTCGACAAAGTCGTCGTGTTTCTTCTGCTCGTCGGTTGACGTTTTGGCGTTAAACGAGATAACCGGCAACAGCTCCTCGGTATTGGAGAACATTTTCTTCTCGATAACCGTGCGCAGTTTTTCATAGCTGGTCCAGTTCGGATTGCGTCCGCTGTTATTCGCTCTGGCGCGCAGTACGAAGTTAACAATCTCGTTGCGGAAATCTTTTGGATTACTGATCCCCGCCGGTTTCTCGATTTTCTCCAGCTCGGCGTTAAGAGACTCGCGGTCAAACAGCTGCCCGGTATCCGGATCGCGATACTCCTGATCCTGAATCCAGAAATCCGCGTAGGTAACATAACGGTCGAAAATGTTTTGCCCATATTCGGAATAGGATTCAAGGTAGGCCGTCTGGATCTCTTTGCCGATAAACTCGGCATATTTCGGGATCAGATAACCTTTCAGGAACTCCAGATAGCGTTCTGCCTGCTCTTGTGGGAACTGCTCGCGCTCGATCTGCTGTTCCAGTACGTAGAACAGATGGACCGGGTTTGCCGCCACTTCTACATGATCGAAGTTGAACACGCGGGAGAGGATCTTAAACGCAAAACGCGTCGACAGACCGTTCATCCCTTCATCGACACCGGCGTAGTCACGATATTCCTGATACGACTTGGCTTTGGGATCGGTGTCTTTCAGACTTTCGCCATCATAAACCCGCATCTTTGAATAAATGCTGGAGTTTTCTGGCTCTTTAAGGCGCGAAAGAATGGAAAAACGTGACAGCGTTTCCAGCGTGCCAGGGGCGCAGGGGGCGTGAGTCAATTCACTGTGATTAAGCAATTTCTCGTAGATTTTGATCTCTTCGGAAATGCGTAAGCAATACGGCACCTTCACGATGTAAACACGGTCGAGGAAGGCTTCGTTGTTTTTGTTATTACGGAAAGTGACCCATTCGGATTCGTTCGAGTGGGCGAGAATAATCCCGTTGAACGGCAGGGCGGAGATACCTTCCGTCCCGTTGTAGTTACCTTCCTGAGTGGCGGTTAACAGCGGATGCAGCACTTTTATCGGTGCTTTAAACATCTCGACAAATTCCATGATCCCTTGGTTGGCGCGGCACAGCGCACCGGAATAGCCGTAGGCGTCCGGGTCATTCTGCGCGTAGTGTTCGAGTTTACGAATATCGACTTTCCCAACCAGCGCGGAGATGTCCTGGTTGTTCTCATCACCGGGTTCCGTTTTGGCGATAGCAATTTGTTGCAGAATTGACGGCCAGACCTTCACTACCCGGAACTTAGTGATATCGCCACCAAATTCATGCAGGCGTTTTGCCGCCCATGGCGACATGATGGTGCCGAGATAACGGCGAGGAATGCCATACTCTTTTTCCAGAATCTGAGCATCTTCCTGCGGATTGAAAAGACAGAACGGATGATCGTTGACCGGGCTACGCTCACCGTTGGCGCTCAATACATAAATCGGTACGAGCTGCATTAATGATTTCAGTCGCTCAGCAAGCGATGATTTACCCCCACCCACAGGCCCCAGCAGATACAGGATTTGTTTCTTCTCTTCCAGCCCCTGAGCCGCGTGTTTCAGATAAGAGACAATCTGTTCAATCGCGTCTTCCATGCCGTAAAACTCTTCAAACGCCGGATAACGTGCAATGACCCGGTTAGAAAAGAGTCGAGAAAGTCTGGGTTCCTGGGCTGTATCGACCATGACAGGCTCACCGATAGCCATCAATAGCCGCTCAGCCGCGTTGGCATAAGCACTGCGATCTTGCCGACAAGTGGTAAGAAACTCCTGCAGTGTGAACTCTTCGTCCTTGGCAGCTTCATATCGCTGGCGATAGTGATCGAATATATTCATGGTATGCCGTCCTTTCGTTTTTTAGCACAGGTTAAGAGCCGTTCATATGAATAGTAGAGGCTCCCGGAAGAGGTAAACTGAACGACGTCTCTTGCTAAAACACAGCAACTCTCATGCCATTTTATCGACGATGAGAACAACGTGCCCGGTGATACACCTTCAAAATTAAGCGTAGATGGCAAATGGAAAACTTGCCTGCACGGCTTTCTTAATTTCAATGGCATATCAACAACTCATCCATAAATTTTGCATAATTAATGTAAAGACCAAGGTAGCCAGTAACGCTAAATTCATTTGGCTGTAAGCGCGGTGTCATCCGCGTCAGGAAAATTAAACAGTTACTTTAAAAAATGAAAACGTAAAAAGGTTGGGTTTCGATGTATTGACGGGTAAACTTTGTCGCCCGCTAAACATTTGTTTAAGGAATGATTAATTGTGACCAAACTCAAACTTCTGGCACTTGGAGTGCTTATCGCAACGTCTGCAGGCGTAGCGCACGCTGAAGGTAAATTTTCCCTGGGCGCAGGCGTAGGTGTCGTTGAACACCCATATAAAGATTACGATACCGATGTTTACCCAGTACCGGTAATCAACTATGAAGGCGATAACTTCTGGTTCCGTGGCTTAGGTGGTGGTTACTACCTGTGGAATGACGCAACGGATAAACTTTCAATTACCGCTTACTGGTCGCCGCTTTACTTCAAAGCGAAAGACAGTGGCGATCACCAAATGCGTCACCTGGATGACCGTAAGAGCACCATGATGGCTGGTCTGTCTTATGCTCACTTTACCCAGTACGGTTACCTGCGTACCACCCTGGCTGGCGATACCCTGGATAACAGCAACGGCATTGTCTGGGATATGGCCTGGTTGTATCGTTACACCAACGGTGGCCTGACCGTGACTCCGGGTATTGGTGTGCAGTGGAACAGCGAAAACCAGAACGAATACTATTATGGCGTATCGCGCAAAGAGTCCGCTCGCAGCGGTCTGCGTGGCTATAACCCGAACGACAGCTGGAGCCCTTACCTGGAGCTGAGCGCCAGCTACAACTTCCTCGGCGACTGGAGTGTTTACGGTACCGCGCGCTATACCCGTCTGTCTGATGAAGTTACTGACAGCCCGATGGTGGATAAATCCTGGACTGGCCTGATTTCTACCGGGATCACCTACAAATTCTGATAATGCATCTTTCCAGGGCATTTTGTGCATAAAAACAGGGCGTCACGCCCTGTTTTTGTACATTTAAAAACAGTAACTTATAAAATTATCAATCAGTTAGCACTTATTGAAACCAAACGAACACACATCAAAACAATGTAGTGTGGTCATTTTGTGGATCATGCCCATAAAAAAGGCGGGCATATTCACCCGCCAATTCTCGTTTTAAGAATGGTTATATTTTCATCGTAGCTAATGGGTTTAATGTCACCGCATCAAACAAATGATCAGGGGCAAAGTGGGCATACGTCATCGTTTGTTGGATTTTGTGATGGCCCAGGACTCGTTGAAGTACCAATATGTTTCCTCCGTTTGCCATGAAATGAGAGGCGAAAGTGTGCCTGAAAGCGTGAGTTGCCTGTCCGTCAGGTAGATCAGGAACAGCGCCTTTAATAACTTTTCGTGCAGTCTGATAGCTCGCATCCGGGAAAATCAGTTGTTTGTCGTGTACTTCAATCCTCTGCATTAACTCCATTTCCAGTTCCTTACCGATAGGAACTGAACGTGATTTGCCATTTTTGGTTTTTGTAAATGTCACCATGCCGTTAACCAGTCTCTGCCTGGTTAATTTTGCACCTTCACTCCATCGTGCACCGGTGGACAGACAAAGTTTGGCTATCAGCTTGTTGTCGCCTGTTAACTCTGTCAGAACCGTTCTAATCTGTTCGTCAGTAAAATATCCCTGTTCTGATTCGGTCAGTTTCAGTTCTGCGAGTCCAGTCATTGGGTTGTTATCCCAGAATAGATCCAGTTCTTTCAATTTACTGAACACTGACTTCAAGTATCGTTGTTCATTATTTAACGTTTTTGGCGCGATCCCTTCTGCCCGCCGTTTTGTTCGGTACTCTGCAAAAAGCTGGGCGGTGAGTTGGGTTATACGTGGATTATTTAAGCGCGCGCATGAGGCATTCAAAATCCATAACCGGTTTTTGCAGTCGGTGAGCGTTTGCCCGTGGTTCTTCCACCACAATTCGATCAGTTCAGATAACCGACGCCGATCAGCTGGTTTTTCCAGCCATTCTTTATTATTAGCACTGGCTATTATCCAGCGTTCAAAGGTGACAGCCTCTGATTTAGTGGAGAATGAACGCCTGACGCGCTTCCCGGAACGCCCCGCAGGCCGAACATCAACCATGTATTTTCCGTTGTCCTTTTTAGTAATGGTCATTTGTCATTTTCTCCGGCTGTGAATGCTGGTCGTCATTTGCTGACGAACTGAACTGGGTAACACGGGCAGCAATATATAACTGTTCAATTTGTTGCCAGTTCGGGTTATTGGTTAATAGATTGTTTTGGCGAGCGAAGAGGGAAAAGCGCCGGATCGATTTGCCCGGATGATGCTGCGGTCTTATTTGTCATCATCCATAACGTATATTTATTGAATCTGGGGTTTCGGGTGATCTTCAATAAATCAATATCAGGCAGCGTCATTATTATTTGCTGCCTGAATTGATACAGTGTCTTCTTCGAAATATCACAAAATATCGCGAATTCGCAGATAGTGAGATTTTCAGCATTAATTATCAAGAATAAGCGGTTACGCAAGGACATATACACCTCGATTGCTATTATTGGCATTCAGGGCGCAAATATATTGTTCGCACACGAACAAATTTTAGCCAAAACTGCTTATCAGTAATTCATGTATGTAATAAATGGTAATTATCAATCAATATAAAATATATGTTGTATATTTTTTGTGTAATTTATTAAAAAGTAATATATCGCACAATTAGAACAGATCTTTTACCAAAGCGATTATGACTCCTGCTGTAGCGAAAAGGGCAGAGCATAGCCATATCATTTGCTTATGTAATCCCTTTGCAAGATCTTCCCTGGTTGCGGACCTGGACTCTTTGAGTTCGCCGCTAATCTGTGCCTTAAGCTCGCGCATATCTCCGGTCATCTGCGCACGGAGTTCTTTCATATCCCCAGTTATCTGCGCCTTGAGTTCACGCAGATCGCCCTTTGAGGCGAAGTCATCAGCGCGCGCGTTGAGATGGGTAAGTTCTTTAACAATTACACCGGTATTGTCTTCCAGTTTTTCAACGCGTTTTATTAGGCTGTTCATGCCGTTGCCTCCGTCGTCACTACTGTTTGTGGACTCATTATTTATGGGTACCTGACGTTCTCTTATATGATGAACATTATCCTTAGTCTGACTCATTTTTGCATTCCTTGCGATTCTCTTCTATCCATGCGACGACCGGGCGGGCGCGATAAATGCTGATATGCCCGCAGTTTGGGCAATTAATTTTATATTCGACATCGGCTAATCTTATTTTTGTATGAGTATTCACAAACACGGGCGTTACATACCAGAGAGTATTATCAGCTGCGAATTTCTCCTGATCGATTTGCGATAAAGAGTCATAGTTTTCGGGAGTCTTTGCACCGTTATAAACTCCGTTTTCGGACATTGTTAATTTAGTAAATCCACATGATATGCAGAACTGAGCGGCGTTTTTTGACATCAAAAATTCAGCGAATAATTCAGGGGTAACTTGTTGTAGCCTTTTCATAAGTTCTGGTGATGGTTCTCCATAGCGGGAATTACGAGGTGGGCGTATTGGGGGTATAAATGTATCATTATCTTTTGACATACATTTTCCTTATGTATTATTCGCCCGCAGTGCGGGCGGTGATTAACCGGTCTTTTTCTCTTCTTTGGTAACTGGTGCTATCTGACCTGCTTCTGGTGCGGTGATGTCAGACATCAGCCATAGCGTGTATTTTTGAAAGCGCGGGTGTTGGGCGATTTTAACCAAAGCACTACCACCAGGTTCATACCCCCCCGTTTCATATTTCCTAAGCGTATTTATAGATAAGTCAATAACTTCGCAAAACTCATTCTGACTAAGACCTTCGGCTGCTCTAATCGCTTTTAATTTTTCACCAAGTTTCATTTGACAGTAGTCCAATTAGACATTAAATTTCCCTTCATGCAGTCTAATTAGACTACTTGAAGACAAGCGAAACCAATCTAAACAGACAGGATATCAAATGACACCAGAGCAAAACAGAGCTTTACCCGCACATCAGGAGGCTGATCCTGGTTACTACCCGGTCGTTGAACTGGCACAAGGCGCGTTTTTACCCGAACAGACTCAAAGCAATCATCAGCGCCGCGCTCGGCGATCCCCTGATAGTCGTTCTGAACGTGAACTAATGGCAATTGACCGCGCACTGAAACATATCCTTAGTAGTGGCATTAAACCGGTTTTAACAGTGCAGGAATTTTCCGAATTCTTCGGACAGTCTTTGCGTAAGGTTCAAAGCGATGCTGAGCGCGGCTATCTGCCATTAGTGCCGCGTGTCGATCCAAATCGTCGCGAACTAAGACAAATCAATATGGTTGCATGGTATGCCAGAGCTTTTATGACTGCCGAAGCCAGCCTGACAAAAACGACAGCGTTTAATTGAGAGGAAAAATGTTTAATCCACTTAACACAGAAAAGGCGCGGGAAGTCGATCCGTTTTATGAAGGGTACGACGTGCCGGTATATGTGCAACCGGGTAAGCGACTGCCCGTCGCGATCGAATCCCGCGAAATGGAAATGGCAATTCTGGCCGCGTTTGATTACGGCATTGACGCACTGAACGATGACGGACGCCACCAACTGGACCGCCTGATCGCTGATCTAAAGCTTGCCATTACTGGCAGATAAACGGGTGCGCAATGAGCCAATATTTTTTTTCGGGGATATTTAATGTTGCGGTTTTTATTTTGGGGGCCGTTGTTGTTTGGTCCTACGGAAGATTAAAAAACAGTAGCAACAGAATCCGTTTTATTGACGCATTACACAGGGATATTGAAGCGGCGGCACCATTATTTTTAGATGTATTTTGTGGCTGGTTGCTAATATTTGGCGTCGTTTCCCTTTCAGAGTGTCTTTTATGAGTGAACAACAAATTCCTTCATTCGCCAGTCTATTACGTAACGGTTGCCAGGTCACACATTGCAAATCGACGCGCGGCTGGATTGAAACACCGGACGGGCGTTATTTTAAGCCTGAACCGGCAAAAGTTCAGTTTATTAAGGGCAGAAACAGGCCTTTTGTATATACGCAAAAAATAAACAGGGGCGTAATAGCCGCATTGATTAAATTAATTAAACGCTATTTTTAATTAACTGAATTTATTAAATATCACACATCACTTTAAAAAGTGGTGCGGATTCTTTCAACCTAAAAACGGGTAATTATATGTCTATGACTAAACGGGATGAATACAGTTTTGTATTGCATTCATTTTTACCGGAGCTTGAAGAGCGCGGAATGACTATAAAAACGCGTAACGCAGGCGAATTAACACTGGCATCAACAGATCCTGATGTTGTTGCATTTATACAATCCATGCGCCGTCGTCTTACTAATGCGCTGAGCCGTCCATCTCTTCCCTCTTCACCATACGGAATCTAATCATGAATAATATAATGATTGACATTGAAACATTAGACAATAAACCAACTGCCGCAATTGTTTCTATTGCTGCCGCATTTTTCGATCCCCGAACTGGCGAGATTGGGATGTCTATTTATATTCCCGTCAATGTTGCTGATGCTCAATACAAAGGGGCGACAATTGGTGCGGATACTGTTAAATGGTGGATGAAGCAAAATTTATGCGCAAGAGATGAGCTTGTATCTGATGCTGGCTTGCCTTTATCAGAGTCGCTCTATAAGTTGAACGATTTTTGTTGTTTTTGTGATGATTCAGACAATTTAAAAATATGGGCGCGCGGCACTGATTTTGATTTACCAGTTATTTATCACTCAATGCGCCTGACAGGGATTCGTCCGGCCTGGAATTTCTGGAATGCTCGCGACGTTAGAACGGTTGCAGAAATCGCGCTGACAATATGCGGTCATTCATCAATGCGCGCGGTTCTGGAACATCCGCATCACGCAATGAATGACGTTATTAACCAGATTGCCAGATTAAGCGACGATATCAAAAACATTTCTGCCGTTCGCGCGGAGAAGGTGAATCATGATTCGCCGGAAAAATGATAATTGCCCCGCCTGCGTTGTTGATCAGGCACACAATTTAATTAATGAATTCCGACAGGGTCGCCGCGATAAAGTGCGGCGGCTGGCGACTGGTTATCTGTCAATTGCAATCGGCAGATGTTGGCGGTTACTGAGTAAAAACGACGGCCAGCAATGGACTTTATTAACTCACGAACGATATAACAAGGAATATAAAAAATGATCAGACCGTTTTTGAAGTGGGCAGGTGGAAAAACTCGCGCTTTGCCTGAGCTGCTGCCGCACTTGCCAAAGGGTTATTGTCTGATGGAACCATTTGTTGGCGGCGGTTCGGTATTTTTAAACACAAGTTATGATAAGTATGTTTTAGCTGATATTAATTCAGATCTGATAAATACGTATGAAAACGTGAAGCATCGCACTAATCTATTTATTGACGTTGCACGGGAATTATTTAAAGAAGGTAATTCAAAAGAATATTATTTAAAGATTCGCAAAGAATTTAACGAACTAAATACAAGTTACCACGAATGCGGTCGCCGCCCCTTATCACTGAGATTGTCGTTAATGCAGTCGGCGCGGTTTCTCTATTTGAATCGGCACGGTTATAACGGCGTTTGCCGCTATAACAATAAACTGGAATACAATGTTCCGTTTGGTCAACATAAGACAGCGCCGTATTTTCCCGAAGAGGAGATCCGGCGGTTTGCAGAAAAGGCGAATGATACAAACGCAGTGTTTCTCAATCTTAATTTTGATGACACATTATCAATGCTGACATTCGGGCCTAATCTCGTTATTTACTGCGATCCGCCATATTTACCCGCCAGCGAAACCGCAGACTTTACCACGTATTACGGACAGAGATTTTCGCGGGACGATCACTGCCGCTTAGTTCAGAAATTATTAGAAATAAGTGCGCGTGGTGCTGCAAAAGTTGTTATTTCAAACAGCGACACACCCGCCGCGCGAGAAATATACGTGTCGTTTACATTTCAGGAAATTAATGTTCAACGGTCAGTCAGTGCCAATACCAGCAAACGCGCGACTGCAAAAGAAGTGATCGGATATATCCCACATTGTGAATATTGCGGGGGTCGTCTGATTACTGGCCGTCCGTGTAGTTGTGACACCCAACGCCGCACGGTTTGGGGTTGCCCTGATGGCGGCTGCGGAGCTTGTGACAGTGTCGATCTTTGTGCGAGCGCGGGGAGTGAATTCTATGACCAGGACTAGTGCGCCCGCCGTCATTACCCGTGTATTTGACATATGGGAAATAAAAAAGAATGAGCAGTATTTAATTGATGCCGAAGTGTTTATTGACGGGTTTTACCGCAATGAACAGATCACGCGTTCCACGCGATATCAGGCAATTAGAGTTTTACCCGGTGACAATATTGATTTGAGGGGTGCGGAATGACAATTCACATAGTAGCGATTCAGCCGGATTATTTTCAGCCAGTGTTAAAACGCGAAAGACGCGCGGTGCTGTTAAATGAGGGGGATTATATAAAAGAAGATTTTTTATTTATCCGTGAGTTTGTTTTTGACGATACAGGAAAGAATCCGCCAACGGCGACAGGGGCTTGTGTCGCCGGGGTGATTACTGATGTTTATAAGACGGGGACTGGCGATGTTTTGCTGAGTTTTGATCTGTTATTTGTGTATAGCTATGTGCTTATTAATTGGGGTCTGACAAGAGGTGATCTGCTTAAACTGAGTATTTACCCTGACTTTCTTGAAGAGCTTTTTACCGCGCACCCTCATTCGCCCGTATTTTACGCGATCGCTTACCGCATGATTGAAGAGGCGGATTTATGACCGCCTATTACAACGAAATCGATCCATTCGCTGCTCTGTGGCTGGCGTCTATCAATTGACGCGCGGACGCTACGCCCCAACACCGCCGCCCCCGTTCCTGGGGAGCGGCGCAGACACTACACTGTATCCATACGCGTGGAACGCCCCGCGCGCAGCAATTAGCGTTGACCGGACGCCGAAACATGATCCGCAGGAGTTCGCCGCAGAATACGAATTCTGGCAGCGTGTAAAATCCACTTTTCAGCCATATCCGACATTCATCCGCCGCCGCATGATGGCGCGCGTTGAACGTTCTCACGAAAAGCAGGGGCGACACGTCGCGGCGCTGGCGCTGCGAGATATCGCCAGCCGCGAATTAATCCACATTTCCGCCGTTATGCAGCAGTATTCCATAAGCCCGCCCCGCAATGCTGGGCGGGTTTATGAAACGCCGTTTGTTGGCCTTGAGCCGCTCTATCACAATTTTGAACAACTCACCGATCTGATCCGTCGTTTCGACACACTGCCTGATTATTCGCCGGAGGATGTTGAATTACTGGCGCAGGACGTCGCAATTTACGCAAACGCCACACTGGCAGAAATTGCCGCAGATTGTGAACACCTGGACGAAATCGAAACTGGCCGGCGGTTTTACGCTGAATTGAAAACGTTGGCTAACGTTTTTCACGTCACGGCGGCAAGGGCAAACAAAAAACGCTTGTTGCCCGACGAGCTGGCGGCAGCGATCAGCAAAATGATCGACGCGCGCTACTGGAACCGCAATTTACTGCGTTACGCCGTGCGCTGGCGGGAGCATTTGCGGATCTCCCTGGGCGACGTGCGCCGCAGCGTGTCAACCTATTGTAGTAAAGAACGCGTGAATGCGTGGCGGGAGCGACGCGAGCGTAATCGCGACATCATGTCAAGACTGGAAATAGAAGACGTTGAATCAGGCGAGCGTTTTTCACTGCTGGAGCAGATAGAAAAAAGCGCGTCCAATCCAGCGATACGCCGCACCGAGCTTATGACGCGAATCGGCGGTTTTGAGCGAGTAGCCAATGAGCAGGGATTTGTCGGCAGCTTTTTTACTATTACCGCGCCGTCAAAATATCACGCGTTTACCGCGTTTGGTCATCGTAATCCTAAGTGGCAAGGCGCTAGCCCGCGCGAGTCTCAAAAATACCTGAATACCATTTGGCAGCGTATCCGCGCCGAGCTGGCGCGCCAGGAAATCGGCGCTTTTGGCTTACGTGTAGCCGAGGCGCATCACGACGCAACGCCGCACTGGCACGGCCTGTTATTCACTCTGCCGGAGCATCAGGAGGCGCTACGCGACGTCATGCAGCGTTACGCAACAGCTGAGGACGCCGACGAATTAACGACGAAACACGGCATACAGCCGCGTTTCGATTTCAAACCGATTGATCCCGAGCGGGGAACCGCTACGGGCTATATCGTCAAATACGTCTCTAAAAATATCGACGGTTACGCGCTGGATAATGAGCGCGACGACGAAAGCGGACGTCCACTGAAAGACACGGCGCAACATGCGACCGCGTGGGCGTCTACGTGGGGGATCAGGCAGTTCCAGTTTTTGGGCGGTGTGCCGGTGTCGGTGTACCGCGAACTGCGGAGGCTGGGGAATCAACAGGCCGCTGATCAGATTAATCCGCTGTTTGCCGAGATCCACGCCGCAGCGGACGCGGGGGATTGGGGCGGGTTTGTTAATCTCATGGGCGGACCGCTGGCAAAACGCGCGGATTTACCGTTGCGCACGTTTTATCAGGATAAACCGGAGCCTAACAGCTGGGGCGAATATCTGACGGTTATCCGCGGTGTATTTATGCCGCTGATTAATATCCCGCCGGTAATAACCAGGTTGCGGGATTTTCGCATTGTTAAAAAATCGCCGGAGAGCGCGGAGCGCCCCGGTGATGGCTGTTCATCTTTTGACCTTAAGGGCGCGTCTGCGCCCGCTAGGACTTGTGTCAATAACTGTACGGAGCATGAAAAAACAGCAAAAGATGAACAAAATATAAACAGTGAAGCGGACTTTTTGGGAGAGAAAAACAGCGGTGCGCCGCCACCGGGAGATCCCGAACAGGTTCTGATCGGCAAATTGACACGGGAACAACGCAAACGCCTGCGCGCTGAGTGTCTGACGCACAAAAAACAGCGTAAACAATCGGCTGCTGACGAGTTCGAAGCGCTGGCGAATCAATTAGCGACGGCGGACTGTTCGGGCGCGGACCAGCTGCGCGCAGAAAATTATTTACGTGCGGCGGCGGTCATTCGCGAGACTGAAAAACCGGTCACGGCTGCAGCGGCAGAACTGGCCGCGCGCGTCATGGAGTGGGCGAAATTGCGCAAAATACCGCTGGGCCGCGCGCAATCGCTGGCACTGGCGCAAGGCGGACAGGCGACAGTTATTGACAACGTTTACCGGGCTAACATGAACACCGGCGAACTGATCCTGATTGACACGTTCCAGCCGTGGCGGCGTGTGCTGGCGAAAAAACAAACTGTGGAACTGATGGCGCGCTGGCGGGCTGTGGTAACCGTATGAATGTTAATGTTATTTTAGGAGAGAAGTTATAGGCGATTTACTCAAGCAGATTTGGTAATATCAGCGGAATTGATGCATGGTTTATTATTGTCAGCAATGGAAGGTATATTATTAATTTAGGCTTATATTTGTTCTGCAAGTATAAAATATAAAATGGCTTGAGGTAAAATATGTACGCTGAGTTAAATGAATTTATAAATGCTCTAGATAAATTAAAAGATTATTTTGATGAGTCTGAAAAATCATATGGGCATAAAAATAAATGGCTTATAGAAGCATTTGGCATCGGTCATCCTGTAATGTTGCCAAAAGACTTTTCTGACTATATTGAAAGAATGATCGAGAAGTCAAAAAAATTAGAGATGCTTAAATTAACTGATTTCGAACTAGATGAACTCGACTATGTAAGAAAAGTCGTAACAAAGGTACATTCTGACCTTGCTCCTAGCTTTTATAATGGAAATGGTGTACAAGCGATTCCTTCATTTTTAATGACCATGACATATATATCTTCATTTTTAGATTCTTTGATTTCCTTCGACCGACTCCAGGATACGGATGCCGTACCTCAGAAATTAGCACGTAAAATACGGAGTATGGATGCAAGAGTAAGACAAGCTACTCCAGAAATTGAAACACTGGAAGGTAAAATTAAATTGATTAACGATGCATATGCCGCAGCTGATAATCTACCGGTATATATGGAAGAGTTAAATAAATACAAGGCAGAATTAACGGAAATAAAAGAGTACATTTTAAAGGCAAAAGAAGAAGCATCTCATTCGAATGTCTTAATGGATGTTTGTCTAAACGAAGGGGAAAAGATAAAAGAAGAGTTAAATGCAAAAAAAGAGATCGCAGAAAATTATCTTTCGAAATGTGAGGAAGCTATTCGTGCTTCGACTTCAAAAGGGTTAGCGGGAGCTTTTGAGATCAAAGCGAATAAGTTAAACTGTAGCATTCGTTTATGGGTAGCAGGATTATCTGCGGCATTAATTGCCGGTGGGTTTGTTGGTTATGAAAGGTTAAAAGCATTATCCAATGTTTTAGCGCAACCAGATACCAGTGCAATAGTGATTGCAACGCAATTAATACTATCCATATTTAGTATCGGCGCGCCGCTTTGGTTTGCGTGGTTGTCTACAAAGCAAATTAATCAAAGATTTAAGCTAGCAGAAGATTATGCCTTTAAGTCTGCCGTTGCAAAAGCATATGAGGGTTACAGAAAAGAAGCATCGCAACTTGATGATGGAACATTCGCTACTCGGTTGTTTGATTCTGCTTTAACCCGTCTAGAGGAAGCCCCATTAAGATTTGTCCAAGGTGATGATCACTCAACACCATGGATGGAAATGTTAAACTCTAAAGCTTTTTCTAAATTTCTTGATTCTTCGATTGATAATGTAAACTATGTTAAAAATATCCTTGATCGTAAGGCTAAACCCTCTGTAGTTGCAGATAAGCCACAGCAGATGGAAAAGGGGACTGAATAAGATAATGGGCAGTTCAAATCTGCCCTTTTTTTAGCTTGGTAACAACAGGTATAATGTTTTTTGTTTTTGTTCTGGCGACATCATATCGATCAGCGTTTTGATAGCGCGGTCAGATGAAAGCGCGCTGGGGCTTAATGTGTGAGAAAATGTTATATTAACGACGAAAGTATGACCGCACTCAACGTTATTACAGGCGCAATAAACATCTGATAGATGGGGATGTTTCCGCACGGTCTTTTTGATCGTTGAATTGCCGTTGCATTCCGGACAGATAATTTTCGGGCTGCGCAATTTGTTTCCCCTTAATCTATTTTTGAGCGGGGTATATTTTAACCGTTTAGCCATTATTTTTCATCCTCTATCGCTTTCGGTTTTTTGAATAACACCTGCATTGCGCGGGTAATTTCAGAATCACTATTGATTGCATTCTCAATTAGCGCCTGCATGGGCCAGACTTCATCTAATTGATATACGGCACGGACTTTTAACGGGTCGCCCAGTCCGCCCACGTTATCCGGAATAATGCCCGCAAGGCCAGGCGGGAAGCGATGGGCGGTTAACTGGTCCTGTGCGGATATGCGCTTGATATTCACATATTCATCTTTTGTTGCGACATCACCCACAGGGATAATTTTAACGCCGTCTGGTTTACCGTTGGGGATGTTAATAAACATACTGCGGAAATTACCCGCGCCTTTTGACTGTTCTATTTTTTCAGAAATGGCCTTTTCCATTTCTGGTGATAAATCCGGATCGGTGGCATACAGGATATAACCTAAATGCGCCCCATTACGATAATATTTGCGGCGAAACATGGTCGCGTCACTATTTAACATCGCCGACTGGATGCCGCCTAAATAATCCGGTTTTCCGTAAATCTGCTGCAACGTATCGTACTGACGGATAAAAATAATATCTTTTGCGGCATATTCTTTATATTCGCCGTCGCGTAACAATAATTTTGTTTTGCCGTCAGTGGAACGCCGCACATAAACAGACGGCAGCGGGTACAGGCGCACGACCTGCCCGAAGCCGTTGCGGATCTTTAACAGCGCCACGTCACCGAACGTCACGAAGTTAACGGCCAGCGCCAGGGCGGTTTCAGGCGTCAGACCGCCGCCGCGAAGAAAACCCGCCGCGACCATTTTCGCGCGCGCCCCCAGACATGCGCCGTGGTACGTTGCGATGTCGGGCAATTTTGCCAGCGCTTCCCGGTCAATGGGCGGCGTCCAGTAGCCGTCTCCTTCATCTGTTACGCCATCATATGAACCCAGGCACGGCACGCGCTCGGCGTCGCCGAATTCCACGCTAAAAGACATCTGTTTTTGAATAGCTGGCGCGAGGGCCGGGGCTGGTTGTTGTTTTTTACGTTTTGCCATTTATACGGCCCATGTTGATTTACGTTTATTTTTCCAGTTCAACGGCTCATTAAAGAGCGCGTGAGCGATTGCAAAGAAAACATCGGCGTGACCGTGCTCTGCGCTGCGGTCTGCAATGAACGTCAGGTTGTCGCCGCTCTGCGTGGTCGCCTTTTTGACGCTCATAAATGACGCTGCAATGTCCTTTTCCTGGGCGTCCCATTCGATCCGCTGGTTTTCGATGACGTCTATCATTTTCAGTACAAGCTGGGTTTTTGTTTCGACGTTGTAGCGGATTGCCACTGCCTGGCGGCGGGCGAAGTTCTGGATCAGTTCAAACACGCCGTAGCCGATGCCGGTCACGTCAACGCCGATAAACGTCATATTGAACTGCCTGAACAGCTTTTCTATCTGGTCCGCCATGTACTGAAACGACAAACCGCGCCAGTGGTACTTTTCCAGAACGCGGAACATTTCGGCCAGGGTGGATGGAATGGCAACAATGACAAACGTTGCGTTGTCGCCGGTTCGCGCCGGGTCGAACCCGCCCCACACTTCCCCGTTATACGGGCACGCGCTGTTGGGGTGGTAATCCTTCCATTTGCTGGTTTCCACACCGCAGCGCACCACGTCGGAAAACCTGAACACGCTGTTTTTGTCGTCCACAAACTGGCACATAAACAGCATGGCAAAAGCGGTTTCACTGTAGCGATCGCGCAAGTCGTCAATGTTGGCCAGATTGAAGCCGCCCGCGATCGCATCTTCCAGGGTGATGACGTACCGCCATTGTTTATCCGGGCAAAGTCGCCCGCCGTCGCGCATTTCGTCAAACGTCGGGAAGACTGCCGCCCGGCGCTTTTTATTGCCGCCTTTCCATGTTTCACCGGTCCAGAACGGGTAAGCCTCATGCGTTTTAGCGGACGGTGTGGAAAAGTACGTTAAACGCCATCTGTCATGGGTCGCCATCGCTGACGCAACGTCATTAAGGCGATTAAATTTCGGTATCCAGAAATATTCATCAATATAAACGTGACCTGAATTCGACTGCGCGGTGTTGCTGTTGGTCGCCAGAAAATGCAGTTCTGCGATGCCGTGCGCGGTGTTCAGTTTGATCGGGTTGCCTTTCAGCGTAACGCCGAATTCCTGCAAAGCGATATTGACGATGTATGACCGGAAAACCTCAGACTGGCGCTTACTGGCGGATAAGAAAATTTGAGGGTCGCCGGTCAGCGTCGCGTTTTCGAACGCTTCAAATGCAAAATAGTATGTCGCGCCGATCTGACGGCTTTTAAGGATATTGCGGATCTTCTGGCTTAAGTTCTCATGCAGTCGCTGCTGGTAGCCGAACAGGGTAGAAATAAAGTGTTCAAAGTCCGCTGCGGTCAGGTGGCTGACGTCGTTTGCCCGCCGCTTCTTCTGACGTGGGTTGTCGCAGTCATCTGCGGCGGCTGCGCGCGGTGTGTTGCCGGGTCCGCGAGCGTCTATTTCCGCCATCCTTTCAGCGTGCTTATTTCTGGATGTCAGCAGTTTGACGTGATGGCCGATCAGGCGGTCCAGTTCGTCCAGTTCTCCAGGTGTTTTCTTTTCCCGGTCAGTCAGCAGGGCAATGCGGCGCGCGATCGCGTCTTCAATGTTTACGACCTTCATCTGGTCGCGCCATTCACCCACATCAGCCCAGTGATAAATGATCCGCGCAGATGGCAGATTTAACTGGGCGGCGATTTCTTTCGGGGTGAGTCCCTTTAAATAAAGGGCTTTCGCCATTCCCCTTAATTCGTCTGAATATTTCATGAGGGGATTTTTGCATTTAAAAAACGTCGGGTATCCGGTCTATATTCGCTTTAATTCTGATAACGGCTTATATCCGAAATAGTCAGAAATTAACGGCATGAAAATAAAACGGCTGGGTGTTTTACTTTACTTTATCGAAATGAGGGTAACTTATGAAACAAACACCCACCGCGTGGTTTTGTGTTGCCACTGCTGGCCCGACTGTAGACGGGCGGGAAATAAAAGAACAATGGCTGACGGAAGCTGCGGAAACTTATAACGCGGCGGAGTATACGGCCATGATTTGGCCGTCAAGCGTTGACCGCCATCAAAAATGGTACAACCTCGGCACTGTTCATAGTGTTAAGTGCGAAACGGTTAACGGCAAAGTTAAGTTATATGCGCGTTTCTTGCCTAATAAATGGATGATGTCGTTAAACCGTGATGATCAGCAAAAGCTATTTCCATCAGTAGAAATTCTGGAAAATTTCGCCAGTACCGGAAAGCATTACCTTGCGGGGATTGCCGTTACCGATTTGCCCGCCAGTACCGGGACCGATCGTCTCGAATTTTCCGGCGCGCCGAATGTTATCAGTTTTTGCAGTGGCGAACCGATGACCGAAGTTGCAGACAAAGAATCTTTTTTAACCCGCCTGTTTTCGCGTCTGCCGCAGTCACCTGAACAGGGCGCGCGCGATCCAGACAATAACCAGGAAGACGACAAAATGAATGAACAGCAATTCACGCAATTAATGAGCGTGTTTAATACCGCTGTGGAAAAAATGGGGACCGCCGTAGATGAAATTAAATCATTCAGCGCAAAACAAAACACGACTGTTATTGAAAATAATCAAAACGGTCTGGAAGGCGATCAGCCGCAAGTCGTGACCGTGGAGCAATTCACCGCGCTTGATGGCAAGGTTGATCAGCTACTTCAAAAATTTACTGCGCTGTCTGGTGAAGCGACGGAACAGCCGAACGGCGAACCTGCGCAGGGCGTGCCGGAATATCTGGTGTAAAGCCGGGTGTTAATTAAAATTATCAGGAATAAATAAATGATTCTTACCCCGGAAGCTGAAAAGCTTATTAACCAGTACGCGGTGACGCTGGCGAAAGCGTATAGCGTCGCCACCACGAAACATATGTTCACTATCAGCCAGCCGCAGGAAATTAAACTGCGTAAAGCGTTGCTGGATTCAACGGCATTTCTGAAAGAAATTTCTATGCTGTCGGTTAACCAGATTAAAGGCGCGGTTGTTGAAGCTGGCGTTTCTAAACTTTTAACTGGACGTAAAAAAGATGGGCGATTTGGCGTCGATCTGGGCGTTGATGGCAATGAATACGAATTGCGCGAAACGGATTCCTGCGCGCGCCTGAAGTGGGCGCTTTTGGCTGTCTGGGCGAATTCCGGGACGCCTGGTGAGTTCTTTAAACTCGTCACTGAGTTTGCAAACGAATCCTTCGCGCTGGACATCCTGCGCATCGGCTTTAATGGTAAAAGTTTTGCCGAAAATACCGATCCGGTGGCGAACCCGAACGGCGAAGATGTTAACAAGGGCTGGCATCAGATTTCTAAGGAATACGACAACGGTTCTCACGTTCTCACCGCAGCCGTGTCGATCGGCGCTGGCGGGGATTATTTAACCCTGGACGCTGCGGCGCTGGATGTGATCGCGATGCTGCCAGCGCAATTCCGTGAACACCCACAATTAACGGTGCTGGCCGGTTCTGATCTGATTGCCGCTGAACAGCTGCGCATGGCAAACCAGACCGATAAGCCGACCGAAAAAGCCGCCTTTACGCCGATGTTGAAATCAATCGCCGGTCGCCGTCATGTCACGCCACCGTTTTTCCCGGGCAAACGCATTGCCGTGACTATCCCTAAAAACCTGCATTGCTATACGCAAACCGGCACGCAGCGCCGTGAGGCGAAGCACGTCGGTGACCGTAAGGCGTTCGAGTCATCCTGGTGGCGTATGCAGGGCTATGCGCTGGAAATTCCCGCGCTGTACGCCGCGATCGATGAAGCTGCGGTAACTATTAAGTAAGGGTCAGCTATGCCGTTAACGCCTTTTCAACGTCATGTTGAAAGTATCCGTGCCCGTCAGGTTATGACCGGCGAAGCCGCGCCCCGCGCGGTTGGTCTGGATGACAGTAGTTTGTATGTGCAGCTTTTGCAGTTACGTCAGGATGTCGGGACGCTGCGCGATCTGCATAGCAACGCAGAACGCTTTCAAATGAAGCGTGACGTTATGCTGCCGCGCTGGTTGCCGTGGGCTGAAAAGTACCTGGAAGCGGGCGACATCTATCAAAATCCGGTTTTCGTCTGGTGCATTGTCTGGCTGATGGACGTCAGAAAGTTTGAACAAGCGCTGAATTGGGCTGATATCGCGATTGAACAGGGTCAGGAGTCACCGGAAGGTTTCCGTAACAATCTGGCCGGAACGGTGGCTGATGAAGTGCTGGACTGGTCAGAAAGTGAGTTTGAAGCGGGGCGTAGTATTGAGCCGTTTTTCTCTCAAACTTTTAAGAATGTGACTGAGTGCTGGAAGCTCAACGAACAGTTGACGGCGAAATATTACAAACTGGCCGGTTTCCTGATCCTGCGCGGTGCTGATGGGCGCGTTAATCCCGCAAATCTGGATGATCCGGCAGCATTGCGTCAGGCCGATTTATGCCTGGACGCGGCAGGCACGCTTTACAAAAACGCGGGGGTTAAATCTCTGCGTGAACGTATCGCGGCACGTCTGCGCAAACTTGAAACGACTCCGCAACGCGGCGCGGGCGCGGCTGAGGGTGTAGGCGAAGAAATCGCCGATCACGCCGTGGACGCCGGTCAGCCCGCGACTTCTGAAACTGAGGGGGTTTAATGTTTTCCGGCAAAACGGCGAATTACCAGGACCGCGTGATCAAAAACGTGGGGTTCTGGCCGGATATTAACGCCGGAGAATTTGAGGAACGCCGCCAGATCCCCGCCAGTATCGCCAATGCGACGGTTATCGCGGCGCTACTTGCGGCAATTGACAGCGTAAACCGTGATCTGGATACCTGGACCGATATTCAACACGGCAAGGGGTATTCCTCTGCGGCAGATGTTCCGGGGCCGTCGTGTGAAGGGGCTAACGCGCTGACTGAGTCTTACAAAAAGGCTGTTTTTGCCAGGGCGAAAGCCGATTTAATGCCGGAATTTGCCACCGTGGGACGTCGTGAAACGCACCCCGGCGCGGAATCGCAGGAAACGGCGGACGGCTTACGCGGTGAAGCTGCGCAGGTTATCCGCCAGATTATGGGCTATGCCCGCGCCACGGTGAGGCTGTTATGACGCCGACACGCACGCAGCTTAATGCGTTGACTGAATATCTGATCGGCAAGTTGCCGCCGAAGGTGTCAGCCTGCCTTGATTCATGGATGGAAAACGCGTCGCTGGTTTATGCCCCGCGCGATATGGGGCTGTATAGCGAAATGGCGCAATTACAGTTTGACGCGGTGCTGTCATTCGAAAATTACCCGTTCCGTGTTTATCCGCCTGCGCTGCTGTTCTGCCTGATTACTGGCTGGCTGGCAGATTGTGACACGCGCCGGGATGAACTGGAATTGCCCGATCCGTCACTGGTGATTGCTGAGTCGGCGGAGGAAATCGCCGACGTGGAAATCACGATTAAATTCAGTTGCCCGCTGTGTGTTCGCGAAGATGCGCAGGGGGTTATTGAGTGGGACGGCAGGCGCTGGTCATTGTCTGAGCCGGAGATCTGGACGGCAGAACATTACGATCTGTCTGTTGGGGTGGCCGGTGATTAGAACCGATCTGCGCGGCCAGCGTGAAGCATTAATCAGGCTTGCGGCGCTGGAACTGCCACCGGCAAAAAGGCGGCAGGTTTTGCAGAATGCCGCCAGGCGGATTAAGCGGGAAGCGCAACAGAAAGCCAGGGCGCAGCGAACGCCGGACGGGCGCGGATGGGAAAAGCGCCAGCGTGGCAGTAAAAAAATGATGCGCCGCATTCCTGCGCTAATGAGTATTACGCCGACTTCTGACGATGTGAAGTTGCACTGGAAAAACCCTGTTCATAGCGATATGGCAGCGCGCCATCACTACGGTAAGCCGGAGCATGTGACGGCTGCGCAGCTCAAGCGCCAGCGCGGCCAGCCTGCATATGATGCGCCGGTCACGCGTGGTCAGGCGGTAAAGCTGCGCCAGCTTGGTTACACGGTTAAACAGGGCAAAAAGAAAAAAACGCCGTCAATTAAATGGATTACGCAGAACATTAAGCAGGGTCAGGCGGGGCTAATCATTCGCATTCTGAAAGAAGAAGCCGCGAAAAAAGAATGGGACATCCCCGCGCCGCCGCGCCCCTGGCTGGATACCCGCTCAAAACATAACGCGCGAATATTAGCGCAGGAATTAAAAAAGGTGAGAAAAAAATGACTTTTCCACAAGTTCAGGTTAATCAAATTGATTTGGCGCAAGGCACTGTAAATGAAATAGAGCGGCATTTATTGTTCGTCAGCTATGCGCCGCTTGAAAATTACACCCCAGGTTTTTACACGCTAAATACTCAAACTGATTTAGACAAAATTACAAGTTCAGCGGGTGACGATATTCGCGCCGCCATGATGAATGCGGGGCAAAATTGGTCGGCATCGGTTTATTTTATGGATTCTGACGAAAAGTGGCAGGATGCTGTTAAAAAATGCCAAAAATACGGAAGTTTTGAGGGCGTTGTATTGTTAGAGGATTTTGCTGACTGGAATGAAGAAGAGTCCGGTTTTTCTCTAACTAAAAGCGCCAAAGAAGCTGCCGCTCTCCGCCAGGAATTAATCGCGACATACGGTCGTTGGACATGGTTTATTTTACCCGTTAAAAATCCTGTTGGCGGTGACATGACATGGCAACAATATTCCGCCGCTTTAACGCAATGGCAAACGGGGTTAGTTGCTGATGGCGTTATGCTGGTTCCCCGTCTTTATGAGAATTTGCCAGGTGTAATTGCTGGACGTTTATGTAATCGGCTGGTGACAATTGCAGATACTCCCGCGCGCGTTTTAACTGGATCGCTCGTGTCTGTTGGCAACGCAACTAAAGACAAAAACGGAGAGACGGTAACAGCGGATATTGTGCAGGCGCTGGACGCTGCGCGTTATTCTGTTCCGGTCACGTATGCGGATTTTGAGGGCATTTACTGGAATGATGGCCCGCTGCTGGCTGCTAAAGGCAGCGATTATCAGTCAATCCGCATTCTGCGCATTGTTGATAAAGTCGCGCGCCAGGTGCGTTTGCTTGCAATCCGCAATATTGGTAACCGCTCGTTAAATTCCACGCCGTCCAGCGTTGAATATCATCAAATGCAGTTTGCTAAACCGCTGCGCACGATGGCGAAAAGTACCACTATTAACGGCGTGTCATTCCCCGGTGAAGTCTATTCACCAAAAGAGGGTGATATTGTTATTACATGGATTGATTCAACGCATGTAAATATTTACGTACAGGCGCGCCCGACTGAATGCCCGCTGGTTATTGGCGTAAATATTATGGTTGATCTGTCTGTACAGAATGAGGCTTGATTATGTCAGGTTCTAAACGCATTTCGGGAATGGCGTTTGATATTACGTTATTCAATACCACGATTCATGTAAATAAAATTACACTGACTATTACTGATAACTCTGACGTAGCGAAAACGCGCGGCATTCCTGATGGTTATGTTGACGGCGACGTCAGCGCCGAAGGTGACATGGAACTGGATACCAAAAACTTTTTACGTATCCATGATGCGGCGGCATCGGCTGGCAGTTATCGCGGAATTGAACCGGAAGACATTTTATTTTATGCAAAGGCGGGCAGCGAAAAAATTAAAGTCGAGGCTTTTGGATGTAAGCTGGCAATTGACAGTTTGCTGGACGTGGACACCGCAGGCGGCGAAAAATCAGTTTATAAAATTAAATATAAAGTGACTGCGCCTGAATTTATCAAAATTAATGGTATTCCTTATCTGTCAGATGAAGATACCCGCGATTTAATCGGGTAATTATATGTTAACACCGCATGAAAAAAGCATTCTCACTTTGGCGGGGATTGGCGCATTAATTGCATTGGGTAAGGTGTTGAATACCGCTGAACCGATCACACTGCGTTTAATTATTGGACGCGTAATTTTAGGCGCTGCGGTGTCGATGGTGGCCGGTGTTGCATTGATTCAGTTCCCTGATTTACACCCCGTTGCAATAAACGGTCTGGGGGCTGCTTTCGGTATTGCGGGCTATCAGGCGGTTGAACTATGGCTGCGTAATCGTGCGCAGTCCAGGAACGGGAGCAAGACAAATGACACTGAGTGAAAAGCAGCAGCGATTTACATCAATGATCGCTTTATTAATCCAGTACGCCAACGCGAATGGCTTTTGGCTGACATTTGGTGAAGCGTACCGCACGCCGGAACAGGCGGCACTGAATGCCAAAAAAGGCAGCGGCATTAAAAACAGTTTGCATACGCAGCGACTGGCCGTCGATTTTAATCTGTTTATCAAAGGCGAATATAAGACAGACAGTCGTGATTACTTGCCGCTTGGGGAGTATTGGGAATCGCTCGGCGGGACGTGGGGCGGTCGTTTCAGTAAACCAGACGGAAATCATTTCAGTCTGGAACACAACGGCGTTAAATAACCATTTAAACGCTTTAAAATATTAACTTCTTTATTCTGGATAAATAAAAATGGATGAATCTATTACGCTGACTATTTCCGGTGTGGATGTTGTTTTCGAACCGAACGAAGTCGCCTATAACTCTTTTATCAATGAAATGGCAATGGATAACAAAGTTACGCCATCAGTTGAATATGTGCGCGCCATTGTTTCCCGCGAAAGTAAGGACGCATTAAACGGCATCCTGAAAAAGCCAGGTGCAGCCATTCAGATCGCGGCGGCTGTTAATAAACAGTACGCGCCGGAACTGGATATTGTTGTAAAAAAATAACTGCCCGCGTGCGGGCTATTGAAAATAACGGGCTGGAACAAATGCTAACCCTGCGCCGTTATTATCTGCCTGATGGTGATGATTCAGAGCAGACATTAGCCCGCGCTGTCTGGCTTGATAACCATTACTGGGAAAATTTCAGTATTGGCGTTGCGAATGGCGTCGCTAAATTATTTGGATAAATTATGGCTAGTGAATCGCTGACTTATATTATTTCTCTGATTGACCGCGCAAGCGCCCCACTGCGCGGTATTCGTCAGCAGGTCAGCGCACTGGGCCAGACGGCAAAAAGCGGCGCGCAGCAGGTTGCAATGGGAACGGCGGCAATGTGGGCCGCAGGCCAGGCATTAAAAGGCGGGCTGGAACCGGCGATCGAAATGCGCCGCGCGCTGGACTCTGTAAAGGCGCTGGACGTAACCGAAACGGGATTAAAGCAGCTTAAAAACGCGGCGCTTCAATTCAGTATGCAGTACGGCGGCAGCGCGGCGGAGATCGTCAGCGCGTCTTACGATATTCAGTCCGCAATTTCTGGATTGTCTGCTGATGAATTGACCGGATTCACAACCACGTCAGCGGTTGTTGCAAAGGCGACAAAGGCCGATACGCAGACGATCACAAACTATATGGGGACCATGTACGGCATCTTTAAACAGACTGCTGACGGCATGGGCAAAATTAAATGGGCTGAGAAAATCGGCGGGCAAACCGCCTATGCGGCCAACCTGTTTAAATCTGACGGTGAATCAATGTCGCAGGCGTTTACGTCACTGGGGGCCGCTGCGCAAACAGCAGGCCGCAGCAGTGCGGAACAATTCGCGATCCTGGGTCAGTTGCAGTCAACAATGTCAGGCAGTGAAGCCGGGACAAAATATAAGGCGTTTCTGGCGGGGGTAGGGAACGCCCAGAAAACGCTGAAAATGTCGTTTACCGATGCCACCGGGCAAATGAAGTCAATGCCTGCAATTCTCGACATGCTGCATAAGCGGTTCGGGAATATCAGCAAAGTGGCGGATTCTGACCTGCTGAAAAAAGCGTTTGGCAGTGATGAAGCGGTTTCCCTGATCAAGTTGCTGATCAGCGATACGGACGGGCTGAAACGCAGTATCAGCGAGATCGACGCGATCGACGGGCTGGACGACGTAAAACGCGCCGCCGCCACGGTTGCCGATCCGTGGGAGCGCGCCGCCGCAGGTATTACGGCGGTAAAAATTGCTGTGGGGTCTGCGTTGTTGCCGGTTCTGGAACCGCTACTGATAAAAATGACAAAGGTCGCCCAGTCGGCTGTCGTCTGGCTGAATAAATTCCCGAACATTACGCGCTGGATCGGGATTGTTACGGCAGCAATTATCAGCGCCACCGCAGCCGGGGCCGCATTTACGGTCATGCTGGGCGGTTTAAAGTTGGCTGGGGCCGGAATCCGGCTGGCGGGGATTTTCACCGGGATCACCCCGCTGTTTAAACTTCTGGCGCGTGGTGCTGGTGCAATTCTTAATTTTTCGGGGGCGTTGCGGTTTTTCCGTAACACCTTATTTGCTGCGCGCCTTGCGTTGATGTCATTTGGCGGGAGTCTGGCCGCAGTCACTGCCCCGATCTGGGGGCTGATTGCGCTTATTGCGCTGGCGATCGGTGCGGTTGTTGTCGCTGTCGTTAAGTTCTGGAATCCGATCAAGGCATTTTTCAGCGGTTTTATCACTGGCTTCATGCAGGCGGCGCAAAAGTCGCAGGTGTTGCAAGGTGTGATCGCCGCGTTGGGGCCGGTATTTTCTGCTGTCTGTTTCGTGGTTAGTTGGTTGTGGAATGGCCTGAAAAGTCTTTGCGGCTGGTTTGGCGACCTGCTGACACCGATTCAGTATACCGAAAATGAACTGTCCTCTTTTTCTGACGCTGGCAGCATGGCCGGTTCTGTCGTTGCTGCAGCTTTCGACGCCATTCTGTTTCCGATCAATCTGCTGATCAGTGCTGTCAGTTGGCTGGTTAAGGTCTGGCCGGATGTGGTCGCGGGCTGGAACAGCGTCTGCGCCGCTTTCTCTGAATTTTCATTTGCTGATGCTTTCAGGTCGGGCGTTGAGTCGGTCGGCCAGTTGTTTTCCGGTTTGTGGGATTCAATCGCCCAGCAATTTTTCGGCGTCTATAACGGCATTGTTGAGCAGTTAAACAAACTGCCCGGCGTCAACATTGAGTTAAAAGGAACCGCAGCGCCGGGCCAGACGGGAACGGCTGCGCAGGCGGCGTCAGTTGCCGCCGCTATTCCGGGGGGCGCGTCGCTCCTGGTTGCGCCAGTGTCGGGTGTTGCCTCTGCGTTTGTTGTCCCTGGCGCGCAGCCGCCTGCGCCACCTTCCAGCCCAGCCGTATTACGCGGCGGGGTGCTTGATCCGGGTGTAGCCAACGTCAGCAGCAAAACAACAAAAAGCACGACCAATATAAATAACAGCCGCAGCGTGGGTAACGTCAATGTGTATGTGCAGCAGGCGCAGGACGCCCAGCAAATAGCGGAAATGGCGGAGATGTCGGCGGGATGACTGAACAACTGTATATCGATCTGAAAATTGTTAACGGTGATTTTCTTTTGAATACCGGACGTGAACCAACGCTATGTGACAACCGCGTCAGCATTGGTCAGGACATTAAACACGCCATCATTGAAAGCAATCTGGCAACGCACCTTATCGGCCAGCGTTCCGCTGTCATGCGCAATGATGTTTATCTGCAAATTATTCTGATGGTGGAAACGGATAACCGCCTAATCCCCGGAACGGTGCGCGTGTATGAGGAAGCGGCAGGCCGCGTCATTGTGACGGCAGAAACGTATGAATTCGGACTGATTGATCCTGTTGAGGTTGTTTATGAGTGATGCACCTAAACCCGATTACCGCGCCCTGTTGGATGACGCGGGCCTGCCGGGTACGGAAAAGGAAATTCAGGCGAAGTTTCAGGCTGTCGCCGACGACGAAGGGCTGGTCACTAACACGTCGTTAATGTCGCCGTTCTGGCGTCTGATTTCCGCCATTGTCACTAAACCGGTGCTGTGGCTGCGTGACGTGCTGGCAGATGTGGTTCTGACTAACCTTTTTGTTGCTACAGCGATTGGGACGTGGCTTGACCTGCTGGCGTGGGCGGTCCGTCTGGAACGTAAGGCGGCGACGTGCGCCCAGGGCGCGGTGACGTTTATTAAAACCAGTGCCGATGAAAATGTGACAATTCCCGCAGGCACTGTCATTCAGACCGAACGCGTTAACGGTGAAGTTTATCGCCTGATTGTGGATGCGACGACGATGATCCCCGCAGGTATTGCGCAGCTATCGATCGCCTGTACGGCTGACACTGCGGGCAGTGCCTGGAACCTTGCGCCCGGTTATTACCATGTTTTACCCGTCGCAGTGGCAGGAGTTGCGGAAGTGACGACCGGCGATGACTGGCTGACGAAGCCAGGCGCTGATCGTGAGTCTGACGACGAATTTCGCCCGCGTATCCGTAACCAGTTTAACGTCGTGGGTAACTATCACATTGACGCCGTGTACCGCTCTGCGATCGCCAGTGTGGCCGGATTGAGTACCGATCGCATTTTCTTCTTACATGACGCCCCGCGCGGACCGGGAACAGCTAACGCGTATTTATTGCTGGATGCAGGTGTGATCAGTGATCCGTTTATTGCAGCCGTAAATGATTACGTGATGGGGCAGGGAAACCACGGACACGGCGACGATATGCAATGTTTCCCTATGCCGGAAACCTTTCATGAACTGGAAGTGACGCTTCACACCCCGGATAACGCGATGATTACCGATGCTGAACGTGCTGATCTGCCGGGGGTCGTTGAAAACATGGTGCGCTGCGCGTTTCGTGAGAATTCAGCGTATGACGTTACCAAAACGTGGCCCTGGTCGCGGTTTGGCTTTTCTAAGTTGGGTGAAGAAATTCACGAGGCGTTTCCCGCCCTGTCGTCTGTTGAATTTTCTCTTGATGACATCGTCAGTGAACTGAATATTCCGCGCTTGCGGTCATTGAGCGTGAAATGGGGCAGCGCATGATGAACATTAAATTGCCCTGTTGGATGAACAAAGGCGAACCGCAAAAGCTGGCGGCAGCGTGCAAACGTTTCTGGCTTTGGCTTGACGCGTGGCTGCGCTGGCCGTTGCAGCAGTTTGATGCGCTGACCTGTAACGAAACGATCCTCTTTTTGCTGGCTTGGCAGCGTGACGTCACCCGCTTAAACGCGGAGCCGCTGGATCTGTTCCGCCGCCGCGTGGATTACGCGTTCATTAATGCGCAGGATGCAGGCAGCACGGCGGGTTTTGCCCGGATATTTGAACGGCTGGAAATAGGTTTTGTCGGGATAAATGAGCGTGTAGACGGTATTGACTGGGACGTCATTTTGTTGGATTTGACCGACAGGCAGATCTCTGAACACGGTGATTTGCTGCGTGAAATTGTCCGGCAGTACGGGCGCACCTGCCGCCGCTATCGCTTCCAGTCGTTAACATCCACGCCGATCAATATTCAGGCGGGCAGCGTACACAATGACTATGTGTGTCACGCCGCGTCACTTATCAGGGAATAAATAACAATGGCAACAATTATCACGACGGCGTTTGAGCAATGGCAAGCCGCTGATCTGCTGACGCCGGGCGACATTTCGCTGGATGAATTTGTTTTGGCTAATGTGCCCGGCCTTGATCCGGATGCGGTGATAAACCGTGACGCCGGTCTGCCGGATGCCGCGCAAATTGTTTACCGCGAATCCGTCAACGCTGCGGGCGTGGTTAATAAAAACACGGTTGCGTACTCGTTTACCCTGGGAACAAACGTCGGCAATTTTTCGTTTAACTGGATCGGACTGATTTGCAAAAAAACGGGCCTTTTAGCGATGGTGACAACGGTCCCGGCGCTGGAAAAGGTGAAAACGACGGCGACGGAACAGGGAAACGCGTTTACCCGCTCGTTTTTGATTGAATTTAACGGTGCTGCAGACAAGACAGGGATTAATACACCTGCCGAAACGTGGCAGATCGATTTTACCGCCCGTCTGACGGGTATTGATGATTATCAGCGTTTACTGAATATCGATCATTACGGCAGTGCGCTGTTTTTTGATGATGGGTGGCTGGTTCAACGTAGCGGGGTGAAATATAACTGCCAGCCTGGGTTGGGTTATGTGGCCGGTTTGCGATTGGCGAACGAAGCCGCGCAGGATGTCGCGATCGGGACTAAACCCGCCGCCGTCTGGCTGGATACTGTCTGGCAGGGGTCTGTCATGACTGCCTGCGTGCCGGTCACTGATATCTGCGTTATTACGTCGGGCGATCTGGCTGAATATTCGGACGCTGCGGGGAAAACCCACTACGTATTCAAAATCGCTGAAATTGCCGCAGACGGGGCGGTCACTGATTTACGGCCAGTGCGTAACAGTGACGATCTGGATAAGCGCTATTTACGCCGGTCGCTAAATCTGTCCGATCTGGATGATGTAGTGAAATCCCGCGAAAATTTAAAACTGGGGAATTCTGCAACCCGTAACGTGGGAACGGCGGCGGGGACGGTAGCTGCCGGGGATGATTCGCGCATTGTTCACGCGGTGCAGGATACGCGCAAGGTGAACAATAAGGCACTGTCAGCAGACATTACGCTGACATACAGCGATGTAAACGCCGTGCCGACAACGCGCAAGGTGAACAATAAGGCGCTGTCAGCAGACATCACGCTGACGTACAGCGATGTAAACGCTGTGCCGACAACGCGCAAGGTGAACAATAAGGCGCTGTCAGCAGACATCACGCTGACGTACAGCGATGTAAACGCTGTGCCGACAACGCGCAAGGTGAACAATAAGGCGCTGTCAGCAGACATCACGCTGACGTACAGCGATGTAAACGCCGTTCCGACAACGCGCAAGGTTAACAATAAGGCGTTGTCAGCGGACATCACGCTGACGTACAGCGACGTAAATGCAGCTGCCGCAAGCCATAAGCACCCCTGGTCGGATATTACCGGCGCGCCGGACTTTATCACCGTAACAAATGCTGATGCGCGCTACTTAAATAAGTACGCAATGTACACCGCGAATGGGTCATTTACTGTCCCTGCCGGTGTAAAAAAAATGTCGGTAGAGGTGCTCGGCGGTGGCGGCGGTGGCGGTGGCGGTGGTGCATATTCTGGTGGTGGGGGTGGTGCGTCAAAACCGGTGACGACAATTGTCACCGTCACACCTGGCGCGGTCCTTTCTGTCGTTGTCGGAGGTGGGGGGGTAGGGGGAACCGTAGTCACGTCATCAGCAGGCAATATGACCAAGGGTAATTCGGGGACTGCTGGCGGCGCGTCTTCATTTTCGGGAGTGTCGTCACCCGGTGGTTCTGGTGGTTATGGTGGTACTACTGGCGGTACTGGTACTACAAAAGCCACTGCGGGCAATAATGGAGCGTCGTCAGTATATGGCGATGGTGGTTGCGGGGTTATCGGTGGTAGTCACAATGGCACCGGATACGGTGCGGGCGGGTCGGCTGGTGCTTATGGGACTTCTGGTGCGAACTGTTTCCCGGGCGGCAATGGGTCGCCGGGTTTTGTTAAATTGTCATGGTGATCAATGAAATATGTATATTTTGATTCTGAATCAATGAAGGTCCTAGCATGGCTGGACACCGATCAGTTTGACATTGTTCTGCCTGAAACGGTCATGCAATTAACGGATGTGCAGTGGCGTTACCGCGATCGTGATTGCTGGGTAAATCCCGCTGCTGGAAAGCTCGTAACAACGCCGCCACCGGGCGAATATTATCGCCTGGACGGTGATAAATGGATTTATGACGCGGCAGCATTTGCCGCCGCGCTGAAGCAGATTAAAGCGCAGGTTGAACAGGATATAAAAGCACATAGGGACGCCGTCACCGCCGATTACATCGTGATCGACGGGAATCGCTTCCATAGCGACGCTAACAGCCGCATTCAGCAGATGACGCTGGCAAAAATGGGACAGGCGGGCGCGGTTCCGCCCGGTCTGATGTGGCAAACCAAAAATAACGGGCTGATTGAACTGACCAACGCAATCGCCGCACAGTTTGAGTTTGTGACCATTGAACACGATATGCGTTTGTTTGCCGTTGCGCAGGCGCATATTGCGGCAGTGGATGCCCTGGGCGATATTGCCGCCGTTGAGGCTTACGACTGGTCCCTGGGGTGGCAACCATGAACGCGGTGTTTATTGCGTTTTATCGTGGCCGCAGCGATCACAACGGACTAGCCAGCCTGGCGGACTGGGTGACACGCCTTGTTACCCGCAGTCCGTATTCACATTGTGAAATCGCCGTGGGGCCGCAGTGCTACGACGTCGGCACGGATTTTACCTGCTATTCGTCATCGTTCCGTGATGGCGGGGTCAGGGCTAAAACAATGCCTTTACCCTCTGACAAATGGGACTTGATCGAAATCAGCGCCAGCCCGCAGGAAATCGCCAGTTTTTACCGCCTGTACGCGGGGAAAAAATACGACATCGCCGGGGTTATCGGCTTTTTGCTGTTTTGCCGTGGGAATCCTGAAAAGTGGTTTTGTAGCGAGTTTTGTGCCGAATTTATGCAGTTACGGGATGCCTGGCGTTATTCGCCCGGCCAGTTACACGCGCTGGTTTCCAGCGAATGGGAGCGGGGTTATTCATGGCGTGGAGTAATGGACAGTTAAAACTGCCGGATGAAGTGAAAACGCCGCATGACACGTTAAACGGTGCGTTGTCGTCGCTGTCATCCCCTGGCATTAACGCATTGCGCGCGCTGGAATCGCGGGCGCAGTGGCCGCAGCCAGAATTGGCGGGGCAGGCGGATCAGGTTGCCGATCTGCGCGTCGAACTGGATAAACTGACAACGAACGGGCAGCAAATCGCCGTTCATAACTGGACGTTTGGCGCGGGTAAGGAGGAAGAAAGCGGCACTTATCTTAGCCCGCCGAACGCCGTCAAACGGCTGGCCGAAAAATTGCGCGATGGTGCAGATCTGAGAATGGGCGCAGGCGGTGACGCCGTTTGTTTACTTGTTTGCGCTGGTCAGATTGGGGACTTCATTAGCAAGCTGACAAAAGTCTGTGACACCTTGCCCGCCCCCGGATTTACGCAGGCACTGAACACCGCCCGCGCTCACGCTGGCAAGGAATCCCAGAAAATGCAACGCCCCGGCGCGCTGACCTATCCGGCGTGGCCGGAGTCTGGCGACCTGATCGAAAAAAATCACCGTGAATCGCGCCGCCTGCTGTTGTCAGAAATGGCGATGCTGGCCGCACATAAAACCCGCGCGCCGGTCGATACATTGGCGGAACTGGTAAAGCTGCGTGAAAAGGCTGTTTCTGATCTGGCTGGTGACTTTGACAAGCTGAACGAAACCGCCGCGCAGGTCTGGTCCTGGAAGGGAAGCGGTGGCGGTGCGTCACTGGCGTCTGCGCTGGAATCCAGTAGCCCGCCCGGCCATTCTTTTATTTTTACTGCTGTCGTGCTGTTCACTGGCGCGGATCTGTCGTTTTTGAAGGGCTGCATATGAGCACGAGACACCCAGTAATTTTAACGCTGAACGGCGAAACGGTAAAAATGCTGAATCTGAAAGTGGAGGCTGTTTTGCCGTTCAAAGACAAAGATCAGTCTGGCCAGACGTCGGGAACGCAGAAAAGTGAGGGCGGGATAAAAGCAAAGGAATTAAACGTCAGCGGCGTGATCCCGTTTCGTAATGTTGAATTTCTTACGCGTATTTTTGAACTGGCGGAAGGGGTGGACGAGGGCGGAAAGCAGACGGTTTACCGCGTTTCTAATCTCACCGCCACGGCGATCAACATGCGCCAGGCGACATTCACCGGGCGTCTGAGCGCGCCGGAATCGGATTCACTGCGGGCGTGGAACGTGTCGTTCACTCTGCGGGAGTACAGCAGTGTGCCGGAGAAAAAAGAGGCCAACGTATTTTCAAAACTGGGCGGGGTTGTTTCGCAGACAACGCCAGGTATTACGACGCCGGGTGCATCTTCTGGGGAAAATACACCGCCAGACACTGAAATGTCGTCATCAGATAAATTCTGGAAAAAAATTGATGATTGGCTGGCCCCGTCGCCGTCTGAATCAAAAGCGGATACGACGTCAAACGGTACGGCCGGATCAGCTGTCAAAACGGACAAAGACAAATGAAGATAACAAGCCGTTTTTATATCGGTTCGCAGACGGTAACGCCGGTTAATGTACATCTGGCGCTGGAGTTGTCCGGCGCTGGGTTGGGTTTTGTCACGGTCCCCGGTGATGAAAACTTACAGGGAAAAATGGTCGCGCTGGATCTGGGGTATTCCGGAAAAATGCTGCGCTGGTTCACTGGTATTGTTGAGCGTAGTCAGCAGGCGGAAAAGGGCTGGCAGCGTATCCTGGTGCGTGAATTAACGGGAATACTGGCGCGCCCTATGCCCTGTTCAATACAGCACCCAACATTACGGGATGTCTGTAACTGGGTTACTGAACAGTGCGGGCTGGCGTTTGCGCTGCCAGACGGGCAGAAATACACCGATACGCCGATCCCTAACTTTACCCATTCAGGCAGCGGCTATCAGTTGCTAAACAACCTGGGGCGCGCTTTTTCTATCCCGGATTATATCTGGCAGCAGTTGCCCGAAGGTGTTGTGTTTGTTGGTAGTTGGCAGGAATCCCGATGGCCGTCATTGCCCGTTGAGATACCGCCCGGATTTTCTGATCAGCAGACTGGCGGCGACACTATGCGGATCGTGTGCGTGCCGTCACTGCGGCCTGGCGCTGTCGTTAACGGCCAGCGGGTTAAGCGTATCGATCTGACTGATGACCAGATGTCAGTCAAATGGGCAGTAACAGACAACAAAGGCCGCGAGGCGCAAAAATCGCAATTCCGCCGCCAGGCTGAAAAGGAGTTTCCGGAACTGGCCGCAGGTTTACACCTGCCAAAAATTGGCCGCGTTGAGGCTATCAGCGACACGACCGGCCATAGCGACATATCAGATCCATTCCGTCCGCGTTTTGCCGTCAATGTTCAGTTACTTGATGAAGACGGGAAACCAGATCAAACGGTCCCTGTTTATCAGGCTGTGCCGTTGCCGGTTGGGTTTGGCGGAAGCGATAGCGGCTTGATGCAGTACCCAGCGCCGGGAACACTGGTCGAACTGGGATTCAGTGAGGCACGCCCGGACCGCCCACACATCCGCCAGGTAATGGCGCAGGGGTTGACGCTGCCTGCTGTTGCTGCGGGTGAGCAGGTGCAGCAGTCGCGCGCGGGCGTTCTGCATAAGACAAACAGTCGCGGCGATGTCAGCCGCGAAACCGATCAGGCACTGACCGAAGTTGCGCGGGTGCGAAAGTTGACGGTGGATGAAGAACAGACGGACGTCGCGGAGCGTCGCGCCAGCGTAACGGGTGATGATGTGTTACAGGTTGGCGGGTCGCATATCCTGCATACCCTGGGCGCTATTGAGCAGATGACTGCAGGTGATATTGACACCGGAGCAGGAGGAGATCACCGGCACGCTGTCGGCGGGCAGTTGGTTGAAGTCGTCGGCAAGCTGCGGCGTAGCGTGGCTAAAGAATTGCAGCATTTTGAAGCCGGAAAGAGTTGGACCGGCACGGACGCAATAAATATTTTTGTGCTGTTGGATAACCTGATGATGGTTGTTCAACGGCTAGCAGCGGCTGACGCTGCGCACATCCATAACTGCCAGTGCGGCCCCAGTAGCCCACCTACAACCGCCGCATTGTTTACGGCTGAATCTGTCAATGCTGCAACGCTACATGCGCAGCTATCCCCCATCATAGAACGCTAATCCCTTCTCATTGCCCGCCTGCGCGGGCTTTTTTACGTCCTCATTCCGGCAAACACGGTCATTTATGGCGGTCCTGCAGGTCTGGCGGTGCTCGATACACGGCGCGCGGTCAAAATCTGAACACCGGAACGCCAGCGGGACGAAAACCGCGCTCACCCGCACGCCCGCCGCTTGTGCGTGGTTAAAGTTTTTTCAGTTCTGGATATTGCAATAAAGGGCCGCAAAAGCCCGCGCAGCAAGGATCTAAAAAGGATCTGCGGAACTGAAAAAATTACGTGCTTTTTCAGTTAATTGAAAACAGAAAGATCACGAATGTGATCGGCCTGTTTTTATTACATTGAAAATAAAAGAAAAAATTATTTTACGTGAAGGCTTGAGGGTGAGGGAATGCTTGAGAGATTTTAAAAATTACAATAAAAACATATAGTTAGTTAAATATGAAACTGAAATTTACGCTTTGGTCTTGAGAAAGGCCGTCGACTATGGCGGCCTTAGGCATTACTTGTGTGGCGGGTAGTCAATACCGCCATTCGGTGGACGGCAACGATAAATCCGCTTTAAACCTAGTTTCCACCCCTTTACGAATCCAAAACGCTTTAATGCAATCAGTGTGTATTTTGAACAAGATGGGGTGTGACGACATCTGTTACGAATATTCATTGGCGCATGTGCTCGGTAGAACAACACAAGGCGAATACTCAAGACTTTTAACATTAATCCACTTCTTTTCTAAAAGTGATAACGTAGTACTGAGTAAAGTTTGTCTTGCTGCCACCGAAACACCCTGGCTTTTCTTCAATCCCAATAGTGTCTATCCGCTGAAACTCCCAGCCGTTGGCGGCTTGTTCGTTTACCACGTCTTGAAGGTAAGCTGCTGCTATTCCTGCTTTGTTGTCACGTGCTTTAACTGAGATATTGGGCGGTACTTGTATCATCTTATAGGTGTACATGTATTAAACTCCTTTTTGTAATTAAACGAGTTTAAATAGTAAACTAGGGGAATGATATTTCAATAAATAATTATAACAATCATTAGGTTGGATTAAGTTATTAGACGTAGAGGCGGGCATAGCCATTTTTTTTAGATAAAAATAGTTGATTCCAGTCGTGCTTAGAATGGGGCAAATTGTGGACACTAAAAAATAAAGGTATTTAAAATCAATATGTTGCGCACCAATAAAAAGGGCGTCACGCCCTGTTTTGCATTACGGTGGTGCAATACCTGGGAGGAAACAATGCAACAAAAAATGATTCAATTTAGTGGCGATGTCTCACTGCCAGCCATAGGGCAGGGAACATGGTATATGGGCGAAGATGCCAGTCAGCGCAAAACAGAAGTTGCTGCACTACGCGCGGGCATTGAGCTCGGTTTAACCCTCATTGATACCGCCGAAATGTATGCCGATGGCGGTGCCGAAAAGGTGGTTGGGGAAGCATTAACCGGTCTGCGCGATAACGTCTTTCTCGTCTCTAAAGTCTATCCGTGGAATGCTGGCGGGCAAAAAGCGATAAATGCATGCGAAGCCAGTTTACGCCGTCTCAATACTGATTATCTCGATCTCTACTTATTACACTGGTCTGGCAGTTTCGCTTTTGAAGAGACTGTTGCAGCGATGGAAAAATTGATCGCCCAGGGAAAAATCCGCCGCTGGGGCGTTTCTAACCTTGATTATGCTGATATGCAGGAACTCTGGCAGCTGCCGGGGGGAAATCAGTGTGCCACTAATCAGGTGCTTTACCACCTCGGTTCACGAGGGATTGAGTACGATCTCCTTCCCTGGTGCCAGCAACAGCAGATGCCGGTGATGGCTTACAGTCCATTAGCCCAGGCCGGGCGGTTGCGCAATGGACTGTTAAAAAACGCGGTAGTCAACGAAATTGCACATGCTCACAATATCAGCGCGGCACAAGTATTGTTGGCGTGGGTGATCAGTCATCATGTTGTGATGGCGATTCCAAAAGCGGCCACGATTGCCCATGTCCAACAAAATGCAGCTGCGCTTGAGGTCGAACTTTCGTCAGCGGAATTAGCTATGCTGGATAAGGCATATCCGGCACCAAAAGGAAAAACTGCGCTGGATATGGTGTGATGTTGATACGTGCCGGATGCATCGCACCCGGCACACAACATTAACGCAAATTAACGTTTCGCAAAGCGAATGGATTGCGCCAGATGTGCAGGTTTCTCTTTGGTCACTTTTTGCGTTTCTGAAGCGTAAGCCGTTTCTACACAAACAAATGTTTTGTAGCCATCATCCGGCATGTCGCCCATGCTAACTGAAAGCGCCGGTCCCGGGTTCCAGCCGACAACGTTCAGATGATGCTGGTGGCCTACGGCGATAATACGATTCAGCGCTTCATCATTAATCACGCTGCAATCTTGCGGATTCAGATACACGCGATCGGTACGGTCAGGGAAGGTCTGAATACCGTCGGTCAGTACATCTTCTTTCGCGTCATTTACTTTATCAATGAAGCGATCGCCCAGCCCACTGACGCTTACCTTAGCGATATCACCCACGTTAAAGTAGGTATGCAGGGCAGAGGTGGTTTCAAATTCGCCATGTGATTCAAGATCGATTTCACAGGTTTTACCCACGCGGAAATGCGCTAACAGCGTAAAGTCGTGCGGCCAGAATTTTTTCGTCTCTTCGCTTTGCGTCAATTCAAAAGTCAGCGCTACGCCATCAGCATCTTCACGATGTGATTTCAGCGTCCACGGCAGGTTGCGGGCAAAACCGTGCGCAGGCAGACCTTGTTGTGCCGCCGGACCAAACCACGGCCAGCAAACCGGTACGCCACCGCGAATAGCGACGCCATTTTTGAACGGTGTGTTGTTGCTCAACCACAGAACTTCTTCTTCACCCGCAGGTTTCCACGAGAGAAGGTGTGCGCCCTGTAATGCAAAAGAGGCTTTTACCTGGGGATGATCGACCACAATGAGGTCCAGTTCATCCAGTTTACGACGGGAGAGGACAGGGGAGATTTGTTCGATGACCGGAAGGGCAAAAATTTTCTTAATCATGACGCAGTCCTTTAACTTCATTTTATCAGGTAAAAAAAAGAGCGACCGAAGTCGCTCTTTTTAGATCACAGTGTCATCTCAACTTATTTGGAGATGTGAGCGATCAGGTCCAGAACTTTGTTGGAGTAACCGGTTTCGTTGTCGTACCAGGATACCAGTTTCACGAAGTTGTCGTTCAGAGCGATACCAGCTTTAGCATCGAACACGGAAGTGCAAACTTCGCCGTTGAAATCGGTAGATACTACGTCATCTTCGGTGTAGCCCAGAACGCCTTTCATTTCGCCTTCAGCAGCAGCTTTAACGGCAGCTTTGATCTGCTCGTAAGTTGCAGCTTTTTCCAGACGAACGGTCAGGTCAACTACGGATACGTTCGGGGTCGGAACGCGGAACGCCATACCAGTCAGTTTGCCATTCAGTTCTGGCAGTACTTTACCTACAGCTTTAGCAGCACCGGTAGAGGACGGGATGATGTTCTGGGAAGCGCCGCGGCCGCCGCGCCAGTCTTTGTGAGACGGGCCATCAACGGTTTTCTGAGTAGCGGTAGTAGCGTGAACGGTGGTCATCAGACCTTCGATGATGCCGAAGTTATCGTTGATAACTTTAGCCAGCGGAGCCAAGCAGTTGGTGGTGCAGGAAGCGTTGGAAACGATGTCCTGGCCAGCATATTTGTCGAAGTTAGCGCCTTTAACGAACATCGGAGTGTTGTCTTTAGACGGACCAGTCATAACCACTTTCTTCGCACCAGCGGTGATGTGTTTACGAGCAGTTTCGTCAGTCAGGAACAGACCAGTTGCTTCAGCGACAACGTCAACACCAACTTCGTCCCATTTCAGGTTAGCCGGATCACGTTCAGCGGTAACACGGATTTTTTTACCGTTAACGATCAGATGACCGTCTTTCACTTCAACGGTACCGTCGAAACGGCCGTGAGTGGAGTCATATTTCAGCATGTATGCCATGTAATCAGCGTCTAACAGGTCGTTGATTGCAACGATCTCGATGTCAGAACGTTTCTGAGCAGCACGGAAAACAATGCGACCGATACGGCCAAAACCGTTGATACCTACTTTGATAGTCATATATTCCACCAGCTATTTGTTAGTGAATAAAAGGTTGCCTGTAAAATTACAAAAACCTTACGCAGCGTCAAGCGGAATCGTGTCAATCATTGCGACAAATCAATCCTGTGCCTAAGCATTACGCGACTGACTCGCCTCACTCTTCCTTTGGGCTTGAGACCACATGGGGGCGGCGCCCCGAATTTTAAAGGGCAATTACGATAAAAATGTGATTTTCATCACGATTTAGGTGCAGCCATTTCGTCGAGATCAAGTTTAGGACAAAATTTTGCCAGTTGGTGTTAATGTTTTGTTAGAATCAGTCACGTAATGTGAGCACGATTAAAGTGAGATGTGAGCAAATGGCTAATAAACCTTCGGCAGAAGAACTGAAAAAAAATTTGTCCGAGATGCAGTTTTACGTGACGCAGAATCATGGGACAGAACCGCCATTTACGGGTCGTTTACTGCATAACAAGCGTGACGGCGTATATCACTGTTTGATCTGCGATGCCCCGCTGTTTCATTCCGAAACCAAGTATGATTCCGGCTGTGGCTGGCCCAGTTTCTACGAACCGGTGAGTGAAGAATCCATTCGTTATATCAAAGACTTGTCACATGGAATGCAGCGCATAGAAATTCGTTGCGGTAACTGTGATGCCCATCTGGGGCATGTCTTTCCCGACGGGCCGCAACCAACAGGCGAACGTTATTGTGTTAACTCTGCTTCTTTACGCTTCACTGATGGCGAAAACGGCGAAGAAATCAACGGTTGAAAAAACGATTCAGCAACCTATTCCACAGGAGCGGAAAAATTATGAATCTTGATGACATTATCAACAGCATGACGCCTGAGGTATACCAGCGTTTGTCGACCGCCGTTGAACTGGGGAAATGGCCTGATGGCGTTGCGTTGACCGAGGAACAAAAAGAGAATTGCCTGCAACTGGTGATGCTGTGGCAAGCCCGCCATAATACCGAAGCACAGCATATGACAATTGACACAAATGGTCAGATGGTCATGAAGAGCAAACAGCAGTTAAAAGAAGATTTTGGTATCTCAGCAAAGCCTATTGCTATGTTTAAGTGAATGAGTTATCTAGTATTTAAGCCTGTTATTAAGGGAGGGCAAATATACTTGTTAGGACGTCGTGTTTTAGCTGCAAGTAGGTTAAATGCAACACTGACAAGTATTATCTGGCCTACAATGTCATTGAGGAAATGTAGGCCAGAGATGAATTCAACTAATATTACCCCTGTGTCTCTTCCCAGTCTGCCAGCGTATATAGCGTTGCCCCAGCTGCTGACATCTCCATAAACGCGTGTGCACTGTCCTGGGGCTGGATATTCACGCCACGACAACCATCGGTAATCACGTTCACCTTATAACCTAACTGTAACGCGTCCAGCACGGTAAACTTCACGCAATAGTCAGTAGCCAGGCCCATAACGATCAATTCATCGATTTCATGATCGCGTAACCAGTCATCGAGAGAGGTTTTCTGCCGACGGCCGTTATCAAAAAAGGCACTGTAACTGTCAACTAAAGGATTTTCGCCTTTATGGAACACCGCTGCGATCGCTTTTTGGTTCAGTAACGGATGTAATTGTGCGCCTTCACTGTTCTGCACACAGTGATCTGGCCAGAAGGTTTGTGGCAAACCGTCGAGTTGGCCTGGCGTATAAGGCTCTACACCGTGCTGACTGGCAAAACTGCCGTGATTCGCCGGGTGCCAGTCCTGACTGGCGATAACCGCTTCTCCGCGCGACTGGCACCAGTCAATAAGGCGGTTAGCAACCTCCACCGTACTGTCACCTTCCGGTACGGCGAGCGCGCCACCAGCACAGAAATCATTTTGTAAATCGACCAGTAACAGGGCGCGATGGGGCATTGCAGTCTCCTTAATCATCCGGCGTCAGTTCGCCGCGCAGGTTTTGGCTCATGGCCTTGCGAATGGTTTCAGTATCCAGTTCCTGGCTCAGCAGGTAATGCAGTTTGGTTAGCGTGGCTTCTACAGTCATATCTGCACCGCCAATAACGCCGGCATGGGCGAGGGCGTTACCGGTGGCATAACCACCCATATTCACTTTACCGGACATACATTGTGTCAGGTTGACCACCACAATACCGCGATCGCTGGCTTCTTGTAATTCCTGCAGGAAGGCTTTGTTTTGTGGCGCATTACCCACGCCATAGGAGCGCAGAATCAATGCTTTCACCGGTTGGCGCAGAAAATTGCGCACGACGTCAGCAGAAATCCCCGGATAAATCGTCACTACGCCAATTGGTTGTGGGGTGATTGGATGAACGATTAATTCCCCTTCACCGTGCGGGGCGGGTGGCGTATTCAAACGACGAATATGGATACCTGCTTCCAGTAACGGAGGAAGGTTAGGAGAGGCAAACGCATCAAAACCATCGGCATGGGCTTTGGTAGTGCGGTTGCCGCGATACAATCGGTTATTGAAAAAGAGCGTTACTTCGTTGATCGGATAATTCGCCGCAACGTACAACGCATTCAGCAGATTAATTTGTCCGTCAGAGCGTAACTCAGCCAGCGGGATTTGTGACCCTGTCACAATGACCGGTTTACCGAGATTCTCGAGCATGAACGACAGCGCAGAGGCGGTATACGCCATCGTGTCGGTACCGTGTAGAATGACAAAACCATCATAGTCGTCATAGTGCGCTTTAATATCTTCAGCAATATGCTGCCAGTCTTCCGGCGTCATATCAGAAGAATCCATCAACGGCGTATATTCATGAATGGTGAAATCTGGCATCTCCGGGCGATGGAATTCCGGCATCAGCGCCAGTTGGCGTTGTAGATGACCTGACACCGGAATATAACCCTGCTCGGAACGCTGCATCCCGATGGTCCCGCCCGTGTAGGCGACGTAAATTGATTTCTTTTGCATGATATTGATATGAATGATATCGAAAGAGCAAAAGTATATACGTGAGGCAGGAGGAGCGCACCTGATACTATGCGGATAAGGAAATATGGGGCGAGACAGCGGGAAGAGGATTCGTCGAGGTAAAAAATAATGTGGCCGACGATCTGTCGGCCACTCAGTACAAGACTTAACGCACGTTGGCGCAGGTCAGGCAAAACGCATAACGGTTTTGTGGGTCGTTAAACGCGGCCAGCTTGTCGCTTTCACTTTTAACGGTAGAGGCTACCGAGGCAAGCGGTGCAGGTAACATGGCCTGGAACGCATCTGGCAACATTGCCCGGACAGAACCAGACATGTTGTCCATCACTTTGTCGAAGAAGGTCGGTTCATCAACGTAGTATTCCAGATGCCACTGTTTCACTTTTGCCAGCTCTGCTGCTTTGGCAACCGCATCATCGAAATCCCCGAGACTATCGACCAGCCCGTTAGCTTTTGCATCCTGACCGGTCCAGACGTGGCCCTGGGCGATTTTATCAATTTGCTCCGGCGTCGAATGACGCGCATCAGCAACCAGCGTGATAAAGCGTTTATAGCCATTCTCAATGCTTAATTGCATCATCTGCTGCGCTTCCGGCGGCAGTGCCCTGGTGATAGAAACATCCGCCAGCGGTGAAGTTGAGACACCATCAGTATGAACACCAATCGAATCCAGACTATTTTCTACGGTGGTGATCACGCCGAAGATACCGATAGAACCGGTCAGGGTGCTGGGGTTAGCCACAATGTAATTAGCTGGCGTGGAAATCCAGTAACCACCAGATGCCGCCATGCCGCCCATCGATACAACCACAGGCTTACCCGCTGCCCGGGCTGCTGCCAGTTCAGCGCGAATCACTTCAGACGCGGTAACGCTGCCGCCTGGGCTATTAACACGCAGGACAATCGCTTTCACTTTCGGGTCAAGGCGAGCGTCGCGGATTTGTGCCGCAGTGGTATCACCGCCAACATTCCCCTGAGTTTCCTCGCCATCCATAATTGCGCCATTAGCGAAGACGACACCGATGCTGTCACCGGTATCTGCCGGCGTTTTCAATGCGTAATCGTAATAACTGATGGCGCGATAATTTTTATCAGTCTTACTCCAGCCGAACTCTTTGGTCAGAGCTTTTTCGATTTCGGCACTCGATGCCAGTGCATCGACCAGCTTGTTTTCCAGTGCATATTTCGCGGTATCGCCACCGGTTTTGGTTAAACCCACAAGCAACCCTTGCGCGCCAGGGAATACCTGCTGAGCAGGGATCAGCCGGTTAGCGGCAACAGTATTCAGATAGTTTTGCCACAGCTCACCAATCCAGCGGCTGTCAGCTTCGCGCGCTGCCGGTGACATATCATCACGAATAAACGGTTCAACGGCAGATTTATACGTACCCACGCGGAACACATGGGTGGAAACTTTCAGCTTATCCAGCAACGATTTGTAGTACAGACCGTTGGTAGCAAAACCGTGCAGATCAACCACGCCTTGCGGTGACAGCCAAATTTTATTGGCGAAACTGGCGAGATAATATTGCCCCTGGCTGTAGTTCTCGCCAACGGCATAAACCGGTTTCCCGCTGTCACGAAACTCTTTCAGGGCTTTGCCGATGTACTGCATAGACGGCTGGTCGCCGCCTGCGAAGTTTTTCAGATCCATCACGATACCGGTGATATTGCGGTCGTCCTTCGCCTGGCGAATGGTGTTGACGATATCAAACAGTGAGTTTTCCTGCAGACGATCGGAACTGGCACCAAGCAGCTGGCGGCTTAATTTACTAAACCGCTGAGAACTGTCGGGTTTATCGACGATCACACCAGAAATGTCCAGCAGCAGTGCGCCACGACTGGCCGTTTCTTTCGAATCACCACCACTGACCTGCATCCAGATCCCCACACCAACCAGTACGAGGAAAATAAAGAACAGGTTAAGTACCATTTCACGGACGAAATTCAGCAGACGCCACGTCCATTTAAAAAATCCGGCAATAAATCGCCAAAGGGTTCGCATGTATTCTCCCAACTTAAGGTCACACCTGTCACAGGCGCAATAGATGTGGTTATCGTAATGACCCAACCGGCACTTGTCAGCAGGAATTGCGGACTGTGCTGTAACAAAATCCACTCTCGTGTTAATTTTGTGAATAAATATCACGACAGGAGTTAATCAAATGGATGCACTCGAACTATTGATCAATCGCCGTAGCGCCTCCCGCCTGGCTGAACCCGCGCCAACGGGTGAACAACTGCAAAACATCCTGCGTGCGGGTATGCGTGCGCCGGACCATAAGTCCATGCAACCGTGGCATTTTTTTGTGATTGAAGGGGAAGGGCGCGAGCGTTTCAGCGCCGTACTGGAACAGGGGGCGATTGCTGCCGGTAGTGATGACAAAGCTATCGACAAAGCCCGTAATGCGCCGTTCCGCGCACCGCTCATCATCACGGTGGTGGCGAAATGCGAAGAAAATCATAAAGTCCCGCGATGGGAACAGGAAATGTCTGCCGGATGCGCGGTCATGGCGATGCAAATGGCAGCCGTTGCCCAAGGATTTGGCGGCATCTGGCGCAGTGGCGCATTAACTGAAAGTCCGGTAGTGCGTGAAGCATTCGGTTGCCGTGAGCAGGATAAAATTGTCGGTTTTCTCTACCTCGGCACGCCGCAGTTGAAAGCATCTACGTCGATTAACGTCCCGGACCCGACGCCGTTTGTAACTTATTTCTGATAATTGTCGCGAAACTGTCTGGATTGTGAGCAAAGGCGCAGGAATTCAGACACTCTCACTTATCACTTCACGGAATGAGGGTTACCATACCCGGATTGCATTGACAGGAGATGTCCATGAGCGAGAACTCGATTCGTTTGACCCAATACAGCCACGGAGCTGGTTGCGGCTGTAAAATTTCCCCAAAAGTGTTGGAAACCATCCTGCACAGTGAGCAGGCGAAGTTTGTTGATCCGAATTTGCTTGTGGGTAATGAGACCCGCGACGATGCGGCGGTGTACGATCTGGGCAATGGCACCAGCGTTATCAGTACCACCGACTTCTTTATGCCGATCGTTGATAATCCTTTCGATTTTGGCCGCATTGCGGCGACTAACGCCATCAGCGATATCTTCGCGATGGGGGGCAAACCGATTATGGCGATTGCGATCCTCGGCTGGCCGATTAACAAACTTTCCCCGGAAATTGCCCGCGAAGTAACCGAAGGTGGACGCTATGCATGCCGTCAGGCGGGTATTGCGCTGGCTGGCGGTCACTCCATCGATGCGCCGGAGCCGATTTTTGGTCTGGCGGTAACGGGGATCGTACCGACCGAGCGGGTGAAGAAAAACAGTACCGCACAAGCCGGATGCAAACTGTTCCTGACGAAACCGCTGGGGATCGGCGTTCTTACCACGGCTGAGAAAAAATCACTGTTGAAACCAGAACATCAGGGACTGGCGACGGAAGTGATGTGCCGGATGAACATCGCAGGTGCGTCCTTTGCCAACATCGAAGGCGTAAAAGCGATGACCGACGTTACTGGTTTTGGTCTGCTGGGCCATTTGAGCGAAATGTGTCAGGGCGCAGGTGTGCAGGCGCGCGTTGACTATGACGCGATCCCAAAATTGCCGGGGGTTGAAGAGTACATTAAGTTGGGCGCAGTGCCTGGCGGCACCGAACGTAACTTTGCCAGCTACGGTCATCTGATGGGTGAAATGCCGCGTGAAGTGCGCGATCTGCTGTGCGATCCGCAAACTTCTGGCGGTTTGCTGCTGGCGGTCATGCCGGAAGCAGAAAATGAGGTTAAAACTACAGCCGCCGAGTTTGGCATTGAACTGACGGCGATTGGCGAACTGGTGCCAGCGCGCGGCGGTCGTGCCATGGTTGAGATCCGTTAATTCAATGCGGTTGTTTATTGCCGAAAAACCGAGTCTGGCGCGCGCCATTGCTGATGTCCTGCCCAAACCGCACCGTAAAGGCGATGGCTTTATCGAGTGCGGTAATGGTCAGGTGGTGACCTGGTGTATCGGTCACCTGCTTGAGCAGGCGCAGCCAGACGCCTACGACAGCCGCTATGCGCGCTGGAATCTTGCGGATTTGCCGATTGTCCCGGAAAAGTGGCAATTACAGCCCCGACCCTCCGTGACCAAACAACTTAACGTCATCAAACGCTTCCTGCATGAAGCCAGCGAAATCGTTCACGCCGGGGACCCGGATCGTGAAGGGCAATTGCTGGTGGATGAAGTGCTGGACTATCTGCAACTGGCACCGGAAAAGCGCCAGCAGGTGCAGCGTTGCTTGATAAACGACCTGAACCCGCAGGCGGTTGAGCGGGCGATCGACCGTCTTCGTTCCAACAGTGAGTTTGTGCCATTGTGCGTTTCTGCGCTGGCGCGAGCGCGTGCCGACTGGCTGTACGGCATCAATATGACCCGTGCGTATACCATTCTTGGTCGCAATGCCGGTTATCAGGGCGTACTTTCCGTGGGACGCGTGCAGACACCCGTGCTCGGGCTGGTGGTGCGCCGCGATGAAGAGATTGAAAACTTCGTGGCGAAAGACTTCTTTGAAGTCAAAGCGCATATCGTGACACCTGCCGATGAGCGGTTTACCGCTATCTGGCAACCGAGCGAAGCGTGTGAACCGTACCAGGATGAAGAAGGGCGCTTGTTACATCGTCCACTGGCGGAGCATGTGGTTAACCGCATTAGTGGTCAACCGGCTATTGTCACCAGCTATAACGATAAACGGGAATCAGAATCCGCGCCGCTGCCTTTTTCGCTTTCGGCGTTGCAGATTGAAGCGGCAAAACGCTTCGGTCTGAGCGCGCAGAACGTGCTTGATATCTGCCAGAAGCTGTACGAAACGCACAAGCTAATCACTTATCCGCGTTCCGATTGTCGCTATTTGCCAGAAGAACATTTTGCCGGACGCCACGCGGTGATGAATGCCATCAGCGTTCATGCACCAGATCTGTTGCCGCAGCCAATGGTAGATCCAGATATACGCAACCGCTGTTGGGATGACAAAAAGGTCGATGCGCACCATGCCATCATCCCGACCGCACGGAGTTCTGCGATCAACCTGACGGAGAACGAAGCGAAGGTCTATAACCTGATTGCCCGTCAATACCTGATGCAGTTCTGCCCGGATGCGGTGTTCCGCAAGTGTGTTATCGAACTGGACATTGCCAAAGGCAAATTTGTCGCTAAAGCCCGTTTTCTTGCTGAAGCAGGCTGGCGTACGCTGTTAGGCAGCAAAGAGCGCGATGAAGAAAACGACGGCACGCCATTGCCTGTGGTGGCGAAAGGCGATGAGTTGCTGTGTGAAAAAGGTGAAGTGGTAGAGCGGCAAACCCAGCCGCCGCGCCATTTTACCGATGCAACACTGCTTTCGGCGATGACCGGGATCGCGCGCTTTGTGCAGGACAAAGATCTGAAAAAGATCCTTCGTGCGACCGATGGTCTGGGGACAGAAGCAACCCGTGCCGGGATTATTGAACTGCTGTTCAAGCGTGGTTTTCTGACCAAAAAAGGGCGTTATATCCACTCCACCGACGCCGGAAAAGCGTTATTCCATTCGCTGCCAGAAATGGCGACGCGACCGGACATGACCGCGCACTGGGAATCGGTGCTGACGCAAATCAGCGAAAAGCAGTGTCGCTATCAGGACTTTATGCAGCCGCTGGTGGGGACGCTATATCAGCTTATTGATCAAGCCAAACGTACGCCGGTGCGGCAGTTTCGCGGCATTGTGGCTCCGGGCAGTGGTGGCAGTGCTGATAAGAAAAAGGCTGCACCGCGTAAACGTAGTGCGAAAAAAAGTCCGCCAGCAGATGAAGTCGGAAGCGGGGCGATAGCGTAAGCGAGTGAATCTTTCGTGCTATTCGAGTCATATTCTGAAATATCCAGCGGATCAAGAAAATTCGTTGGATATTTTTTTTGCATGGATAAAATTATCGCCTCTAAAGTATGTAATAACAGGGAATGTGATGAAAAAAGTTTTATTACAAAACCATCCTGGGAGCGAGAAGTATTCTTTTAATGGCTGGGAAATATTTAATAGTAATTTTGAACGGATGATTAAAGAAAATAAGGCCATGCTGCTTTGTAAGTGGGGGTTTTATTTAACATGTGTTGTCGCTGTAATGTTTGTGTTCGCAGCGATAACATCCAACGGTTTGAATGAAAGAGGCCTGATTACCGCGGGATGCTCTTTTCTTTATCTATTAATTATGATGGGGCTTATTGTTCGGGCCGGTTTTAAAGCAAAAAAAGAACAACTGCATTATTATCAGGCTAAAGGTATTGAGCCGCTCAGTATCGAGAAGTTACAGGCGCTACAATTGATCGCACCTTATCGATTCTATCATAAGCAATGGTCTGAAACGCTGGAGTTCTGGCCGCGAAAGCCTGAACCTGGCAAAGATACCTTCCAATATCATGTGCTTCCTTTTGACTCGATCGATATCATAAGTAAAAGACGCGAGTCTTTAGAGGATCAATGGGGTATCGAAGATAGCGAAAGTTATTGTGCCTTAATGGAGCATTTTCTTTCTGGCGACCATGGAGCCAATACCTTTAAAGCAAACATGGAGGAAGCCCCAGAGCAGGTTATCGCCTTGTTGAATAAATTTGCTGTTTTTCCCTCAGACTATATCTCTGATTGCGCTAATAATCGCTCCGGTAAATCCTCGGCGAAGCTAATATGGGCGGCGGAATTATCATGGATGATCTCGATATCAAGCACAGCTTTTCAAAACGGGACAATTGAAGAAGAACTGGCCTGGCATTATATAATGCTTGCTTCTCGAAAGGCGCACGAGTTGTTCGAAAGCGAAGAAGATTATCAAAAAAATAGTCTAATGGGATTTCTTTACTGGCATATCTGCTGCTATCGCAGAAAGTTAACGGATGCTGAACTTGAAGCGTGTTATCGTTACGACAAGCAGTTTTGGGAGCACTACAGTAAGAAATGCCGTTGGCCCATAAGAAATGTTCCCTGGGGAGCATCATCCGTTAAATACTCATAAACGCCTGAAATTTTGCCGGGGGCGCTGCGCTTGCCCGGCCTACATTAGAGCGTAACTGCAATGAATTGTGCCCATTTGTAGATACTGTTATGGCCTGCAAGTTTTTTCCTGGTCCGGTTTCCCGGATTGCAG
>OAWE01000055.1_pt1 | contig 70529 bp, 54 predicted proteins | sample 1476531 | NCBI WGS metagenome assembly OAWE01 (sample SAMEA2580131, study PRJEB22360) | human gut metagenome | biome: human gut; feature: human-associated habitat; material: faeces | place: Denmark | collected 2008/2010 | reverse complement strand
GTCAAAGCCAAGGAATGGCTGCGTGATTATCTCCAAGAAAATGTCCGCAGCCCCTTATCTATGCTGCAGGCACCATGCACACGATGGACAAGGAAACAGCAATAACCGAAGCAAGGCAACGCTTCAAGGCATGGCGCTGCCGTCCAGATTCCTTTCTGTTCCTCCGTTAAACCCGCAACGGACGAACTTCAATTTCGAGCCCATCGTTTCCCCCTCATAGATTCGCAACCCCCTTTTCGGGAGGTTACTGCATACGATCATATCACCTCTCTAGGAAGAAGTTGACAAAAGAACAAAAAACGTTCATTTGCGGGGGCCGGTTAGCGTACGTTTTCTAGGCAAAAGAAAAGCCCCGCAGCTATGCAGGGCTTTTCCAACGAGGTCATAAGAGAGGAAGAGAATAACCTCGTTTAATGGCTGACGAAGCTATTAGACCTCGCCAAGTATCTATTAGTTCAGACGCAGCTCAGTCGACGGAGCGAACAGGTGCATCTTGGCCGGGTCGATCTTGATCTTGACGGTCGCGCCAACCTTCGGCAGCGCACGCGGATTCACACGAATCGTGGTGAGCTTGTTCTGGTCGGACATGACCTGGGCAGCCTCAGCTGCGGAGCCATCGGTGATGATGTTGCCGTAGATGTAGCCATCGGAGCCCAGATCCTCGACGTTCACAACCTTCAGGGAGAAGGCGTTCGGGTCGTCAGCCGGGGCCAGACCAGCGTCCTCAGGACGGAAGCCGACCACGATCTGGCCGTTGTCTTCGGCGGTGAGCTTGTTGACGGCCTCAGCCGGCAGGTCCACGGTGTCCTCACCGATCTTCGCCTTGCCGTTGACCACCGGGTGGGTGTTCAGGTTCATCGACGGGGAGCCGATGAAGCCGGCGACGAAGACGTTGGCCGGACGATCGTACAGCTCAGTCGGAGCGCCGACCTGCTGCAGGATACCGAGCTTGATGACGGCGATGCGATCGCCCATCGTCAGAGCCTCGGTCTGATCGTGGGTCACGTACAGGGTGGTGACACCCAGCTGGCGCTGCAGGGCAGCAATCTGGGTACGGGTCTGGACACGGAGCTTGGCGTCCAAGTTGGACAGCGGCTCATCCATGAGGAAGACCTTCGGCTCACGGACGATTGCACGGCCCATGGCCACACGCTGACGCTGACCACCGGACAGAGCCTTCGGCTTGCGGTCGAGGTACTCGGTCAGGTCGAGGATCTCAGCGGCCTTCTCGACGCGCTTGCGGATCTCTTCCTTCGGGGTGCCGGCGATCTTCAGGGCGAAGCCCATGTTGTCGGCGACGGTCATGTGCGGATACAGAGCGTAGTTCTGGAACACCATTGCGATGTCGCGGTCCTTCGGCTGCATCGTGGTGACATCCTTGCCACCGATGAGGATGCGGCCCTTGTTGACCTCTTCCAGGCCGGCGAGCATACGAAGGGTCGTAGACTTACCACAGCCAGAAGGGCCGACGAGGACGAGGAACTCGCCATCCTTGATATCAAGATTCAGATCATCCACGGAGGGCTTATCGTTGCCCGGGTAGATACGAGTGACGTGGTCGAAAACGACTTCTGCCATAATTACTAATCCTTTCAGAGGCAGGTACGTGCCTCACGATCCGTTGTAAAGGGATTTGTTCTTTACTGTGCTTCCGCCCTCGCCACCGACGTACAACTTTGCTTTCGGAAACTGCAAGCTTCAGCGTTTACTTTTTTCCGGTTCAGTGAAGGTTCTCTTCGTTGAGCCGAGAACTACTATACACGGACCGTGGACCAAGGCAAGTGGCGTGTCTGAAATGTAGTTAACTTTATGGGCGTTTCTGGGGGTGTTGTGTGGTTCGGCCCATGACACGCCTGTTTCTCGAACGTGCGAACCGGCACGCCCGACGTAGAGCAGGTCTGCTCTTCCCGGACTGATGGATTCCATCAGTCGCCGACTAATGCGACACAGACTCGAAGGTGACGCCGTTGCGGGCGGCCTTGCGCTCGGCCTTGCGCTCCTCGGCGTCTTCGATGCGCTGGATGCGCAGCTGGCGCCAGTCCTCGCGCATGTCGCGGAAACGGTCGGCCAGCGTTACGTCATCGTTCTCGGCATCGCCATCAGTACTGCTGCCATCGGCCTTACCGAACGTGCCATCGGCCTTACCGAACGTGCCATCGGCCACCTTGGCGATGCCCAGCTTGAGCAGTCCGAGCAACTCACGCAACGTTTCCGGTACGGGCTCATCGCCCTCATCGGCGGACTTGGTCAGGCCCTCGATGCGGCGACGAAGCGCGTCGGCGTCCTCGGGATCGATCTTGAGCCCGGCGATCAGCGACTGGCGCATGGTCTCGTAATCGAGGTTGGCAAAAAAATTCAGCTGTTGCAGCGTCATGAAGCCCTTGAGCTCGGGGAATCGGTGGACGATGTATTCCTCGCGGTCGTCGGCGGCGCGGGTCCAGTCGCGGGTGAGCTGCGGATCCCAGCTGGCGGTAATCGACCCCTCGCGCATGCGGTAGTGGTACAGCGCCTTGGGCAGACGGACCACGCGCGTGGCCTCGCCGATCACGTTGCAGATACGGGAGAGATCCTCGATTTTGCGACCCACCGGGAAGGAGAATCCGGTGCCCTGATAGGTGGAGGCGGGTGCCAGGAAGGCCCAGAAATAGCCGTCAATCTCAGCCTTGACTTGCTTTTTGATGACCTCGACCGGGGTCAGGACCTGCACCTCGGTGAAGTCGTTGTGGCGATAGTTGGACAGCAGCGGCTTGTTGTTCTCGGAGATGGTGTCGAACTGGAACATCACGAGGTCGGCGTCATACTCGCGCATGGCGTTCAGGCAGTCCTCCACCAACGTGGGTGCCACGGTGTCGTCGGAATCGGCGAAGTATATGTACGCGCCGATAGCCTCAGCGATACCGGAGTTGCGGGCGTCGGACAGGCCGCCGTTGGGCTTGTGAATCACGCGTATGCGCGGGTCGCGGGCGGCCCAGGCGTCGCACATGGCCGGGCAATTGTCGGGCGAGCCGTCGTCGACCAGCAGAATCTCCAGATTGGCGTACGTCTGCGCGGCAACAGACGCCACGCATTCGTCGAGGAACTTCTCGACCTTATACACCGGAATAATGATGCTGACCAACGGATCCTGTTCCATATCTCCAGCGTAGCGCCGCCGCACGAACGCGGCGGCGCTGCGGGTTCGCGGACCGCGAAACCCTTAGAAGTCCCAGTCGTCGTCATCGGTTTCTTCGGCTTTGCCCATCACGTAGGAGGAGCCGGAGCCGGAGAAGAAGTCGTGGTTTTCGTCGGCGTTCGGGCTCAGGGCGGCCAGGATCGCGGGGTTCACATCGCAAATCTCAGCCGGGAACAAAGCCGGGTAGCCGAGGTTCATCAGCGCCTTGTTACCGTTGTACCGCAGGAACTTCTCGACGTCATCGGTCAGGCCCACGCGGTCGTACAGCGACTGGGTGTACTCCACTTCGTTGTCGTACAGCTCGTTGAGCAGGTCGTACGTGTAGTCCTGCAGATCCAGACGCTCGGCATCGCTCAGCTGGGCGATGCCCTTCTGGTACTTGTAGCCGATGTAGTAGCCGTGGACGGCCTCATCGCGGATGATCAGACGAATCACGTCGGCGGTGTTCGTCAGCTTGGCGTGCGCGGAGAAGTACATCGGCAGATAGAAGCCGGAGTAGAAGAGGAAGGACTCGAGCAGGGTGGAGGCCACCTTGCGCTTGTACGGGTTGTCGCCCTCGTAGTAGTCGAGCACGATCTCCGCCTTCTTCTGCAGAAACTCGTTGTTCTCGCTCCAGTCGAATGCGGCATCGATCTGTTCGGTGGAGCACAGGGTGGAGAAGATGGACGAGTAGCTTTTGGCGTGCACGGATTCCATGAAGGCGATGTTGGTGTACACGGCCTCCTCGTGCGGGGTGAGCGCGTCCGGAATCAGGGAGACGGCGCCGACCGTGCCCTGGATGGTGTCAAGCAGGGTCAGGCCGGTGAAGACGCGCATGGTGAGCGTGTGCTCGTCCTCGGTCATCTTCTGCCAGCTGGGGATGTCGTTGGAGACGGGGACTTTTTCGGGCAGCCAGAAGTTGCCGGTCAGGCGGTCCCAGACCTCAAGGTCTTTCTCGTCTTCGAGGCGGTTCCAGTTGATTGCGGAGACGCGGTCGATGAGTTTCAGCGGTTTGCGCGGAATGGAGATAGGTGCCATGAGTAGTGTTCCTTTTACTCGTTGTCGTTATCGTCGTTGGATTTGTTTTCGAACTCCTCCGGCGCGGTCAGCCGGAGCAGTGCTCTATAGACGGTTCGTGACATTGTTGGTTCCTTAGATGGTGGAGCCCCCCTCAGTCCGCTTCGCGGCCAGCTCCCCTCTCTGAGGGGAGCTGTCGGCGTTAGCCGAGTGAGGGGAGTAACAACGGCTCTCTGGTTGTTCAATGCGTGCGGAGACCGCCGTCTGAGGCCGAAGGCGTACGAAGGTACGTCGAGTGCCGAAGAAAGGCGGTATACGCTCCCTCGAACGATCAGAGCATGCAGGAGACGCAGCCTTGGACTTCAGTGCCTTCCAGGGCTTGCTGGCGGATGCGGATGTAGTAGAGGGTTTTGATGCCCTTGCGCCAGGCGTAGATCTGGGCCTTATTGAGGTCGCGGGTGGTGGCGGTGTCCGGGAAGAACAGCGTCAGCGACAGTCCCTGATCCACGTGCTGGGTGGCCTCGGCGTACGTGTCGACGATGGCCTTCCAGCCGATCTCGTAGGCGTCCTTGTAGTACCCGAGGTTGTCGTTGGTCATGTAGGCGGCCGGGTAGTACACGCGCCCGATCTTGCCTTCCTTGCGAATCTCGATCTTGGAGGCGATCGGGTGAATCGAGCTCGTGGAATGGTTGATGTACGAGATCGAGCCGGTGGGCGGCACGGCCTGCAGGTTCTGGTTGTAGATGCCGTCCTTCAGAATCGCGTCGCGCAGGGCCTCCCAATCGGCCGCAGTCGGAATCGCGATGCCGTACTGCTCGAACAGCGCACGGACCCGTTCGGTGCGCGGGGTGAGCGAACGACGACCATCGGTGTACTTGTCGAAGTAGTTGCCCTGGCCGGCCGGGTGGGCGTAGTCGCTCGTAGCGAAGCTGGCGAACGCGCGGCCATGCTCCACGGCGAGCGCGTGCGAGGCGCGGTAGGCGTGGTAGGCGACCGTCATGAAGTACATGTCGGTGAAGTCGAGGCCTTCTTCGGAGCCGTAGTGGATGCCTTCGCGGGCCAGGAAGCCGTGCAGGTTCATCTGGCCGAGGCCGATGGCGTGGCCCTCCTCATTGGCGCGGCGAATCGAAGGCACCGCGTTGATGCTGGTGCGCTCGGCCACCGAGGTGAGTGCGCGGATCGCCGTCTCCACCGTGTGGCCCAAGCCGCCATCCATCGCCTTAGCGATGTTGAGCGAACCCAGATTGCAGGAGATGTCGCGGCCGACATGCGCATACGTGAGGTCCTCGTTGTATGCGCTCGGCTCCTGAACCTGCAGGATTTCCGAGCACAGGTTGGACATGGTCACGCGGCCTTCGATCGGGTTCGCGCGGTTGACCGTGTCCTCGAACACGATGTACGGGTAGCCGGATTCGAACTGCAGTTCGGCGATGGTGGTGAAGAACTTACGGGCGTCGATGTAGGTCTTCTTGATGCGGTCGTCGGCCACCATCTCGTCATAATGCTCGGTAACGGAGATGTCGGCGAACGGCTTGCCGTACACGCGCTCCACGTCGTACGGGCTGAACAGGGCCATCTGGGCCTTCTGTTTGGCCAGTTCGAACGTGATGTCCGGAATCACCACGCCAAGAGCCAGCGACTTGATGCGGATCTTCTCGTCCGCGTTCTCTCGCTTGGTATCCAGGAAGCGCAGGATATCAGGGTGGTGGGCGTTGAGGTACACCGCGCCCGCGCCCTGACGTGCGCCGAGCTGGTTGGCATAGGAGAAGGAGTCCTCCAGCAGCTTCATGACCGGAATCACGCCGCTGGACTGGTTCTCGATGTGCTTGATCGGGGCGCCGAGCTCGCGCAGGTTGCTCAGCAGCAGGGCCACGCCACCGCCGCGCTTGGAGAGCTGGAGGGCCGCGTTGATGCCGCGCGAAATCGACTCCATGTTGTCTTCGATGCGCACCAGGAAGCAGCTGACCGGTTCGCCACGCTGGGCCTTGCCGAGGTTCAGGAAGGTCGGGGTGGCGGGCTGGAAGCGGCCGGCAAGCATTTCGTCGGCGTATTCGATGGCCTGCTGCTCATTGCCGGCGGCGAGCTCCAGGGCCACAGCGGCGCAACGCTGCGGGAAGTCCTCAAGATAGAGGCGACCATCGAACGTCTTGAGCGCGTAGGACGTGTAGAACTTGAACGCACCAAGGAAAGTGCCGAACTCAAAGCCGGCGGATTCCACGTGCTCGTAGATGCGGTCGAGGAATTCAGCGGAGTACTGGTTGAAGACCGCAGGGTTGTAGTACTGGTTGCTGATCAGGTATTCGAGACGCTCGGCGGTGGAGGCGAACCGCTTGCTGTTGGTGGCCACGTGCCCTGTCACGTATTCGCGTTCGGCGGCCTTGTCTTTGTCGAACTGGATCTTGCCGTCGGCGTCATAGAGGTTGAGCATCGCGTTGAGCGCGTGGTAATCGTGCGCCGGGTCGTACTGTTCCGCTGCGGTGTCGGCAGTATTGTCGAGCGGCAGGCCGGTGGCGGTGAGGTCAGTCATTGGAAATCCTTGGAATATGGCAGAAGTGTGTTTACTCAGACAGTTGCTCCCCCCAGTCAACTTCGTTGACAGCTCCCCTCGGAGAGGGGAGCCAATACCTCGAGGGGGTCAAGATTTACTGTTCGGTGAAGAAGCGGACGAGGCCGTTTCGCACGGCGGCAGTGTCTTCCGGGGTGCCCATGAGTTCGTAACGGTAGAGGTAGGGCACCTTGCATTTGGCGGCGATGATGTCTCCGGCGGCACAGTAGGCCTCACCGAAATTGGTGTTGCCTGAGGCGATGACGCCGCGAATCCACTCGCGGTTGGCTGGATCGTTGAGGAAGCGTTTGACCTGAATCGGCACTGCTTTCTTGACCACGCCGCCGCCATAGGTGGGCACCATGATGACGTACGGTTCGCGGACGTTTAGCGCCGGGTCGGCGGCCCGCAACGGGATGCGGTAGACGTTGATGCCTTCGTCCTGCAAACGGCATCCGGCCACGAACCGTGCGGTGTTTTCGGAGGCCGACGAGAAGTAGACCAATGCGCCGATCGTCTTGCCTTCGGCCGCGAATTCGGGCTGGCTCAGACTCACGCGGACACCGTGGCGGCGGCGCGGTTGTCGGCGGCCACCTGCTGGGCGACTTCGCGAATCAGGTCGGGGCGGTAGCCGGTCCAGGAGTTGTCCGGCGTGATGACCACCGGAGCCTGCTGGAAACCGGCGGCCTGCAGCTGCTCAAGGGTGGAGGGGTTCTGCGTCAGGTCCACGGTTTCAAACGGCACACCCAGCTTGGTGAGCTGGCGCTTGGTGGCATCGCACTGCGGGCAATGCGGCTTGGTGAACACGGTGACGGTCATGGCGACTCCCCTTGATGTGGTTCTGATGAACAGTGAAGCGAAGGCCATATTACAGCGGTGTGATTTGAAATCAAGGCACTATATGTAGTGGCGCGTGTCACATAACAAACCTAGATATAGGGTTTTTCGTTGATATTCCGCCATTCCCATGCACCCCCGAAAATCGGCGTGCAGCGACCCGCCCAATCACATGTGGCATTGTTCACATTTGCGTTTGAACCGCTCTTCGACTGATCCTCAACCGCCCTGCAACCGCCATCTTGAGTTTCGAGGGGCTGTTTTGACCCTTTCCGGAGATCTATCTCCGTTTCGAGGGGCTGGTACTCAAGTAAGCGCATCCCCAAAATGGCGGAATGACGGTGGGGCGAAGCCGTTTATACCCGTGTTCTAGCGGGCCACCAGCCCCTCGAAACGGGAGTAAACCTCTACGGAAGGCCAAATCAGCCCCTCGAAGCGGAGAACGGATACCTCGGCACCCCGTGTGGAGCCAGAAGGCCCGGCCGGATGTCCAAACGAGCATCCGGCCGGGCCTTAAAAGTAGTTGTTCAGTTATCAGAATCGATGCGGCGCGATACTACTCCGCGTCTTTACGGCTCCAACAGATCTTCGATGCGGCAGCCAAGCGTGCGGGCCAAAGCGAGCACGGTGGAGACGGCAGCTTTGCCAAGGTCTTTGCGGCGCTGCTCGTACATTTGGATGGAGCGCAGGGTAACGCCGGAGCGGCGGGCCAGCCCGGATTGGCTGAGTCCGGCGCGCACGCGGATCGTGTGCAGCCGGGAGTCGCCCTCGGTGCGATTATGGGCGGCCCGCTCGTCGTACACGTCGACGAATCGGCTTTCGTCGGCTTCGTGCAGAGTCGGGTGCAGTCGCACGATATCGTCGAGCGACAGCACATCGAGAATGTCCGAGAACCGCACTCCCCTGGCCCATTGGCAGTATGCGAGTACCCATCCGGCCCAGTATTCGGGTGTTGAGCCGGCGCGCAGTGCGGCTGGCGGCATATCGAGAATGCGCGCCCAACCGGTTTGCCGCATGATTTCGGCCACCAGCTCCTCGCCGGACATGCCACACACGTATTTGGGCGTGCCTCGCTCGAAAAGCGCGGCCGCCTCGGAGGTGGCGAAGAAGTCCATGAATAGGCCGACCGGCAACCCGCAATCGTTCAGCGCATAATCGAAGGCGCCGGCCAAGTTGGCCATGGCGTCCGGCAAGTATGTCTCATCATAGGCGGGGATCATCGTTGGTCACTTTCTCGCGGATGATGTCGCGCATGAACAGGCCGTCGAGATCGGCTTCTGCACTTTTGCGGCGGTAGGCTTCGCGAGCTGTGCGGTCGCGCTCGTTACGCAATCCGTGGTAGGTCGAAGCGCGGGCGATTTCGCAGCCTTGGAACCGCAGTGCCGCGAATGCCTGAGGACTGGCGAGTACGATCTGCTTGCCGAGCTCGCCCAACCGCATCGCCTCAGCGAGTTGGTCGATGGAAATCGCGTTATTGACAAAAGCGCGGGCGAACGAGAAATACGAATCGTCGGCACGATATCCGACGATGACGTCAGCCTGACTGGCATCCGGCAGAAACACTTGTTTCAGATATTCGATGCCTTGCGCGGCGACGGCGGTGGTCGGCTGGAAACGACGGTTTTCGACCAGCATGGCCAGCCAGTTCAGGATGGTGTAGGGCGGCTGGGACAGGTCCAGGAAGAGGAGCCCGTCCGTGGTCAACGTGTACCGATTCGCGAAACCGTCATCCATTCCCGCGCACGCCCATTCCTTGGCCAGCTCGACGCTGCGCGTGCAATAGAATCCGCGGCCATAATCGTTGTTCGGCTTGACCAGCCCGTATTCAGGATGCTTGAGGACATGCGAAGAGCCATGCCACAGTTCGATCGATGCGGTCTCCATTGGCCGGCTCCTTCTCTCTCCTTACATATTCTTGATTATATCACTGTGGTGATAGTCATAAGGGAAATACGAGATGAAAAATACCGCTGTATACGTTCGTACACAACGTGAAATGTATACGAACGTATACAACACTGATGTCCGGAGTCATGCTCCGCAGTGGCGCAGCGGACGCGCCACTACAATCGGAATATGGGACTGAAGACGTGGAAGAAGTGGACGGACTGGCCGCTGATGGTGCTGTCCGTGGTGTTTCTGGTGGTGTATTCGTGGGAAATTCTCTCCCGCACGCATATCGCGCTGTGTGAAACCGTCATCAACGTGATCTGGGTGGTGTTCGTCGTCGATTATGTGGTCTCGCTGTGGTTGGCCGACGATCGCTGGCGGTGGTTCAAGCACAACCTGTTCGCGCTGCTGACCATCGCGCTGCCGATGCTCCGGCCCTTGCGACTGTTGCGTTTGCTGACCGTGCTGCACGTGCTGAACCGCACCTCCGGCATGGCGGTGCGCGGGCGCATCACCGTATACGCGGTCGGCGCGGTGGGAATGCTCATGTACGTGGGCGCGCTGGCCGTGTATTCCGTGGAGCGCGAGGCGTCCGGATCCACGATCACCGACTTCGGCACGGCGTTGTGGTGGGCGTTCGTGACCGTGACCACCGTGGGATATGGCGACTTCTCGCCGGTCACCTTCCAAGGCAAGATCATTGCGGTGGTGCTGATGTTCACCGGCATCGCGTTGATCGGTATTGTGACGGCCACGCTGGCCTCGTGGATCGTGGATCAGGTCAATCTGGAGACGGATCGGCGCGAGGACGCTCGGGAGAAGGAAGTGGCCAAGGAAGCCGCGCAAGAGGCTATTGCGACATCAGCCAATCCCGAAATCGACCTATTGCGCGAGGAAGTGCGTGAGCTGACCGCTACGGTAGCCGGTCTGCGCACCGAACTTGAGCGACGTTGATTGGCGAAGCGGGACAAACAACGATTCTGCCAAGAAGGTCCGCGTCAGTTGTTGTCACCGCGGATTGCGGCAGGATCATTGTCGCCACGGCTGTTTTCTTCAGTCGGCTCAACCCAGCTTTTGATAATTTTTATTTTTTTGATATTTTTGATAATTTTTATTTTAGGTTGATTCAGCGAGGAGGCGGTCCACATGAAGGCAAAGGAAAACCCATTCAAGCCAACGGCAGGAGGGGAACCGCCCCTGCTCATCGGCCGAGGCAAAGTTATCCGCGATTTCGAGAAAGGTCTCGATAACGGAGTCGGTGCCCCAGGGCGCATTATGCTCGTCACCGGCGCTCGTGGAACCGGAAAAACCGTGATGCTCACTGTGTTCGGAGACCGGGCCAAAGCGCGCAGATGGGATGTCATCGAAGAAACGGCCTCTGCCGGACTATGCGAACGCCTTGTTGATGCCTTACGAACCGGGCGAGGGGCCCTTGACCACCTCACTATCCGACCATCGTTGACTTTTGCTGGAGCGGGCATCGGCCTCGGAGAAGCCGAACTATCCCCGAAGCGTATGCCCGAAACGTTGAGAAGTGCCATTGCCGGACGGTTGGATGCGCTTGAGAAGCGCCATGCTGGGTTGCTTATCACCATTGATGAGACTCAAGCGGCTGAGCGATCCGACATGATTGCCATCGCCACTGCCATACAGCATCAAATCAGGGAACGACGCAATATCGCCATCGTGTTCGCCGGTCTCCCACAGATGATTTCTGATTTGTTCAATGACGAAGTCATCACGTTCCTACGTCGCGCGAAAACGAACATACTCACAGATATTCCTCTTGATGAAGTGCGCGATGCTTTCGCCACAACATTCCGCGCCTCCGGCATGTCCATCACCGACGCTCAATTAAGCACTGCAGCCAATGTGACAGCCGGATACCCCTATATGATTCAACTGGTTGGCTACCATATCTGGGATGCCGCAGACATGCGGGACTCGGATACCATCATCGACGCTGATGTTACGGCAGGTATCGAGGAAGCACGTATTGACCTTGATAACGCCGTGTGCATCCCGGAGTTGCAAGGCTTATCCAAAAACGACCGTGAGTATCTCGAAGCCATGGCAGCGTCAGATGGTCCCTCTCCCACCGTGAATGTTGCACAGCGCATGGGCAAAACGCCTAACTATGCCGCCACCTACCGCAAACGCCTCCTTGACGCCTTCGTTATCCGCGAAACAAAACGAGGCGAAGTCGATTTTGCCGTGCCCTTCCTGCGCGAATACTTGCGTCGGAATCAGTAATCGGCACAATGCACAGTATCGATATATTCCGTTCCATATAATGACTTTTCGCATTCAGATACACAATGGACGGCCTGTTGAGTAGCGCTCAGCAGGCCGTCCATTCTATTTAGCTATTCAGTTATCGGAGACACACCTCAGGCCTTGGCCTGAGCGCCAGCGACCTGCTGGGAGGCCATCACGCCGAACAGGTAGCCGTCTTCGGAGAAGTATTCGAAGGTACGACCGGCGAAGTCGCGGCATTCGAATCTGATATCGTTATCGATTCGATCAGCGGCTCACGATACTGCCCTTGCATCGCTGTGCCACTGTTGAATGTGCCCGGCTGGCTCACCTTTGGGTCACCGCCGACACATCCTTGATGCCGATGGTTATAGAGTCGCAAATTCACGACTGGCGCACCTGCCCACGCACCTATCCTGTCATTTCGAGCGCATAATTTGCTACCACATCCGGTCAGGGCAATCGACCTTAATGGCGTAAACGGCACTTCTCAATACGTAAACGGCACTTATTCTTGGCTCCCCTCTCAGAGAGGGGAGCCAAGAAATATCAAGCTCGGCCTCCCAGGAGAGAGCCAGAATAATGCACCAGCAAGGCATTAGGATGGAGGGCATGAGCGATTTGAACGCGTTGAATCTTGAGCCCGGCGAAGTGGTTGGTGGGTATACGCTGATCTCCCGGCTCGGCTCAGGAGCTATGGGGTCGGTGTGGCGGGTGCGCGACGACGGCGGCACCACCTATGCCATGAAGATTCTGCGCGACTCCCTGACCGACGAGTCAGTGGCAGGCTCCGGCTCTGCGTCCACGGCCCTGCACGACCCCGACCTCAAGCCCGATGTCACGCCGCGCGAGCGCCTGCGGCGCGAGGCCATGGCCTTGAAGAAGATCAATCATCCGGGTGTGTGCGGCATCGTGGATATGGAACTCGACGATACGTTGGCGTTCATCGTCACTGAACTCATCGAGGGCAAGAATCTTAAGGATGATGTGGCCGCCAATGGCCGGTATGTGGGCGACGATCTGGAACGCTTGGCCCGCAAGCTCATCGAAGCCACCAAAGCCGTACATGCGGCCGGCATCGTCCATCGCGACATCAAACCCACCAATGTGATGGTGTCGGCCGCCGGACCGGTATTGGTCGATTTCGGTATCGCGATGGGCGAGGGCGAAAGTCACGTGACCCGCACCGGCCTAGTGATGGGTACACCCGGATTCATCGCACCCGAGATTATTGACGGTGCCGAATCCGACGACGCCACCGATTGGTGGTCGGTGGCGTCCGTGCTCGCTTTTGCCGCAACCGGCGCGCCTGTGTTCGGCACCAAGCCGATGATGGCGGTACTTGAGCGCGAGGCCTCGGGCAACGCGAATCTTTCCGGACTACCGGCCGGCACATTGGCTGCCTTCCGTTCTGCACTGGACCCGGATCGCAGGGATCGTTGCACGCCGGATCAATTGCTGAATGCCATCGCCTTGGATGCGTTGAATCCCAACGCTTGGCAGGGCGAGCAGGCGGGACCGTTCGCCGCGGGAGCCGTGGCTGGACAACCGGCTGCGATCGTTGCCGAAGCCGCGGAGGCGATGCCCCCTTTTGGCGCGGCCGGCGGCGTTGACCGCAATAATCCCCGAACCATCTGGCGCGCGGCCGAGGAAGCCGCTGAGGCTCCCACCATGGCCGTGTTCTCCGGCAATAAGGGCGATAACGGCGATGGCGAAACCGCCGTATTCTCGCCGGCTGGCGCCGCTACCGCCACGCTGCCCTTAGCCGATATGCCGCCACGTCCGCCGGCCGGTGCGGAGCAGGCCACGCAACTGTTGCCCGACGCTGCTGCCGATTTCACCGACGACGCCGGCACACAGGTACTCACCGGCGCGACCACACCGATGCCGGACCAAACCACGCCAATGGCCGAGCGCACCACCGTACTCCCCACGCCGCAGCCGTCATCATTCCCCCCGTCCGGCACCGCCCAGAGCAGCTGGGATCCCGCAAGCAACCAGCCCACAGCGGTGGACCCCGCCATTCGCCCGGCATTGCAGCGCATCATCGACCAAACCGCCCAAGCGGCCCCCACCGAAACCATGGTCCAAAATCCTCCCATGCCCAATCCGGTGGACGTGAAGCGAGGGGAATATCTGCAGCGCGGCACCCTGCCATTGATCCTGCTGGCGGCGCCGCTGGCGGCACTGGCGGCAAATGCTCCGCTCGTGGCCATCATCGCGGCCACTGCGTTGTTGTGGCTACTGCTCACCCTGGCCTATAACACCGAACCCCAGCTTGAGCGCGAGGGCAAACGCGGCGGCGAGCGCAAAAACTCCGATTCGTGGATTCGCGTGGCGACTTTTCCCTGGCATCTGGTCAAAGCCCTGCTGCTGGCCATTCCCCGCATACTGCTGCTAGTCATCATCTATATGGCGGGAACCGCCGTGGCCACCGCGGCTCTGGCACTGCCCGTTCACACCATCTCCTGGTATTTCACCGCGGATTGGGGTATTCCGGTGCCGTTGCTCAATGATGTGCCGTTCTCCGCTTCCGGGCTGGCGCTGGGCGGTTTCATGGCCATCGGCTGGCTGGTCACTGTGTTCGCCCCACAGTCGATGATGATTCGGCTGGGGGGCGGCGTACTGCGCGGGCTCAAACACAGTCGCCCGGCGGGCGCCCCATCCACCGAAGTGGGTGGGGCTCCACCTGCTCCAGTGGCGCCGGCGCCCAAGGGCGGCGGGCGCGGCACCGTGCTGTTCACCATATGGGCCATCATCACCGTGGCCTTGTGCGCGATGCCGATTCTGGGCATGCCGATCAACTGGATGCCGTTCGCCTAGAGCGGGGCGGAATCTCACACATCAGCCATCCGCACACATGGCCGTTGTGTATCCGATACGTTCGTTCCGTCACACTTTTACAGGGAATTCACCTCAGATCAGCTCTGGGCGCAGTCCTCCTCAGGCCCGGTCATTATGATGGGGCCCAAACATTGAAGCGATTGCAAGGGGATAGCTATGTCAGATCCGAAGCGTCAGGCCAAGCGTGCCACACGCGCTGAGCGCCGAGCGGCCGAGGAGGCCGCACAACAGGCACGGGCCGAGCAGGCAGCCAAGGAGCGTAAGCAGCAGACCATCATCGGCTGCATTGTGGTGGCCATTATTGTGGTGCTGGTGGCCATCGCTGGATTCGCCGTATACAAGGCTATGCGGCCGTCCAACACCAGCAGCAGTAGCCAGCAAAGCAACATGACCGTGGACGAGGCCTATAGCAAGCTCAAGAAAGTCAGTACCCAGCCGGCTAACGCCGACGACAAGGCCGGCTTCGTAATCTCCAACAAAGGGTATGGCCAGAAAGCCGAGGGGGCTCCCACCGTATCCATCTACATGGAACCGCTGTGCCCCGGCTGCGCCTCGGTGAACCGCCAGCTCGATCCAACGCTCGTCAAGCTGATGAACGCCGGCCAGCTCAACATCGATTTGCACTTCCTCAATTTCCAGAACAACAAGAGCTCCGACAACTACTCCAACCGCGTGTTCAACGGTGCCATCTACATTGCCGAGCATGATGACGATCCCGACCACCTCATGAGCTACCTCTCCAACATCTACGCTGAGGATTTCCAGCCGGGCGAATTGTCCAATTACGAGCCGGTAAGCAACGCCAAGCTGGAGAAGCAGGCCGTCAAGGCCGGCGTGAGCGAGGATGTGGCCGCCGCGGCGTTCAGCGGCAAGAACGAATACCTCGACTGGCTCACCGCCTCCAACAACTACACGATCCTGCGCCCCGAACTGTTCAACAGCTCCGGCGCCTTCTCCTCCCCCACACTCACCATCAACGGCGAATACTGGGATCTGAAGCAGCTCACGCTGGCGGACACGAATATGGTGGACGGCTTCCTCAAGTCCATTGGGCTGGATGCTGACCAGGTAGGCGCGGAAGGCAAAATGCCATCCATCGGTGCCAGCGGAAAGCCGATTTCGGTCGCCTCCTGATGCCGCGTGGCCGAATAAGTTGACACCGCGACATATGCAATACCGCCTGCGGCTCGGCTTAAATTGACCACTCGGGAAGTACCGGTATACTAGTCATTTGTTCGCAACGATTTACGCGTTAAGAACAATCGCCTCTTTAGCTCAGATGGCCAGAGCGGCCGCCTTGTAAGCGGCAGGTCGTCGGTTCGATCCCGACAAGAGGCTCGTCGCGCAGAAAAAATGGCGTATTATGTGATACGTAGACTTTTCTACGCATATAATTCTTACCTTGGGTAAGTACTCCAGGAGCCTTCCCCCAATTATGGGCTTCCTGGAATGAGGGCGGAGCGTCCCCCAACCAGCTCCGCGCCTTCAAGGGGGCGGGAACATCCCCTTCTCTCCCGCCCCCTTTTCTTTTCTTTTTTTGAGCTCAGAACAATCTGTCGAGCAGGAATGGTGACGGTGGCCGGTGAAACCGCAGTACGGGCCGGAACAACCGTTACGATGGGTGGCGTAATCGTTCACCCAGCAGGAAGAGTATGGCAATGGCACGGCGTTGGACCCCGCAGCGGTTTGTTACACTGCGTCGCATCCGCGTAATCGCCTGTATCGCGGCGACCAGTATCGCGCTGGCTGGATCATTCGCGTTCACCGCGCGTAAATCCGTGGCCCTGAACATCAACGGGCAAACCACCCAAGTCACCACATATGCGATGACGGCCACCCGTCTTCTGGAGGAACAAGGGGTGGATATCAAGACCCACGATATCGTCACTACCTCGTCCGGCGACCAGCTCGCCAATCATGCCGTGGTCACCGTACAGTCCGCCTACCAGACCACTATCAACATCGACGGCACGTCCGTTCCCTTCTGGACCGTGGCCACCAGTGCCGACCAGCTACTGGGATTTTTCGAGGAAAACCAGAACAACGCCGCGAAGATCACCGTCGACATCAAGAACGTGTACAACCAGCTCACCGGCGGCCTGGTGATCAACCAGTCCGGGCCGGTCACCGTCATCGCCGACGGCAAAAGCTCGGTGGCCCCCAATGGCAAGCTGCCGGCCGCCTCCATCCTCGATTCCAAGGGCATCGTGCTCAACAAGGAGGATCGCGTCAACGTTGAGAAAGACGGCGACGAGACCATTCTGCGCGTACGCCGCGTGACCCACGGCGAGGAGACGCGCACGTCCGTGATTCCGTTCTCCACCCAGACCATCATCGACCCGAATCTGGCTGAAGGGCAAGCCGATGTGCGCCAGCAGGGCGTCAACGGCGAGAAGACGCAGGTGTACGACGTCACCTATGTGGATGGCGTGGCCGAATCGGAGACGCTGAAATCGGAGACCGTCACCTCGATGGCCATCGACCAGATCATCGCCGTAGGCGCCGCCAAGTCTGATACCGATAAGGGTTCCGATAAAAAATCCGACTCCGCCGATAACGGCAAGGCCGATTCCGGTTCCAACAATCAGCACGAGTCGTCCGGTAACAATGCCAACAACACAGGCGACAAGAACAACAGCAGCTCTGGCAACAACACGAACACCGATACCAACAACAATGCCGGCAACACCGGCGGCAACAACACCGGCAACTCCGGCAACACCGGTAACACCGGCGGCGGTACGAACAACAATTCCGGCTCTTCTGGCTCCGATTCAGGAACAACCACCACGCCTTCCGGTCGACTCTGGCATGCGACCGTAGCCCAGGCTCAGGCCTATGCCGCCGGTGCCGCCGCGCAGCGCGGGTGGACGGGCAACGACTGGGATTGTCTGGTCAAACTATGGACCCGCGAGTCCAGTTGGCTGTGGTATGCCGAAAACGCGAGCTCCGGTGCCTACGGCATTCCTCAGTCGCTACCAGCAGACAAAATGGCTGCGTTCGGTGCCAATTACCGTGACGATGCCGCCGTACAGATCGATTGGGGTCTGTGGTACATCGCACAAGCCTACGGCAGCCCGTCCAAGGCATGGCAACATTCCGAACAAGTCGGTTGGTACTGATCGGTTACGAAGCCCACAAGGAACACACACTTATGAACGACACCATTCCCGCCACCGGTCACCTGTTAGGTGCCGCCGATATCCGTCGTATCGCGGCCGATGCCGGCATCAGCCCCACCAAGAAATTCGGGCAGAACTTCGTCATCGACCCCGGCACGGTCCGTCGTATCGTACGCGAGGCGGGAGTGACCGCTGCCGATCATGTCATGGAAGTCGGCCCCGGCCTGGGATCGTTGACATTGGCGATTCTGGAAACCGGCGCCACCATGACCGCAGTCGAAATCGATCCGCCGCTGGCCGAACGACTGCCGGGCACAGTCGCCGAATTCATGCCCGAAGCCACGTCACGACTCACCGTCGTCAATCGGGATGCCTTAACCGTCACCCCGGAGAACGTGCCTGATTTCAACGGCGACACATCGTTTACGCTGGTCGCCAATCTGCCGTACAACGTGGCCACGCCGATTCTGCTCACGCTGTTGGAGCGTTTCGACAACCTCGGCTCGTTCTTGGTGATGGTGCAAAAAGAGGTGGCCGACAGACTCGCCGCCAAGCCCGGTTCCAAGATCTACGGCACGCCGAGCGTGAAGCTCGCCTGGTATGGCACCGCCGAACGAGTGGGCACCATCGGCCGCAATGTGTTCTGGCCGGCTCCCAATGTGGATTCCGCGCTCGTCAAATTCACCCGGTATCAGGCCGATGACCCGGCTGCCCCGGGAACTGCGAACAGCACAGACGACGGCACACAACGGGAACTCGTATTTCGTCTGGTCGATGCGGCATTCGGTCAGCGTCGCAAGACCCTGCACGCGGCATTGAAGACCATTGCGCCCTCCGAGGCATTCTCCATCGCCGGCATCGATCCGACCCGTCGAGGAGAGACGCTCACCATCGCCGAATTCACCGCTCTGGCCAAGGCCATCGAATCATGTGGAGATGGAGATGATGCACAATGAGTCCGGTAACCTCACATCCACGCCCAGCCGCTGCCCGACATCAGTTCGATGAGCTCTCCCCCATCACCATTACGGTGGATTGCCCGGCGAAAACCAATCTCACCTTGGAAGTGGGACCTGCTCACGACGAATGGGGCGGACGCCACGAACTGGACACCATCTACTGCGCAATCGGCGTATACGACACCGTCACCGCAACCGCCAAGCAACCCGGAGCAGGATTCTCTCTGGAGCTCGAAGGCGCTTATTTGGGCGACTTGGCCTCCTCACGCAACGACATGCGCCGCAACCATGCGGTACTGGCCCTCTTCGCCATGGCCCAGGCGGCCGAGCGCGAGCCGGATGTGGCGTTGACCATCACCAAGCGCATTCCCGTGGGTGCCGGACTAGGCGGCGGTTCAGCCGACGCCGCGGCGACCATGCTGGCGGTCAATCGTCTCTGGGAGCTGAACTGGCCCATAGAGCGCCTGCGCACCATTGCCGCCACGTTGGGCGCGGACATGCCGTTCTGCCTGACCGGTGGCCTTGCATACGGCACCGGTTTCGGCGAACGCATCACGGATATCGCCCCCGGCAGCCGCGATGAGCTGGCGCTGATAGAACAGGGATTCAGCGGCGAAGTATTGGTCGGCGCATACCAGTCGCAACTCAGCACTCCTGAGGTCTACCACACCTTTGACATCGTGGGAGCCGCAGAAGGCGACCGCAATCATCTGCAGGCTGCGGCAATCAGCCTGCATCCCCGCAGCGGGCAGGCCATCGACGCCGCCACGCAGGCAGGTGCCAGCCATGCATTCGTCTCCGGATCCGGCCCCTCAGTGGTCGCTTTCGCCGCCGACGAGGCAGCGGCACAACGCATTATCGAGGTGTGGCGCGATACAGCTGTGGTCGATCGTATTATTCGAGCCAAATCTCCCGAACACCCCAATATCAGCGTCAGACAGTGACGCTAAGGTAGCAACCAGCCACCCGACCCATGAAAGAAGTCCACCGATGACGTATCAGGTTGATGAACGTGAAGCCCGCAAGGCGTACGTGCGCCGCCGCCAGACCATCGTCTTTTCCATCAGCGGCGCGGTATTGGCAGTAGTGCTGGTCATAGCCCTACTGTTCAATTTCCACGTTTTCGGCCTCGGCGAAGTGGAGACTCCGGCCAGCCAGCCGAATTACGGCAACGCGGCGCCGTGCGCGGTCAAGGACAGCAGCGGCAAAGCGCAATACGTGTCCAACGCTTCGGTCGGCATCCGCGTGATGAACGGCACCTCTCACGGCCAATTCGCCAAGGCCGTGGGTGAGGCTTTGGCCAATCGTGGATTCAGCGTGCAGAAAATCGATAACTATTCCAGCACCGGCGTTGAACGCACCACCATCTACTTCGGCAAGAACGCCATTAATCAGGCGTATACGCTGATCGGCAATTTCACCGACGCCACCATGATCATGACGGCTCGCGAGGATCAACTCATCGATGTGGTCATCGGCGCCACGTTCAACGATCTGCAGGACACCAAATCCTCCCCACAATCCGGTAAGACCATCACCAATATCGAGGGTTGCAAGGCCGCCGATAGCATGACCAAGCTGCCCGCCGACACCAAACACGACGCATACACGGCGGAGTAAGGCGCATACAGCTTCATCTTCGCGAAAAACCGTACGCTGACACGTATTCAGCGTACGGTTTTTTGGTATCGGACTAGTATCGGACTACTGAATCTCGGAGTACCAGCGCTTGAGTTCTTCGACGGCCACATCGTGGTCCACCGGACCGTTATCCAAGCGGTATTCCAGCATGTGCTTGTAGGCGCGGCCGATCATCGGGCCGGGCTCCAGGCCCAGCAACTCCATAATTTCGTTGCCGTCCAGATCCGGGCGGATCGCGTCGAAGTCCTCTTTCTTCTTGAGTTCGCGGACGCGCTCCTCCATCTCATCCATGGCCTGGGAGAAGATCATCGCCTTGCGCTTGTTTTGTGTGGTGGCGTCCGCGCGCGTGAGCCTGTTCAGCCGCTCGTACAGGTGCCCGGCATCCTTGACATACCGGCGTACGGCCGAGTCGGTCCACGGCTCGTCCACATAGCCGTGGAAGCGCAGGTGCATATTCACCAGTTCTGAGACGTCCTCGACCAGATGGTGGTCAAAACGCAGCGCCTTCAAACGCTTGCGGGTCATTTTGGCACCCACCGCGTCATGGTGGTGGAAGCTCACCTTGCCGCCCGGCTCGAACCGGCGGGTCTTCGGCTTGCCGATATCGTGCATCACGGCGGCCAAGCGCAGCGTCAGGTCGGGGGCGGGCACCGGGCCGTCCGGGCCGGTTTCCAGGGCGATAGCACGTTCGAGCACAATCATCGTGTGCTCGAAGACGTCCTTGTGGCGGTGGTGTTCGTCGATCTGCAATTGCAGGGCCGGAATTTCCGGGAAGACGATGTCCGCAAGACCGGATTCGACCAACGCCTCAAGGCCGGCGCGCGGACGGTCGGAGAGCAGCAGTTTGGTCAGTTCGTCGCGCACACGCTCGGCGGATACGATGTCGATGCGGTCGCGCATCGAGGTAATCGCCTCGGCCGCGTCCGGCGCGATACGGAAGCCCAGCTGGGCCACGAATCGCACGGCGCGCATCATACGCAACGGATCGTCGTCAAAGGACTGTCGCGGATCCACCGGCGTGCGCAACACGCCCTTGGACAGATCACTGGCACCACCGAACGGGTCCACGAATTGCAGGTCGGGCACGCGCAGAGCCATCGCGTTGACGGTGAAGTCGCGGCGGGACAGGTCGCCCTCAAGCGTGTCGCCATAATTGACCTCGGGCTTACGCGAGTCCGGATCGTACGTGTCAGAGCGATAGGTGGTGACCTCCACCTTGACCTCGGTGCCGTCCGGGCGGCGGCGCATGGCACCCAGCGTGCCGAACTTGCGCCCCATGTCCCAGAAGCCGTCATGCCCCCACCGGCGCAGTATCGGCTCGAACTGCTCAGGCCGTGCGGATGAGCAGAAGTCCAAATCGTGGCTCTTTCTATGGAGCAGCAAATCCCTGACCGGGCCGCCGACCAATGCCAGCTCGTAACCCTGTTCGGCGAACAGTCGACCAAGTTCGATGGCTTCAGGCCATACTTCGAAATCCAATGGGCACCTTCCCGCGTGCGACGTTTTTCTGCCCTACCAGCATACCGTTACCCCACCTGCACACGGGGTTGAGTAAGGTGGAGAATATGATTACGCCCGCCGACCTTGCCCGCATGCTGGGGCAAACACCAGATTCGGCGGATAGCCATACCCAAGACCACCTGCTGTATACGTCCGAAACTCCGCATCATTCCGCCGATTCGGGCGATTCTTCCGATGTCGGCGGCACCGCGAGCCACTCCACCAATCAGGCCGTTCATCAAGACGAAGTAGACGCAGTACCGACTGCGCAACATTCCGGTGTGCCTGGCACACCCGCAACGCCCGCCACACCCGAACCATCCGAATCCGAAATATCGGACGCCGCCAGCGACATGCCCGCACCGAAGCCGATGATGCCCACACCGGCCACCGTCTTCGGCATGCATGCCACCGTCACCATCGCCACTACCAGCGGCACTATCGAGGGGCAGGCTGATGGTATCGCCGGCGAGGCCGGTGCCGAGACGATTGCCGAGGTCGAGCCGATTATCGCCACGGCACAAACGTCCGTAACCATCGTCACGAACGATCCCGCGGCGACCGCTCACGCGGCCGTAGATGCTGCCGTTGCGGTCGCCAAGGCCGCCGCCGCGCACACCACAGCGATACCGACTCCGCGCGACGTGCTGATGCCGCCTGCGGCACGTACCGCACCGGCCGCAACGCCGGTCACCATGCCGGTCTCAGCGCCGTCTGCAGCACCAGTGAGGCCCGCAACGTCAGCGCATTCCACGCCGGCCACGGTCTTCGGCCGGCACCCGTCCGGAGATGTTGCCTCGCCGGAACCGGCAGTGCCGGTAGAACCGGTGACGCCATCCGGCCCGACTCCGGCCATGATGCCGCAACGCCGTACGTCGGACGGTCCGACCACATTCGCTTCACTGGATGCCCAGGAACTGCCGGTCGTACGCGAATATTCGGCAGGCGGTCTGATTTTCGATGACCAGAACCGCGTGGCCATTATCGCCCGTCATTCCCGCTCCGGCCATCTCGAATGGTGCTTGCCGAAGGGGCATATCGAAAAAGGCGAGACCCCGCAGCAGACCGCTGTGCGCGAAGTGCATGAAGAGACCGGCATCCTGGGCGAGGTGATCGATTCCATCGCCACCATCGACTACTGGTTCACCGGTACCACGCAGCGCGTGCACAAGCTGGTCCATCACTTCGCGCTCAAACAGACCGGCGGTGAACTGACGGTGGAAGGAGACCCGGATCATGAGGCGGAAGACGCCATCTGGGTGCGTTTTGAAGATTTGGATGACGTGTTGAGCTATCCCAACGAACGCAAAATCGCGTGGCTCTACGCCAGGAAGAAGAACAGGCAGGCAAACGAGTGAACCTACCCGGAGTCTTACGACATTGCACACGTCTGGCACACGCACTGGCGGCTGGCGTCGCCGTTGTGGCGATGCTGGCCGCTCCATTGACCGTCTACGCGAACGATACGACGGACATGACTGATTCATCCGATACGACGGACGCAACGGGCAATCAGACCGAGAATCAGCCCAAGCAGAGCATTGCCATCACGCAAAGCACCCCCATCGTCACCTCCAAATCGGGCTATCGTGTCACCGCGGTCATCAGCAATACGGACAGCACGGCCACGTCAAGCGGCACACTGCACCTGACCACCAATGCGTTGTTCACCTTTGTCTCGCGCACCGATATTCAGAATTGGGCCGAGAACAACGCCCCCATCCCAACCCCCAACGAGTTGGGTTCCGTTGACGTGCCATCGATTCCCGCCGGCGGCACTGCCACCGTCACCATCGAGGTGAACGCCAATCAGCAGACCCTTGCCTCCATAGGGAGTTGGGGACCGAAACCGCTGATGCTGTCGTATATCGTTGGCAATCAGATACTCGCCGATTTGCCGAGTTTTCTGACCCGATCTTCGGATGGGCTCAACACCGCGACAACACCGGCCATGAACCTGACCGTGGCCATGCCCTACACCGCCAGCGGCTGGCAGGTCGATAACAAGGCCATCAGCAATCGCATTGCCGAAACCACCACTTCCTCGACATCAACATCGTCCAAGTCCAACAGCACGGACAAGGCCGACAAGTCCGATAACGCCGACGCCAGCAACGCGGCCAAAGCCACTGATACGCAAGCCATATCCTTATCCGAACAGGATGCCGATACCGCGCGATCCCTTGGGCAGACATTCGCCAAGCACCGCTCGCTGCAAGTGATCGCGGATCCTCTGTATTGGCATCAGTCCGCAGTGCAACCGTCCATTGCCGGCATCATGCAGCCCGCCGACTTCGACATCACCGCCTATACCGCACTGGACGATACCGCGGCCTACGAAAAGGCCGGCATCACCACTGAGCAGTGGAACGCCAAGCAGGCGGCCGCATGGTATGCCGACGGAGGCGACTCCGAAACACCCTCCGCGTACGCATGGCAGGGCAACAACTGTTGGACGTTGGATGCGCTGACCGCAGCACGCGAGCAGGGCTATGACACGGTGATTGCCGATGCCTCTTTCGATGCCGACCAGACTGAAGCCGTACACACAGGCACCTACGTGGTGCATACGCCTGCCGGCGATGTCACCGTGCTGAAGGAGCAATCGACCTTGGGCACGCTGGCCAAGGGCCAAGCCACCAGCACGGACGCGCAGGCCGAGTCCAGCGATGCCGGTCGGTTGGCCCGACTGATCGCTCAGAGCGCGTTCTACCAGATGGAACAGCCCTATACATCCCGATACCTGCTTATGACGTTCTCCCGCACCACGGAGGCCAGCTGGATCGATCAGGTGATGAGCGCCTTCGAGCAGGCGTCTTGGTTGAATCTGACGGACCTGAAGACCATGGCCAAGGCCGATCCGTACAATGTCAGCGATTCGGTCAATCCCGACAAGGCCGATGATGCCAACACCGCCAATACCCGTTCGGCATTGAGACAGTTGGCCGACAGCCGGCATGACATCATGCGCATGGCCACCTCCATATTGAGGAACGAGATTGATTCCGACGAGGTCTCGTCGTTGGACCCGCAGGCCCTGGCCCGGCAGGACGCCAATGACACCGCCTCGCATAGCAACGATCCGACGCAATGGATTGGCTCTTTACTGGCGCTGCATGACGATATGGCGCTGCGGTCCATGTCTGGCTCCCCCCAGCCGACAGCCACGCGAAAAGCCATGGTCAAAGCCACGAAAACACTGGCCAGCGATCTTCTGAACGGCGTACGCATCAACCCATCGGAATCAATATCCGTGTTCAGCGAATCCGCGAAAATGCCAATCACCGTCAGCAATGACCTTCCCTACGCCGTCAGCGTGCAGGTCAACTCACTGACTGACTCCATGCAGATCGTCACCTCGCGAACCGCTGACATCGATATTCCCTCGCATAGCGACGCTCAGGTGACCTTCACCATCCGCGTTTCCACTTCCGGCTCATCGACGGCCCATGTGTCGTTGACCGACCGGGAAGGCAACAGCTTCGGCAACACGCAGGACACCGCGATCACCAGTGTGATGCGCATCAGTGATGCCAGCGGCTTCATTATCATCGGCTTCGCCGTGCTACTGGGCATTATCGGCCTGTGGCGGCAGTTCCATCGGAAGAAGGACCCCGACGAATGAGTTCAAGCGTAGGTCGTAATTCCCTGATCATGGCCACGGGAACCGCTGCTTCCCGTGTGACCGGTCAGCTCCGCACGATTCTTCTCGCTGCGGCCATCGGCACCACCGGATTGGCGGCCAACGCCTATCAGGCCGGTTCCATGATTCCCCAATCCGTGTTCACGCTGGTGTCCGGCGGCATCTTCAACGCCGTGCTGGTGCCCCAGATCGTGCGCACGTTGAAAGAAAAAGACGCCCAAGAACGACTGAATCGCCTGATTACGTTGGCCATCGGCATCCTATTGGCCATGACCGTGGTGATGGCGGCGGCCAGCCCTCTGCTTGCCCGCCTGTACGTGGGTAGCGACGATCACCAGATGATAGCCCTGACCACCTCGTTCACCCTGTGGTGCATGCCTCAGGTGTTCTTCTACGGCCTGTATACGGTATTGGGTCAGATCCTGGCCGCCAAAGACCATTTCCTCACGTATGCGTGGAGCTCAACCGGTGCCAACATTATTAGTTGCGCCGGTTTTACTGGCTTTATTCTGCTGTTCAGCAAGGCCAATGAACAGCCCCTCGAATTCTGGACCGCCGACAAAATCGCGCTTACCGCAGGCACCTGGACTTTGGGCGTGGCCTTCCAAGCGCTGATACTGTTCCTGCCGCTGGCCCGTATCGGGTTCAAGTACAAACCCAGCTTCGGGCTTGGCGGCTTTGGACTCAGGTCTATGGGTCCCGTGGCGTTAGGCTCTTTGGGCGTGGTGATCACCAGTGAGATCTGCGGCATTATCCTTACCCGTATCGCCACATCCGCACCGCAGCGCGCCCACAAACTGACGGGTGCCAGCCTGTTCAGCGTGGCAGGCAACGCGACCTATCAGAATGCGTACACACTGTTCATCCTGCCCTATTCACTCATCGCCGTATCGGTATCCACGGCTATGTTCCCCAAAATCTCCCGTTCCATCGCAGCTGCGAATCTGGATGAGGCACGGCACGACCTGGTCAGCGCACTGAATAATGTGGGCCTGCTCATCATGTTCTTCGCCGCCGCCATGGTCGTGTTCCCCGAACCGATCATCCGTGCATTGCTTCCGTCCGTCTCGATGGACGAGACTATGTTGATCTCCTATGCGCTTATCGCCTTGTCTATGGGCATTCCATTGGGGTCGGCGTTCCTGCTGATCCAGCGCACGTTCTACGCCTTTGAGGACGGCCTTCACCCCTTCCTGTCCGCGGTGATGCAGTATGGATTCACCTCAATATTCATGATCATCGGCATGATGGTACTTCCTCCTGAGCATTGGGTACTCGGCATCGCCTGCTCGGTGACCCTCGGTGGATTACTGGCGTTGCCGCTGACGTTGATGATGTTGCGCCGCAAGTTCGAAGGCAATCTTGGCGGTCGGGAGATCACGAGGACATATGCCAAGGCCATTGTGGCGGCACTGGCTTCCGGAGTTGTGGTCTGGCTGATCAAACGACCGGTAGTCGCACTGCTCGGCGCGGATATTCGACCAGTAGGCGGGCACATGAGCTGGTGGTCTGCGCTGGCCATCTGCGTGGTGCTCACCATTGTGCTGGCCGTAGTATATGTGGCTGTGTTGTGGGTGGTACACACCCCGGAACTCATCAGCGCCTATCACTCGATACTGGCCCGTCTACACAAGACTCCGGCCAGTGAGGACGTTGCTGTGACAGCCCAGCCGGAAAAAAGTCGACGCTACGTAAATCAATCCTGAGACGGAGCCCGTCAAGGATAGCCCCGCACGTAGAATATCTAAGACCAATTTCGAACACCAATCACACGGAGCCGAACGCACTATGAAACCGCAACTCGGAGACACGATTCTCAACCGATACACCTTGGTATCATCGTTGCGTGAGGAGCCTGGCATTCAGGCATGGAAAGCCAACGACCGTGTGCTGGCAAAGGATTGCCAGCTGTTCATCATTACCGATCGCAGCGCTTTCGCCGCAATCGATAAGCTCGCTGGTCGCATCGCCGCCACTCGCCCTGATCGTGTGATTCCCATACTGAAATACCGTATGGAATCCGACGTACTTCTCATTGTCATGCCGGTGGATAGCGGCCAATGCCTGACTGACTACATGGTAGATACCGCCAAGCCGCTCAGCTACAGCGCCATCCGGTCGATTATCGGAGAATGCGCCGACGTGCTGCGCGAGGTCATTGCGGATACTCCCAGCGGCATCGTCATCACAACCGACACCGTTCGAGTGACTACCTCCGGTGTGCAAATTGCCGATGCACCATGTGCCACGATGCTGGCCGATACGTCCGCTACCGATCTGCGTACGGACGGTCCTGAACGGTATGCGATTCGCCAGCTTGCGGCATTACTCTATACCCTGCTGACACGCACGCCAAGCCAAGCGACACCCACATTCAATCTGCGTGCCTTGCCGCAAGACACCCCTGGCGAATTCCGCGTGATTTGCAAGCGTGGATTGGCCTTGAGCGAGCCCGACGATCATACGTTGCCAATGGCTGCCCTTGTAGAACTCGACGCCTTGTTGGGTAATTGGAAGCCGCTCTCTGAACTGAGCGATGCTGATATTGCTTTGCCGAGCGTGGAAAGCGATTGCTCGATTACCAAGGCGATACTGAAGCCTGCCAACGAGACTGATATCGTGCCTATTCCCAGCACGTTGATTAACAGCAGCAGTCTTCCGGAATTGTCTATTACCCCTTCCCTGCCGGTTCAGACGGCCGCCGTCCCCGCTCCGCACGCGATGTCACCGATTCCTCTGCCTGATGGGTCCAGTACTGCTGACGGTAACCAGTCTCAGTCTGATGCCCGCCGTCTGTTTGACTTCAACCTTTCTGACGCCTGGGAGCACGAAAATCTTTCCGGTGAAGGCACCGGTGACTGGTACAGCGAAATGAATCCGGCCCCCATCGGCGGTCCGGGTGATAATACTCGGTTGACAGTGCCTATTGTTACCGGCGGTATTCCCGATGCCACCGTGGGAGAGACAACCAGTCGTATTCCCGTGTTCGACGCCAGCGGCCGTGCTGTGGCTCCTGGTGAGGAATCGCTGCGTGCCTTGGAAGAGGAGCAGGCCCGCATTGCCGAAGTAAGCGCCATTCCTCCGAGCTTCACACCGAAGGATGTGCCGGATGACGTGGATGACAGCAAGCTGCCCGATGAACATCTGTTCGGCAAACTGTCGACCAAGGTCGTTGCCATCATTGTGGCTCTGATATTGGTAGTGGCAGCGGCTGTTTGGGCAGTGCATGCGTTCCGATCCTCCGGAGACAATCCTGCCGATGCTTCCAGCAACTCCAGTGAAGGTGACTGGCCCGATATCAATGCTGACGCTGTGCCATTTGGTGGCAGCAAGAACGCGACGAACGGTGGCGCCACTGACGATTCCTCAAAGTCGAGTGATGCCACTCAGAGCGAATCCAGGGACTCGGCATCAGACAAGTCCAAGAAGTCCGAGACTGCTGATTCGTCGTCCAAGAAGACCAAGGCCAAGAAGTCCGGCGATAAGGATTCCAGCGCTGCTCCGCAACCGCGCCATGAGAACAACACGGCGTTTACGATTTCCAGCGCCAACTTCCTGTCGAATCCTGGCGGCCAATCCGGGTACGCATACTACATGCACCTTGACCAGCCGCAGGATGCGTACCGCATGGTTATCACCATCCGCACATCCGGTGGTAAGGGCTATATTCGCGCAAATACCACTGGAGACCCCACTCAGGGCGAGCAGGTGGCCGAATTCACCTTTGCTGAAGGTGGCACTACTGAGGTGAAGTTCACCAAAGCCGTCAATACGCAGGATCTGCTGCTGTGGGTGCCATCGGGTAGCCTGCCGCAGAACCAGCTGTACATCGAGAAGGTGGAGGTCTTCTAATCGGCATCTATACCGATAACTGACCCAAGAAGGGCGGTACCGTTCGCATACATTCGACGGTGCCGCCCTTTCTTCGCGTCTGGCTGAATGACATGGAATATCGTATGGGGGTGTGACAATGTTTCACGTGAAACATAACGTCATCATTATCGGTTCTGGTCCCGCTGGCTACACGGCCGCCATCTATCTTGGCCGTGCAGGTCTTAATCCTGTTATGGTCACTGGTGCGTTGTCGCCAGGTGGACAGTTGATCAACACCACTGAGGTGGAGAACTTCCCCGGATTCCCGGAAGGTATTCTTGGCCCGGATCTTATGGATCGCATGAAGGAACAGGCCAAGCGCTTCGGTACAACCTATATCACAGACGATGTCTCTTCCATTGAGGCGTGTGAGAGTGATTCGGTCAAGCCGACCTATCGTGTAACGCTCTCCGATGACTCCCAGTTGGAGGCATCAGCACTCATCATCGCCACAGGGTCGTCATTCCGTAAGCTTGGGGTGCCCGGCGAACAGGAGCTGTCCGGACATGGCGTCTCGTACTGCGCCACCTGCGATGGCTTCTTCTTCAGGAACAAGCCTATCGTGGTCGTAGGCGGTGGCGATTCGGCTTTTGAAGAGGCATTATTCCTGACCCGGTTCGGTTCTTCGGTCACCTTGATTCACCGACGCGATAGCTTCCGTGCCTCGCAGATCATGGTGGACCGAGCCAAAGCCAATCCGACCATCACCCTACTGACCAACACAGTGGTGACCTCCATTACCGGCACCTCCTCCCCCACACAGAACACCGGTGCACCTATTGCCATTCCTGGCTTGACAATCAAACGACCGGCTGTGGCACCGGCCAGTGTCAGCAGCATTGCCGTACGTAACGTGGTGACCGGAGAAGAAAACACGCTGGACACCAACGCCGTATTCGTGGCTATCGGCCATACGCCAGCCACTGATTTTGCAGCTGGTGTTGTGGACCGTGACAATGATGGGTATGTCGTGGTGCAGGGTGCCAGCACGGTGACCAGTGCGCCAGGCATCTTTGCTGCAGGCGATTGCGTGGATCGTACTTATCGTCAGGCAATCAGCGCAGCGGGCATGGGCTGCCGTGCAGCGCTGGATGCGCAGGCCTATCTTACGGACTGATGGTGGCTTGCTGTTCTGGCTGCTGCCTGTGACATAGGAGCAACGCTAGGTCAGTGTTACAGCATGCCGCCCTTGGATAGTACGTATCGGTCAAAGGCATAGAAAGACCCCTCAGGCGACGGAGAATCACGATGTGTGATTGTCCCTCCAGCCTGAGGGGTTTTCTATTGCGACAGGGGCTACAACGCAGGCATACGCCCCTGCCAGGAATCACGCAGAGGCTATAACGTCTTGCGCGTACAACGCACTGCACAGCAATAATGCCGGCGACAACACGAATGTTCTTATCGTGTTACACCCATTTGGAATCGGCATCGCCTTGGCTCGGCACCAGCAGCTGCAGGATGCGATCCATATCCTCTGGTGACGAGAAGACGATTTCGATGCGACCATGCTTGGTGCTGCCCTTAATCGACACCTTGGTGTCGAAATGATTTTCCAAACTCTGCTGGATGGCGGAACCAACCCAAGGATTGGTCTTGGACGTCTTGGGCTTCTTCGGCTGCTCCCCCGACGCAATCTTCATGGCGACGATTTCTTCAGTGCTGCGTACAGAAAGACCTTCCGCAATAATACGAGAAGCCAGCTTGTCCATTTCCTCCGGATCGCTCAGGCCCAATAGCGCACGCGCATGACCGGACGATAGCACACCGGCAGCCACTCTCTTTTGCACAGAGGCCGGCAGGTTCAGCAGTCGCAAGGTATTGGCGATTTGCGGGCGAGACTTGGACACCGACTTGGACAGTTGTACTTGTGTCAACCCGAACTCTTCAATCATCTGCTGGTAGGCAGCCGCCTCTTCCAGCGGATTCAAGGCCACACGGTGCAAGTTTTCCAGCAATGCATCGCGGAGCATATCATCATCCGCAGTGGTTTTGACGATGGCGGGAATCGTCTCCAACCCAGCCAACTGAGAAGCACGCCAACGGCGTTCACCCATAATGAGCTCATACGGGCTGTCCAAATGACCGGCAAACGGATTCGTGCTGGATTCCGTCTCGTCGTGCTTGGCGGCTTTGGCCGCAGCAATCTGGCTTGCCGGACGCTTGCGCACGACTATCGGTTGCAGCACACCAACTTCCTTAATGGAAGCAGACAGCTCATTCAACTCATCCTCGTCGAAGATGGTACGAGGCTGATGTGCATTGGGCCCGATATCAGACAGTTTGAGTTCAGCCAGATAACCACCGGCTACCGGCTTGAGCTCGTCCTTCTTATCTGTGTCAGCGGTCTTTGCCGCCGATGCAGTCAAAGATGTTTCACGTGAAACATCTTTGACAGTGACGGATGTACGATGTGCCGTCTGAGACGCAGACGACTTGCCGCCCTGCTGAGGTGCGGCGACCTTACCGGTTTGAGGTTTCTCCGTACCGAAAAACAGGTCGCTAGGATGAGTAATGGTGTCCAATGCGGGCATGGATGCGCGTTTACCGGCGGCTTTCTTGACTGCCTTGCTGGACGATATCGTCTGAGGCGCGGCAGGTTTTGATTCCTGCTGGGCAGTAGCCTTCTTGGCGGGGGTTATGTCAGCAGTGGCCTCCGGAGTAGACGAATCCTCCGCAATCATTGCGGGCTGCTCCGCCACCGGCTCCTCCCCTGGCAATGTGGGGAACAAAGCGCCAAGGCCCTTACCAAGTCGTGATTTTGATGCCATTACTTGTTCCTCCTCGCATCAATGGTGTCAAGGACTTGTTGCGAACGCTGTGCGATTTCCAAAGCTGCTTCACCATACGATATGGCACCTATGCCACGAGGATCATAGGCAATCACCGATTGGGAGAAACTCGGCGCTTCGGAGATCTTGACTGAACGCGGGATGGTGGTATTCAGCACAATGCTGGGATAGTGTCCCTTAACCTCGTTATATACTTCACGGCTCAATAACGTTCGGCGATCGAACATCGTGACGAGCATGGTGGACACCAGCAGTACGGGATTGAAATGCTCTTGCACCAAACCAATCGTGTTAATCAGCTGGCCAAGACCCTCCAATGCGTAATACTCAGCCTGGATAGGAATCAGCATCTCGGTCACTGCACACATGGCGTTGATGACCAAGAGGCCCAAGCTGGGCGGGCAATCAATGAACACGTAATCATAGTGTTTATCTGATTGACGTAGGTAGAGGTCTAGGGCCTCCTTCAGCAACGTGTTTCGGTTGGGCAGATCAGCCACTTCCAACTCAGCACCGCTGAGATCGATTGATGCAGGCACAACATCAAGTGTGGGAAAATCAGGACAGACCGTGATAACATCACCCAGATCGGAACGCCCCTCGATAACGTCATAGACCGAGGGCTCTCCCGATGCATGAGATACACCCAACGCCGTAGAGGCATTGCCCTGCGGGTCCATATCGATGACCAACACCTGCGCGCCCTTGTTCGCCAGCGCCGCAGCGGTGTTTACCGTGGATGTGGTTTTACCCACTCCCCCCTTCTGGTTGGCCACGGCGATACGACGAGTCCGTTGAGGCTTTGGGAAATCGGTTTTCTTGAGTACATCGTAGCGTGAGCTTTCATCAGCCATTTGGCTACCAAGCACTGAACCGTGACCATCGAATATTCGCTGAAGCGTTTCGGAAGCCGATTCTATAGGTTCCGACTGATGATCCTTGGTGGCCATCGCTCCTCCTTGCACAGACGTAAGTTCCAGTGTTCTCATTCGTATGGACATGATGCTCGTTATCCACAATTGCGATATGCAATGTGGATAAGTGTGGATAAGTGTGAATGACGTTGAGTGTTAGATTGTGTATTCACAGACGAAAAGCATTGAAAAATCAATGTTTTCATCATTGTGCACATCGTCCCGTAAAAATGTGGATAATTTTTACGCACATATGGAAATGTGGATAACTTAATCAGTACTCCACTCATCGCTTATCCACAATCACCACGTGGGTAGGCTCAAGATCCGGTCCGACAGCCGCCTCAACGACGCGTGGACGACGACCACCGAATTTTGCAATCTCCTTGCCAGCCTTGTCGATTTCAGCCTGAGCAGACCGTCCCTTCAGTGCGATCAACTGTCCTGACGGTTTCAGCAACGGCAACGTCCAGCCAGAGAGTTTGGTCATAGGAGCAACCGCACGACACGTGACAACAGCGAACGGATGAATTTCCCGCTTCCGTACCTGCTGGATGACGGCATCGGAGCGTCCACGGATAATCTCAACGTTCTGCAGTTGCATCAGGTCAACACATTCATGCAACCATTCGATTCGCCGCTCCATCGGTTCAATCAGCGTGAAGTCATGATCCGGCAAACACGCGGCAGCCACCAATCCAGGAAAACCACCACCACTGCCGACGTCGGCAACTGTTTTGAAGCGAATACCATTCGTCACATTCCGAACGTACGGCACAATCGCAGCGGAATTCAGAATATGCCGTTCCCAAATGATATCGACGTCACGGGGGCCGATCAATCCACGAGGTTCACCCTCTTCGGCAATCTTGGCATGGAAACGCTCCAACTTCGGCAACGCATCACCCAAGACCTCAGCAAGTACAGGTGACCCCTGCAGCTGATCCGTCATAGCCATCTCCCTCACCATGTTTCACGTGAAACAATCAACATGGAGAATGGCGCCGCTCATTACGACGCCATTCTCCATGCGGTCACTTTAGTTTGTTCAAAGACGACATCCGTCGAACGTCCCTGTCATCTCAAAAAAACTCGCCGAGCAATTACTCCTGATCAAGCTCGTCGTCTTCGGCGGTATCCTCGACTCTATTCTTGAGATACACCGTCACGTAACGATGAGGCTCCTCACCGTGCGAGCGAGACTTCAGCCCCTCTTCCCGAACCACATCGTGAACGACTTTACGTTCGAAGGAATTCATCGGCTTCAAGTCATACGGCTCGCCGGAATCCTTCACTGCGTCAATGGCATCCAAGGCGATATCACGGAGGTGCTGACGCTTGCGCTTCAGGAAACCGTCGACATCCACAATCAGATGAGAACGCTCGCCGGTCTTCTGCTGTACAGCCAGACGAGTCAATTGCTGCAGAGCATCAACGACTTCACCATTACGGCCAATAAGATGTTTGATGTCAGTATCGTCATCAGCAACGATTTGCACGGTGGGGCGGTCATTACGCACGCCCATCTCAATGTCGCCCTCATAGTCGGCGATATCCAGTAGGCCTTCAAGGTAATCCGCGGCGATGTCAGCCTCTTCGTTGAGCTGGTCGATCGACTTCACGTCATCCTGTGCCATACGCTACTCCTTCATGTCGTGTTTGAATTCCAAGTCTAAGCCCTGCTCCCCCGAACAGAGAAAGTAATGTCGGTGCGTGTTGAATGTTTCACGTGAAACATCGAACTCGCACCGACATAGTCGTCACTTCTTTTTGCGCTTACGCACGGGCTGTTGACGCTGATAGCCCTGAGTGGCCTTACGCTCGGCCTCTTCCTTGGCCTTGGCCAATGCTTCTTCTTCCAGAGAGGGCAGGCCGGCCTTTGCGCGGCGAGCATTCTCATTACGATGATCGCGCTTCTCCTTGTCCGCCGCAGCCGGAGAGCCAGGGGTCGGGAATGCGTACACCTGCCACAATGTGCGGCAGAGGTTGCACACGTTGTTGGTCAGCCAGTAGACCAGCACGGCGAACGGCATGGTGGCACCAGAGAAGATGTACATCACCGGGAAGAGCCACAGCATAGCCTTCTGCATGGTCTCGGCCTGCTTGTTCATCGAAGCAGCTGCCATGTTGCGCTTCATGCTGAAGTACTGCATAAACCACAGGCAGAAACACATCAGGAACACGAAGATACCGATGACCGCCTTGCCACTAGCGGCAGCACTGGTGAAGTTATCGGTCACGCTGACAATGCCGAACACATCGGTTTGGGTGAATTGCTTGGCGGTTGCTACGTCGAACGCGCCCAACGCATCGCGTTTACCGTTGGCAATGTATGGAATGGCCGACAGCGTATAGAACATGGACATGAACACCGGGCCCTGAATGAGCATAGGCAAGCAGGAGCCAGCCGGATTGACGTCATTGTCTTGATACAGTTTCATGGTTTCACGGCTCATGGCCTCCCTGGAAGCCTGATCCGTCTTGCCTTTGTACTTGTTCTGAATACGCTGCATCTTCGGCGCCAATGCCTGCATCTTGCGCATCGACTTCATCTGCTTGTAGAACAGCGGGAAGATACAAGCCTGCACCACCAGCACCAGGATGATAATGGCAAGCACCCATGAGACACCAATCGGGCTCACGCCCAGCATCACGAAGAAGTCATGCACGATCTTCATGATCCAGGTCTGCAACCACTCAACGGGAGTCAGGATTTTATATAGAAATCCCCAAAACCCGCTATCAAGCAGAAATTCATTTGAGTTCATCGTTGGGCCTCTCTTTGGGTTGTGGCCAATGGTGTCAGTCGAGGCTCTTCATGAGCCTTCGACCACGAAAACCTGTAAAAAACGGAATACCGTTGTGGAACATCGTCGATTCCCCCACGACTCCACGGCCGGCAACGCAGTAATCTCAGCACGGCGAGCACTCCCCCTTTGAACGCGCCATACCGTTCCAATGCCTCAATGGCATAATTCGAGCACGTTGGATAATACTTGCAACAAGGCGGTGTGTTTGCCGAGATGTGCTGTTGATACCAGCGCACCCCACCAATCATCACCGCCTTGAAAGAAGCTGTCATGCCTCAGCCACCTTATGCGCCACCGTGGCAAAAGCCTTCGCGATCTGCTGATCTAGCGAAGCGAACGATGCGGTCGCTGCACTGGGCTTGGCGCGCAAAACGATATCGCAATGCGCGGGCAGCAGATCCTCATGGGCTCTGGCCAATACACGAAACCTACGCTTCACCGTATTACGGGTGACCGCATGTCCTACCGATTTGGAGACAGCTAATCCCAAACGGCGATGCACCGTCCGGTCGTCATCATCATGATGGTCGTCGGGCACCAAATAGTGCACGACGATATCCTTGCCACCTGCTTTGCGCCGGCGTTTCAGCACGGTGACGAAATCACGATGGCTTTGAAGCCTCTCCACCTCGACTATGCCTGTGGCACTGATCGGAATGATCAGGCGGAGAGGGTCTTGCGGCCCTTGGCACGGCGACGGTTGATCACCGCACGGCCAGAACGGGTGCGCATGCGCAGGCGGAAGCCGTGCTTCATGTGGCGACGACGGTTGTTCGGCTGGAACGTCCTCTTCATAATCCATTGCTCCTAGGTCTATTCGGCAACGCTTCGCGCTGCCCTCACGTGAGTCAAGCTATACCAAAGTACTCTCACCCCTACCCTCAAGTCAAAACGGACGGAGTATTTTCACATTTCGACACGTTGCGAGACACGCCCCAAATCTCTTATAATCGGCGGAATACCAACCATTCACGGCCAAAAGTTATCCACAAATTACATGTTTGTTATTCACAATCCAGTTATTTCAACACGCGACACGGTGGATAACTTGTCTAAACCAGAGTAAATATTATCTGTTGTACGTATTTCGCCACAGCGACAGAAGGGGCCACCATGGTTAACGCTTCCGGCGACCCCGTAATCGAGGCCGCCCACATCTGGTCAGACACGCTGACGGTGCTCAAACACAGCGCTTCGCTCAGCCCACGAGAAAAAGGCTGGTTGGAAGGCGTTGTTCCTGAAGGCGTCTTCGGTTCGACCATCGTGCTGTGTGTGGACAACAACGACACGCTTCAAGCCATTCAGGGTGATTTGAACGATTCCCTGCTTCAGGCATTGCGTACGGTAACCGGCGAAAATATGTTTCCCGCGTTCAAGGTCGTGCCGAAAACCGAGCCCGAACCGCTTTCGGAGGCAAAGCCGGCGCAGCCATATCCTTCGGAAATTTCTCCGACTGTCGCCGAATTCGGTAAAGAATCCTATGGTGCAAAGCCGGCAGCCGCACCGCGGGAACCGATGCCCGCCACCGAGCCGCAGTTCCCGGTCGGTCAGCAGAAGATGAATCGCGATCCCGAGACTCATCTCAATAAGAACTTCACGTTTGATTCCTTCGTGCCCGGCGATTCCAACCGTTTTGCCCGTACGGTCGCACTGGCCGTGGCCGAAGGTTCCGGGCAGGATTTCAACCCGTTGTGTATCTATGGCGGATCGGGCCTGGGCAAAACCCACTTGCTGAACGCCATCGGCAACTATGCACTGGTCAAGGATCCCGGGCTGAAGGTTCGATACGTCACGTCTGAGGAATTCACGAACGAATTCATTGACGCGCTGCAAAACCCGAACCAAAGCCAGGGGCAGATTGCTGAATTCAACCGTCGATACCGACAGGTTGATGTGTTGCTTATTGACGATATCCAGTTCCTCGGCGGCAAGGAAGCCACCTTGGATCAGTTCTTCCATACGTTCAATGCACTGCATCAGGCAAATAAGCGTATTGTCATTGCTTCCGATGTAGCGCCCAAGAATTTGAAGGGTTTCGAGGCTCGACTCATCTCGCGCTTCGAATCCGGCCTGACCGTAGACGTCAAGCCGCCGGATCTGGAGACCCGAATCGCCATTCTTCGCATGATCGCCTCGATGAACGGCTCGAAAATCCCCAGCGATGTGTTGGACCTCATCGCCGAACGCTTCACCGAGAACATTCGTGAACTCGAAGGCGCGCTAACCCGTGTTACGGCCGTGGCCTCGCTGAGTAATCAGCCGGTGACCCGCGCCTTGGCCGAGCAGACGTTGCAGGACTTCTTCACCACCGATGTGGAAATCAAGCCCACGGACATCATCAGTCAGGTGGCGAAGTACTTCCACCTGACGTTTGAGGATCTTGTCGGTAAATCACGAACCAAAAACGTGGCTGTTCCTCGTCAGATCGCCATGTATCTGGCTCGCGAAATGACCAGTATGAGCCTGATGGATATTGGCCAGGTCTTTGGCGGACGCGATCACACCACAGTAATGCATGCCTGCACTCGAATCAGTGACCGAATGCAGCAAAAACAGGAGATCTATAACTACGTTATGGAGCTCACGGTTCGCCTCAAGCAAAGCAACACCAACTGACACAACGCTTCTGAGAGACGAAAAACGGCACTTTTTGGACTGACTTTCCGAAAAGTGCCGTTTTTGGTTGCTCAGGCGGATTCTGGTGGATACGTCGAGGCAACGGATTCGAGACATTAGATTCCTCATGGCTCCCCTTTGTGAGGGGATCTGTCGGCGCAGACGACTGAGGGGAGTTTCGAAGGGGAACACGCAAAAAAACCATGAAACGAGAGAATCGATTCTGAGGACCGATTTTGCGGGTTTGGGCGAGCGAGACGGAAAAAGTGCCGAAAACGGTCTCCAGAATCGATTCTCCTCGACGAAAAACAGTCTTCAACACGCCGTGCGAAAGTGCGAAAACCAAAAAAGTTATCCACATAGTTGTGCACAGATGTGGGTAAACTCGGCGGATAACTCGTGGATTACCCACTATTTTGTTGTGGAAAACTCGTGCATAACCGCGACCTCGATGTGGAAAACTCAAATTCGACGAACTGGCTGTGGAAAACTCGCCCACTTATCCACAAGCCATGCAGAATTTGTCCACAATTTTCAGGGACTTATGAACCGTTGCAGTTATAGGGCTCAGCCCTACTTATCCACACTATCCACCGGCCTTATTATGGCGATTACTTACTCAGTTACGTGAAAAGCATCATCGCCATAGTAACAGCCGGTCATCCAGCGTACGTAAGTTCGCCACCTAACGGCTAGAATATTCCTCAGCCAATCCGACGAAGGGAACAATCACACATGAAAGTCGAAATCGATACCGCAGCCCTGGCCGACGCCGTAGCCTGGACCTCCCGAGTCATCGACGCACGTCCCTCCAACCCGATTCTCGCTGGCGTCAAGCTGGAAGCCATTGACGAAACGCTGCAATTCTCCGCCTTCAACTACGAGATTTCCGCTCGCCACCACATCGAAGCCGGCGTTGACGAAGCCGGTTCCGTACTGGTTCAGGGCAAGCTGCTGGCCGATATCACCAAATCGCTGCGTTCGGAGAAAACGTACCTGGTCACCGACGGCTCCACGCTGACCATCACGTCCGGCAAGTCGAAGTTCACCTTGCAGCTCATGCCCGACACCGAGTACCCGGATCTGCCCGTGGTACCGGCCATGCTCGGCCAAGTCGATGCCCCGACTTTCGTTCAGGCCGTGAACCAGGCGTGCGTTGCCGTCTCCCGCGAAGAAAACCGCCCGGTACTGACCGGCGTTCGCATGCAATTCCAAGGCGACAAGGTCGTCATGACCTCCACCGATCGCTTCCGTTTGGCCCGCGCCACCTTCACTTGGACTCCGCAGAACCCGGACGTCGACACCACCACGCTGGTTCGCGGCTCCCTGCTCAAGGATGTGGCCCGTGCTCTTGACGAGCACCAGAACATCCGCCTTGATTTCGATGCCGATAGCCCGACGCTGCTCGGCTTCGAAAACGCCGGCCGCGTCTCCACCTCCCAGCTCATCGACGGTGAATTCCCGGCGGTCGACCGCCTGTTCGCCGACGAATATCCGATTCAGGCCGTAGTCAACAAGCAGGATTTGCTCGACGCCATCAGCCGTGTGGCTTTGGTCGCCGAACGCAATGCTCCGATTCGCATGACCTTCACCGGTCAGGAAGTGGCGCTGTCCGCCGGATCGGTCGACGAGGCTCAGGCCAACGAAACACTGGACATCGACATGGATGGCGACGACATCACCGTGGCATTCAACCCGTCCTACCTGAAGGAGGGTCTGTCCGCCGTAACCGAACCATTCGTGCGCATCAAAATGACGACCCCGGTCAAGCCGGTCGAGTTCAATGGCCAGCAGGAAGCTGATTCCGACGAGTCCATGGACTACCGATACCTGCTCGTGCCGATGCGCTTTAACAACTGAAATCCCTGAATTTCCAACGATTCGCTAATGCACATCTCCCGTCTCGCACTCGACCACTACCGCTCATGGAGTCAGGTAGTGGTCGATTTCGTACCAGGCGTGAATATCCTGTTCGGCAAGAACGGTCTGGGCAAAACCAATCTGGTGGAAGCCGTCGAAGTGCTGTCCACCGGATCGAGCCATCGCACGTCCAGCACGTTGCCGCTGATCGAACGCGGGCAGACCACGGCCACCATCCGCGCGAACGTCGCTGATGATGCCGGTCAAACCACTACGTATGAAGCGTCAATTCATGCGCGTGGTGCCAACCGAGCCCGCATCAACTCGGGGTCGTCGCTGTATCTGCGCGATATCATCGGCAAGATTCCCAGCGTTTCCTTCACTCCCGAAGATCAGCGGTTGGTGTCCGGCGATCCGGGAGCACGCCGCACCATGATGAATCAGGCTGCGGCTCTGCTCGAGCCCGGATACATGCAGACGTTGCAACAGTTCACGCGCATCGCCAAACAGCGTGCCACATTGTTGAAGCAATTGAATGCCAATGTCAACAATGGCCAGCCGATGGATGCGGTTCTGAGCGGTTTGGAAATCTGGACCGGCCAGTTCATCGAAGCCGGTGTGGCGTTGACCCGTATGCGCGCTCATGTGATCGGTCTGCTTGCCGAGCCATTTGCCGCGATTTACGCCGACTTGGCCGGTGCCGGCGAGCAGGTGACGCTCACTTATGCGCCTTCATTCGACGAAGTGCTGATGTTCGACGATCCGCATCCGCAGATTAGCGAGCATTTCCAACGCATCTACCCCGGTGAAGTGGCTCGCGGCGTGAACCTTATCGGTCCGCAGCGCGATGACATGAACCTTGAGTTGGGCGGTATTCCCGCCCGCGAGTTCGCTTCGAACGGCGAGATGTGGACGATGGCGTTGGCCTTGAAAATGGCATTGTTCGAAATAGTGCGTGACCGGTTGGGATTGCAGCCGATTGTGATTCTCGATGATGTGTTCGCCCAGCTTGACGACAGCCGGCGCACGCAGATTCTTGATTTCGCCAGAAAACAGGATCAGGTGCTGATTACCGTGGCCGCTGAAGGCGATGTGCCCGACTATGAATCGGCCCATCGCATCGACGTGGCCGCACTGGACGAACCAGCTTCCGTGATATTGCCAACTCTGGGCAATTTGTCCAATTCGCGGGAAAATGAGAGTTTGGGTGGGTATGACGAAAAAACCGCGGTGGACAGCGCGTCCGTAGAACGGAAAGTGTCATGAACCCGCCGATCGCCCGCCAACTCAACCTGGACGAGACCAAACTGCCGGCCGAAATATTCGAGCGGCTCTCCCGTCGCGGGGCGACCTTGAAGGACTACAGACGCCGCCGTGAAGAGGCCATCGAAAACTTCGGCAAACCGGGGCGCGATCCGGCTGAACTGGGCAGCGTGATGACCACCATCGCCGGCAACGGCGTCTGGACGGCGAATATGAAGCTTGCGCAATTGCGCAACCATTGGGACCAAGTGGTGGGACAGGCCATCGCCAGCCATTCGGCAGTCGCCGATTTCACGGACGGCGTACTGACCATCCGCGCCGAATCCACGGTCTGGGCCACGCAGCTGACCTACCTTATCCCCCAACTTACCGATACCATCCGTCGCAATCTCAAAGGATTGACCATCGCCGAGATTCGCGTGACCGGACCGGCCGCCGGATACACGCGCAAATGGGCTCGGCGGCGGTAGCCAAGATACCAAACAAATTCGCAGAAGCCTCGCTATGGCGCTCGTCGGGTTAGACGAGTAAAATCACATGCAGTATGGTCAAATGGCCAGAAGAGCCCTTTACGGGCCTCGTAAGCCATATCGCCTCCGTGAATGACCTTCATGACGGAGGTTGACCCTGTAGTCACGGAAGGAAGCCTGTTGGCAGACGAAACCAGCAAAGAGGAGCAGCTGAAGGCGGCTGCGGAACGCATCAACAATGCGGAATTGACCGAAGGCGAACTTGACGAATCCATGGCCCCCGAGCATTATGAGGCCTCCGATCTGAGGGTGCTCGAAGGACTCGAGGCCGTGCGTATCCGCCCCGGTATGTACATCGGTTCCACCGGCCCGCGCGGTTTGCACCACCTGGTCTATGAGATCGTCGATAACTCGGTCGACGAGGCGCTGGCCGGATACGCCAGCCATATCGAGGTCACCATTCTGCCGGACAACGGCATCCGCGTGGTGGACGATGGTCGAGGCATCCCGGTCGATGAGGTGCCCGGCGAGGGCGTCTCCGGTGTGGAGACCGTGATGACCAAGCTGCACGCCGGCGGCAAGTTCGGCGGCGGCGGTTATGCAGTATCCGGCGGTCTGCACGGCGTGGGTATCTCCGTGGTCAACGCACTCTCCACCCGCGTGGACATCGAAGTGCGCCGTCAGGGCTTCCACTGGACCCAGACGTACATCGACCAGCACCCCACCGCGCCCTTGAAGCAGGGCGAGCCGATGACCGAAGGCGAGTCCACCGGTACGTCCGTGACTTTCTGGGCCGACCCGAAGATTTTCGAGACCACCATCTACGACTTCGAGACGCTGCGTTCCCGCTTCCAGCAGATGGCCTTCCTGAACAAGGGCCTCAAGATCAGCCTGACCGACGAGCGTGAGAACGACCAGGCCGGCGACGAGGTGGCCGGCGACGCCGCGGACGAGCCCGGCGCAAAGCACCAGACCGTCACCTACCAGTACCTCAACGGCATCAAGGACTACGTCGACTATCTGGTCAAGGTGCGCAAGGCCACGCCGGTGGAAGAGGACGTCATCAGCTTCGAGGCCGAAGACCTGAAGCTCGGCATCTCCGCCGAACTCGCCATGCAGTGGACCACCGCCTACTCCGAGGCCGTGCACACCTTCGCGAACACGATCTCCACCACCGAGGGCGGTACCCACGAGGAGGGCTTCCGCGCCGCGCTGACTTCGCTGGTCAACCGTTACGCGCGAGACAAGGGCATCCTCAAGGACAAGGACGAGAACCTCTCCGGCGACGACGTGCGTGAAGGCCTGACCGCCGTGATCTCCGTCAAGCTCACCAACCCGCAGTTCGAAGGCCAGACCAAGACCAAGCTCGGCAACTCCGAAGCGAAGACCTTCGTGCAGCGCGTCATGACCGACAAGCTCGGCGACTGGTTCGACGCCCACCCGAACGAGGCCAAGAACATCATCCAGAAGGCCATCGAGGCCTCCCGTGCGCGTCTGGCCGCCAAGAAGGCACGTGAGAACACCCGCCGCAAGTCGATCTTCGAATCGGCCGGCATGCCGGACAAGCTCAAGGACTGCCAGTCCAACAACCCCGAAGAATGCGAGCTGTTCATCGTGGAGGGTGATTCCGCAGGCGGCTCCGCCATCCAGGGACGCAACCCGATCACGCAGGCCATCCTGCCTCTGCGAGGCAAGATCCTCAACACCGAGCGCGCAAGCCTGGACCGCATGATGAAGTCGGACACCATCGAATCGCTGATCACCGCCGTCGGCGGCGGCTACGGCGAGGACTTCGACCTCAACAAGGTGCGCTACCACAAGGTCATCATCATGGCCGATGCAGATGTGGACGGCGCGCATATCGCAACCCTGAACCTGACGCTGTTCTTCCGTTACATGCGCCCGATGATCACCGCCGGCTACGTGTACGTGGCCATGCCGCCGCTGTACCGCCTGAAGTGGACCAAGGGCCCGCACGACTTCGTGTACACCGACGCCGAGCGCGACCGCGTGCTCGCCGAAGGCAAGGCCAACGGACGCCAGCTGCCCAAGGGCGAAGGCATCCAGCGCTACAAGGGTCTGGGCGAGATGAGCTACCAGGAGCTATGGGAGACCACCATGGACCCCGAGCACCGCATTCTGAAGCAGGTGCACATCGAGGACGCCGCCGCGGCCGACGAGACCTTCTCGATGCTGATGGGCGATGAGGTCGAACCCCGCCGCCTCTTCATCCAGCGCAACGCCAAGAACGTGCGTTGGATCGATGCGTAACGGAATCCTCCAACCTCCCTCGTCAGAGGGAGGTACACAACGGACTTAGACAACTAAAGGAACAACAGTGGCAGATGAAAACAACACCGGCGACGAGCAGTTCACGCCGGACGGCTCGATGGAGCCGTTGAGCCCGCAGGAGGCGGACACTACCGACTACGGCCTGATGGACACCGGCGAACGCATCCAGCGCAAGGACCTGCAGCAGGAGATGCGCGAGTCCTATCTGGCGTATGCCCTCTCCGTGATCGTCGAGCGCGCCCTGCCGGACGTGCGCGACGGTATGAAGCCCGTGCATCGCCGCGTGATCTACGCGATGTACGACGGCGGCTACCGCCCCGATCGCGGCTACAACAAGTGCTCCCGCGTGGTCGGCGACGTGATGGGTAAGTACCACCCGCACGGCGACTCCGCCATCTACGACACTTTGGTGCGTATGGCCCAGTCCTGGTCGATGCGCAACATGCTCGTCGACGGCCAGGGCAACTTCGGCTCCCCCGGCGACGACCCGGCCGCCGCCATGCGTTACACCGAATGCCGTATGGCCCCGCTGGCCATGGAAATGGTGCGCGACATCGACAAGGACACCGTCGACTTCGTGCCCAACTACGACGGCAAGACCCAGGAGCCGACCGTGCTGCCGGCCCGCTTCCCGAACCTGCTCGTCAACGGCTCCGCCGGCATCGCCGTCGGCATGGCCACCAACATCCCGCCGCACAACATGCGCGAGGTGGCGGACGGCGTCCACTGGGCGCTCGACCACCCGGACGCCAGCCGCGAGGAACTGCTGGAAAACCTGATCCGCATCATCAAGGGACCGGACTTCCCCACCGGCGCCACCATCCTCGGCCACAAGGGCATCGAACAGGCCTACCGCACCGGCCGTGGCCTGATCACCATGCGTGCCGTGGTCAACACTGAGGAGATCAACGGCCGTATGTGCCTGGTGGTCACCGAACTGCCCTACCAGGTCAACCCGGACCGCCTAGTCGTCTCCATTCGTGAGGCCGTGCGCGACGGCAAGATCCAGGGCATTGCCGACATGCGCGACGAGACCTCCGGCCGCACCGGCCAGCGCCTCGTGCTGGTCTTGAAGCGCGACGCCGTGCCGAAGGTGGTCCTGAACAACCTGTACAAGCACTCCCAGCTGCAGCAGACCTTCGGCGCCAACATGCTGGCGCTGGTCGACGGCGTGCCGCGCACGCTGAGCCTGGACGCCTTCATCCGCCATTGGGTGAACCACCAGCTCGACGTGATCGCCCGCCGCACCGCGTACCTGAAGCGCGAGGCCGAAGAGCGCGACCACATCCTGCAGGGCTATCTGAAGGCCCTCGACATGCTGGACGAGGTCATCGCCCTCATCCGTGCCTCCGAAGACACCGACACCGCACGTACGGGCCTTATGGGGCTGCTGGACATCGACCAGGTGCAGGCGGACGCCATCCTGGCCATGCAGCTGCGCACGCTGACCCGCATGAACCGCGACAAGATCGTGGCCGAGCATGAGGAATTGCAGCGCAAGATCGCCGACTACATCGACATCCTCGCCAAGCCGGAACGCCAGCGCAAGATCATCGGCGACGAGCTCGACGAGATCGTCGCCAAGTACGGCGACGACCGCCGCACCAAGATCCTGCCGTTCTCCGGCGAGATGAACGTCGAAGACCTGATCGCCGAAGAGAACGTGGTGGTCACCGTGACCCACTCCGGCTTCATTAAGCGCACCAAGGCCGACGAATACCGCTCCCAGCACCGCGGCGGCAAGGGCATCAAGGGCACCAAGCTGCGCGAGGACGACGTGGTGGATCACTTCTTCCTGACCTCCACGCACAACTGGCTGCTGTTCTTCACGAACAAGGGCCGCGTGTACCGCATCAAGGCCTACGAGCTGCCCGAGGGCTCGCGCGACTCCAAGGGCCAGCACGTGGCCAACCTGCTGCAGTTCGCGCCTGATGAGTCCATCCAGACCGTGCTGTCCATCCCGAACTACGAGGTGGCCAAGTATCTGGTGCTCGCCACCCGTTCCGGCAAGGTCAAGAAGACCCCGCTGGCCGAGTACGATTCCCCGCGCCAGGGCGGCCTGATCGCCGTGCGCCTCATGGCCGACGAGAACGGCGAGAACGCCGACGAGCTCATCGGCGCCGCGCTGTGCAACGCCGAGGACGACATCATCCTGGTCTCCAAACTCGGCATGAGCCTCAAGTTCCAGGCCGACGACGAGCAGCTGCGCCCGATGGGCCGCCAGACCGCCGGCGTGCAGGGCATGAAGTTCCGTAACGACGACAGCCTGCTGGCCATGGATGTGGTCCCTGGCGACTCCGACAAGGACCTGTTCGTGGTCACCAACGAGGGCTTCGCCAAGCGCACCGCCATCAGCGAATACCGTCTGCAGGGCCGCAATGGCCTGGGTATCAAGGCCGTGCAACTGGTCGAGGGCCGTGGTGCCCTGGTCGGCGCGCTCGTGGTGTCCGAAGACGATCAGGTTATGGCCATCATGAAGTCCGGCAAGGTGATTCGCTCCAACGTGGACGAAGTCAAGCGCACCGGGCGCAACACCCAGGGCGTGACCTTTGCCAAGCCCGACAAGGGCGACACGATTCTCTCCATCGCCCGTAACGAGGAGAAGGACGAGCCCGAGGATGGCGGCGATGCCGCGGCGAACGGCACCGCCGAGACCGCACAATCCGGCGAGAATGTGAACAACGCGGACGAGGCGTGAGCAGCGTCCTGAAAAGCTGGTAGCCTCGCATACAGCAGAGGCTACCGCCAAGCCTGTTAAGGAGAAACGATGAGCGAGAATCTCGAAGACAACGAGCCCCGGATCATACCGCCGGCAGTCGGCAATACGCAGAACGAGCATGTCGAGCCGCTGATCGGTACTGAGCACGCTCCCCGCGTGGCACGCTCCGTGTCCAGCGATCCGGAAGAATCCGCGTTGCCTTCTTCAGGTGCCGCCACTCCCGTGCGTCCGGCACCTCGCCGTAGCGCCCCCAGGGCTCGCCGCATGAGCTTGTCGCTGACCCGCGTGGATGCTTGGTCCGTGGCCAAGGTGACGTTCATGCTGTCCATCGCCGTGGCGATTATTCAGGTCGTTGCCTCCGCGATCGTATGGGTGCTGCTTGATGTGGTCGGTGTATTCAGCCAGATTACGCAGATTGTGTCTTCCACCGGTCTTGATGCAGGCGGTTTCGATCTCAAGAACGTGTTGTCCCTTACCACCGTGGTCTCCGGCGTCACCATCTTCTCGATTGTCGAAGTGGTGATCTTCACTCTGCTGGTCACCATTGCGGCACTGATCTACAACGTGGTCAGCTCTCTGGTCGGCGGTGTGCACGTTACGCTCGGCGACGACTGATATAGCTATACTGACGGAACTCTCCTCAGTGAACCGCACCCCGGTTGTTGGACTGAAGTAATTCAGATTCGATGATCGGAGGTGCGGTTTCTTATGTGTGGGGTTCGTAGGCGTCGTTGCTGGGCCGAGACTTGGGACTCCGGCGACGCTGGGGGTGGCAGGCGTCGGTGTTGGGACAGATTTTGTATCTCTGACGACGCTGTGGAGGGCTTACCGTCGTCAGCGGTACAGATCTTGGAGTTCTGCCGACGCTGAGGGTGCGTTCTGTGTCGTATGCGTCCAATTCTTGGCCCTCTGCCGACGCTGGGCACAGCAAGCGTCGTTGCTGGGCCAAGTTTTGGACTGCCGCCGACGCAGAGAATGCACACAGTGGTGTTGGTCTGCCAGCGTGTGGCAGCTTGGCGCCGTTGAGGAAGGTCTATGTGGTGTGGTTCCGCCAAAGGACTGGCAGGTTGGCGCTACTGAGGGGACTTTATGGGCTCTTCCGGTTTTGGCGTGTAGGGGCCGTGCGGTTTCATTCACTTTTTCAATCACACACCGAATCAAACCGCACGGCCCCTACGCACCAAAATGCGAAGAGCCGGTTTCGCTAACTAGTGCCTATATGCCTGCAATCAGGCTGATTTGTGCTGTCAGGCTGGCTGGCGTCAGCGGTTGATCTGCCGATGTTGCTGCTCGTCAGTCTGGACTGTTGGGCTTTCGTTTTGACAGCGGAAGGAAGATCCTCCTCGCGGTAGGGCAACAATTATCAGTATCATAATTAAGGTAATCGTGATTACATTAACCATGATACTCTTATTATTGGGCAGTAGGCGGATCGGAGGGCTGCAATGTTTGTCGCACGAGAGCACGAGTTACAAGTGCTGGAAAAGCTGTTTACCAGCGATTCGTTCGAAATGGTGGTGCTGTACGGTAGACGGCGTGTAGGGAAAACGGCGTTGATCGACGAATTTGTCAAAGATAAACGCGTGCTGTACTTCACGGCCATACAGCAAAGCGCCAAGATGAATCTTGAAGATTTCTCAAGAGCGGCATTGTCGTTCTTTGGTATGCCGGATTCCACCCCGTCGTTTGGCGGGTGGTCTGATGCGTTATCGTTTGTTGCTGAACGTGCTGCACAGACTGACGAACGTATGGTGTTCGTATTCGATGAGTTCCCTTATGCAGCTGCCGCCGAGCCAGCATTACCCTCCATGTTGCAGATAGCAATTGACCATGGATTCCTCGCCACAAAAGTGACGATGATTCTATCCGGTAGTAACGAGGGATTCATGGAAAACGACGTATTGGGGCGTAAAAGCCCGCTATACGGGCGTCGTACAGCACAGATTCGACTCCTGCCATTCGACTATGCGGATGCGGCAAAATTTCTAACGAACACATCTCCGCAAGAACTGGTCCAATACTATGCGACTTTCGGCGGTACGCCATATTATCTGGCCCGTATACAGGAAGCCGATGGCTTTGAATCCAATGTGCTGCGCTTGATGTTCGACAACTTGGGCGTACTGCGTGAGGAACCTATGATGCTGTTGCGTCAGGAGCTTCGTGAACCGGCATCGTATTATTCGATATTGCAATCTATTGCGGGTGGTAATTCCTCGCCAAAGCTTATCGCTGAACATGCGGGTGTCGGATCTGATTCGATTGGAGCATATCTGAAAACGCTGGTCGATTTGCGCTTAATTGAGCGAAAAGTGCCGTTTGGTGAAGATCCGAGTAAATCGCGCAAGGGAATGTATGTGGTGAGCGATCCCTTCTTTGCATATTGGTTCCGCTTTGTGGGGCGCAACATGAGCATTTTGGATGGTAATATCAGCGAGGAGGTTACGAGCAGACTCGCTTTTGGACCAGCGTTTGATACCTATGTTGGTCAACAATTTGAGACGATTTGCCTGCAATGGCTTATTCGAAACAACGCTATGGGCAACCTCCCCTTTGTTGCCACTCAGTTCGGCAAATGGTGGGGCAATGATCCGATTGCTCACGAGCAAACCGATATCGATGTGATTGCTGCGGATTCGCTCGATAAAACGATTCTGTTCGGTGAATGCAAATGGCGTAATTCATTCAACGAAACGGAGGCTATTGAAAAGCTCCATCAGCGTGCTGGCTTAGTCCGCGGCTATCAGGCAGGTAATGCGTGGCTTATGCTGTTCACCAAGAATCCGGTGAGTGAGTCCACGCGAACCCGCTACATGGATGATGAACGAATGGTGTTCGTTTCCGCGGAAGAGTTATACACTGCGTGATGCATTACTGGGTGATTGTGACGCGGTATCTAGAGTCCTGCCGACAGCCACGTGGCAATTACGCCGAATCACGCACCACCAAATCGGTGTTCAGGTGCATCACGCGCGGTGAAGAGACTCCGTTGATGGCTTTGATGACTACGTCGGCCATGGTCCAGCGCGCTGATCCATGTGCTGATCGACGGTGGTGAGTTCCGGGGTTATGGAGGTGGAAGCTAAGTTGTTATCGGGCTTACGTATTTGGGGATAGCGCTTGTTGCTCGTTGTACATATAGCAATGCCCTTGCCTCCTCACGGGAAGCAAGGGCATTACGCTACTGCTTAGTACTGCTCAGAGGCAAGCGTCACAGCACGCCCTGGGCAACCATGGCGTTGGCGACCTTGACGAAGCCTGCGGCGTTGGCACCGAGCATCAGGTCACCCTCGTGACCGTATTCCTTGGCGGCGGCCAGGGAGTTGGCGACGATTTCTTCCATGATGGACTTGAGCTTGGCGTCGACCTCTTCGAAGGTCCAAGACAGGCGGTAGCTGTTCTGGCTCATCTCCAGGCCGGAGACGGCCACGCCACCGGCGTTGGCAGCCTTGGCCGGGCCGTACAGCACGCCGTTCTTCTGGTAGACCTCGATGGCCTCCGGGGTGGACGGCATGTTCGCACCCTCGACGACCACGGTCACGCCGTTGTCCACGAGCTTCTGTGCGGATTCGCCATCAACCTCGTTCTGGGTGGCGCACGGCAGAGCGATGTCGCCCTTGACGGTCCACACGCCCTTGCTGCCCTCGTGGTACTCGGAGCCCGGAACGCGCTCGGCGTATTCCTTGATGCGGCCGCGCTCGACTTCCTTGATCTGCTTGACGACCTCGACGTTGATGCCGTTCGGGTCGTAGATGTAGCCGTTGGAGTCGGAGACGGTGACGACCTTGGCGCCCAACTGCTCAGCCTTCTGAGCGGCGTAGGTGGCCACGTTGCCGGAGCCGGAGATCACGACGGTCTTGCCCTCGAAGGAGTCGTTGCGCAGCACGCGCAGGGCTTCCTGGGTGTAGTAGCACACGCCGTAACCGGTGGCCTCGGTGCGGGCCAGGGAGCCGCCGAATTCCAGACCCTTACCGGTCAGGACGCCGGAGTACTCGTCGCGGATGCGCTTGTACTGGCCGAACAGGTAGCCGATCTCACGACCACCGACGTTGATGTCGCCGGCGGGAACGTCGGTGAACTGGCCGATGTGGCGGCTCAGCTCAGTCATGAAGGCCTGGCAGAAGCGCATGACCTCAGCGTCGGACTTGCCCTTCGGGTTGAAGTCGGAACCGCCCTTGCCGCCGCCCATCGGCAGCGTGGTCAGGGAGTTCTTGAGAATCTGCTCGAAGCCAAGGAACTTGACGACGGACTCGGTCACGGTCGGGTGGAAGCGTAGTCCGCCCTTGTACGGGCCAATGGCGGAGTTGAACTGGATACGGTAGCCGCGGTTCACCTGAACCTTGCCCTCGTCGTCAACCCAGGCCACGCGGAACTTGATGGTGCGCTCCGGCTCGACGATGCGCTCCAGTACACCGGCCTTCTCGTACTCCGGGTGCTTCTCGACAACCGGCTGCAGGGTCTCGAAGACCTCGCGAACGGCTTGCAGGAACTCCGGCTGATCGCCGTCACGGGCAACGACCTGGTCGTAGACACGCTTGATGTACTCGTCAGTGAGCATGATTCTCCTCGATTTGCTAGGGAATTAAGACGGTTTTATTCTATGCGCGCAGGCCCTTGCTGCATAGAGTCTCGCTCGGATAACGGGAAAGCTATCGGCGTGGTTATGGGGTGGTTCAAGTTTCCGTTTGTTAGATTTTTCGGCGATTGCTGGATGTCTGTCTGTGCGTGAATCGGGTCGAAATGGAAGCTGCATCACACCGAAGGTGCGTTCATATAGTGGACATAAAGGTGGACTTGGGTGATGTCGGATGTGCCCGTTGGGAATCGTGCGCCGTAGGGGCCGAGGTCTTCGGCGCGCAGGTTACCGGGTTCGCGGTCAGTGCGCGAAGTAGGTCTGCAGAATCATCGTGGTCTCGGTGCTTACCGGCACCGTGCGGTGGATGAGATTGAGCAATTCCTCAAGGGCGGTGGGGGAGGGCACGCGTACCACCAGTACGAAGCTGGGGGCGCCGGCCACCGAATAGCAGGAGACGATGCCGTCGATATTGTTCAGCTTGTCCGGAATCGAGGATTCGGCTGAGTAGTCGAGTGGGGTCACGTTGACGAACGCGCTGATGGGCAAGCCGCGCTGCTCTTGGTCGATGATGGCCTTGTATCCCTTGATGATGCCGCGCTTCTCCAGCTTCTGCACGCGCGACTGGGCGGCGGAGACTGACAGTCCGGTCGCCTGGGCCAGTTGCGCGAGCGTGGCGCGGCCGTCGGCCTCCAGCATGGTGAGGATGCGCTGGTCGGTCTCGTCAATCGCGGTCATGATGTCTTCTCCGTTCGTTGTGCTCTGTGTTCACTGTACCTGTTGCCGGAATGCGATGGCTTTCCGATTTTGCCTGGTAATTTCAGTAGTTCTTCCTGTGTTTTCTGTTGTGTGGTGGAATGTTTACGTTTAAAGTCCTAATTTGATGTAATAATTCCTTTTGAAATAAGAGAACGACGAAATAATTCCATTGAGGAGGGATGATATGCAGAAGTTTTCCAACATGTCTCTGTCCGAAGTTGCATCTGCTGCTGCGCCTGCTGCCAGACGGGTTGCTGTGCCGACCGCCAAGCCCGCGAGCTTGTCCGCCGAAGCCCTGAATATCCCGCGCTCCGGCATCCGAGACGTATTCGACCGTGTAGAGCGCGTGCCTGACGCGATTTCACTGACCGTGGGGGAGCCCAGCGCCACGGCCGCGCCGCATATCGTGGCGGCCGCTTGCGAGGCCGCACAGGCTGGCCGCACTCGGTACACCAACGTGCTCGGCGTCCCCGAATACCGCAAGGCCGTGGCCGATTACTCCGCCCGTGTGAAGGGACTCACTTATGATCCCGAAACCGAGATTCAAGCCGTTGACGGTGCCACGATTGGCCTGTTTCTGGCGCTGAAAGCCGTGGTAGGCACCGGCGATGAAGTGATTATTCCCTCGCCGTTCTTCACTTCCTATGACGCCGAAGTGATGCTGTGCGGCGGCCGCCCGGTCACCGTGGCGCTGCGTCCGGAGCACGGCATGCGCGTGAACGCGGCGGACATCGAAGCGGCGATCACCCCGCGCACCCGCGCCGTAATCATCAACTCACCCGGCAATCCGACCGGCGCGGTAACTTCTGCCGCTGAACTGGCGCGTATTGCCGAAGTATGCAAGCAGCACAATATTTGGGCCATCTCCGACGAGGTTTACCATCCGTTCGTGTTTGGGGAAACGTTCGGGGAAACGCTTGGGGGAGAGGCAGCCGTGGCACCATCGATTGCCGCGGTGCCGGGCATGAAAGACCGCACCATTGTGGTGGAAAGCCTGTCGAAAACCTACGCGATGACCGGCTGGCGCATCGGCTACCTGCTGGCACCCGAAGCGGTCATCGAACAGACCGGTAAAATCGCCGAACTCATGCACTCCTCGGTGAACTCCTTGGCGCAATACGCAGGCGTGGCAGCACTGGCCGGTCCGCAGGATCATGTGGCCGCCATGCGCGAGGAATACCGCGCCAAGCGCCAGATCGTGCTGGACGGTCTGGCCGGATGCCCGGTATTGCGCTTGATTGAACCGCAAGGTGCGTTCTACGCCTTTGTGGACGTACGCCTGACTGGCCTTGACTCCGGTGAATTCGCAGACCGTCTGCTGGACGAAGAGCACGTGGCCGTGGTCCCCGGCGAGGCCTTCGGCGAGGAGGGGCGCGGCTTCGTGCGCCTCTCCTACGCCGGAGATGCCGGCGAGCTGCGTGAGGGCGTCGCCCGTCTGCGCGCATTCGCCGAACGGGTATGGAACCCCATCACCGGACACCACACCGCCACTTATCACCCCATGGAGGTGTTGGCCTGAGGCTTAAAGCGAGGCTAGGCCGCCAATTCAGACTCGTCGGCGCGAGCGATGGCCTGCTCGTAATCCTTGGTGCCTTTGAACACTTCCTTGGTCCACGGGTTGATGCCCTGCTTCTTGGCGCGTAGCAGGATGTAGCCAAGTGCCAGCACATTGGCCGCCAACGCGATTAACGAGACTGCAAGGTTCACATTCGGATTGTTCACGGACTGGGTGGAGAACATGGAATAGTCCTGGAACATCGGGAACACCTGCGCGAACATGCACCAGATGGCCAGCGTGTTGGCGCGGTTCTGAATCCAACCGCCCTTGTTCCAGAAGAAGTTGGCCACGGTGGGTGCCAGCAGCAGCGCCAGGCCGCAATACCAGGCGTGGGTGGGCAGGCAGTTGTAGGTGTAGCAGAAGTTCCACAGGTCGTAGGCCACGATGAACACCCAGGTCATGTCCGGCCAGAGCATGTCGTCCTTCTTCTTGGAGGCGTAGATGCCGAACCAGCCGGTCATGCAGAAGATGTTGAGCAGGCCGGCCACGCCGTTGAAGACGTTGTGCCAGCCACCGTACAGGGTCACGCCTTCGGTGGAGATCCACGTGGTGCCCCAGCCGCGGATGGCGGATTCGAAGTCGGACACTACGGCAATGAGGATGTTGATGGCCACGATCACGAACGGGAAGCACTTGAACCAGTGCGATTTGCCGATGGATCCCCACTTGTATTTGAGGGCCATGAAACCGATGCAGCCGATGGTGGCCGCGTACAGCTTGGCATAGTGGAACCAGCTGGTCATGTGTACGTAGGTCGGGTTGTTGAGGGCCCAGTCGGCACCCATGGCGGCGGCCGTGTAGATGGTGATGAAGTAGACGGTCAGCACGGCCGGTATGACGAGGAAGGCGATAACGCCACCGGTTTTGGTGCGGCGGGCCAGTTCGTTGGCGCCGATAAGACAGCAGAAGACGAGTATCCATCCGATCCATTGGTAGATGGCGTTGTCGCCGTAGACCTGAAACAGCATAAGCGGTCCTTTCCGTGTGTGCGCTGTGCGCCTCGCAGTCCTCCATTGGGTTGCTGAGACGCCTATAGACGCCGCTATGTTGACGCAGCGTCAATTTCTCTCACGGCACAGTCTAGCCTCAAGTTGACATCGCGTCAAAACAACCGCATTAAGGCTGCCGCGTTTCGTATCGTTACGCGTAGGGGCTGGCTGAGGCGTAATGCTGAAGAGTAACATTGAAGCAATGGCAATCAAGCCGATTTGAGGAAGAGAAGCACACGATGGCGTACTGCGGCCACTGCGGAAATAGAGTTGATAGGCCGGCACGATTTTGCCCGGCATGTGGAGCGTCTGTAGACAGCGCACCGGTTGCGTCTGTACCAGTGCCGGCCGCATCGTCAGCCGTACCGACTGCGTCGATACCGGCACCTGCTGTGCCAGCGCCTTCAGTACCACCATCGATACCAGCCGCGCCGGTTGCCCCATCGGTTTACGCCGCGCCCGCTGCCCCACAGCCGGCACCAACTGCTCCCTTGCCAGCTTTGCCGATTCCCGCTCCTGCCGCATATCAGGCGACTGATGCAACCGCCGTCCTGGCACCGCCGCGCAAATCCAGCAAGAAGCTGATCGCCGTTCTCTGCGCATTGCTTGCGACGATTCTGGTGGCGGCCTTGGCATTCATCGTCCCCAACTTCACCGCCGTCAAAGCGATGCTGGGCTTCCAGCCCACCAATCCGCTGGTCGTCACCTTCGACGCGATCAACTCGCTGTCCACTCTGCGCAGCACCAAATACGAACTCAGAACCCACAGCAGCACTGACGACTCCCTTGACGCGCGGATGTCTGGCATGTATTCGCTGGGGCAAAACCACCAATGACTCCTCCGCGTCTGTGACCATCAAGACAGATGAACAGGCAACAACCCTCGCTTGGCACAAAGGCGCATTCGCCGGGAAAAACGTTTGGTATGATGACGACCCCTACTACATCTACTACCCGGCCGACCAATATGAAGATGACTTAAGGAACGGCGTTGGTAGTGATGTGGCGGACTTGATATTGAACGTCAAGGATGCGTTGGTCAAGAACGGTGCTTGGGACATCACCGGCGCGGAGCGAACGTTCTACGATCAGCTGGACAAGATGAACGACGATGGGTACTCGAACGACATCGACCGGGCCAAGGGCACGAAAACGTCTGCCGAGGTGAAGGCCGAGGCCAGCAAATTCATCCAACAATATCTCGGCGTGGAGCTGGAAGATAAGAATGTGCGCAGCCAGCTGTTCCCGAATACATCGTCTGCCAAGTCTGCCGGCAACACGCAGCTCTCGTATCAAATCGATGTCAAGGCATTGGCCCAGCACTTTGTGAATTACTGGATCAGCCATGAAGCGCAGTATCCGCATCTGAAATCATGGGTGATTCAGCAGATCGAGGATACCGGTGTGGGCGATGCTGAAGGCGAGTACCGTCAGGCGCTCGACAATGTGCGCAACTGGGACTTCGGCACGGATGAAGAGCCGGATATGCCGACTATCACCGTGGATCTGAACTACGGCAGGAAGCGTCTGATGAGCTCGATTGCCGTAAGCGTGTCCGGCAAGGACGAATACGGCGACTCCTACAAAGGTTCGCTGTCGTTGACGCTCAGCCAGCAGAACGCGGTGTCTGTGGACGACCCCGATTTGACTGATACGGTGAGCAAAGCCAAGGACAACAACGAGCTGGATCTGTCTTGAGCAGAATCAGAATGTGCGGAACGCCGTGAACAGATCATCGACGTGACGTCGCATGTGATTCACAGAACGGGTTTTGGGGCTTTTCCGTTCGTCAGGTAGCCGAAGCATGCGGATTGACCGAGCCGGCGGTCATATACCATTTCAAGAACAAAGTCGGCTTGCTGATTGCCGTGCTGGAGCATCGTGATCGGGAAGACATGGCTACGTTTGCCCATTCTCTTGGCGTTGAACCTGAGGATATGTGGAGCGGCAACGCGCAGTTCGGCATTCGTGATATCTGTGCTGCCCTTATGGAGCGCAATGCGGCTCAGCCAGAGATGGTGCGGTTGTATATACCGTGCTACAAGGCGAATCGTTGAACGAGCATCATCCTGCCTATGAGTATTACCAAAAACGAGAACATCGCGTGATGGACACCTTAACCCGAGCAGTCGAGCGTGACGGTTTGGCAGATCCTCGTCGCGAGGCGCGGACTGCTTTGTCGATGATGAACGGCATTCGGGTCCGTTTGGCTCAGGGATCGGGCATCGGTCGATTTAGTGGCCGATTGGAATGCCTATGCCGACTTCCGGTGGCCTCGACAGTCGTGAGGCAATAAGACTTTTCTCGTGAGATACGCTATCGGCGTGTCGTCATCTTTTTGTTGCAATACGCAGAAAATGCAAGAACAAAAACCCTTGGAATCGGACTGATTCCAAGGGTTTTGTTGTGTCTGTGGAGCTAGCCGGGTTCGAACCGGCGACCCTCTGCTTGCAAAGCAGATGCGCTACCAGCTGCGCTATAGCCCCGTGAGAAAAAAAGAGCGGCTCGCGGCCGCTTCATTTTTCCTGTGGGCCCGGGAGGACTTGAACCTCCGACCTCATCCTTATCAGGGATGCGCTCTAACCAGCTGAGCTACGGGCCCGATCCATACGCTTCAAAAGCGCACAAGTGATTACAATACCATTGAACGGCGGTATGTCAATAACGGCGTGTCGCGATTGTCGCTTGCGCCATGATTGCCGGCGCAGCGGAGCATGACGAGTGCGATGAGGCTGTTCGCGTGGTGGAAGCCGTAGGCCATGCGGATGGTGACCTTGATCCTGTTGTCGGACGCCTCGAGCCTGGCGTTGGAGTAGCCCAGCTCGATGGTCCTGAGGATGTCGGGCCACGACGGCGGATCTTCCGGGATGGCTTGCCGCTCTCGTACAACTGCACGATCTGCCGTTTGAACGCCTCGTCGTAGTGGCGGGGATGTTTCGGGTCGGCCATCGTCGGCCTCCAATCTCATGTCATTCGTCCCTCATCGGACTGTCTAATACGTTGTAGCCAATCCACGGCGTCACATCGTCAGGCTGTCCGGGTCGAGGAGGAAATCGTAGACGCTCATCGTGAGGATGCCGTGCTCGTCGCGGGCGGGTTTGACCACGTCGCGTACGAGGACGATTTTCTGGAAGCTGTCGTCGATCTCGAGCAGCGAGGCCTTCTCCTGCGCGACCTTCTCCGGTGTGGGCAGTTGGTACGCGGATTGGTCAGGGCGCCGATGGAGGAGGCCAGCACGTCGACCAGGTCGTCGAGCTCCTGCGACCTGCGCAGCCCGTTGCGCATGCGCAGCAGCCCGTTGATCACCCCGTACAGACGGGGCGGCTCCTCGCCGCGCGTACGAACGCAGTTCATGAAGAATTACGAGTGATTCGTCGAAGTCTTCGGCGTTACGGCCGCCGCCTGAGCCAGGGCGGCGGCCACTTGTTCGTTGACGGCTCCCTGCTGTGCGATGGTGACGCGGATGCCTCGACTGGCATGCGCGTCCACGCCCGCACCGGCCCCCGCGTCGGCTCCGGTGGCGTCGGCGCTGATACGCAGGCTCGGCAGGAACGGCTTGCCGGCGGCCACACGGATGCCCTGTTCGGCCAGCAGTCGCAGCGCCGCCGGCTCGTCGCGCACCGGAATCCACAGATTCAGTCCGTCACCGGTATGCACGTCCAAACTTTGACGCAGCAGCAGCGCGTGCATCGTCTTTTGCCGGGTGGCGTAGATATGCCGGGCGTTGGTCACCGTGTGGAACGCCTCTTTGTCGGCCAGCATTTCATACAGAATCTCTTGCAGGAACCGGCTCACCCATCCCGATCCCAAGCGTCGTTGGGCGATAATCGCCTCCACGGCATCCTCCGGCCCAGACAGCGCAGCCAAGCGCAGATCCGGCCCGTGCGACTTCGAAAAACTGCGGATATGCACCACGTGTTGCGGCAATCGTTGCGCCAACGATGTCGCATACGCATTGGCCACATCGCCACTGTGATCGTCTTCCACAATCAGCGGCATACCAACGCCATTCGGGTAGTGCGCGAGCAGCACGTCCGCCAAAGCGTCGATGCGTTGCGGGCTGAAGCTGGCCCCGGTAGGGTTCTGGGCGCGCGGCTGCAGCAGGATCATACTGACCTGATGGCCGCCGTGCGGCACCGCCAGACGCTGCGATTCCAGCATGGTCAGCGCACGGTCGAGTGCGTCGGGCAGCATACCGAACCCGTCCATCGGCACGCCGAACGCCATCGCGCCATGTGCCTCGATCATGTCGAGAATCAGCGGATATTCCGGTGCCTCGGTAATCACAAAATCACCCGGCTGAACAAAAGCGTTCATGGTGTGCGCCAAACCGTCGCCCGCGCCGGATGCCATAGTCATCGCCTCCGGCTCATACGGCCAGTTGCGTCGCAAAATCTGTTCCAGCATGGGCAGGATGGTCGGCCCGTCGTATGAATTGACGAATGCCTTGTGCGTGCCGAGCTTGCCGAGAAACGGGCGGATGTCCGGCAGCAGCGAAAGGTCCGGCGTGCCCTTGGACAGGTCGATAATCGGTCGGTCCGGCGCGGTGGCCGGGGCTTCGGCCAGCAAGTCGCCGGCATCGTAGCGATGCGTGCGCGACTGCCGCAGTACGAATGTTCCGGCGCGCCCGCGGGAGCGCAGTATGCCGGACTTGGCGAGGGCATGGTAGGCACTGGAGACGGTGGCCGGACTGGTGCGTAGCAGTCGGGCGAGATCGCGTACGGTGGGCATGCGCTGGCCTTCCGCAAGTATGCCGGAGGAGGTCAGCGAGGTGACCGATTCGACGATGCGTTGCGGGGTGGCCGTCGCCTCGGTGGTGAGGATGAGTGAGGATAACTGGCCGGCATCAACGGCCAGGTCGTCGGTGGAACGCAGGGGAGCGGCCGTAATGCTTGGCTCATCGTTGTAGCCGACGGCATGTGCGGTTGTTGATGCGGTTGATGGCGATGGCGTATCCATGATCTGCCTCCCGGATCTTGGCGGCGAGCGTGATGAGCGCGCGTCTGCGTGAATGTTGCCGATTGCCGCCGGCTGATGATCGATGGCGGTTGCCGGCTTGTTGCTGGCTGCTTGACTGCCGATAGTAACGGTCACTGTGGCAACGGTAGTCAAATGTTAGCGCCGCATTGTGCAATGAGTATGTTTTTGAATAACATAAACATTACATAATCTGGATACAATTATTGTTCTTGTTCCTATGTTTCAAAATGATTTCGTATTCGCCACTACTGTAACATTATTAAATGTTCGAGTTTGACGCGAAATGTTCAACTCTCATAATGACATTCACAGCGCGTTGCTGCCCTGACCCGATCCACGGGAGACGGCATCGGGCACTTCGAGAAAATATCGAGGAAAGGACACATCATGGGGCATGATCTTTCGCAGGATGCGGAAATCTGGGACGACGCTTACAAGCTGGACCGCGCACACGTATTCCATTCGTGGCACGCACAGCGCAACCTGGATCCCACTGAAGTGGTAACCGGTCACGGCGTGTGGCTGAAGTACGGCGACGGCCGTGAAATGCTCGACTTCACCAGCCAGCAGGTCAACGTCAACATCGGCTACCAGCACCCGAAGGTGATCGAGGGCATCAAGAAGCAAGCGGAACTCCTGTGCACCGTCGGACCTGACTACGCGAACCTAGCCCGTGGCCGCGCCGCCTCCCTGGTGGCCCGCCGCGCTCCGGAAGGCTTCGACAAGGTGTTCTTCACCAACGCTGGCGCCGACGCCAATGAAAACGCGATGCGCGCCGCCCGCCTGTTCACTGGCCGCGACAAGATTCTGTCTTCCTACCGCTGCTACCACGGCAACACCGGTGCGGCCATCAGCGCCACCGGTGACTGGCGCCGTAAGCCCAACGACTACTCTCGCGGCCACGTGCACTTCTTCACCCCGTACCTGTATCGCTCCGAGTTCTCCGCAACCACCCAGGAAGAGGAGTGCGAGCGTGCGCTGGCTCACCTCGAGCACGTGATCCAGTTCGAGGGCCCGGACACCATCGCCGCCGTGCTGCTCGAATCCGTGCCGGGCACCGCAGGCATCATCATTCCGCCCAAGGACTACTTCAAGGGCGTGCGCGAGATCACCAAGAAGTACAGCATCCTGATGATCACCGACGAGGTCATGGCCGGCTTCGGCCGCACCGGCTTCTGGTTCGCACTCGACGACTACGACTACACGCCGGACATCATCTCCTTCGCCAAGGGCTGCAACTCCGGTTACGTGCCCGCCGGCGGCGTGATTATGAGCGACCCGGTGGCCCACCGCTTCGACGACATCGTCTTCCCCGGCGGCCTGACCTACTCCGGTCACCCGCTGGCCATGGGCGCCATCGTGGCCACCCAGGAAGCCATGGAAGAGGAGCACATCGTCGACAACGCCTACACCATCGGCAAGGACGTGCTCGGCCCGCAGCTCACCGCTCTGTACGACAAGCACCCGAAGATCGGCGAGGTTCGCGGCAAGGGCGTGTTCTGGGCCGTGGAAATGGTTGCCGACCGCACCACCAAGGAGCCGCTGGACGACGCCACGATGAAGCAGATCGTGGCCGAAGGCGACAAGCGCGGCCTGATTCTCGGCGTGCACAACAACCGCATCCACGTCACTCCTCCTTGCGTCATCTCCGCCGACGAGGCGACCCAGGGCGTCGAGATCCTCGACCAGGTGCTGACCGCGGCCGGTTGCTGATTGGGTGACTCAATGGCTCGGTGACGGTTTGTAGCCGTTGCCGACAGCACCGTTCATTGCTGATGGCGGCCCGTTCGGAACGTTAGGTTCCGGGCGGGCCGCCATCGTTGTCCGCCGTTGTGCGAGAATGACTTGCGTGCCTTATCGCCGTCGTCAATCCACCGCTCCGAAGTCCGGTGCGCCGAAATCCGTTCGGTCCGCTGCCGCCGGGCAGTCGTTGGATATTGATGGCATCCATCTGCACCTGACGCGCAAACCCATCAAAAACCTGTATCTGCGCATCAAACCGCCGAGCGGCCGCGTCGAAATCTCCGCACCGATGCGGATGAGCGAGAGTCGCATTGCGGATTTCGTCAAAGAGCGACATTCGTGGATTCTCGCCCAGCAGCAGCGCATGGCTGAGGCGCAACGGCGCTCCATCATGGCATTGAACGAGGGTGCCGGCTTCGAGAACGGAGGTCGTGGTGTAGCTGGTGCCAGCGGCCATGATGGAGGCGTTGCCGGTCGTCCGAAAACCGGTGATATCAGTCGTCCGGGAATTGGTGACGCCGGGCCAGGCCAAGCCGGTACGAATGTCCAACCGTATTTTGACCGCTCCCAAATCTGGACCGACGAACGCAAACGACAAGCGGCGGCCGCGATCAACGCCGCGTTGCCACAGCTGCTGGCCAAGTGGGGGCCGGTCGTCGGCCGGCAGCCCACGCATATCACGCTACGGGTCATGACCTCGCGCTGGGGATCGTGTACACCGCGAACCGGCCGCATCCGTCTGAACCTTCAATTGGGACTGATGGAACCGCAATTCCTGGAATACGTCTTGGTCCATGAGATGACGCATTTGTGGGAAAGCGGCCACGGTGCCGGATTCCAGCGCCGCATGACCGCCTACCTACCCGGCTGGAAGACGCTGCGCCGCGACCTCAACCGCCGCGTGGTGCTGTGACGATGACGGGTCAGGCTTCAGTGCCGGCGATGTGGCTGATGGCCTGATCGGATTCGTTCGCATGGTCCGAATGCGCCACCATCTCGATGGCCGCCGGACACCCGCTCACCGACGAAGACCGCTGGCCTTGGCTCGACACCATCGCCGCGTGGATCGACGAGCGCGTGGCCGCCGGCGAGCCCGCCGTGGTCACCTGCTCGGCGTTGAAGAAGATCTACCGCGACAAGCTGCGCCGTCAAGGCGTGGTGTTCGTCTACATGCAGGGCACATTCGACGAGGTGATGGAACGCCTTTCCCACCGCCAAGGCCACTTCATGAAGCCGAGCATGCTGCAATCCCAGTCCGACATTCTCGAAGAGCCGGGCGATGACGAAATTCACGTCAACGTACACATCGGCCAGGCCGATCTCGAACACGAGGCCATGGCCGTGGCCGGTGCCCTCGGCCTGTGAGCCATCTCTCGGCTCCCCTTAGTCTCACTTCGCCACACGTGCGGCGCATCGACGAACTCGAACGGCGCATCAGCGAACTTCAGCTGGAGCTGAAGCAGTGTGAAGGCCAGCAAGGGCGAACCGGATCGGTCCCAACGGGCTACTCAGGCCGACCAGCCCAGCCAGTCCGTTCAGACCGACCTAACTGATCAGAGCGGGCCCTCTGACCAGTCCGAACCATCTGACCGACATGTACTTGTTGACTAAGTGTGCGGCCCGTCATTCGTTATGGAACATGCCGGCCATGTATACAGGCAGGTAGGTTACATTCCCTTCGACTGAGACGTTGCACGGGCCAAGCACATAGCCTGTATTGAGATGGTATTCAGGGTGGGCGAGCACGTTGTCCATTGCGCGATGGCGTTTGTAGGATTTGCCGGACTTCACCTCAATCGGCAGCACGTGATCGTTGCGGTCTTGGATGAGGAAATCGAGCTCGCCAAGCTTCTTACTGTTGTAGTAGTACAGGTCAAATCCGTGAGCGCGTAGCTCTTGGGCCACCGCATTTTCATAGATTGAACCGTAGTTGATATCAGGGTTGCCGTCGAGTACGTCGAGCGCGGTTTTCTTGAGAAACGAGCCGGTAAGCAGACCCACGTCGTTGTAAAAGAGTTTGAAGAGGTTACGTTCCTTGCTCATCTCCAACGGTGTGCACGGTTCGTCCACGTTGTACGCGGCGACGGCTACATCCGCATTGACCAGCCAATCGAAATCGGAAGCAACCGATTGGAATCTCATGTTCTTTTCGATTTTGGCGAAGGTAAAGCGCTTGTTTGGGTTATTTAACTCGCTGGGCACCAAATCGTAGATAGCGCGGATATGCAGCCGGTCTTCTTTGCGCGCGTATTGGCTGATATCGCGGCGATATTCACGCTTTATGTTCTCTTGTATAGTGCGCACGTCCGCAACGCTGCCGTTTGCCACGAACGAGTCGACTGCGGCAGGCATGCCGCCGATGACCAGATATTTGGAGTATAGCTCCATGAGCCTTTGATGAATGAACTCATCCACTTCCTGGTGCTTGGCAAAGCATTCGGCAAGCATATCGAATACGTCGTTGCCGATATGCTGCGACCAGCAGAACTCTTGGAAATCCAGTGGATACATATCCAGCTCGGTCAGGTACCCGACCGGTACCGAGCGTATATCTTCGAGCTCGACTCCAAGTAGCGAGCCGGAAAGCGCGTAATCGAACCGACCATCATCTACAAGGAACTTAATTGCGGTGACCATTTCCTTGCAACGCTGGACCTCGTCAAAGAAAATCAGGGTTTTGCCGGGTACTAATGGCGTATTTACGGCCAGTTCCAGCCTCATCAGTAGGTTTTTGGCATCGCGGGGCCGATCGAATAATGCAACGAGGTCAGGGTTCTCGATGAAATTGAGCTCGGCGATATGGTCGTAATGCTGTTGGGCAAAGTGCCTGATGATATAGGTTTTGCCAATCTGACGGGCTCCGGTGACCAGCAGTGCAGTGCGTTTCGGCGCGGATCTCCAAGCTTCCAGCTGTGTCTCGATTTTTCTTCGCAGCATGAGAATCTCCAGTCATTTGTAGGCCTTGCATCTATGCTGGGCACGTTTTCCAACTGTTTATAGCGCATATTTTACACTTTTCCAACCATAAGAATGCGGTTTTGGCTACGTTTTCCAACCTCAAAATGGGGAGTTTTATACACTTTTCCAACTTATGTATGTGGAGACTCTCTATTTCACGTGAGACGAAAGTGGCTCCCCTCTTTGAGGGGAGCCACGGAATACTGCTTTTACTTATGCCAGGTGAGAGCGCATGAACCACTGGAACTTTTCGAGTTCCTGCACGTGGTCCTGGATGATGTTGGAGCTGATCACATCCAGCTCGTCCAGCTCGGCGATGGCCTTGCGGTCGTCGGCGATGAAGGCGTCATAGTACTCGATCAGCGCCTTGAGATACTCCTCGGTGCCCACGCGGCCCTCGGCGTCGAACGACTTCCACGTGCGGTTGCGCACGATGGCGTCCGCGCGGCCGTCCGGGGTGCCGCCCAGAGTGGCGATGCGCTCGGCGGTCTCGTCGGCCTGAGCCAGCACGGCCTCGACCTCGGGGTCAAGCATCTCGTGAACGGCGATGAAGTTCGGGCCGGTCACGTTCCAGTGTGCGTGCTTCAGGACCAGAGCGGCCTCCTGCTCCTGGCTCAGTCGGTTCTGCAGGATGGCGATGGCCTTCTCACTGGCCGCTTCATCAAGGCCCGGCACAACAAATGCAAGTGTCATAATGTTCCTTCTTTCAGTAGGTGGAACGTTGCCCTTTCATTCTACGTTTTTTGGTTATGCCCCGGGCCGAACGAATAGGTGGTGAATATCACGCGACTATTTGGCATCGTCGCTTTGTGATTCGGCCGGCAGCGGCGCATGGTCCGGGGCACCGGCTTTGCGGACTTCGATGGTTTCGATGCGGCGGCCATCCACCTTGGTGACGACCATGTTGTAGCCGTCGTCGGAATGCAGCACGTCGCCCACCGCACCCATCTTGCCGGTCTTGGACAGGAAGTAGCCGGCGACCGTCTCGTACGGGCCGTCCTCCAATTCGATGCCGGTCAGATCGGCGAAGTCCTCAATGGTCATGCTGGCCTCGATCGTGGCCACACCATTGACGAACGCGGTGCGGGTGGTGCGTTCGCCGCCCTTCTCGCTGGGCAGATCGTACTCATCGCGAATATCGCCCACAAGCTCCTCGGTCATATCCTCAAGCGTCACGATGCCGTCCGTGCCTCCGTACTCGTCGATGACCACGGCCAGATGGATGCCGCGCTTACGCAGCAGTTCCAGGCTCGGCAGCAGCTTGGAGGTGCCGGGCAGGGAGATGCCTTCGCGCACCACATCGCGCACGATCTTGGCGTTCGGATCGCGCACGTCCAGCAGATCGCGCACATGCACGAAGCCGATCACGTCGTCGAAATCCTTGCCGGTCACCGGGTAACGGGAGTACGGCTGGTCGCGTACGAACGCGGCGGCCTCGGCCAAGGGCTGGTCACCCTCGATGAAGACCACGTCGGCGCGCGGGCGCATCACCTCGGCGACGATGGTTTCGGACGCATCGAACACATCGTCGAGGATCGTGCGTTCGTCCTTGGAGAGGTTCGTATTGGAGCTGACCAGCACGCGCAGCTCGTCGTCGGACACCTCGGACTCGGTCTGCTGAGGGTCGAAACCGAGCACGCGCACGATGCCGTTCGTGTTCTTGCCGATGAGCCAGATGATCGGACGGCAGATCGTGGCGAACACGTCGATGGCGGGTACCACGGCGCGCGCGATCTGCTCGGTGCGCTGCATCGCGATGCGCTTGGGCACCATCTCCGAAATCACGATGGAGCAGTAGGAGATGATCAGCGTGAGCACGATGTTCACCAAACCGCCGGCGATGCCGGTCGGCACACCCCAGCCTTCCACCACGGGAATCAGATACGGGGATATCGAGGAGGCTCCGAACGAGGCGGACAGGAAGCCGCACAGCGTCACGCCGATCTGCACTGTGGAGAGGAAGGTGTTCGGATCGCGCGCGATTTTCGCGACTTTCGCGCCGCGCGCATCCTCCTGCTCCATCTGCTCGATCTGCGAACCGCGCAGCGAGACCAGCGCGAGCTCGGTGCCGGAGAACACCGAGCCGAGGAGCAGGAAGATGAAGATCAGGAGCACATTCAAACCAAGTGACATACGCCCAACTCTAGGGGAGCGGGGAGTCAAATACGGGATTTGCTGGCTGCGCCGTCTATGTGAGGCGTGATGCGCGTTGGCGTGTGTGACGGTGTGAAATAGTACGCAATGGTACGCAATCGTGGCACATGGTATAATTTCATGTAATTTAGTACGCAATCATGTAATACGGTATGCAATCATGGCAGATGGTACGTGTTGTGGGTAGGAGTATGGTCGTGGTAATCAATCCCTTCAAACCAACCGCCGGTAAAATGCCGCCGATTCTTATTGGCCGGCAGTCCATTATCGAGGATTTTTCCGAGGCGCTGACCAACGGAGTAGGGGCTCCTGGGCGCATTATGCTGGTCACCGGGCAGCGCGGCTTCGGAAAGACGGTTATGCTCACCGAATTTCGGCGCATCGCCAAAGCGCAGCATTGGGAAGTCATTGGAGAGACGGCGTCCGCAGGGCTGGCCGCGAGACTCATAGCGGCATTATCGCCTTCGGGATTGCGCCTGGATCAGGCCAACATCGGTCCCTCCATTGGAATTTCCGGCATTGCTACGGCAAGTCTCGGGCAAGCGCATTTTTCCGCGGAATCCAATCCGCTGACGTTGCGCAACGCGTTGAATAAGCAGTTGGGCAGTAAGAAGCTCGGTAAGGGGAAGGGCATTCTCATCACCATCGATGAGACGCAAGCGGCCTCGCATGATGATCTGGTCGCTATTGCTACCGCTGTGCAGCACGTCATTACGGATGCAGATGAAGGCGATACCCCTGATGCGGATAAGAAGGGCGTCGCCATCGTGTTCGCCGGCTTGCCGTATATGGTCAATGATTTGCTGGATAACGAGGTGACCACATTTTTGCGCCGTGCGCTACGCCGCGAGTTGGATAATGTGCCGCTTCCAGATGTCAAGAACGCGTTCTTGGAGACGGTCGCGGATTCCGGCAAGACCATCAGCGAGGAGGACGCGCTGGAGGCCGCTCGCCGGTCCGAAGGATATCCGTATATGGTGCAGCTCGTCGGCTATTACATGTGGCAGTCCGCGCAGCGTCGAGGCTCGAATGTCATTACCGCGGACGACGTATCGACCGGTGTTTCCGATGCGTTGCTCGCCTTCGATGATGCCGTGTGCGCTCCGGCGTTGGACGGCATCACTGGCGCGGAGCGGCTGTTCCTTATGGCGATGGCCAAAGATTCGCCAAACACCACGCAGGTCGGCGATATCGCGGATCGTACGCGCAGAAGCCGCAGCTGGGTGAGTAAGTACCGAGCCATTCTCATCAAGGACAAGCTTATTCGTCCGGCGGGTCATGGGCAGCTGGAATTTGCGGTGCCGCATTTGGGGCAGTATTTGCAGTCGTTGTAGCTCCACATACTCCACATGAATACAGGGAGCCGGTTCGGTAGACCGAGCCGGCCCGGCAGTCTGGTATGTGACGGACGAAGCCGGTAGACCGAACCGGTCCCCAAGTTAGCTCTAAGAGCCTTAGAAGCTCAGCACCTCGACGCGGCCGGTGTCGAGCTGGTAGCGCGCGCCCACGATCATGAGCTGTTCGGAGGCCAGCGCCTGCCGGATAATCTCGGAGCGCTCCACCAGCATCTCGATGGTGTGGGCCACATGCACGCGCTCGATGTCGTCCAGGCAATCCGCCTCGGCCTGACGCGCCTGCCACACGGAAATGCCGGCCTGACGCAGCACGATGGAATCGGACTGGGTCAAGCGCTCGTCCAGACTGTCCATCAGATCAGCGGTCTCCAGCGAATCATCCGCCTCGGCGGTGATGGTGTGGATCAGGTCGTTCAGTTCGCGCTCCGCCATCTGCAATGCGCCGCAACGACCGTGGCCGAGCACGCACAGCAGGCTCACATGGAGCTTCCTGACCGCGTATTCGAGGGATGCGATGACCGCGTCGTCGATCATCTGGCCGGCGGTGCGCACGGTGAACAGGTCGCCAAGGTCTTGGTCGAAGATGATTTCCGGGGGTACGCGTGAATCCGCGCAGGCGAGCACGGCGGCGTCCGGCTTCTGGCCGTCGGTGAGCATGTTGCGCGTTTCCTTGTCCTGCCACGGATGCTCGGCCTTGCCCTCTGCAAAACGCTTATTGCCTTGGAGCATGCGGCTCCAGGTGGCGTTCGCGGTGGACTCGTGCATGCTGCTGGGGAAGGGGGAGGGTGAAGTCTGTGATTCTTCTGATGATTCCTGAGATCCTTGAGCGAACTGCCCGAAGTCTGCTGCCGACATTGATGCCATGAAACCTCCATGCTTGGGCTTGCTGTTAGCTTCATCATAGTTGGCGATATCGGCAGAAAAGGTGACGGGATTGTGCCGGGCTGGCCGGTGCAGTGGGGGAGGGCTCGGTGGCGGGTCCGGTTGGCGGTCCGGTCCGGTTGGTGGGTCCGGTCCGGTTGGTGGGTCCGGTCCGGTTGGCGGGCGAGTGTCTGTCCGTCCATGGTCAGGTTGGCTGATGGCTCTCTTGGGGGACGCTCGGTGACGCAGGGATGGCTCTGGGTAGGCATGGATGGATATGGACGATGGATATGGACATGTTCGGCTGTGAGAATGCTCATAAGGATTATTCGAGCGTGTGCCGCCGCGGCACATTACGATGGAATCGGTAATGCTTTGCGCAGGTTCCGGCCGTCCGGCTCGCCTGGCGCAAGGCGAATGGCAATGCCACAGTCGAAAGGACCTGTAATGACGCTGTTGCAGCATGAACTCACTGACTTCAAGGTGAACGCCTTCCAGAACAACGAATTCCACGAGGTGACCAAGGAAGATGTGCTGGGCCACTGGTCCCTGTTCTTCTTCTACCCCGCCGACTTCACCTTCGTGTGCCCGACCGAGCTCGAGGACCTCGCCGCGAACTACGACAAGTTCAAGGAGATCGGCTGCGAGGTGTACTCCGTGTCCACCGACACCCACTTCGTGCACAAGGCCTGGCATGACGCCAACGAGAAGATCGCCAAGATCCAGTACCCGATGCTCGCCGACCCGACCGCCGTGCTGGCCAAGGACCTCGACACCTACAACGAGGCCGACGGCATGGCCGAACGTGGCGACTTCATCGTGAACCCTGAGGGCAAGGTCGTGGCCTATGAGGTCATCTCCTCCAACGTCGGCCGCAACGCCGAAGAGCTGCTGCGCCGCGTGCAGGCCTCCCAGTTCGTCTACGCGCACGGCGACCAGGTCTGCCCCGCCAACTGGACCCCGGGCGAGGAGACCATCGAGCCCAGCCTCGACCTCGTCGGCCAGCTGTGATTGGTGCTGAATAGATAGTTTTTGCTCCCTCTGATGAGAGAGCTGTCAGCGAAGCTGACTGAAGGAGAGAAGTTGCGGCAGAGCCGCTGAACAAGTATCGGCCATAGGCCGGTTCGATCATTGTGGGCGACTACGTTGCGGCCTCTCCCTCAGTCTCGCTAGCGCTCGCCAGCTCCCTCTCAGAGGGAGCTCCTTTAGCTGTAAGGAGTTTTCTATGGCTCAGACCAACAATCTCTATGACGTCGTCGTCATCGGCGGCGGCCCCGCAGGCCTGACCGCGGGCCTGTACCTTGCCCGTGCCCGCTACCGTGTGCTCATCCTCGAAAAGGATGATTTCGGCGGGCAGATCACCATCACCAACGAAGTCGTGAACTATCCGGGCGTCGGCCGCACCACCGGCCGCGCGCTCACCCAGACCATGCGCCAGCAGGCGCAGGACTTCGGCGCGGAATTCCTGTCCGCCGAGGCTACCGGACTGGACGTCGACGGCGACATCAAGACCGTGCACACGTCGCGCGGTGACCTGAAGGCCTTCGGCATCCTCATCGCCACCGGAGCCTCACCGCGTAAGCTT
>OAWE01000048.1_pt1 | contig 78114 bp, 63 predicted proteins | sample 1476531 | NCBI WGS metagenome assembly OAWE01 (sample SAMEA2580131, study PRJEB22360) | human gut metagenome | biome: human gut; feature: human-associated habitat; material: faeces | place: Denmark | collected 2008/2010 | reverse complement strand
CTCAGGGCTAGATCATCCCGCTTCGGGTCCAGGACACGCGACTCAAACGCCTTTTGAGACTCGCCTTCGCTACGCGTACCCCACACGGGTTACGCTCGCCACGTGCCACTGACTCGCAGACTCATTTTTCGATAGGCACGCCGTCACCCCGAAAGGCTCCGACGGTTTGTAAGCGCACGGTTTCAGAGACTGTTTCACTCCCCTCCCGGGGTGCTTTTCACCTTTCCCTCACGGTACTAGTTCGCTATCGGTCAGACAGGTATATCTAGGCTTACCCCACGGTCGGGGCGGATTCACACGGGATTCCACGAGTCCCGCGCTACTTGGGAAACACGATCCGGAGACGACGCGCGTTCGGCTACGGGGCCATCACCCTCTGCGGCCCGGCATTCAATCCGGTTCGCCTCACACGCCGTTTTATCACTCCGGCCGGGCCCGCCAGGACCCGGACACACGCTCCCTCAACACCACGCGCGCAACGGCTGGCGCCTGTCACACGCGCGCGGTTTGGCCTGATCCGCTTTCGCTCGCCACTACTCACGGAACATCCTTTCCTGCAGGTACTGAGATGTTTCACTTCCCTGCGTACCCCCCGCGCGAACGCGGTGCCGGCCCATGACGGCCGGCGGGTTCCCCCATTCGGAAATCCTCGGATCAAAGCCCTGCTGGCGGCTCCCCGAGGCATATCGCAGCCTCAAACGTCCTTCATCGGTACTGTCTGCCAAGGCATCCACCATACGCCCTTGCAAGCAACCCGCACGACCCATCCGGGAACGGCGGGAAACCGCAAGCCCACGGCAAAAACTCCGCTGGCAACACAAATCATCACACAAATGATCACACACAAAACGATCAAACACCAGACTCCGAAGAGTCCGGCGAAATCAACAGCAGAAGACACCCCCGAAAAGGGCGTCCCCTGCTCGCGTCCACTATCCAGTTCTCAAACCACCACGCACCCGCACGCGAGCCCACCCACCCCACCAGGGGACGGGCGACCGGCACGGGGCACGGAACACCAGCCACGCCAAACGGCGCGGGGTGGCGGTCCGGGAACCCAAAAGCATGCCCGCACCACTCCTGGACGCACCGCACGACCGGCACGCCCGAAGGCCGACTCCACTCTTCCACACCAGCAACCCCCGCGCACCCGGCACATCCGGGGCAAGGGGGCACACACCGGCCACCAGACAGTGGCCTGAAATCTCCGTAGAAAGGAGGTGATCCAGCCGCACCTTCCGGTACGGCTACCTTGTTACGACTTAGTCCCAATCACGAGTCTCACCTTAGACGGCTCCCCCCAAAAGGTTGGGCCACCGGCTTCGGGTGCTACCCACTTTCATGACTTGACGGGCGGTGTGTACAAGGCCCGGGAACGCATTCACCGCGGCGTTGCTGATCCGCGATTACTAGCGACTCCGCCTTCATGGAGTCGGGTTGCAGACTCCAATCCGAACTGAGACCGGTTTTAAGGGATCCGCTCCCCCTCACGAGGTCGCATCCCGTTGTACCGGCCATTGTAGCATGCGTGAAGCCCTGGACGTAAGGGGCATGATGATCTGACGTCATCCCCACCTTCCTCCGAGTTGACCCCGGCGGTCCCCCGTGAGTTCCCACCACGACGTGCTGGCAACACAGGGCGAGGGTTGCGCTCGTTGCGGGACTTAACCCAACATCTCACGACACGAGCTGACGACGACCATGCACCACCTGTGAACCCGCCCCGAAGGGAGACCGTATCTCTACGGCTGTCGGGAACATGTCAAGCCCAGGTAAGGTTCTTCGCGTTGCATCGAATTAATCCGCATGCTCCGCCGCTTGTGCGGGCCCCCGTCAATTTCTTTGAGTTTTAGCCTTGCGGCCGTACTCCCCAGGCGGGATGCTTAACGCGTTGGCTCCGACACGGAGACCGTGGAATGGTCCCCACATCCAGCATCCACCGTTTACGGCGTGGACTACCAGGGTATCTAATCCTGTTCGCTCCCCACGCTTTCGCTCCTCAGCGTCAGTGACGGCCCAGAGACCTGCCTTCGCCATTGGTGTTCTTCCCGATATCTACACATTCCACCGTTACACCGGGAATTCCAGTCTCCCCTACCGCACTCAAGCCCGCCCGTACCCGGCGCGGATCCACCGTTAAGCGATGGACTTTCACACCGGACGCGACGAACCGCCTACGAGCCCTTTACGCCCAATAATTCCGGATAACGCTTGCACCCTACGTATTACCGCGGCTGCTGGCACGTAGTTAGCCGGTGCTTATTCGAAAGGTACACTCACCCCGAAGGGCTTGCTCCCAGTCAAAAGCGGTTTACAACCCGAAGGCCGTCATCCCGCACGCGGCGTCGCTGCATCAGGCTTGCGCCCATTGTGCAATATTCCCCACTGCTGCCTCCCGTAGGAGTCTGGGCCGTATCTCAGTCCCAATGTGGCCGGTCGCCCTCTCAGGCCGGCTACCCGTCGAAGCCATGGTGGGCCGTTACCCCGCCATCAAGCTGATAGGACGCGACCCCATCCCATACCGATGAATCTTTCCCAGAAGGACATGCATCCAACTGGAGCATCCGGCATTACCACCCGTTTCCAGGAGCTATTCCGGTGTATGGGGCAGGTCGGTCACGCATTACTCACCCGTTCGCCACTCTCACCCAGGAGCAAGCTCCTGGGATCCCGTTCGACTTGCATGTGTTAAGCACGCCGCCAGCGTTCATCCTGAGCCAGAATCGAACCCTCCACAAAAAACCTCGTGAAGAGACATCGACACGATGACTCTCGAAAAAAGAAAATTGACGATCGCCTTATAAGGAAAGGCGCATCGCACAAAAACCTCGCCGCCGTTTGACCGATCCCTCGGCACCACGCGTCAGCGTGGCCGGCAACGAACTGGCAATCATTGACTATAAAGAAGTAGTACAAATACGCTCTTGAGTTCTCAAACCACCACCACTCACCCACCTCGCGGACCGGAACCATCCGGACCACTCGCTGAGCGGCAGCAAGGGATTAACTTACACGAACCCGTCCACTTGCGCAAATCGGCATTCCGCAAACCCCGTAAAAACCCTTGCGGCGCAACGCATTCATCGGCGTGTCGAAAACCGCCTATCGCACGCCACATCATCGCAGAAATGCTTCAAACAAGCCTCAAAACGGCCTGAAATTCATCAGAAAAACCTGTCTACGGGCGTGTCGTGAGCCTGCAACGGTTTCCAAATACGGTCGGAAAGCCGAAAAAGACGCATACGGAGGAAACCGCGCGGTGGTATGTATGGAGGTATGAGCAAAAAAATCGCAGTATTAACGGGCGCAGGCATCTCCACGTCCGCAGGCATCCCTGACTTCCGTGGACCGGACGGCGTCTGGACCAAACATCCCGAGCAAATGAACGTGTACGACATCGACGCGTTCCTAGCCAATAAGGAAGACCGCGAGTATTCCTGGCGCTGGCAAAAGGAATCGCCAGTATGGAACGCGCAGCCGGGCACCGCACACAAAGCGCTCGTCAAGCTGGAACAGGCAGGGCTGCTGACGCTGCTCGCCACGCAGAATTTCGACGCACTCCATGAAAAAGCAGGCAACAGCAGCAACGTCATCGTCAATCTGCACGGAACCATCGGCACCTCGCACTGCATGAAGTGCCACGCGAAATACGACACCGCCGAAATCATGGCGAACCTCAACAACGAGCCGGATCCGCACTGCCATCGCAAGCTGCCATACAGCGGCAATATGCCATGCAATGGGCTGATCAAAACCGACGTCGTCTACTTTGGCGAAGCGCTGCCGGATGGTGCGATTGAAAAGTCATACCGTCTGGCGGCGCAGGCCGACGAATTGTGGGTGATCGGCTCCACGCTGGAAGTGATGCCGGCGGCGAGCATTGTGCCGGTCGCGGCACAGGCGGGCGTGCCGATCACCATCATGAACATGGGACGCACGCAATACGATCGCTTGGCCACACGGCTTATCCGCGACGATATTGCGATTGCGCTGCCGCAGTTGGTCGACGAGACAATCGCCGCGGAACAGGGCAAATAACACCGAATGAACAAGCAAGGCTCCTCAACCTGATTGGGTTTGAGGAGCCTTCTTTGATGCGGAAGATATGCGAGAATCCGCGCTTATCCACCGTGGGAAATCAGTAGATGCGCTTGGGCCGGAAACCGGCCGCGCGCATCGCGTCAAGGATGCGGTCGATGTGCTCAGGGCCGTTGGTTTCAACGGTGACGCCCAAGGAAACCGAATCAGTGTAATGGCTGGAAGCCTTGAACTGGTCGTGATCGAGTGCGATGACGTTAGCGCGCTGCTCGGCCAGAATCGTGGCCACCTTGACAAGCTGGCCAGGGGTATCCGGAAGCTCAACCTCGAAGTTCATGATGCGGCCACGGGCAATCATGCCCTTCTGAATCACCGCGCTGATGGAGACAGTATCCTCATTGCCACCGGAAAGAATCGGCACCACCACATGCGGACCCTGTGCTTCGGCGAACTTGCGCGAGCGCAGATTCAGGTGCTCAAGCGCGGCCAGAGACACGGCACCGGCAGCTTCGACCACCAGCTTGTGCTTCTCCAGCATGAGCAGAATCATCTCGTTGATGTCACGCTCGGTGACGGTGACCAGATCGTCGAGGAACTCGTTGAGCAGCGCGAAGGTCAGGTCGCCCGGACGCTTCACGGCAACGCCTTCGGCGGAGGTGCGCACCTGGTCGGCTGCGACGACGCGACCGGCGGCCAACGAATTCTTCCATGCCGGGCTGCCTTCCGGAATGGCGCCGATCACGCGCACTTCCGGCTTGAACGTCTTGATGGCGAGCGCCACGCCCGCGCCCAGACCGCCGCCACCAAGCGGCACAACCACATCGGTGACGTTAGGCACGTCTTCGAGAATCTCAAGACCGATGGTGCCCTGTCCGCACAGCACTTCGTAATCGTCGAACGGCGGCACGTAAATCATGCCTTCGGTATCGCTGAGTTCCTGCGCGTGGGCGGCGGATTCATCGAACACCTCGCCGCACAGCACCACATCAGCGCCGTACGCTTTGGTGGCGTCCACCTTCAACGGCGGCGTGATCTGCGGCATGCAGATGGTGGCCTTCGCGCCACGCTCACGGGCCGCGTATGCCACGCCTTGGGCATGGTTGCCTGCGGAAGCGGTGACGATGCCATGCGCAAGCTGCTCGTCGGACAACGATGCGATCTTGTTATACGCGCCACGAATCTTGAATGACCCAGTGACCTGGAGATTCTCCGGCTTGAGCAGAATCTCATGTCCGGTCATCTCGGACAGCACCGGGGACGGAATAATCTCCGTGTGGCGTGCGGTGCCCTTCAGTCGTTCGGCGGCCAGTTTCAATTCAGCGGCATGATCACGCCGCAATGCTTTGAGCACCTCGTTTTGTTCCATGGACGTTATTGTAAGCGCACGTCTGCCGAAAATGCCGTGCGATTGCCGAATCGCAATCGAATCCCGGCCGTGCCTCAGAATCGCACGGAAAAAGAAACGTCCGACAGGTTTCGTGATGAACCTGCCGGACGTTCCGCAGAGAGTTATAGGGAAAGATCGATCAGAGCTGAATCACGACTCCCTCCCAGCGAGCGAGCTCGCCACGAGCGATCGATTTAACACTATGCATAGCATCATAGGTGCTGAGCAGTACTTGCGGATCGGACACGCCGTCGGAAAGCAGCTCCGCCACGTCCGAAGGCAGCGCCGCGGACCTGTCGGTGAGGTTGACCACGACAAGAATCGTGTCGTCGCCATTGGTGCGCGTGAAAGCATACACCTGATCGCTGTCGGCGGCGAGCAGATGCCATTCGCCAGTGGAGATGGTGGCGCTGTTGTGCCGCATGGCGATGAGCTTCTTGTAGAACGTGTACACGGAATCCGGATCGTCGAATTCCTCGGCCGCGTTGATTTCCACATGATTCGGGTTGACGCTGATCCATGGTTCGACGGGCGCGTCTGGCGCGGTGAAGCCGGCGTATTTGGAGGCGTCCCACTGCATGGGGGTGCGCGCGTTGTCGCGGCCGATGAGGGCGAGGGCGGCCATCATGGATTCGGACGACTGGCACTTGGCTTCCTCCACGCGCTGGCGATAGCCGTTGAGGGCCTCCAAATCGCGGTATTGTTCCAGCTTGGTGAAGTGGGCGTTGGTCATACCCAGTTCCTCGCCTTCGTAAATGTACGGGGTGCCGCGGTGCATGTGCAGCACCATGCCGAACGCCTTGGCGCTCAGCTCGCGCGAATCGCGGTCGGAGTCGTTGCCCCAACGGGAGACCACGCGCGGCTGGTCATGATTGCAGAAGAACAGGCTGGCCCAACCGGCCTTCCTCACGGCCTCCTGCTGCTCGGTCATACGGTCGCGCAGGTTTTTGACCTCGAACGGCACGGTATTCCACTTGGAGCCTTCCTGGTCGATGCCGACATGGTCGAACAGGAACAGCATGTCAAGTTCCTTGTTGGCCGGATCGGTGACGTGCTCGTTACGGGCCGGGGTGATGCCCGGAGCCTCGCCCACGTTGATGTAGCCTTCACGGCCTTCGAATACCTCACGGCGCATTTCGGCGAGGAACTCGTCGATGCGCGGACCGTCGGAGCAGAACGGGAACGGGCTGGAATAGCCTTCCTCGCCGACCGGCAGATCGGCGATTTCGGAACCGTCCTCGCCCGGCAGCCTGCCGTTCTTGTCGACGGTCTTGGAGATCTGGGTGATCACGTCCATGCGGAAGCCGTCGATGCCGCGATCCATCCACCAATTCATCATCTTGTAGACGGCCTTGCGCACCTCGGGATTCTCCCAGTTGAGGTCGGGCTGCTTCTTGGAGTACTGGTGGAAGAAGTATTCGCCGCGCTTCGGGTCGTACTCCCATGCGGAGCCGCCGAAGTAGGAGCCCCACTGGTTCGGCTCGGCGCCCGGAGTGCCCGGCTCATGGCCCGGCTTGGCGGGACGCCACCAATACCAATCCGCATGAGGATCGTTCTTGTCGCGGGAGGCCTGGAACCAGGCGTGCTCGTCGGACGTGTGGTTGACGACCAGGTCCATCACGATCCTCAGGCCGCGCTTGTGCGCTTCGGCAAGCAGCTCGTCCATATCGGCCATCGTGCCGAACAGCGGATCGATGTCCTGGTAGTCGGAGATGTCGTAGCCGTTGTCGTCCTGCGGGGACCTGTAGACCGGGGACAGCCACAGCACGTCCACGCCAAGGTCGGCAAGATAGTCGAGGCGGCTGGTGATGCCCTTCAGATCGCCGATGCCGTCGCCATTGGAATCCTGGAAGGAACGCGGGTAGATCTGGTAGACCACCGCGTTCGCCCACCATGGATTCGGAGTGGCGCCGTTCGAACGGACGGTGTCAGGAAGAGTGGAACGATTGAAATTCGTCATCGCGATTGAGCTCCTTTGCCTAAGTGGAATGGATGAACTTTGCTATATCCCATGGTACGTAAAGCGTTTTTTCTTTCTTGCCTGCGGCGCGTTTTGCAAAGCAGGAAATGAAAGATATATTGCAAGCGGGATGCGCCCTTCGGAATCACATCAATGCATACGAAAAGCAGGAATCCTCGAAAAAGGGGAAACGAGGATTCCCGCTCGGCGCTGTGAAGAAGTTTTACTTCACAAGCAGACGGCCTACGGCCGCGTTGTTCCTGCCTTCGCTCGCCTATCGGCTCGCTCAGGAGGAACCTATGAACAGTCCACAGGACTGTTCACTTCACGGCTCCTCTCATCACACCACCGACGACCCACTTTTGGGCGAAGATGTAGACGATGAGGACCGGGGCCATGGCCATCAGGTAGGAGGCGAAGGCCATCGGGTAGTTCGACGTGAACTGGCTCTGGAACACGTACTGCGCCAGCGGAATCGTCTGATTGCTCTGGTCGGTCAGCGTGATCAGCGGCAGCAGGAAGTCGTTCCACGCCCACAGTGCGGTCAGGATGGCGATCGTGGCGTTGATCGGTCCCATCAGCGGGAAGATGATCGTCCAGAAGATGCGCCAGGTCGAAGCGCCGTCGATGCGCGCCGCCTCTTCCAACGAAATCGGAATCGAACGGATGAAGCCGATCGCGATGAACAGGTTCGTGCCGATGCCGAGAATCGTGTACAGAATGATCAGACCGAGCTGGTTGTCCAGGTGCAGGGTGCCCATTTCCTTGGCGATCGGCAGCATGACGACGGTGAACGGCACGAACATCATGGCCAGGAAGAAGTAGTACAGGAAGCGGAAGAACCGCTTATCCATGTTCCTTGCCACGGCGTACGCGACGAACGTGTTCGTCAGCAGCGTCAGCACCACAGCGCACACGGTGATGATCGCGGAATTGAGCGCGGCCTTCGGATAGTTCACCTTGTTCCACGCGTCCGCGAAATTATGCCATTCCCACGTGGTCGGCAGGCTGAACGTGCCCGCTTCGCCCGGCGTCTTCAGCGCGGTGACGACGGCGAAGTACAGCGGCACGAGCACCGTCAGGCTCAGCACGGCGACGGCCGCCGTCAGCCACCAGTTGATGCTGTGGTCCTTGCGGATCTTCTCCGGCTTCGCTTGCGATTGTCCGCTTTGCGCGGCGGCCGGCTTGGTTGCAACAGTTGCGCTAGTCATGATTTCTTCCCCTTACTCTCAGACCTTTTCCTTGCCGCTGAAGAACTTCAGCTGCACGAATGCGAGGATTGCCAGCACGATGAAGAACGTGACCGCGTTCGCCATCTGGTAGGAGTATTCGCCGTTGCCCAGGCCGTTCTGGAAGATCAGGTAGGAGACGGTTTCGGTCTTGGAATCCGGACCGCCCTTGGTCAATGCCATGACCTGGTCGAACGCGCCGAGCGAGTTCTTGAGGCTCAGCACCATGTTGATGGTGAAGAACGGGCCAATCAGCGGGAACGTGATCTGCCAGAAGTTCTGCCAGGCGTTCACGCCGTCGATGGACGCGGCCTCATAGATTTCGTTGTCGATGGTCTGCAGACCCGCCAAGTACAGCAGCGTGGAGTAGGCCACACCCTGCCAGATGGACAGGAACACGATCGGGAACCATGCCAGATCCGGATTGGAGATCATGGATGTGGACAGCCAATCGATGTGCAGCGCCTGGCCGAGGGCCGGCAGCGGGGTCATGAAGATGTACTTGAACACGTAGCCGATGACCAGCACCGACAGGGTGTACGGAATGAAGAAGATGGCTCGGAAGCCGTTCTTGAAGGCGATTTTGGAGTTCAGCAGCACCGCCAGGAACATGCCGAGGATGTTCGTGCCGAGCGTGATCAGAATCGCGATGAAAATCGTGAACAGATACGCGTGGCCGACGCGTGCGTCCTGGAACATCGCGATGTAGTTCTTGAAGCCGATGAACTTGTAATCGCCGTAACCCTGCGAATTGGTGAACGAGTACATCGCGCCCTGCAGGAACGGCAGGTACAGGAAGATGCACACGAGAATCATCGCGGGAATGGTCATCCAGTAGAACGCCGGATCGACCTTGCGCTTGGAGTATTTCGAAACCTTCTTCGGCTTCTTTGCGGCGGCCTTGTCGGCCTTGGCCGAGATATTGCCAGTCATTGTCGTTCCTCCCCTCACCTAAAGTTCCTGGCTTCGATCTTGTCGTATTCCGACTGCATGCTGTTCAGGAATCGTTTAGTATTGCCCGACTGCACCAACGTCTGCAGGAAACCGGCGAGGTTGATGCTTGCCGGCACGTAGTGGTCACAGAAATCAGCCAGCTTGCCGGCCTTGTAGAAGTCGAGCACGCCATTCAACGCTTCATCGCCGACGTACGTATCCTTGTACGGGGTGAACGCAGACTGCTGCTTGGAGTAATCCTGCACGTTCTCCTCGCTCATCAGGAAGTCGACGAATTCGCGAGCCTCGGTGTAATGCTTCGTATGCGCGCCGATCGTCAGCATCACGTCGTCGCCGGCGGTCAGCTGCTGTTCCTTGACGTTGTCGGTGGCCGGCATCTGCGCGAACCGCAGATTGGCGTCCTTGTTAATCAGACGGATCTGCGGAATCGCGTACGTGCCGAGCGGCAGAATCGCGGCCTTGCCGGAAGCGATGTCCTGCGTAGCCTGCTGGTAGGTGACGGCCGGATTCTTCTGCGTGTAGTTCTGGTAAATTTCAATCAGCTTGCCGCTGACGGGCGTCCACAAGTCGGAGAAGGTCTTGCTGCCGTCCTTGAGATACGCGTATTCCGATTCCGGCACCAGCGTGGAATTCAGCGATGCGAGCGGCGCCTGCAACGTCCACGGATCGGCGGTGCTCGCCTCGATCGGCGTGACGCCCTTGGCCTTGAGCCGCTTGAGCAGCGCGATGAATTCGCTCCACGTCTGCGGCGGATTGTCCGGATCCTCGCCGGCCTGCTTCCACACATCGGCGTTGATGATGTAGCCGCTTGCGTTGCCCGCGTACGGAATACCGTACAGACGCTTCTTGGACTTGTCGGTGGTCTGCACGAGGCTCTTCGCGATGTTCACCATGCCCGGATTGAGCTCGTCGACGATCTCGTCGTCGGTGAAATCGTGGAAGACGCCCGCTTCGGCGAGCATGCCGTAATTGATGTCGCCGTTGATGGTGATGACGTCGGGTTCGCGGTTCTTCACCAGTCGCGTGCGCAGATCGGTGGTGGCGTCCGACGAATTGTTGACATTGACTTTGATGTTGGAATGGGTTTTCTCGAATTCACGCGCCTTGGCGGTGAACCAATCCGCCGCCTCGGACTTGAATTGGAAGAAATCCAAGGTGACCGTGCCGGCGGTGCTGTTGCCGCAGCCCGCGAGCCCAACCGTCAGCACAATCGCGCATGCAGCCGTAATAGCACGGCCCGCGATCCGCCTGAAGGTGCCTGTGTTGGCATTGGAATCAGGTTTCATTCTCTCGACTCCTTTGTATTTTCCTTTTTCACGGCAGGCCGGCTTCATTACCAGCCTCCGTTGCTTTTTAATTGTAGAATCGGCTTGTTTTCATTCCCAGTTTCCGCGCGCCCGCACTGTACGGAAATAAAAAACGGTTATTTTGTTATTCTTGGAAAGAAAATAGACGGTAAGGACGGTCCGATATGGCGATTTCCCCGATTCCACACTGGTTTGAAGGCTCGGAGTACACGCATAAGGTTGCGGCCTGCATTATGAAGTACGGTCCGATTTCGCGCATCACGCTGGCACAGATCCTTGGCCTTTCGCAAGGCGCGGTATCGCGCATCACCAGTGATTTGATTTACGCTGGCGTGATCGAAGAGACGCCAATGGCAGCGGGGCATGGCGGCAAGTTACCGAAAGATTTCTTGCGGAAATCGGCACAAAAGTCAATCCAGAAAGAAAATACGGAACGTCGCGGCCGTCCGCAGACCGGACTGCGCATCATCGCCAATGCGCGCACGTTCGTCGGCATGAAAATCAACACCACCCATATCACTGCCGTAACAGTAAACGCGCTTGGGCAGATTGTGACCGGCTGCCATGACCTGCCGATTGAGGACGATTCGGTGGAAACGGTGGTCGACGTTATTCGGCAGCTGACCATGGACTGCGCCGACGAGGCGATAATGGCGGGATTGCCTTCGCCATGCGCGGTCGGCGTCTCGTTGGGCGGACACATCGTGGATGATTCGATGGTGACGTTCGCGCCATTCCTGCATTGGTCGAAGCCCGTGGAGTTTTCGGCGTTGATCCAGGAGGCGACCGGACTGCCGACCGGCATCTACAACGACATCGACTCATTGGTGGTGGACGCGTGCATGTTCGGCTCGGGCGTCGGATTGAACAGTTTCGCCGTGGTGACGATCGGCATCGGCGTGGGATATTCGCTCACCGTCAACGGCGAGCCGATCGACAATCCCGACAAAAGCTATGGCCTGGTCGGGCATATTCTGGTCGACCCCGACGGGCCGCGCTGCATTTCCGGACATAAAGGTTGCGCGACGTGCCTAACTGACAATTCAATCGCAACAGAATATTCGGAAATGATCGGACATCCGGCGACGTTCGACGAATTCGCGGCCGCAGCGCGCGCCAGCAAAACGCAGGCCACGAATCTGGTGAACCGCACCTGTTTCCGTTTGGGTACATTGATCGCGACCATCGCCAATCTTGCCATGCCCGACAAAATCATGATCGCTGGCGAATCGTCGTTCATTGCGAAACTCGGCATAGACAACCTGCGTAACGGCATCAATATGTATCGGCATAGTCAAGCCGCGCCGGTCGATTTCGAAATCGCCGAGCACGACTGGTCGCTGTGGAGCAAAGCGGCCGCAGCGCAAGCCATTCGCCAGTATGTAGGGTAAGTCGTTCGGAATCGCTGTCGCAGTGTGAGGCCGGTACGCGAAAGTACCAGCCTCACCATGCAAAACAGATACTCAGATGCGGACTACTTTGAAAAGGACGGCCTGCGCAGGATGCAGCGCCGGCGGGCGGATGCCATAGGCGGCGAGCGCACGGCCGGTCATCTTCACACCATCGGCGGTCCACCAGCCGAGCGGGCTTTGTCCGTTGCCGATGTCCTGCTTGGCCAGGTCGAGGCTCACGTCGAGCGGGGACACCACGTACACGGCGTCCGGGTCGAGGCCAGGCAGACGTACGGGGGCGGACGGATAGGTCTGCGACGTGGTCAGCTGCGTGAAGCGGTAGATCGCGGCAGCCTTGTTCGGCATGACGCAGCCGTCCACGCGCACGGCCGGATCGGCGGCGTCAGAATGCACCGCGGTGTCGACGGCGAACCATTCGCGATGCTTTTTGAATTCGGCCGTCCATTCGGCGAGCTTGTCGATGTCCTCCTGCGGTTCCTTGAGCAGATTCCATTCGATGCCCATGTGGCCGAAGAAGGCCATGGCCATGCGCATCTCCTGGGAGGTGGCGCGGTGCGTGGAATGCGCCGGGGAAGCGCCCACGTGCTCTCCGATCATCTCCGGCGGCACGAGCAGCGACGTGTAGCGCTGGATGTCGGCGCGTTCCACCGGGTCGACGCAGTCGGAACCCCAGATACGATCGGCGACTTCGAGGATACCGAGGTCGACGCGGCCGCCGCCGGACGAGCAGCTTTCGATTTCCAGACCGGGATGGGCCGCTTTCAGGTCGGTGAAGATCCGATACACGGCGAGCGTCTGGTTGTGCACGGCGGGACGTCCGGTGCGCGGCGACACCGCTTCGGTGACGTATTTGTTGTGATCCCATTTGATGTAGTCGATGCCGAGTTCGCCGACGAGCTTGTCCATGGCGCCGTAGATGTACGCGTACGCGTCAGGATTGGTGAGATCGACGACCTGCTGAGTGCGCCCCTGCATCGGCAGACGGTTGGCGGTGGGCTTCAGCACCCAGTCCGGGTGGGCGCGGAACATATCGGAGTTCGGGTTGACCATTTCCGGTTCGAACCACAGGCCGAACTCCATGCCTTTGCCGTGCACGTAGTCGGCGAGCGCCTTGAGGGACTTGTCCCCATCGGGCCAAACGTCCTGTGAGATCTGCCAATCGCCCAGACCGGCGGTGTCGTCTCGGCGGGCACCGAACCAGCCATCATCCACGACGAAGCGTTCCACGCCGCTTTCCACGGCCTTGTCTGCGAGCGCGGTCAGGGTGTCGTAATCGTGGTTGAAGTAGACGGCTTCCCATGTGTTGAGGATGACCGGACGCGGCTTGGGCGCGATGCCATGGTCCACGAGCCAGTCGCGGTGCACGCGGCGGATGTAACCATGGAAGCGTGAGGCGACTTCGTTGAGCCCCTCGCCGTAAGAGCCGACGAGCCATGGCGTGGTGTAGCTTTCACCGTGTTCCAGACCGACTTCGCCGCCGAAGAGCACTTCGCCGCCACCGATCACGCCAGTGGTGTAGGGCAGTCGTTCCGCGGACAGCACGCTGTTGCCACTCCATGCCACGTGCGCGGAGTAGACGTTGCCGTGGGTGAAACCGAAGCCGTGTTCGCCAACGCTGAGCAGCAGGGTGGCGTCGAAGTCGGGGCGGCCGATCATGGAGGATTTGGCGAAGCGCCCGATGGTGAAGTCCTGGCGCTGTGGGGAACGCTCACGCAGATGGTGACCGGTGGTGGTGAGGATCTCGTTGGCGTCGGCGGGCACGCTGAATGCAAGTTCGATCTTGCCGATCTCGAGTCGTCCCTCGCCGGTGTTCGTCACCTCCGCATGCTGGCGGATGAGGCCGGTTTCATCGAGCTCACAGGTCCACGTAAGTTTCACGCATTGTTCCACGTCCTCGGCAGTGACGGTGACGGTAGGCGTCTGCTTGGGCTCGGAGGCCACGCTCCAGCTGGGGTAGCCGTCTTTTTCGGCCATGGTGTAGGTTTTGCCGGCGGCCACGGTTTCGGCTTTGATGTCGGTGACCTGGAACTTGCAGAACAGTTCCACGCCGTCACGGCGCACGTCGAAACGGTCAGAGCCGGACCACGCTTCGGACTGTGTCGGCAGCACGCTCGGCCATGCGGTGTAGTCGAGGGCTCCGGAAACACGCTGCGGAGCGAGCGCGTCGAACGTGTTGATCACGGTTTCCGGTGCGGTGAGCGGGCGACCCCAATGCACGAATCTCGGCAAATCGCTGCCGGGGAACACCAGAGCAAAAGCTGCGGCGGCAGCCGGCTGCTCGGCATACACGGCGGTAAGGGGTGTGCCGTTGGAAGCGGTGCCGTGGAAAGTCTGAATGAGCGTCATTGCAGCATCCTTTTCTTGCGATTCTTGGTTGGTATGACGCTTTGATGATACTGCATACCGCTTTTCTTCCCATCGCCCTGCGTGTTTGTTTCTTTCGGAAAGTAATTAGCGTCGGCGCGCGAAGAAATCGGTCATCAATCGCCCGCATTCTGCTTCGCGCACACCGCCAATCACTTCCGGTACAAGTCCGACGTGCGGATCGCGGGGAATATCCCATACCGAACCGCATGCACCCAACTTGGCATCCCACGCACCGAACACAATACGTCCGATATGCGTCTGCAGGCAGGCACCGGCGCACATAGGGCACGGCTCCAACGTAACGACAAGCGTGCAATCAGCGAGATTCCAAGTGCCAAGCGAGGCGGCCGCTTCAGCCATCGCCTTGACTTCAGCGTGGGCAAGCGGATCGGCATGCGTCTCACGCAGGTTCCGCCCGCGGCCAATCACCCGGCCGTCAGCGGCAAGCACGACAGCACCGACCGGCACCTCGCCATCCGCGGCGGCTTCGCGGGCCAGCGCGACCGCCGGTTCCATATCATCGTCCCATCGCATACGCCACAGTGTAGCGGCGGCCATACGACCGCTCCGCACGACTGGTCCGCACGTCCGACCTGCATGCCCGACCTGCGCGCCCAACCGAAGCGGCACGAACGTCAGCCCATAGCGAAACACGCTCATAACCGCCTCTTGGTAGGCTGGAAAAGGTTGGAAATACGCGCAAAGGAGGCACGTTGGCGGTATTCGAGTTGATTCTATGCATCATCGCTGCCGTCGTACTGTCCTCGTTCCTGAGCCGATTCATACCCAAGGTCTCCACGCCGCTCGTGCAGATCGCGTTGGGCGCGCTGGCATCACAACTGCCGTTCTTTCCGGACGTAACGCTCAGCCCTGAACTGTTCATGGTGCTGTTCATCGCGCCGCTGCTGTATTTGGAAGCGCATGAGATTGACAAAACCGAGCTACTGAAATCCGTCAAACTGTCATTGTCGCTGGCGATCGGCCTGGCGATCGCGACCATGGTGGCGGTCGGTTTCGCATTGCACACCGTCTGGCCGGCGATTCCGCTCGCTGCGGCACTTGCGCTCGGTGCCGCGCTCGGGCCGACCGATGCGGTCGCAGTGTCGTCGCTCGGCAAGGAGGCGGCGCTGACCGAACGCCAAACGAGCGTACTGAAGGGTGAATCGTTGTTCAACGACGCTTCCGGTATCGTCGGCTTCCAGTTCGCCATCGCGGCGGCGGTCAGCGGCGTGTTCGAAGTGGGCGAATCGGCCGCGCAATTCGTGATCTCGTTCTCCGGCGGCGCGATCTTCGGCCTTGTGGTGGGCACCATGGCCGACCTGCTGTTCGAATCACTGCGCTCCCTCGGCTGGGAAACGACTACCAGCCGCATTCTCATGGAGCTATTCCTGCCGTTCATCCTGTATCTGGGTGCAGAGGCGGTCCACGTCTCCGGCATTCTGTCGGTCGTGGCCGCGGGCCTGATCATCCGATTCGACCGCACCGGCATCGGACCGAATGTGGCACGCACGAACATCGTATCGTCAAGCGTGTGGGGCGTGCTGTCGTTCTCGCTCAACGGCACAGTGTTCATCCTGCTCGGCATGCTGCTGCCGAACGCGATGTCGGCCAGCTGGGATGATCCGCACATCAGCAACGGCCTGCTGATGTGCGCGATCCTCACCGTCTCCGCCGTGGTGATCGCCATGCGGTTCCTGTGGATCTCGCTGATGCTCCGGCTCGCGCGCGACACCACCACCGGCAAGCGGCGCAAAATGACGGCGCAGCGCTGGCGTTCCGCCGCGGTCATGACATTCGGCGGACCGAAGGGCACCATCACGCTGTCGTTGATGTTCACGATCCCCTACACGCTGGCGGCCGGCGCGAACTTCCCGATGCGCGACGAACTGATCTTTATAGCCGCCGGCGTGATCGTGGTGACGCTGCTGCTGGCGAATTTCCTGCTGCCGCTGCTCGCGCCGAATCGCGACAAGGACACGTCGACGGAAATGACGGAGATCACCATCGAAGTGCTGCGGCGGACGGTCGAAGAGCTGTCGGGCCGTGTCACGCCGGACAACCGTCGGGCGGTGCTTATGGTCATCGATTCCTATACGAAACGCATCACGCGGTTGAAACAGCGCACCGGCGAAATCGATCCGCAGGGGTATATGCAGCTGCAGATCGACGCGCTCAACTGGGAGAAGGAGTACGTCAAGAACCGTCTGGCGGGCGTGCGCGCGGCAATCAAGGCGAATCCCGCCGAGAACCGCGCCGCGAACGATCTGGAGGCCGAGGCCTGCGAGCGCCTGCTCGACCAGATCATGAGCTCGCTGCGCCACATCGAAACCGCACACAATTCAGGCCATATGATCTGGCGCGTCAAAGGCCGGTACAAGGCGCTGCAGCGGCGCATGGGCACGTTGGCGAAACGCGTGAACAGCCGTATCCGGCGCACGACCCCGCTGTTCAGCGACGATGAGCTGTTCGCGCATACGCGTGTGGTGCAGGTGGATGCGATCGAACATGTGATCGACCGACTGTATGAGGAGATGGGCGGCGACACGTACAACACCGAGCACTGCTCCGGCCTGCTGTTGGACTACCGACGCAGCGAATCCGCGTTGAGGGCGCGTCCGAATATGGGCATCAGCGCCGAAGCGCAGGAACAGGCCGAGGAGGTCAAGCGCGAAAGCTACGGCATCGAGCTGGGCGTGATCCAGGACATGTATGAGGCCGGCGACATCACGCGTGCGCAAAGCAAGCAGCTGCGACGCAACGTGTATGTGATGAGCGTGGATGCGGACGCGCAGATCTGACCCGGGTTGCGCGCTCAGGATACACGTTTCCCTCGCACGTTCATCGTGCTTAGCGGCCACGGCATATACCTGTATTACCAGCGCGAACAGCCAATCCCATGTATCCCTCCTACCGAGGAAAAATACCTCAAGGAACGGAAGAGCAGGGATCACGCGTCCGCATCCGAAAATCATCGGAACAGAACCCAAGAGCGCTTTTAAAACTTTTGCATATGATAACGCATGAATATTTGAGACAAAGTAGGTATCTTGGAATAAAGATGAGGTTTTTCACTTCATCCGGTCGGAAATAAGCCGAAGTGAAAACAATGTGGATAACTCTGCAAAGATGAGAATTATCTGTTTCATTTAGACACGAATGCTCCTTTCGAAAAGATGATTGACAAATACCCCTAATAGCCTATTGTTTAGTCATGCTTCATCGGCATTGTAAAGAAAGGGGATTGAATGAAAATAGTCAAGAGAATATCTGCCCTTTTCATTGGTCTAGCACTTATGGTGGCTCTGCCTGTCACCGCTCATGCGTCTACAAACGATGATCAGCAAGACATCGCATCATTGGATATGTCCGTCATCGACGTGCACATACAATCACGCGGCGCTATGACCGCGGAAGATCTGTACGACTTCCTCCAATCCGATGCAGAGAAAACTGTTGACATCGATGCTGAAACAGGGAAAATTACCGCCGTGAGCGAAGGTATAACGAAGCCTAGGATTGCGGTCAACAATATTTGCAATGGCCGTGATTCATGCCTTGTCCACAGTCGTGTTCCTTATGCGGACTTCGGATTTAGCGGAACCGGGACGAAGACCGGGAATTGGCCCTACCGCATCTCTTGGGAGACTGGTTCTCATACAGCAAAAGCTTGGTACAGACATGGCTATGACGTTGTTGGATGGGGCACTAAGTTCGGACCTCACACCAAGGCCAATATGAACGCTCCTGTCACGGCTGTTCAAGTCACCAATTACTCGTGATCCTGCATGAGTTTCTGACGCAGAAGATAAAGACGGCTCATCAGAATTCTGATCCGCCTGGACATATGCCGCCGAATTCTCAGGAAGTTTTCAGAAAACACCAGACATGCGCTCAGCATCAGGTGTTTATATATGAATTGTCAGCAGAAACAAGCCGACCAGGAACCTTGAAGTTCCCGACAATTGAACCCTTTCTTCTTCTCTCTCCTTTCTCTCCCCGGTGGCCGACCCCACCGGGGTCTTCTTTTTTCGCCGCTTGCTTCGCCTCCCTTTCCCAGCTTGTTTCACGGCTTGTTTCACGTCCCTTTTCACGGATCTTTTCGCACTGCGAGCGTACGCCACAATCGCACGCTATATTGGAAATCATGAGCGACGCAATCGAAAACACAACAGGCAGCGCAGACAGCAATGATAAGACCAAGCTGATCGGCCGCGAATCGGACGTGGTGCCGGGACGTTTCGGTGAACCGCTGCAAATCACGCATGTGCAGTATTCGCGCGGCGGCGGCAACACCGCGCCGAAACGACCGTTGTTCCTGTGCCTGCACGGCTGGGGGTCGAACGAGACGGACTTGGCCGACATGATGCGCTACGTCGCGCCATACAACGATTTCGCCTCGTTGCGCGCGCCGCTGACGTTGCAGCCGGCTGGCCGCTTTGCACCCGGCGCGTACTCGTGGCTGCATGATTGTGTGGATACCGGCAAGGATTTGGACCGTGACGCATTCGCCGCAGCGAAAGCAATCGACGATTGGGTTTCGGCGAACATTCCCGACGACCGTGCCGTGGTGCCGATCGGTTTTTCGCAGGGCGGTCTGCTGGCGATTCACTTGCTGCGCGTGCACCCGGAACGCTACGCGGCGACGATTTCGTTGTCCGGTTTTCTTGCGCCCGGCACTGTTACGGGAACCGCGCCGGCGGACGATCGCGTGGCTGACCTCAACATTCCGACGTTCTTCGGCTATGGCAAGAACGATACCGTGATCCCCATGCCGGAACTGTTCGCGACCGCCGCGTGGCTGGACGAGCACACGTTCCTTACGGAGAAAAGCTATCGTGGGCTCGACCATTCCGTAAGTATGGAGGAGTTCAGCGATTTGCGCGATTGGCTTGCCGCGCACAACATCGCGCCGGGCATCCTGTAGATCCGGGTCAGTTAGAACAGTCGGATTAGTCGGTGATGTCGGCCTTGTAGAAGTTCACGTAGGAACGGCTCGGGGTCGGACCGCGCTGGCCCTGATAGTGCGAACCGGTCGTGGCGGAACCGTACGGATGCTCGGCCGGCGAGCTCAGCTGGAAGAAGCACATCTGGCCGATCTTCATGCCCGGCCACAGCTTCACCGGCAGTGTCGACACGTTGGACAATTCCAGCGTGATATGACCTTCAAAGCCAGGGTCGATGAAGCCCGCGGTGGAGTGGGTAAGGATGCCGAGACGACCGAGCGAGCTTTTGCCTTCAAGACGAGCCGCGATGGATGCATCGAGCTTCACATACTCCCATGTGGACCCGAGCGCGAACTCGCCCGGGTGCAGGATCCACGGTTCGTCCGGTTTGACTTCGAACTGTTCGGTCAGTTCGCCCTGATTCTCAGCCGGATCCACGTACGTGTACGCATGATTGTTAAACAAACGGAAGAAACGGTCCAATCGCACGTCAATCGATGCCGGCTGCACCATCTCCGGGGTCCACGGATCGAGTGAGATATGACCGTCGGCCTGTGCGGCGAGAATGTCGCGATCGGACAGCAGCATCGAAATTCCTCCAAAAAACGCCGGAACAATCGTCATACGAACGGACGCGCAACCAATGCGCGCCCGCCAATCGCAATCCAGTCTAGCGCGGCGGCGCTATAAGACGGACGCAACAAGCACCCATCCGCATTTTGCCGCTGCAACGGCTCACGACACAGCAAAATGCGGATTGGAGGCCGGAAAACGACAGGCTACTCACGCATCGCACGTAGAACGCACTTACGCAACTCGGACGCGACGAGCACGACCATCGCCAATCCAAGGCATTCGACCCACGCGCCGGCGGACAGAGGCATCGTGCCGAACGCGGTGTTGAGGAACGGCACGTAAATCACCACCACCTGCAACAGCGCAGACAACGCAATCGCACCCCACAGCCATTTGTTAGCGAACAGTCCAACGAACACCGATTGGTCGTGCGAGCGAGAGCACAGCGCGTTGAGCATCTGCGCAAACACAAGGATGGTGAAGCCCATCGTGCGCGCCTCAGTCATTTGCGCATCATGTCCGACAGCATCCACGGAACGGTCCGTGAACAGACCTCCGGCGAGGTGCATGTCCATGCCAATCAGCGTGACGGCAGCCATAATCAAACCGATGAAAATGATGTCGCCCCACATCTGTCCGTCGATCACGCGATCGGTGAGTTTGCGCGGTTTGCGTGCCATCACGTCGTCGGTGGACGGGTCGACACCCATGGCGAGCGCCGGAGCTGCGTCGGTAAGCAGGTTGATCCACAGCAGCTGCGTGGCGAGCAGCGGCACGGTCACGCCTTGGCTGCCCGGCTGCGTGATGCCGAGGAAGCCGGCCAGCATCACACCGCCGAAAACCGTGAAGACCTCGCCCACGTTGGAGCTGAGCAGGTATCGCAGGAATTTACGGATGTTGTCGAAAATGCCACGGCCTTCGCGCACCGCTTCGACGATGGTGCTGAAGTTGTCGTCGGCGAGGATCATCTTGGCGCTCTGCTTGGTCACTTCGGTGCCGGTGATGCCCATGGCCACGCCGATATCCGCGGTTTTGACGGCGGGAGCATCGTTTACGCCGTCGCCGGTCATAGCCACGATATTGCCTTGCCGTTGCAGCGATTCGACGATTTTCAGCTTGTGTTCCGGCGCAACGCGCGCGTACACGGAGATTTCGCGGGTGGCCTTGTCGAACGCTTGCTCGTCCGGCAGCTCGTCGAGTTGAACGCCGGTGAGCACTTTGCTACTAAGGTCGGCGCTGCCGACCGAGCTGCCGTCTCCGTCCGTTTCAATAATGCCCAGATCGCTGGCGATGCGTGCCGCGGTAAGCGGATGGTCACCGGTAATCATGACGGTGCGGATACCGGCGCGATGCGCTTCGGCGACGGAATCGCGCACTTCGGTACGCGGCGGATCGATGATGCCGACCATGCCGACCCAGATCAAGTCGCTTTCCAGCACATCGCTTTGGTCGGCGATGTCCGCCACGTGACCGGCGGCGTTGATGCGCACGCCTGGCACTGCGGCGAGCGACGCGGTGCCGAGTGGCCGGTACGCCTGGCCCAGCGTACGATACGCTTCGGCGGACAGGCGTTCCACGGCGGCGAGGATCTGCTGGCGATCGCCTTGCGTCATCGGTCGTACGGCACCGTTGACCGCGATGCGGCTGCAGTAGCCGAGCAGTACGTCGGGGGCACCCTTGGCGAAGACGGTGAGACGCCCGGCATCGGCGTTGTCCTGCGCGACGACGGCCATGCGTTTGCGGTCGGAGGTGAATGGAATCTCGCCGACGCGCGTGTAGTTGGCGTATTTGCGATCGGCCTTCACCTTGCGTGCGGCGACGATAAGCGACACTTCGGTCGGGTCGCCGACGGCTTCCCACGTTATGTCGGAAGCAGCGGAACCATCGCCGGCACCTGTGTTTTCGCGCAATTCGCCGTCGTTGGCCAGCGAGCCCACGGCGAGCGTGGCGACGGCTTCGACCTGTGCGGCGGAAGCGGCGGAACCAGACAGAGCAGCGTCGGGAATCGCAATCATTCTGCCTTCCGGCGCATAGCCGGTCCCAGTCAGCTGCACCTCACCGCTCGGCGTGACCACGCGTTCCACCGTCATCTCGTTGCGGGTGAGCGTGCCGGTTTTGTCGGAGCAGATCACCGACGCGGAACCGAGCGTTTCCACGGAATGCAGTTTCTTGACGATCGCATGATGTTCGGCCATGCGGCGCACGCCGAGCGCGAGCACGACTGTCAGAATCGCGGCGAGCCCTTCCGGCACGGCCGCGACGGCCAGCGAAACGGATAGCAGCAGCGAATCGATTACGTCGTGGATGTCGTTGAAGCCTTCGGTCAGCGCAAGCGCCACCAGCACGACCGCCGCGATAATGCACACCGCGATGCCGAGAATCTTGGAAACGTAGTTCATTTCCTTCTGCAGCGGACTGTCATCATCATCCGTGGCCTGCAGAAGGTCCGCGATTTTACCGACCTGCGTGCGCATGCCGGTGCTCGTCACGATTGCGCGGCCGGTGCCTTGCGTCACGGACGTGCCGTTGAACACCATATTGGCGCGATCACCCAAGGCCTTGGCTTCGGCAAGTGTGTCGACGTTTTTGCCGACCGGTACGCTTTCACCGGTCAGGCTCGCTTCCGCCACGCGCAGGCTGGCGGCGGCGAGCAGACGTCCGTCGGCGGGAATGGAGTCGCCTTCACCGAGCACGACCATGTCTCCCGGCACCACGTCGACGGTGTTGATGCGTGCGATTTTGCCGTCGCGCAGCACGTTGGTTTGCGGCGCGGTCATTTGGGAGAGCGCTTCGACGGCTTCTTCCGCTTTCGATTCCTGAATGTAGCCGAGTACCGCGTTGACGATAAGGATAAGCACAATGACGATGGCGTCGAACGGCAGTATTTCGCCGCCTTCCGCGCCTGGCGCAGCGTTGGCTTTTTCGATGAACCATGCGATGAGCGAGATGCCGGTGGCAGCGAGCAGCAGGTAGACGAGGGGGTCTTTGAACTGCGCCAGGAACTTCTTCCATTTTGGCACGGGTGGTGCGGATGCGAGCTCGTTCGGCCCGTATTGCGCGAGTCGGCGTTCAGCTTCGGCTTGGCTCAGACCGGTGTTCGGATCGACGCCGAGCGATGCGGCCACGGCTTGCGCGTCGGCAAGCGACGGGTCGATTTGTGGCGGCTGCTGGTTTTGCTGATCCTGCCGAATCTGCGTGCGATCGCCCGTAGCGAAATCGCCGTCAAAATTGGCATGGGACTGGATGGACTGATCTTTCTTGCGATCATCCATAGTGATCTCCTTGGGAGCGCCGCGGAGTAGTCAGCTCTCCCCCGTCTTACGTATGCCTCGAATCGCGGAAATCGAAAATCCGCGGAATCGCAAGCATTTTGCAAAGGCGAGGCAACGCTGCGCGGTTGTGGGCACCGGGCGGACGCCATCGGCGCATCCTGTTATTATCGCACATCCTCGGCGTGTGAAAAATGGACATGTGGCGGAACGATGCATGGCACGCGACGGGTGCACGATACCATGAAGTATGATATATTATCGGCAGTTAGTAAAATTCATTACTAAACGGTCGTGCAACATCGCACGGCGCAACCGCAACGATGCAGTGACACCGAGTAATACAGGGGAATGCAAGATGGCAGATACAGCCGAACTCGCAATCGTACATGCAACCACGGCAAGTGCAAGCTGGCTCACCGATCCGACGGTGTTCGCAGCGAACCGCAAGCCGGCACATTCCAGCCACCGATATGTCATCGGCGAGACGAGCGAGCCGAAGCAGAGCCTCGACGGCGAATGGAAGGTTCGCATCGAACAAGCGCGCAACGTGGACGTGGAAAGCGCTCCGTTCGCGGCCGTCGATTTCGAGGATGGCGATTTCGGCGCGATCGAGGTGCCGGGCCACTTGCAGATGGCCGGCTATCTCAAGAACAAGTACGTCAACATCCAATATCCGTGGGACGGTCACGAGGATCCGCAGGCGCCAAATATTCCGGAAAACAACCATGTGGCGATCTACCGCCGTCGATTCGCGCTCGACGCGCAGCTTGCGCGCACGCTGGAAAACGACGGCACGGTCAGCCTCACCTTCCACGGTGCCGCCACCGCGATCTACGTATGGCTTGACGGCACGTTCGTGGGTTACGGCGAGGACGGATTCACGCCGAGCGAATTCGATGTGACGGAAGCGCTGCGAAACGGCAATGGCAACGCCGCCGATTCCCCCGAAGCCGAGCATACGCTCACCGTCGCCTGCTACGAATATTCGAGCGCCTCTTGGCTGGAAGACCAGGATTTCTGGCGACTGCACGGCCTGTTCCGCACCGTCGAGCTCGCCGCCCAGCCGCATACGCACGTCGAAACCGTGCAGCTTGAAGCCGACTACACCGCAGCCGACACCGCCGGTAAGGCCGACACCGCCGAACTCAACGCGGCACTCACCTTGCGCAACCCCGCCGACGCGATGACTATCGAAAGCACGCTGCGCGACGGCGACGGAAATGTCGTATGGGAATCAACGCAGGCCTGCAACGGCGAAATCGCCCTTAATTCCGGCAAAATGACGAACATCGCGCCGTGGAGCGCGGAATCGCCGACGCTGTACACGCTGACCGTACGCGTCGTCGGACATGACGGCGCCATCATCGAAACCGTGACGCAGAAGATCGGCTTCCGCACATTCCGCATCGAAAACGGCATTATGACGCTCAATGGCAAGCGCATCGTGTTCAAGGGCGCGGACCGCCACGAATTCGACGCGAAGCGCGGGCGTGCGATCACCCGCGAGGACATGCTTTCCGACGTGGTCTTCTGCAAGCGCCACAACATCAACGCCATCCGCACCTCCCACTACCCCAACCAGGAGTATTGGTACGACCTGTGCGACGAGTACGGTCTGTATCTGATCGACGAGACGAATATGGAGACGCACGGCACGTGGGTGGCAAACAATGTCGAGCGTCCTGAAGACGGCATCCCCGGCAGCCGCCCCGAATGGGAGGGCGCGTGCGTGGACCGCATCAACAGCATGATGCGCCGCGATTACAACCATCCGAGCGTGCTGATCTGGTCGCTTGGCAACGAGTCGAGCGCGGGCGAGGTGTTCCGTGCGATGTATCGCCACGCGCACACGATTGATCCGAATCGTCCGGTACATTACGAGGGTTCCGTGCACATGCGCGAATTCGAGGATGTGACGGACATCGAAAGTCGTATGTACGCGCATGCTGACGAAATCGAACGCTATCTGAACGACGGCAGCCCGGCACATACGGACGGTCCAAAGAAGCCGTACATTTCCTGCGAATACATGCACGCAATGGGCAATTCGTGCGGCAATATGGACGAATACACGGCGTTGGAACGCTACCCGATGTACCAGGGCGGTTTCATTTGGGATTTCATCGACCAGGCAATCGAGACCAAGCTGCCCGACGGCACGACACGCATGTGCTACGGCGGCGATTTCGGCGATCGTCCAAGCGATTACGAATTCTCCGGCGACGGCCTGCTGTTCGCCGACCGCACCCCCTCGCCGAAAGCGCAGGAAGTCAAGCAGCTGTATGCGAACGTGAAAATTGCGGTTTCGGTCGATGAAGCGCGTATTACGAACGACAATCTGTTCGTGTCTACGGGCGATTATCGCTTCGTGCTGCGGATTTTGGCCGACGGCAAGCCGGTATGGTCGACTACGCGCCGTTTCGACGTGGCCGCCGGCGAGAGCGCTTCATTCGAAGTCGATTGGCCGGTTGATGACTACCGCAGCAACGCCGAAGAGCTGGTTTTGGAGGTATCGCAGCAGCTTGGCAACGCTTGCGATTGGGCACCGGCCGGCTACGAGCTGGCGTTCGGCCAGTGCGTGGTGGCAGGTGCGAAGACCACTGCAGATGCCGTTGACGCGGCCGGAGCTCCGGCCGACGGCACCGTCACCCTTGGCCGCTGGAACGCCGGCGTGCGCGGACAGGGTCGTGAAGCACTGTTCTCCCGCACACAAGGGGGTATGGTTTCATATACGTTCGGCGAGCGCGAATTCGTGCTGCGCCGCCCGTCGATCACCACGTTCCGTCCGCTGACGGACAACGATCGCGGTGCTGGACACGCTTTCGAACGTGCCGCGTGGGCGGTCGCAGGAAAGTATGCGCGTTGCGTCGACTGCGCGATCGCAAATCGTGGAGAAAATGCCGTGGAAGCCACGTATACGTACGAATTGGCGATTCCGCAGCGCACGAAAGTGACGGTCCGTTACGTTGCCGACACGGCCGGCCTCGTTTCGCTCGACGTCGAGTATCCAGGCGAGAAGAGCGGCGATCTGCCAACGATTCCGGCGTTCGGTATCGAATGGGCGCTGCCGGTGGAATATGCGAACCTGCGATTCTACGGCGCCGGTCCGGAAGAGACGTACGCCGACCGCAGGCACGCGAAGCTGGGTGTATGGAGCACGACGGCTGGCGATGATTGCGCGCCGTACCTGCTGCCGCAGGAAACCGGCAATCATGAGGATGTGCGTTGGGCGGAGATCACGGACGATTCCGGCCACGGTGTGCGCGTGAAGCGCGGTGCCGGCGCAAAGCCGTTCGCGATGAGCCTACTGCCGTATTCGAGCACGATGCTGGAAGAGGCGCTGCATCAGGATGAGCTGCCGAAGCCGCGTCACATGTTCCTGCGTCTGCTGGCCGCGCAAATGGGCGTCGGCGGCGACGATTCGTGGATGTCGCCGGTGCATGAGCAGTACCAGCTGCCCGCCGACCAGCCGCTCAGCCTCAACGTTCAGCTCAAGCTGTTCTAAGCTAAGCCAGCTTCAGCCTCAAGCATAACCGCCGATTCGCGGCATAATTCCGGCCGACTTGCCAATAGGCAGGCCGGCCGATTCTGTTGATGGCTGAAAACAGGCAGGGTGCCTAAAATGAAAGCACGTCTTTGAAGCAAACGACGCCTCAAAGCATGTTTTTCTGAAGGAGGGCATCATGAGCTATCCAAATATGAATCCCGGCAATCCCAACGACCCCAGTCAACCACCGCAGCCGGGATACGGCGCCTATGCACCGAGCCAGCAAGCGCAGCAATCGCAACAGCAGGACGGTCCACAAAGCGGCGGACCAGATGCCGAGCAGACCCCTCGCTATTCCGGCAATCCATATGGCAACCCCTACGGCAATCCGTATGGATATCCGTACGGTAATCCGTATGGTTACGACCCGAATAGCCATAGCAACGACAGTGGCGAGTGGGAGCCGGTAAGCCCGTTCAAGTTGGTGGAATCGTGGCTGCCGCAACGTGCGAAGAATGCCATTCGCGGTGTGTACGGCGTGCTCGGCGTGATGGCGATTGTGCTCGGCATTGCGCTACTCATCTGGCCGGGGGTGACGCTGAAGATCGCCGCGGTTGCGTTGGGCGCGTATTTCGTGATTTCCGGGGTGATCCGTATCGTCACCGCAATTGTGGAGCTCGGTCTGCCGGGAGGCTGGCGCGTGCTTGACATTCTGGTCGGCCTGTTGCTGACAGTCGGTGGCGTGGTCATGCTGAAGAATGCGACCCTGTCCGGCGCCATGCTGGCAGTGCTCGTCACTATGGTGGTGGGCCTCGGCTGGATGATGGAAGGCGTGATGGCGCTGGTTGAGTCGTGGCATATGCCAAGTTCCGCATGGGCTGTGATTTACGCGCTGATTTCGATTATCGCTGGCTGCGTGATGCTGTTCTGCCCGGTGGCGTCCACCGGCTGGATGATCATCTTCGGCGGCTGCGCGCTGGTGGTGCTCGGCATTGTGGCGATCGTCCGCGCGTTCACGTTCGGCAAGGTGGGCAAGAAGGGCTGATTTCCCGCAATCGCAACGCCGGCCACACCACCGGTCGCATTGCCTTTTTCTGTCGCACGATTCGGCGTTTCGATACAGACGCCGAATCGTGCGACTTTTTCTTTATGCCGCCCCGCATCGCCGGCAAAATACGATACGAAACCAAAGACGCAACGGAAGATTGACAGCAATCGTAACGCTGCGTTATGCTAGGTGAAACGTTTCGACGAAACGATTCGACGCACAGACGCGCACAGTACGGAACAACCACAGAAAGCGAGCTGAATGACAGGCATCAAAGACGTCGCCCGCGAAGCCGGAGTATCCGCCAGCACCGTTTCCTACGTGCTGTCCGGCAAGCGTTCGATTTCCGCGAAAACCACCGAAAAAGTCATGGCTGCCGTAGACAAGCTCGGCTACACTCCGGACGCCAGCGCCCGCAAGATGCGCGGCATGCGCAACCAGCTCATCGCGCTGAGCTCCCCGATTCGCGGCGACATCAACAAAGCCCGCTACAACGCCTACTTTCTGCACACCGCATGGGCCGCAAGGAACGCTGGCTATGACGTGATGTTGCTGACCGGCCCGGACGCCACGAAAGACATTCGTCGCGTGACGCAAAGCAATCTCGTCGATGGCGTCGTCCTGCTTGACGTCGAACAGGACGACGAACGTGCGGCCGCGGCCATGACCTTCCCCAAGCCGTGCGTGGCGATTGGTTATCCGTCATCGCATGCCGGCTGCGCCTGCGTGGACATCGATTTCGCGCTGATGGGCCGCAAGGCCGTCGATTTTCTGTACGAAAAGGGGCATCGCACCGTCGCGTTCCTGCGCAACAACGAATCCGATTACGACCGCCGTTCCGGTTACGTCATCCTCTTCCGCGAAAGCCTGCTGGCGCACGCGAAGGAGCGTGGCATGACAATCATCGAATCCGAGCATTACGAGGAAGATAGTTTCGATGCGAAGCGGTTCGTCCGCACCATTTTCGCGCGGCCCGACCGCCCATCCGCCATCATCAACCAGGCGAATGCGGGCGTGCTCAGCCAAGTGTTGGTGGAGCTGCACGACAATGGAATGACGATTCCGCAGGACGTTTCGGTGCTGTCGTGCGGCACGTATTTCGAGGGCGAGCCTACGCGCTTCCCCATCACCGAAATGCCGGTCATGCCGGAGGAACTGTGCGCCGAAGCCGTGAATCTGCTGACTTCCGCCATCGAGGAACGCGCCGATATCAACGGTTCCGTCAAGCTCATCGAACCCGCGCTGAAGCGCCGCGGATCCGTTGCGGAAGCGGGGTCCGGCGGCACACAATAAATTTTCTTGCGATTGCCGGCACCGCAGTCGGACACCAATCGCAAGGCCAAGCAATATCGGCAGCATAATTTCATACGGATAATCGAAACGTTTCAACATCGGCCGGCCCCGTTCGGCCGATTGCCAAGATTTTCAGATTTCCAAGCAAGGAGAACAAATATGAATACTATGGCGACTTCCGGTTTCGGCAACGGTGCCCTCGATTCGCTAGCAATCGCGACGGACCACGGCCGTACACGTTGCGTCAACGCCGAAAACCCGACCGGCGGCAAGGGCACTGCAGCCACCGCCGCCAGCGCGCTCGGCCCGTCACGTAAGGGCAGCCCTTGCATCCAGACGATCAAGGCGGGCGATTCGGTCACGCTGATGGACGTCGATGGCCCGGGCGTGATTCGCCACATTTGGATGACGGTCACCGACCGCACTTCCCCGACCGGTCCGAACGTACTGCGCAATCTCATCCTCGAATTCTATTGGGATGGCGAGGAGACGCCGTCCGTGCAGTGCCCGATCGGCGATTTCTTCTGCTGCGGTCACGCACAGGCCTGCCGTATCAATTCCATCCCGATCATGGTGGTGCCAAATCGAGGTTTCAACTGCTATTTCGCCATGCCGTTCGAGCACGCGCGCATTGTGCTGCGCAACGATCACAACGAGGACGTGCCGGCCTTCTTCTACCAAATCGACTACACGGAATACGACGCGCTGCCAGCCGATGCGATGCGCTTCCATGCGCAGTGGCGCCGCGAACGCGTCACCGAAATTGCCCGTGACTACACGATTCTCGACAATGTGCACGGCCATGGCGCGTACATCGGCACCTACCTTGCGCTGACCGCACTGGAAAGCCGCTGGTGGGGCGAAGGCGAAGTCAAAATGTACATCGACGGCGATGAACAGTACCCGACGTGGTGCAGCACCGGAGCGGAAGACTACTTCGGCGGCGCGTGGAGTTTCGCCGACTTCGACGAGCATGGCCGCATGCGCGAGAACACGTTCACCGGACCGTACCTAGGATTCCCGTTCTATTCGCAGCGTCTTGCCGCGCACCGCGAAAGCGACTACTGGGATGTGGCCACACCCGTCATGCGCGGCCTGTACCGCTGGCACATTCCGGATCCGATTTATTTCGATTCTGACCTGCGCGTCACCTGGCAGCAGATCGGCACCGAGGAAGCCGGCAATTTCGAGCGGCAGGATGACGTCGCGTCGGTGGCATACTGGTACCAGCTTGAACCGCACACGCCGTTCGATCCAATCGGTGACCGTCACTTCCGTCAGCCCCGCTGATTTACGATTATTCCGCTGATTTACGCCGATATCGCCGTATCGTGCGTTGACATGGGAATGGATATGTTCCGTCTCGTGTCAGCGTACGATACGGCGATTGTGTTGTTATGCGGGCACAGTAATCACATTTTCTTCAAGATAACCCGATGATTTTACAATAGAAATGACGATTGCGGCATGCCAGACGCATACCGACGTGCGTATAGTAAAGGCACAACAGAAAAACAACAGAAGAACGAAGAACAAGAAAAACAACACAATAGCGACGCACCGCACGATGTAGAGAAGAAAAAAGAAGCAAGAAACCAGGCGGTCGTCCGAAAGGAAACATCATGAAGAACAACGACACTTTCAACCAGATCCTCAACTCCAACCTCGCTTCCATCGATCCGGGCTTCGGCCAGTTCGCACTCGCCAAGGCCTCCGCCGACCTGATGAAGAAGGTCCTCAACAAGTAAGACCTTCAAGCAGGAAGGCAAGCCGAACCGCGTCAGGCCATCTCTTTGAAACAGACCGCGTGAGGCAAGGCACCGCCGCAGCGAACGCTGCGGCACCGATTCTCTTCTTTCCGATTTTTTAAATCGCATAGCGGGAGGCCGCGATTCCAACCGAATCGCGGCCTCCCGCTTTTTCATACGCGCACATGCATCCCTGTCTTGCCGGCAATGTCCATTATTTGTGCCACACAATCACGCCAATACATCGCTTTCCGTCAACTTCGCACGAACTTAACAGCAACTTACCAGCGAACTTAACAGATGCGAAGTTGCTGTTAAGTTATGTTAAGTTGTCTGGCAAGTTCGGTGGCGTATCTACCGCACGCCACCTGCGCAGCGCAACCGCTACAGTTCCTCCATCGCGAGATTGCGGGCTGCGGCGCGTTCGCGGGGGCCGCGCGTCACGTAGAAACCAATCGCCACGATGACGAACATCACCGTGCAGCAGGTCCACAGCACGTGACTGCCGAACGCGTTCAAAATCCAGCCTCCGACAAGCGGCGAAAACGCATTCGACAGCGACCACACCAGGTTGTACAACCCCTGATACGTGCCGCGCACGTCCTTCGGCGCGATGTTCGCCACCGTCGTGGCGGCGATGGGGAACGTGCCTAGCTCGCCGAGCGTCCATAGCACGGTCGCAATCGCGAACGTCGCCCACGAATTCGCACCAATCTGGAACGCGTAGCCAACCGCGGTAATGGACATGCCCAGCACCAGCACACGGGTGTTGCTCATGCGCTGGAACAGTGCGATCGCAGGAATCTGCAGCAGGCACAGAATGCCGCCGTTAATGGTCAGCAGGCTGGAATATTCGTCCGTGCCGAGACCGATCTGCGTCATGGAAATCGGCAAGCCGCTGACAATCTGGTAATACGCCAGCGTGTACAGGAACATCAGCACCACCATCGACATGAGCGCTTTGTCGGTGCAGGCGCGACGGTAGCTACGCCAGATGGAGAATTGTTGCGATCGCTGCGATTCCGCCGCTTCCGCAGGCTGTTCCACAACTTGTTTCACAGACGATTTCGCAGCACGCCCGCCAATTCCAGCTTCCTTGAAAAACACAATCATCAGCAACGTCGCGAACACCAGCACCGCCGCTTCCGCATAAAACATCAGCGAATAGGAGATTTTGACCAGCTGGTTGGCGATGATCGGGCCGATCGCAAAACCAAAATTCGCGGCCCACGTCTGCAGCGAATACGCGCGCTTTTGCTTGCGGAACGGCACCACGTCGGAAACGTAGGCCGCGACCGCGGGCGTTGGCATGGAGGAAATCGCGCCGTAAATCAGCAGCGCAATCGCCATAATCCATGGATTGCCGATAAACGCCAGCAACACCAGCATCACGGCGGAACCGAGGTTGCCGATGACGATCATCGCCGGCCGGCCGAACCGATCGGACAGCGCACCCCCGTACAGGCAGCCGAAAATGCCGCCGAAGCCATACATGGAGACGATCGTGCCGGCAACGCCCGCACTCACGTGCATGTCGGACACGAGATACATGGAAAGAAACGAGGTGACGAAACGGCCCATCCACAAAATAAGCAGCGTGACCCACAGGCCCCAGAACATGATGGGCAGTCCGAAAAACTCTCTCTTCTTTTCCATTCTTTTCATCATACTTGGCCGACCGCCTGCAGCCGAGCCGCTTTTCTGAAGCGCTTTTCCCGAGGCACTTTTCCCGGGGTGCTGGGACAATAGACGGTTATGGGAGCAATGAAAAAAGGACCGACCAAGGGGTCGGGCGGAAAGCATCGTAACGCGCTGAAGGGCAAGGGGCCGACCCCCAAGGCCGAAGATCGCGTATATCACAAGGCTTACAAGGCGAAGAAGGCGGCGGATCGCCGCAAGATGGCCGATCCACGACTGGCCGCACGCCGTCGAGCGGCGAAGTTCACGTCGGAATCCGACGATCTGGTCATCGGTCGTAACGCGGTGCTTGAGGCGCTGCGTTGTGGCGTGCCGGCAACCACGCTGTATGTGGCGGCACGTATCGAGCATGACGATCGCACGCGCGAAATCGTGCGTCTCGCCGGCATCCACGGACTGCATCTGCTGGAAGCCGACAGGCTCGAAATGGACCGTATCGCACGCTCGTCGAACCATCAGGGCGTGGTGCTGAAGGCGCAACCGTTCCAGTATTCCTCGCTGGCAGAGCTCGTGGACCGCGCCGATAAGAAGGCGCGTGCCATGGAAGCAGCCGATTCGGAAAGCGCGCGCATCGCGGCACGTCCGCTGTTCATCGCGCTCGACGGCGTCACCGATCCGCAGAACCTCGGCGCGGTCATCCGTTCCGCGGCCGCATTCGGCGCGAATGGTGTGATTCTGCCGGAGCGCCGTTCCGCTTCGGTCACGGCCGCCGCATGGAAGGTGTCCGCGGGCGCCGCCGCGCACATGCCGGTGGCACGCGTGGTGAATCTGACCAAGGCGATCGAAAGCCTGAAGGAACGTGGCTACTACAGCGTCGGCCTTGACGGCGGCGGTGACGCGCTCGTCGGCGAAACCGGCTTCGAAACCGATCCGCTGGTGGTTGTGCTCGGCTCGGAAGGCAACGGCCTGAGCCGTCTGGTACGAGAGGCGTGCGATTCCATCGCCGGCATTCCGATGTCGAATATGGTCGAATCGCTGAACGCCTCCGTGGCAGCGGGCATCACGTTGTATGCCGTGGCACGCGCCCGTCGCGAGGCCGCAGCAGCCAAGTAATCGTTTATTACGATATTTATGAAAAAGCTCAAGCCTTGTGGCTTGAGCTTTTTCATATGCCATTAACGGCTAATGGCTCCACACCGCAGCGTCCGGATCATCGTCCGGGTTGTAGCCGTCCTCGTCGGTGCCGTAAGTGTATTCGTCATCGATCACGCCGGAATCGGCCTCGGCGTTCAGCGCGTCGACATCCTTCGAATCGAGCTTGTACTGCGGCAGCACGTTCTCCACATAGCTCTTCACGGCTTCGGTCATGGACACGTCGTGGCCGGCCTTCTCCGCAAGGAACCAACGATGGTCGAGTACCTCATGGAAGAACTGCGCCGGCTCGATCTGGGAGCGGTATTCGCGCGGAATCATGCGCACGGTCGGCTCGAACACCTCGCGCATCCAGTCGGTGGCCACGATTTCGAGATCCTCGCCATCACGCCACGTGGAGGTGCGGTAGGCGTCCAGATCGTTGAGCAGACGGCGGGCCTGGTTCTCCTGCACGTCAAGACCGGTCAGTCGCAGCAGCTTGCGGTTGGCGTAGCCGGCGTCCACCACGCGCGGACGCACCAGCACGCGCTTGCCGTCCTCGGCGGTCTTCATTTCCAGCTCGTCCACGTCGAAGCCCAGTTCGTTGAGCTTGTTGACGCGCTTTTCGATCTTCCACATCTCGTCCGGGCTGAACTTGTCGGTGTCGGTCAGCGCGCTCCACAGCGAATGGTAGCGGTCCACCAGGCGGTTTCCGATTTCGATTTCGTCCACGTTGCTCGGCAGCAATGCGCCGGAAGACAGATCCATCAGTTCGCCGATGATGTTCGTACGGGCCAAATCCACATCGTATTCACGCTGGCCTTCGGTGAGGTTCACCTGCAGATCGCCGGTTTCGGCGTCCACCAGGAACGCGGAGAAAGCGTCGGCGTCACGCAGGAACAGCACGTTAGACAGGGACACATCGCCCCAATAGAAGCCGGCCAGGTGCAGACGCACCATCAGCACGGCAAGCGCGTCGATGAGTCGTTCGGCGGTGTCGGGACGCAGGTTGCGGGCGAACAGCGCGCGGTACGGCAGCGAGAATTTCAGATGCTTGGTGACCAGGATGGCTTCCAGCGGCTCACCTTGCGCATTATGGCGGCCGGTGACCACGGCGATCGGCTGCACGGTAGGCAGTTCCAGCTTCTGCAGTCGGCGCAGCAGCTCGTATTCGCGTTCCGCCACGTTGCGTGTGATTTCCTTCATGGCGTAGACTTCGTCGCCCACGTGCACGAAACGCACCACGTGCCTGGAGATGCCTCGCGGCAGGTTGACCAGCAGGTCCTCAGGCCATGTTGCCAGCGGCTTCTCCCACGGCAGCGTGAACATCTTCGGATTCGAGCTCGCCGCGGTGATCTTCAACGCCTGCGGCTCCGGGCTCTGCGCTGCGGGGTCCTCGGCCTTCACGGAAGTGGCCTTAAGCACACGGGGATCCATCTGTGGCAATTCATGTGATTCCATATCTCTTCAATTTACCCGCTGACCTACCCACGGCAGGCGGCAAAGGGACTACGAGTGTCACGATGAGAACAGCGGGAAAAGAAAAGCCCCGCACCAACGCGGGGCTTTTCCAACGAGACAATAAGAGAGGAAAGAGAATGTCTCGTTTAATGGTTGACGGACGTTTGCACATCCGCCAAGTATTGGTTCAACCACCCGCCAAGCGTTCCATAAGGAACGCCCGACGGTTGGTTACTCGTTATCGTCTCAGTTCAGACGCAGCTCAGTGGACGGAGCGAACAGGTGCATCTTGGACGGGTCGATCTTGATCTTGACGGTATCGCCGACCTTCGGGAGAGCACGCGGGTTCACGCGGATCGTGGTGAGCTTGTTCTGGTCGGACATCATGGTGGATGCCTCAGCAGCGGAGCCATCGGTGATGATGTTGCCGTAGATGTAGCCGTCGGAGCCCAGATCCTCAACGTTCATGACCTTGAGGGAGAAGGCGTTGGCCTCATCCGGGGCAGCCAGGGAGGCGTCTTCCGGACGGAAGCCGACCACAATCTGGCCGTTGTCTTCGGCGGTGAGCTTGTTGACGGCCTCAGTCGGCAGATCCACGGTGTCTTCGCCGATCTTTGCCTTGCCGTTGACCACCGGGTGGGTGTTGATGTTCATCGACGGAGAGCCGATGAAGCCAGCGACGAAGACGTTGGCCGGACGATCGTACAGCTCGGTCGGAGCGCCGACCTGCTGCAGGACGCCGAGCTTGATGACGGCGATGCGGTCGCCCATGGTCAGAGCTTCGGTCTGATCGTGGGTCACGTACAGGGTGGTGACACCCAGCTGACGCTGCAGAGCGGCGATCTGGGTACGGGTCTGCACGCGGAGCTTGGCGTCGAGGTTGGACAGCGGCTCATCCATGAGGAAGACCTTCGGCTCACGGACGATTGCACGGCCCATGGCCACACGCTGACGCTGACCACCGGACAGAGCCTTCGGCTTGCGGTCGAGGTACTCGGTCAGGTCGAGGATCTCAGCGGCCTTCTCGACGCGCTTGCGGATCTCTTCCTTCGGGGTGCCGGCGATCTTCAGGGCGAAGCCCATGTTGTCGGCGACGGTCATGTGCGGATACAGAGCGTAGTTCTGGAACACCATTGCGATGTCGCGGTCCTTCGGCTGCATCGTGGTGACGTCCTTGCCACCGATGAGGATGCGTCCCTTGTTGACCTCTTCGAGGCCTGCGAGCATACGCAGGGTCGTAGACTTACCGCAACCAGACGGGCCGACCAGCACCAGGAATTCGCCATCCTTGATGTCGAGGTTCAGATCATCCACAGACGGCTTGTCATTGCCCGGGTAGATACGAGTAACATGGTCGAATACGACTTCTGCCATGATTTGTCATCCTTTCAGAGGCAGGTACGTGCCTCACGATCCGTTGTAAAGGGATTTTTGTTCGGTGCCTATCCTCGCGGCTTACTACTTTGACAAAGCCACAATTCAAAGCGTTTACTTATTTGGTTTGGCGAAGATCTCTTCGTTGAGCCACGACCTACTATACACAACCTCCCTGACTCGTCAACGCGTGTCGAACACAGTTTTTGTCTAATTTCCACATAAATAGGGGGACAAAAGCCCTCAAATCCATCCCTATCTACTAGAGTTTTCGGGTGGAAACTATCGCAATTCACGAGAAAACGCACAACGAGCACACAGGAAGTGTGAGGAAAGCCACACAAAAGCCACATGGGAATGTACAGTTAGTCGTGGCGACGAGACAGGGAGGTCGATCGTGCGCACCATACGAATCGGAGTCGTGGAGGACGATCCCGCAAGCTGCCAGCTGGTACTGGACTACCTCAATCGTTATCAAAAGGGAAACGGCGAACAATTCACCGTTTCCGTATTCGACGGCGGCGCGCGAATCGTGGAAAAATACAGCCCCGTCTACGACATTCTGCTGCTCGATATCGAAATGAAGGAAATGGACGGCATGGAAGCCGCCCGTCGCATCCGCGAGCGCGACGACAAGGTGGTGATCATCTTCATCACGGCCGCGCCGCAATACGCCATCAGCGGATATGAGGTGCGCGCGCTGTCGTACCTGCTCAAGCCGCTGCCGTGGTTCGCGTTCTCGCAGGAGCTGAAGAAATCGATCGACATGGTGCGGCGCAATGACGACGATTCGATGCTTATTGACACCGGCAAAGGACAGATGCGCCTGAATCTGGCGGATATTCTGTATTTGGAGTCGATTCGGCACACCATCGTCATCCATACGCTTGACGGCAAGCTGTCCATCAACGGCACACTCAAGGACATGGAAGCCAAGCTTGCCGACTACCATTTCTTCCGCTCGAACTCCTGTTATCTGGTCAATCTCAAGCATGTGACGGGCGTGGCGGATCAGGATTGCATCATGTCGAACGGCGAGCAGCTGCGCGTGAGCCGGCCGCGCAAGAAAGCGTTTCTGACAGCGCTGACCGATTACATGGGCGGCGGCAGATGATCGGGGCGATCGCAGGCATCGCATATATCGCAAATATCGTGAATATCGCAGATGCCACAAATGCCGCACATATCGCGCACGTGTTGGCGGCGTCGGTACCGTCGACGGTGCCGGTCACCCACATCTTGCCCGACATCCCCCGTTCGTATACCGCCATCTGCGAATGGGCTGCGTGCATGGTGTACATCGCGGTGCTGTACCGACGTGTGCCGTTGCGTCGTTCCATCATCGTCAGCGCGGTCGGTCTACCCGCGATCGTCGCCGTGCAGTATTTCGACGGCAGTATGCCGATCTGGTTTTGGATCGTCGGCATGCTGCTCGCCTTCGGCTGCATGTACCTGACGATTCTGTTCGGTGCCGGCACCGGCAAGCGCGAAGGGCTGTACATCACGGCACGCGCGTTCGTGCTGGCGGAACTGGTGGCGTCGCTGCATTGGCAGATCGTCGCGTTCATCGGCACACATGACGCTCAAGCCACTTCATACGGTGTGCAGGCCATCGTCATGCTCATCGTCATCTACGCGCTGTGTTTCGGCCTGGCATGGCTGGTGGAACGCGGCAATTTCAGCCAAACCACACCCACGCTACCGACCGCCTCCGCGGCAACCGCGACGGTGGCCATCACCATCGTCACCTTCGCCATGAGCAATCTGAGCTTCGTTTCGACCAATACGCCATTCTCCGGTTCGATGGGCCAGGAAATCTTCTATATCCGCACACTGGTGGATTTCTGCGGATTCGCGATTCTATACGCGCAACAGGAGCAGGCTCGGCGCATTGAAGCGAGCGCGGAAATCGCGTCAATCAACGCGCAGCTGGAAAGCCAGCATCAGGAGTACCTGCAGTCGAAGGAGAACATCGAATCGCTTGGTCGGCTTGCGCACGATCTGAAGCATCAGATCGCGGCATTGCGTGCCGAAGTCGATCCTGAGCACGCGGCGGCAGGATTCGAGCAGCTGGAGAAGTCGGTGCAGCGCTACAGCGCCCAGCAGCATACCGGCAATCCCGTGCTCGACGTCATCCTCACCACAAAAGAGCGCACTTGCGCCGATCGTGGCATCAGTTTCACTGCCGTGGCGGATGGGTCGCTCTTGTCCAATATGTCGTCGATGGATATCGCTTCGCTGTTCGGCAATGCGCTCGACAATGCGATCGAGGCCACGTCGAAGTTGGCCGATCCGGAACAACGGCTCATCAAACTGGCGTTGTTCGAGCAGAATTCCTTCACCGTGGTCCGCGTCGAAAATTATTACGATTCGCGGCTGAAGAAAGATGCCGAAGGCAATCTGCGCACCACGAAGCGCGATGACCAGCATCGGCATGGCTTCGGCGTGAAGTCGATTCGGCACATCGCGCAGCAGTACGGCGGCGAAGTGACAATCCGCACCAACGACCACTGGTTCGTACTCACCGTGCTGCTTCCCCGCCAGACCGGCCTGATGGCCATGTGAGGATGGCGTCCATGTGAGGATGGCGAGCCGGCAATGCGAAGGCTAACGATCTGCAGCTTTCGCCCGCGGTAGATGCCAAGCGGCAAGCGGCTTGGCCAGACGGGAGGCGGTGAACGCGCTGACGGCCACCGCAAGGCTGATTGGCACGAACAGGTTGATCGGAGCGTCGGCCAACTCCATCACCAGGCAAATCGCCATCAACGGCGCCTGCTGCGAGGCGGCGAGCAGCGCGCATGCACCCAGCAGCGCATACATGCCAATCGAATTCGTGTGGAACACCTGCATCCAAAGAATGCCCAGAATCGCGCCTCCGGAAGCGCCCAATGCGATGCCCGGCTGCAACACGCCACCGGAAGCGCCGGAACGAATCGTCAGCAAGGTGACAATCGCCTTCGCCACGAAACTCAACAGCAGAATCGGCAGCACGGCCAAATCGGCCTTCGAGGAGAAACTCAGCTGCGCGGTGGCGCGGCCATTGCCCATCACCTGCGGCACGACAATCGCCACAACGCCCGTCAGCAGGCCGGCGAGCGGCATCATCCACAGAATGCCCGCTCCGGATGGCTTGTTTTTCTCCGCCCACTGGGAGCCGCGGCGGAACAGCGCGCCGGCGGCGCCAAGCATCAGTCCGGCAACCAGTGCGAACACCATGTAGTCGGGGGTAAACAGGCCGTCCGCCTCGCCAATCAAATAGAACGTGTGCGTGCCCTTGACCAGGCTCGCCACCCATGAGGCGAGCGCCGAGCAGGCGAACGCGAGTGAGACCGTTTCGAGCGTCACGTCGGCGAGCAGGATCTCCACCGCGAAGAACGTGCCCGCAAGCGGCGCGTTGTAGACGCCCGCGAGACCGGCCGCGGCGGTAATGGCCACCAGCATACGCGTGTCTTTCACGTCGAGACGCACCCAGCGGGCGAATCGTTGGCCGAACATCGCGCCAAGCTCGCGCGGAGCCACCTCGCGGCCGATCGACATGCCGGTACCGACGATAAAAATCTGCAGCAGCACATGTACGATGGTCTGCCAGACCGGCATCAGCGCACCACCGACGGCTTTCTTGACGGATGGCACTGTTGTGGTACGCGTGCGCAGCAGCCACCAGATCACGGCCGCGATGGCGGCACCGACCGTCACGGAAATCGCACGACGGATGGCAGGCACGTTGAACGGGCCGGATTCATGCGCGTTCTCGATGTATCCAAGCGCGAAACGTTCGACCTGGTACAGCATGAGCGTCAGCAAACCTGCGGCCGCGCCGATCGCGATGCCGACGACGGCCACCGCCGCGATCAGCGCCGGGATACGGCCGATGTTCGGCCGCTGTTCCGTCTCGTCCTGCGATTGCTTCGACACCATTGCCTCTCCCACGTTGCATGCACCTCGTCTTCAGTCCATCTCGTCATTCGTGTTGCCGCATCACCATCGTTCCATCCACGGCGGATTTATGCGCCGATATCCTTCAGCATGAATCGCAGTATCGGTCACACAACTTGCGTCTGCATAGTGAACGGCCGATCAGGCTCGTCGTCCTCGGCAACAAGGCCGGCCACATCCGCCAAACACCATAAGGCGTACAGCGGCAGATTCATCGGCGGCAAATATATTGGAATATATAGCATTCAAGACACAAGATGCACAAAATAGACAATTTCAAAGGCTTGTTTTTGCACAAAACAGACGATTTCTGCCACAGCCAAAAGCAAGGAACCGGACCTCCACCATACCTTTCACCACCCACTGCCAGTACCGCCGTGGTGCCCGGCGAGGCATTCGGCGAGGAAGGGCAGGGATTCGTGCGATTGTCGTACGCCGGCGATGCGGATGAGTTGCGTAAGGGACTGCGTCGTATGTGCGATTTTGCGGAGAGGAATCGCTGACGCCGTCAGGTGCATGCCCGTCCTTCGTCGCGTTCACCCACTTTGTTGTGTATGTTTACGATTTGTATAATCGTAAACATACACAACAAAATCATACGATGAAACGGCGGCACGTTGGACGGGGGATGGACTCCTAGCTATTCGAATGACTAGCCGTGCACAATAGCGCGTGAAGTCGGAGCCCATGACAACATCTACACTGTCATGAGCGCATAGGCAATCCGCCGTTCGACGTACTGACGAAATAGTTGGGATACTTGTCTGAATCGTAGGTTGCACATATGTGCAACTCCTAGACTGTTCGCGCTAGATACAGGCATACAGTATTCGTATCATACGCAACCAAGGTGGTGACATATGCTCAGCGAACCGGTGAAAGCATTATTTGAGGCCAACACCAACGCCCGTCATGCCGGCGACGCAGACAGACTCGCCAAAGAGCATAAGCCGAACGGAGTGCATGTACTGACGGATCTCCCATATGGCATTCCGGACCAACTGCGCAAATTGGACCTGTATCGTCCGGAAACACAACATGAACCTCTTCCGGTCATCATCGACTTCCATGGCGGGGTCTCTACCATGGCGACAAACAAAATACCATGTGTCGCGATATGTATTTAGCGAAGTATGGGTTCGCCGTGGTCAATGCCAACTATCGGCTGGTCCCGCAAATCGGATTCCAAGGCCAACTACACGATGCGCTTGACGCAATTATCTGGACGAATGAGCACGCGCATGACTATGGCATGGATACGAATGCTCTGTTTCTGATTGGAGATTCCGCGGCCACCCTGCTTATCTTGTACCTCACCGCCGTACTCCATTCACCGGTCGTCGCGTCACAGCTTGGCATGAAGGAAGCCTACGGAACCGCCCGCATCCTCGCCATTGCAGGATGCAGCGGCATGTATCGCTTCGAGGGAGGCGTGCATGGAACTGCAATGGGATACTATGCGGAAGGCTACTTTCCAACGCTGAAGGAACGAATTCGCATCTCCCCCTATCTTGATGTCGATCGCCTTGTAGTTGATGGCAATCTTCCGCCCTTCTATCTGCAGACCAGCACCGAGGATTATCTCGCGGACAACACTCTGGAATTCGCAAGAATCCTGCAATACCGCCATCATGATTATGAACTGCGATTACTCCCGAAAGGTCTTGACCACGCTCTCGTACACGACTTCGCAGTCAAGGAGGTCGGCCTGGAGCATAATGAGGAATCACAGCAAATCGTAAAAGAGGCGGCGACGTTCTTCAAACGGTACCGCCCAACGACCAGCTAGGAAAGGACGCAAAGGACGCTATGGAAGAACGGATTCGCTCCACCCGCTCCTCACTGGCAGTATTCGTAGGCTGCTGCGCCATGTCCTTCATCGGCTTCGCTCTCATCACCAACACTTCAGGGCTGTATTTCGACGCCATCAGCCGTGATTTACATGTGGGTCGAGCCAAGGTCAGCCTAACCGTATCGATTCGATTGATTTGCAGTGCCATCTCCATGGCCGCGTTCAGTCGCTTTTCACATCGCATTCGCTTGCGCCCCACACTTATCGGCTGCATTGGTATCTGCGCCGTGGGATTCCTGCTTTGCAGTCGGGCGTATGCCCTCTGGCAGTTCTATCTCGCATTCGCTGTGATGGGACTCGCCTATGTTATTCCGATAACGCTGATGCCACCCATTCTGCTTGCAGCATGGTTTCCCACTCATTTCGGCACGGTCCTTGGCATAACCGGCTGTTTGTCAGGATTGGGAGGAGCCATATTCAATCCTCTGATTTCGCACGTCATCGCGTCATATGGATGGCGATCGGCATATCTACTGACCGGTGCGATGCTGATGGTGCTGCTACTCCCCTGCTCCTACCTGCTTAAACCATATCCACATGGCAAGCTCGACACTGCGTCTGCCCCAAACGCCAAACCTGCGCATGATACACGGACGAAAAGCGGGCATCTCATCGGCATGCTTCGTTCACCGGCGTTTCTGCTGCTGTCAGCCGCCATGATTTTGTTGCAAATCGTATCCGGCATCAATCAGCACATTCCCGCGTACGGGATTTCCATCGGACTCACGCTTACACAGGCCGCTTGGGTGGTCACGGCCCGCATGATTGGAGCCAGCGTCGGCAAACTTGCCATAGGTTCGACGCTGGACCGTGTCAGACCGCAATTCGCAATCACGCTGTTTGCCGCCATCGGAACCACAGGATGGTTCAGTCTGCTTTTCGGAGCCAATATGGAAGTTGCGATCACTGCAAGTTTTCTGGCGGGAATCGGCCAATGCCTGCTCATGATTGCACTTCCCTGGAGCATACGCCGCGTATTCCCGGGAGATGATTATGCCCGCGCGCTGTCCGTCATCAACGCCACCGGCCAGCTGACCGTAGCCATCGCTACCACAGTTCATGGATTGATTTTCGACATGACCGGCGGATATGGAGCGTCATTGACGCTCAACGTGCTGTTGTACGTGCTGGCAGCAATTGCAATCATCACGGTGGCGCACGGGCATACCCAATCCTTCCAGCATCCTAACGGTGATTAGTCCATATCCAATAACAACTCAGCCATTCCCTGATTGGTAGCGAGTGCCGACATCAGTCCACCGACCAAGCATGCGTGCAGTGCCCGCGCACGCCACGTCTCCCAAGCGACTCCAATGACCAATGGAATGTCACGAAACCGTTCGAAATCGATGCTGATGGTGCGCTCACACAGACTGGTTCGCACATGATTGCCATGCATATCGATATGATGTCCGCAAATATGCCCGACCACTCCCTTTTCCTGCAACTCCCGTGCTACTGCAGCGTCTTCGAACGAATGGAAAATCCTCCCGGAATGCCCCTGCCGAATCGCTCCTACACCGACAATGGCGATATCGGCTCGGTTACCCAAAGCCAAAGTCATGGCGATCAGTTTCTCCGAACGCACAGCCTGCGCAACTTCCGCGGATCCCATAATCAACGGTGCAGGAAGCAACGAGTAAGCGCATCCCAGACGTTCTGCCATCATTCGGCAGATTTCCGGAGAATCAGTCAACGAGTTGGCGGAAGACAACGAACCCAGCATCTGAGTCACATGCGCACGAGGGTAGTCAAGGGGAGGCAAAGCTCTGATTGTCGCCGCCATCGGCGTCCCGGTCGATGTAACGATCAACGAATCCGGTTTGAGTTTTTCCACCAGCAGCTGCGCCGCACATTGAGGCACTAGCGTCGATGTGATGCTGTCATCGTATGAATATGCGACGCGTACCGTTTTCAACCCGTATTTGTTCCGAAGATTCTCCTCAAGGGATTGCAATCGTTGCAATGGGTGCCCGATGGTAATCTGTACGATTCCGGTTTCCCGTGCTTCGGTGAGCATGCGTGACACCGATGACCGCGAATAGCCGACCTCTCCGGCAATCTGCGATTGATTGAGTCCCTCGTCATAATACATCTGTGATACACGAATCAGCTTTTCGATATGCTGTCTGGTCTGCATCGACGAAAGCGCGGAATCTTTGAACATATGTGCATATTATCTCCAGTGTCCATACGAACACGCGCGATAAGCATACGTTTTAAGCCCATCATCAACCGATACTCCGGTAAACCAGCAGTGTGGCGAACTGCACATATTCTCATTCACATCCCAATGTCATTTCATCCTCAAATTAGTCTATAACCGGCTCCAGGAAGAACCGGGCCCCGCGTTACCGAAGGATGATCTTCGGGTGACGCGGAAGGAACAGAGGGAGAAAAATACCATGTCGAAAGTATGGCAATACTTGAAGCAGCATGCGTATGGCGCACTCACCATCGTTACGGTGTTGTTGTGCATTCTGGGCAGCTGCATCGCGAATCTGGCACAGACGGATTTCGGCAACGTCACCAAAGAGAATCTGACCATCGAAACATCATCCGGACATAGGCTCGGCATCAACATGCTCAAGCCCAAGACCGCCACCAACGACAAGCCGGCACCCACCATCGTGTTCGCACATGGCGGCAACGGTCTCAAGGAAAAGTGGGATCTATACCAGATCGAATGGGCACGTCGAGGCTTCGTCGTGTTCTCCTTCGATCTTTACGGACACGGCGACTCCGAGATTCTGAACAACACCGAATGGCTGGTCAACGGCCGTGGCCTGTATGACACGGTAAAGTACGCGACCACACTTCCATTCGTGGACAAGGACCAGATCGCCGTATCCGGCCAGTCCCGCGGAGGCAACACCATTCACGAGACGATCCTTCTTGACAACAAGGCCAAGAAGCAGCTGATCAAGGCCGTGCTGTACGTCAGCCGCGACGCCGTCTACAAAGACAACGAAACTCAGTCGTTCGGCTATGTGCCAGGCAAGACCACTTCAGCCCAGGCCGCCTCCAAGAATAACGGCGAGTACTTTAATTATTACGGCAATCGCAATGTAGGCATCATCGCCGGCAAATTCGACCAGTACTCCTTCAAGGAGACCGACAAGACGACCGGCAAGATGCTGCCGAATCCGGACTATCTCAAGCACAATAACGCCAAATCGTTCCTGAACTTCGGCATCACGCCTGACTCTTCGACTGCGGACGGCGTCAGCGGCAAGTACTATACGAAGAAGGTCGATGGCAAGGAAGCATTCCGTGTCATCTATCTGGAAAACGGCTTCCACACTTCGCAGCTCTTCCAGTCGTCTTCTACCGCAGCTGCCATGGAGTTCATGGTCAAAGCCTTCAATATGAACACCTCGTTGCAGTCGGGCGACCAGATCTACCAGTGGCGTATGATCGGCAGCACCATCGGTTTCATCGGCATGTTCATGTTCGCCGTGTTCTTCGCTCTGTGGCTCTCCCAGATGCCGCTCTTCAGGGGAACTTCTCGTGGCAATGCCGTCATGCGTATCGCGGAATCGCATCCGGGAACCAAGGCTTGGGCATGGGGCTGCCTTATCGTCAACACCCTGTTCGCCACCGTCAGCACGTTGTTCCTGTACTACAACGGCGTCGACACCCATATCGGCACATTCTTCAGGCAGGGGCAGGCACTGTTCGCAGGCTCCATGCTGGCGATTTCCTCTGTGTTCACCGCCATTGTCACCTACATCTGGTACCGCTGCTTCGCTAAGAAGAATGGTATGAACATCGATGAAATCGATTTGAAGACATCTGCTTTCAGCGTGTTCAAGACCATCATGCTGGCTCTCACCGTCACCGGCGGCACTCTGCTGTTGGTCTGGGGAGCGCAGTACTTCTTCAAGACGAACTTCTCGTTCCTGTACTGGGGCATCATGCCATTCGGCTCCTTCAAGATCGTGGACATGCTTAAGGTACTCCCGATCTTCCTGATTGGCTACGTGATTTCCTCCATCTTCATCAACTGCATGAACTACAACACTTCCTATGGCAAGAACAAGATCGTGAACATCCTGGTACTCGCTCTCGTCACCGCCGCCGTGCCGGCACTGGTGTCCGGCGCAGGCTGGGCCAAGTTCATGCTCACCGGTGTCAATGACCTGTTCGGTGCGGCCTACACCCGCATTCCGGACAGCATGTTCCTCACCGTATTCCTGCTGTTTATCACTCCGCTGACGGCTCGCGGCATCTATTCCAAGACCCGCAATCCGTACCTCGGTGGCATCATCAACGCGATTTTGGCCATGGTAATCACCTGCGTGAATTGCCAGGTCGTTTTCCCGGCCTGATCGCGATAGCACAGCATGACAAAGGGTGGTGGCTCATCGACTGAGTCACCACCCTTCTTATTTGCAAGGTACGCTACGCCTTCCAACGACATCAGGCGCGAAGCAGGCATGGAAAACCCGCCCGGAAAATCCGGGCGGGCAGGAAGGAAGAAAGGAATTCAGAATAGGGCTACTTGGCGGCCTCCTCGCTCTTGGCCGTCTCCTTGGACTTGCTCTTCGGCATAACCCAGAACTTGAGCAGCGGGTAACTCACGATCACGGCGAGCAGGGTGTTGACCACGGAAGCGATGGTGCCGGCGATGCCAGCGCCCATGCCCCAACCCTGGCACAGACCGGTCACGTAGCCCGGCAGCACAAGGTTCACTACCACGATAATCGCGGCGAGGATCACATACTTCCAAGCGGCGTCCTTGAAGCTGGAGTCGGACTTGAAGACCCACTTCATCTGCACGAAGAAGTTCACCACCTGCGCAAGCACCTCGGCAAGCAGGAAGGTGAGGAATCCGCCCAGGCCGTTGCCCTTGGTGTCATAGTTGAAGATCAGGAAGTGGAACGGCTGCGTGAGCCCCAGGCCGGAGATGAAGATGGCGGTGCCGATCCACGTCACCACGAAACGGGTGATGGTGGAGATGTTCGACAGCACATTGAACAGGATGAACTCCCAGATATTCGGATGATCCTTGATCCACTGGCGAATCGGTCCGGCCTTCTTCTCGCCGGCAGCGGTTTCGGCCGGCTTCGCAGCATTGTTGTCAGTCATGGTTCAGCTCCTTTGCGGTGCGCTTGTTGGCGGATTGGTTGCGGAAGAAGCCGGCGATCACGCCGCCCAATCCGCGGAAAGTATGCCCGTTGGCGATGTTCACGATGGCGTCGACCATCGCCGAGTCGACCATGCCTTGGGTCATCTTGCTCATGGCGCGAGGCGGCATGTTCAGGATGAACAGGGTGTTCAGATCCGGCGAGCCGGTCTTCTGGCGGATCTTCGCTTCGCGCTTGGTCAGCGTCTTGGCGACGGTACGCGCCACGAAGCCCTTGGAATCCACCCACGACATGATCGGATCGTTGACGCCGAACGTCGTCGGCTTGCCGGGGGCAAGCACCTCATGGCCGAACAGCACGGCCATTTCGGCGTCGGTCACATCCTTGACCTGTCCGGTCAGATAGTGGCCGAGCGCAGGATCGGCGGCGCAATCGGCGGTCGTGCAATCGCCGGCCACGGTGTGAGGAATCGCAAGCGGCAAATGCTCCGCATTGTCGCCGACCAGCAGCGTCCATTCGCCGCTTTCCGTCTTCCATGCATTGGCGGCAACATCGAAATGGCGGAACGTGTAGCGGTCGAAATCGATGTGCACGCTCTTGCTTTCATGCGCTGCCAGCTCGACCTTGATGAAGCCCTTCAGCTCGCGGTCGGGATGGAGCACGCCGCCCTGCGGCGCGCGCACATACAACTGGGCCACGGTGGAGCCGGCGACATCGGAATCATTGGTGACGACGAAATCCACGCCGGTCGCGGTGGCGGTGATCGCGCTGTACGTGAACGTGGAGTAGCTCAGTCCGTAGCCGAACGGGAAGCGTACGGGCACGCCCACGGTCTCGTAATAGCGGTAGCCGACGAACGGGCCCTCGCGGTAGATCGCGTCACGTCCGATGGCCGGATACCAGCCGGAGCTCGGGCAATCCTCGTATTGCATCGGCCAGGTTTCGGCCAAATGTCCGGATGGGTTGACTTCGCCGGTCAGCGCGCGCACGGTGGCGGAGGCGCCGGCCTGGCCGGACAATCCTACGTACAGCATGGCCGCAACATCGTTGAACCACGGCAATTCCACCGGGGAACCGGCGACGAGCACGATCACCACCGGCTTGCCGGTCTTCGCCAACGCCGTTACGAGATCGTTCTGCGCCTGCGGAATCGCCATGGTGGATCGGTCAAGGCCTTCGGATTCGCTGCGTTCGTCGAGGCCAACGACGGCCAGCACCACATCCACGACGTCCTTCTTGGCGAGCGCGACGGCGTCGTTCAGCAGCACCTCATCCGGCTTGCCTTGGCGGTCGTAGCCCTGCTCGTAGCCGGCCAATACCAGTCCTTCGGCGTTCTTGACCTCGTCGAGGATGTTCTCCTCCTTGGTGGCGTTCACCTTGGATGAGCCGGAACCCTGATAGCGTGCGGTCGCGGCCATATCTCCGATGACGGCCACGCGAGTGCCCGGCTTGAGCGGCAGCGTGGCGGCGTCGTTCTTCAGCAGCACGCTGGAATGTTCCGCGACCGTTCTGGCGATATCATGGTGCGCCTTCGCGATGTCGTCCTTGAGCAGGTCGTTGCGTCCGACGCCGACGAGTTTGGTCGCGGCGGCGATTTTGGCGACTTCGGCGGCGCGCTTGTTGATGTCCGCTTCGGACAGCGTTCCCGCCTTGACCGCGCCTTCCAGCTCGCGCACGGAAGTGAAGCCCGGCGACGGCATTTCCAGCGAGCCGCCAGCCTTGACGGCGGCGACGGCGGAGTTGGAGCCGCCCCAATCGGAGACGACCATGCCGTCAAAGCCCCATTCGTCGCGCAGGATCTCCTGCAGCAGATGCTTGTTTTCGTGGGCGTAGACGCCGTTGATCTCGTTGTAGGAGGTCATGATGGTCATCGGATGAGCTTCGCGCACGGCGATTTCGAAACCGGTCAGGTACAGTTCGCGCATGGTGCGCTCGTCCACAACGGAGTTGCTGGCTTGGCGGCGCAATTCCTGGCTGTTGACCGCGAAATGCTTCGGGCATGCGGAGATGCCGTTGCTTTGGATGCCGCGGATCAGACCGGCGGCCATGCGGCCGGCGACGATCGGATCCTCTGAATAGTACTCGAAGTTGCGTCCGCACAACGGGTTGCGCTTAATGTTCATGCCCGGGCCGAGCAGCACGTTCACGTCGAGATCGTGCGCTTCCTTGCCCAGCGCCTTGCCCATTTCCTCGGCGAGCGCCGGATCCCAGGAGTTGGCCACGGTTCCCGCGGTCGGGAAGCAGGTGGCCGGCTTGGATGCGCCGAGGCCGAGATGGTCGCCCTCGCCAAGCTGGCGACGCACGCCGTGCGGGCCATCGCTCATGACGAAGCTGGGAATGTCGGCGCGATCGTTGCCGCGCGAATCCCATTCGGATCCACCGGACAGCATCGCCGCCTTCTCAACAACCGAAAGGTCTTCAAGTTCCATGGGTTCTCCCTCGCACTAGGTGTTGCCAAAACCTGCTTTGCCGAGCCTGCCCTGTCCGCTCCGCCCGACTGCGCTGTTTTCTTGCGATTTCCCGCTGCCGTACCGCGCTGCATCGCACCGTGCCGCACGCGGGATTTCGCCGCTAGTTTGATTGAACCAGCTTTTGCGATGCCATCACCGCCGTATTACACAACCTGTCGTTTTGCTCGCACAATCGGCATATGGGCGCGGTGAAGAGGGTATGCGGTGGCGCAGGACGCGCATAAAATCGCATCGTTCCATTTTGCAATCGATAGCAAGCGTTTCGATATGCGCATATCGTTGCAATTTCAAGCGACTCGCCGATATTGATACCTTTTTGCGCAAGCGCTATCATACTTAACGAAAGTAAGTTTTGCTAACTTTTCTTCAATGCGGAACATGCTTTGATCACTCAACGCGGAGAGCGATGTTTCGCAGCGCACAGAAAGGATAATGAGATGCGCGACCAGCAAAGCAGCGACACGAGCATCTCCCTGGACGCCAATACGGACGTCCAGCATCGTCACGATGACCCACAACTACAATCTCGTGTTCCCCACCGCCATCGTCATCGCACTGTGCGCTGGCGCGTCGGTCTTGACCATCAAGCGCATCAAGTAATTCAAACGGGACCGTACCGTCGCATATGATGACACGATCCCAATCCAGTTCTCCCGATTTTTCCCACACTCAAAGGAGCCCCACATGGCAGACAGCACACTGTTCTCGCTGGCCACGCTCAACGCCCATCCGGCAATGAATCCGGATTCGGTGATCCAGGGCGATCATTGGCGCATCGGCCTCATCACGGACGCGCTCGTCCGTTTCGAATGGTCCGACAGCGGCCGTTTCGTGGATGACGCCACGCAGATGGCGATGGTCCGTGATTTCGGCGAAAAGCCTGAATTCACCGTCACCGAACGTAATGGCTGGCTGGAAATCGACACCCCGTCGCTGCATATCTCCTACAACCAGCGCAAGTTCTCTCCGGAAGGCCTGTACGCAACCGTCAAGCACGTCAACGCCATCGAAAACACTTGGCATTACGGCGACGTGCAGCGCAGGAACCTCGGCGGCACCTACCGTACGCTCGACGAGGCGAACGGCCGCATCCCCGTCGATCCGGGCGTCAACAGCACCGACGGTTGGGCGATCATCGACGATTCCAAGTCGAACGTCATCCGCGAAACCGCCGAAGTGAACGGCAACCACAACGATTTCGGCACGTGGGTGACCCCGAAGGAAGAGCCGACCACCGACCTGTACCTGTTCGGCTACGGCCACCGCTACCGTGAGGCCGTGCACGCCCTGTACCGCCTGACCGGCCCGACCCCGCTGCTGCCGCGCTTCGTGCTGGGCAACTGGTGGAGCCGCTACCACCGCTATACCGAAACCGAATACCGTCAGCTCGTCGAACGTTTCGAAAAGGAAGGCATCCCGTTCACCACGGCCGTCATCGATATGGACTGGCACCTGGTTGACGACGTCGACCCGAAGTACGGCTCCGGCTGGACCGGCTACACGTGGAACAAGGACTTCTTCCCGGATCCGAAGCGCTTCCTCAACTGGCTGCACGAGCATGGCATGAAGGCCACGCTCAACGTCCACCCGAGGGACGGCGTGCGCGCGTTCGAAGAGCTGTATCCGCAGGTCGCCAAGGCCATGAACATCGATCCGGAAAGCGGCGAGGCCGTGCAGTTCGACCTGACCGATCCGAAGTTCATGGAGGTCTACTTCGACCAGCTCCACCACCCGATGGAGGAAGATGGCGTCGACTTCTGGTGGATTGACTGGCAGCAGGGCGGCTTGACGCGGCAGCCGGGACTCGACCCGCTGTGGGGCCTGAACCACCTGCATTACCTCGATTCCGCCCGCAACGACGGCAGCGACTACAGCGAACGCAACCCGCGCCCGCTCACCTTCTCGCGTTACGCCGGCCCGGGCTCGCACCGCTACCCGATCGGCTTCTCCGGCGACACCGTCGTGACGTGGGAGTCGCTGAAGTTCCAGCCGGAATTCACCGCCTGCGCTTCCAACATCGGCTACGGCTGGTGGAGCCACGACATCGGCGGCCACATGTTCGGCTACCGTGACGAGGAGCTGGAGGTCCGCTGGTACCAGCTGGGCGCGTTCAGCCCGATCAACCGTCTGCATTCCACCGATTCGCCGTTCAACGGCAAGGAGCCGTGGAACTTCCACGGCGATGCGGAACGTGCGATGACGTCCGCGCTGCGCCTGCGCCATGCGATGATCCCGTACCTGTACACGATGAACCGTCGCGCCGCATTCGACAACGAGCCGCTCGTGCAGCCGCTGTACTGGGACTATCCGGAAATCGAAGCCGCATACAAGCTCACCGACGAATTCCGTTTCGGCACCGAGCTGCTGGTCGCGCCGATCGTCGATCCAGCCGAGCGTTCCGTGCAGCGTGCGAAGGCCGACGTGTGGCTGCCGCAGGGCGAATGGTTCGATTTCTTCGACGGTCGCCATTACACGTCTCGTCCGGCCGAAGGCCGCCGTCTGGAGGCTTGGCGCGATCTCGACCGCATGCCGGTGTTCGCTAAGCCCGGCGCGATCGTGCCGCTGCAGATGCCCGCCGAGGGTGAGGCGCTCAACTCCGTGGCCAACCCGCGCGCACTGCAGGTAGTGGTGTTCCCGGGTGCCGAAAACAGCTTCACGCTGTGGGAGGATGACGGTGCCGCACAGAGCAAGGATCGTTGGGCATCCACCGAAATGGCGCTGCGTTTTGAGGGCGATTCCGCACAGTTCTCGATCGCCCCTGCGGAAGGTGCGACGGACGTCATTCCGGCTTCCCGCGATTGGACGGTCACGTTCCGTGGCATCGCTCCGGAAGCGATGCACGCCGTCCGCGCGACCGTCGACGGCTCTGCCGCCGCTCCGGAAGTCGCGTACGATGCGGAAACGCTGAGCCTGACCGTCACGCTGCGTGACGTGCCAACGAGCGCCGCAATCGCCATCGATTTCGCCGACGGTCTTGCCGTTGCGGACGATCCGGTTGAAGCCGACGCGTTCGCCGTGATGAAGGATGCGCAGATGCTGTACATGACCAAGGAGCACGCATACCGCGCGATCCGCGAGCTGGGCAAGGATGCGCTGCCGGCACTGAGCACGCTGGAGGATCTGCACGGCGTTGGCGCGCAGACCAAATACCAGTCCCACATGCCGCAGCCGGTCATCCAGGCCCTGGCCGAAGTGCTGACCCGCAACTGATCTCATCGCAATAATTCAAAATAAAACGCGTGTGCGTCCGGATGGTTTCCGCCCGGACGCACACGCGTTTTGTTTTATGTACGAAATTAGTATGACTCGACATTCCGCATAGATTCGAAGAAGAATCAATGACACGCCCATCGCAAATGCGATAATTCCATAATCACAACAGGCATGTTGCAGCTTCTCTCGCTTGAGAAAGGTAAAGCATTAAAACCCTAAAGTGGATCGGCGGTGTTCCACAACGTGGATATCTGGCGCAGGGCCTTGCCTGCGAACGGCGATCCGATGTGGTCGTTCTGGCCTTTCGGACAGGCGTGGATGTGCCGGAACCTGTTCGACCGGGACAAGTCGTACCTCGCGCGCATCTGGCCGATTCTGAGGGAGAGCGCCCGGTTCTGCATGGATTTCCTGTCGGACACCGAACAGGGCCTCGCCCCTTCGCCGGCCACTTCTCCGGAAAACTGCTTCCTGGTCAACGGGAAGCCAACGTCCGTCGCGCAGGCAAGCGAGAACGCCACCGCCATCGTTCGCACCTGCTCGACGACCTCATCCTTGCCGCGCAGGATATGGACGACCTCGATGGCGATGACGAAAGTCTGGTCCAGGAGGCAAGGATAGTCGTCAGGCAGTTGGCCGAACCGCAGATCGGTACGGACGGAAGGATCCTCGAATGGAACGACGAGTTCATCGAGGAGGATCCGCTCCACCGCCATCTGTCGCATCTATACGAGTTGCATCCAGGCACCGGCATCACCGCGAGAAGTTCGCGCTTGGAGAACGCGGCCCGCAAATCGCTTGAGATCAGGGGCGACGACGGCTCCGGCTGGAGCATCGTGTGGCGCATGATCATGTGGGCCAGGCTGCGTGACGCGGAACATGCCGAACGAATCATAGGCATGTTCCTGCGCCCGGTCGACGCCGACGCCGCGACCGGTCTGGTAGGAGGAGGCGTATACGACAGCGGCATGTGCGCGCATCCGCCATTCCAGATCGACGGCAACCTTGGATTCCCGGCCGCGCTGGCGGAAATGCTCCTGCAAAGCCACGACGGTCTGATCCGGATTCTTCCCGCCTTGCCGAAAGACTGGCATGAGGGACGTTTCCGTGGATTGAGGGCGAGAGGGGGCGTTTGCGTCGATGCGTCATGGACGGACGATGAGGTGAAATATACTTTGCGTTCGTCGGGGCCGACGGAAGTCACGGTGATTGTAGAAGGCGTCAATATGGCGCACGTCGTGGTATCTCCGGATAAGCCCCTTGATGGCACGGTACGGCGGAGATGATCGGATTCGCACAATATGAAGCGATCCCGTTCGCAGACTGTCATTTTTGTTTGCGGATGGGTCGTTTTCATTGAAAACGAAATTTCCGACATTGATGGCAATTACGCTTTCAAACATGATAAACTCGTTACTAAACACGTTTAGTTGCTGAATTTCCAAGGAGGTAGGTTTCCATGGCCACGATCAGGGAGATCGCGGAAAAGGCGGGCTTCTCCCAGGCGACCGTATCGAGAATACTCAATGACGACCCCTCGTTCTCGGTGAAGGAGGCCACCCGTCAGAAGATTCTGAGCACCAGCATTGAGATGGGGTACGAGAACGTCCCCCGCTACCAACGTGTCACCATTCCGCAAGACATCGCGTTGCTGAACAACTCCATCCACGACAAGGGGCTTCAGGACGCCTATTTTGACGAGCTTGAAGTTTCATTACGTCGCCATGCCAAGGACGAGCGCATGAGAGTGACGGAATACAACGATGTCAAATCCCTGATGAAGGACGCGTCCAAATACGCCGGATTCATCTCAATAGGTCCGGCGCCGTTCAAAAGGAACATGTTGAAGCGTCTGCACGCGGTCCTTCCGCATGGAGTGTTCATCGACATCAATCCCGCGCCGAGCCTGTTCGATTCGGTGCAGCCGGATCTGGAGCAGACCATTCTGGACGCCTTGGACGAATTGATGGACGCCGGCAACAAGCGAATCGGGTTCATCGGAGGGTTCGGCAACATCATGGGCGACCATGAGTATCCCGAGGATCCGCGTGCGTTCGCGTTCCGCAACTGGACCGTCCGTCTCGGTCTTGACGTCGACGGCCTGGTGTTCGATGAGGGGCCTTTCACCGTGGAGAACGGCCGTGCCTTGGGAGAGAGGTTCGTGGCCGAATGTGGCGACAGGCTCCCGGATGCTCTGATTGTGGCGGCGGACCCCATCGCAGTAGGCGTCTTGCAGGCGTTCGCGGCGGCCAGCATTCTGGTTCCACGCGACATGCGACTGGTGAGCATCAACAACCAGGAGATCGCGAATTACACTTCGCCGACGCTTTCGTCGTATGACATCAACAAGGACGAATTGGCCAAGGCCGCGGTATTCATGCTGTCGGAGGCCATTTCCATGGGGCGCTCCGTCAACCAGCATATGAGGATTTCAACCAAGCTGGTCGCCCGGGACAGTTTCACCCCGAAAGCCAGGTAGGGTTTAAGAAGAAAGGGTTCGGTCCTCGTTGACACGCGTAATACGTGCCAACGAGGACCGAACCCTTTTTTGCATCTGTGAGGTGTTTTCGAAGGAAAGTCTGTCAAGCCCTGTTCCCGATATGGAAACGAGGGCACGGCACGGGGAAAACATGGAAGACGTGCCGTACCCTTTCAAGGCGCCGTCTCCGGTTTGATGTCAAGGTCCACCCTTGACGACGGCACCGTCCTTTCGCCATACGTTTCCGCGTATGGCGAAAGGAAAGCCAAGTCCCGGTTTCCGCCGGGGCGCGCCGGTCAGATCAGGTCGAGATCGACGTCGAGGCTGATCGGCTGGTCCGCCGGGATATGGTACTGGGGGTGGACCGGGGACATCCAGGAGTCATCTCCTCCGACACCCATCTGCTCGGCAAGCACACGCAGGAACATGTGCTTCGGGGCGGGGAGCTCGTCCTGATGCTGGGCTTCCTCAAGCATGAAGCTGGAGTACGGCTGCAGGCTCATCGCGAACGGTTCGGCGCCTTCGGCGCGGCTTATGCGAAGGCCATGGCCCTTCTCGTCCGTGATCTCGGCCCAACGCACGTCCTCATGGTTGCCGGTTTCCTGCGGCATGAGATACGGGGCGTGGTCCTTGAACGCGTCGGTGCTCCACACACCGAGCTTGGCATGCTTGCGATCCTGGTAGGTCTCCTCCGGACCAGCGCCGAAGAAACGCAGGTTCGAGTACTGGACCGGAAGGGTCCATTCGATGCCGAACGCGGGGATGGTGGGCAGGTCGCCCGGCTCGCCCGGGTATTCGACGTGCAGATTCACTCGTCCGGTGGTGTCGGCGGTGTAGCTGACGGTCACCTTGGTGCGCTGCGGGGTGGCGAGCTCGTACGTGTAGGAGGCCTTGACGGTGTCCTCGTCGATCTGTTCGATCTCGTTGCCGATGCAGCGGGCGTAACGGCCTGCTCCCAGCCACTGGGCGCGTTCGAAGCCGTGGCCTGCGCCGCGATCGTTGTCGGTCAGCGCGCGGAACGTGGTGACCGCCGGACGGCGCAGCACGAATTCTCGATTGTTGAACGTGTAGGAGACCAGTCCGCCTTGGGTGCGGGAAAGCAGTACCTCGCGGCCGGATCCCTGCACGCCGACGTTCCAACGGCCAACGGTGACGGTGCCGTCGACCGGCTTCACCGGAGCAGAGGCCTTCTTGGAGCCGGCGACGACGGTCTGGCCGAATGCCAGCTCATAGCCGGCTACCGCCCAATTGGTCGCCTTGGCGAGACGCTGGGATACCTCCAGCACCAGTTCGGACGCGCCGTCGCGGTACAGATCCAACGGCCAGTCGGCATCGAGCTTCTCCGTCGAACCGGCCGGCACGTCGAAACGGCGTTCGGACTGCCATACCGGTTCGCCATCCGCAAGGACACGCAACACGAACGTGTATTCGCCAGTGGAGGTGAACAGATTATCGTTCTTGATGGTCACGGAATCCTCGGCGACATCGATATGCACGTTGGAATACAGCTGTTTGACCTCCTGGGCCTTCGGCGTGGGCTTACGGTCCGCAAACACCAGGCCGTTGCCGGAGAACTCGTAGTCGCTCGGCCTGTCGCCGAAGTCGCCGCCATAGCGAAGGCTCGTGGTTCCATCGGGCTGGGTGGCGTAGATCGCCTGGTCGATGAAGTCCCAGATGAAGCCGCCCTGGTACTTCGGATAGCGTTCGAGCGCGGTGTATTCGTCCATGTTGCCGCACGAATTGCCCATGGCGTGCATGTACTCGCAGGAGATGTAAGGCTTCTGCGGATCATTCTTCAGGTATTCCTCGATGGCGTCGGCGTGCGCATACATGCGGGTCTCGATGTCGGTCACGTCGTCGTAGTCGCGGTTGTGGGTCACGCCCTCATAGTGCACGGGACGGTTCGGGTCGATGTCGTGCACGCGCTTGTACATGGCGCGGAACACGTCGCCCGTGTAGGATTCGTTGCCGAGAGACCAGATCAGGACGCTCGGATGGTTGTAGTCGCGGCGCACCATGCTGTTGACACGGTCGACGCACGCGCCCTCCCAATGCGCCTTGCTTCCCGGGACGGCGGTCTCCTCGGTGAGGACGTCACCGGGCAGGCACCAGCTGCCATGGGTTTCGAGGTTGGTCTCGTCGATCAGGTAGATGCCGTACTCGTCGCACAGCTCGTACCAGCGCTCCTGGTTCGGATAGTGGGAGGTCCTGATGGCGTTGAGGTTGTGCCTCTTGCAGAAGACCACATCGTCGATCATGTCCTGCTCGGTGATCGCGCGGCCGCGCTTGGGATCGAACTCGTGGCGGTCGGCGCCCTTGAATACGATGCGCTTGCCATTAATCGTCATGATGCCGTCCTCGATGCGGAAGCGGCGGAATCCGACCTTCTGGACGGCGACCTCGGCGATGTTGCCGGCATGGTCGATGACCGTGACCTCGAACTCGTAGAGGACCGGATCCTCCGCGCTCCACGGGTGGATGCCGTTCAACGATCCGGTGGAGATGGAGGTATCGGGGTCAGCGCAGTTCGCGGTCTCCCAGACGACGTTACCATCGGAATTCTTCAACGTCGCCGAGATCGTGGCCGCGTCGGCTGCGTTGCGCACGGTGAGCGCCGCGTCCAAAGAGGCGCTGCCGGACTCCGGATCCCAATCGGATTCGATCTGCATGTTCTCGATATGCACATGCGGCTGCGCGGCCAGCTCGACCGAGCGGAACAGTCCGTGCAGACGCCAGAAGTCCTGGTCCTCGAGCCATGAGGCGCTGGAGTATTCGTAGCATGCGACGGCAACGACGTTCTCGCCGTCGTGCAGCATCTCGGTGATGTCGAATTCGTTGGGGGTGAAGCCGTCCTCGCCATAGCCGACGAACATGCCGTTGACCCACACGTAGATTGCGGTGGCCATGCCGTGGAACACGATGGAGACGGTTCCGCCGGCGTTCTTGGTGTCGGCCAGACGGTTCGCCATCGTGAAGGTCTTACGGTAGAGGGCGACATGGTTGTTCTCCGGAATATTCGGTTCCGCCGGATTCTCGTGGCCATCCCACGGGTATTGAATGTTCACGTACTTGTTGTTCATCAATCCCGCCATCTGCAGGTGTCCGGGAACCTGGATGCGTTCGAAGGCGGAATCGTCGAAGTTCTCCCTTACGAAGGGCTCCTCGTTGAATTCGATGTCGGATGCCTGAACGACCTCGACCCTCCATTCGCCGTCGAGGCTCTGCCTCAGATCGGACCATTCGTTGGTCTGCGGATCGTGCGCGTAGCATTTGTGGTCGGAATGCGCCGGGACGCGGTTGACCTCGAATACGGTCGAATCGGCGAGCCAGGTCTCGGATGCGTGTTCGATGCGGGTTTCGTTTGCCATGTTTTCCTGCTTTCGTTCATTACATCTTTGTGAATGATGGAGGGAAGATGAACTTCCTTTACCAGATAATAAATGTTGTTTACAAAAAAAGCAAATCGGTTTTACTTGACGTCTTAATTCCTTTGTATCAGCGGTATATGTTGTAACGTATCAGGCATCTGATTGATACCGATATGACAGTGCTGGTACACGGTTTACCTAATTCAACACGCCGCCAAACCCTATATTTTGCTAATGGTTTTTACTTTTTCTTGTAAAGAGCGTATACTCGACATGCAAGATCAATGGGTGATCTTCAACTCCGGAATCTTAAGGAGAAGAAAAAATGAGCAACGAAACGACAACCGCGGACGGTGGCGTCCGCAAGAAGGGCAAGCTCGGCCAGCGTATCGCCTACGCCTGCGGCAACCTCGGTCAGTCCGCCTTCTACAACGCGATGAGCACATATTTCATCGTCTATGTCACCGGCTGCCTGTTCTCGGGCGTTGACAAGGCGCTTGCGGCCAAGCTTATCGGTGTCATCACCAGCCTCGTGGTGATTATCCGTATCGCCGAGATCTTCATCGACCCGCTGCTGGGCAACCTCATCGACAACACCAACACCAAGTGGGGACGCTTCCGCCCATGGCAGTTCTTCGGCGGCCTGATCTCCGCCGTCCTGCTCGCCGTGATCTTCAGCGGCATGTTCGGCCTGGTGAACGTCAACACCACGCTGTTCATCGTGCTGTTCGTCATCACCTTCGTCGTGCTCGACGTGTTCTACTCCCTGCGTGACATCTCCTACTGGGGCATGATCCCGGCGCTGTCCTCCGACTCCCACGAGCGCTCCACCTACACCGCCCTCGGCTCCTTCACCGGCTCCATCGGCTACAACGGCATCACCGTCGTGGTCATCCCGATCGTCAGCTACTTCACTTGGACGCTCACCGGTGCCAAGGGCGAAGGACAGGCCGGCTGGACCTCCTTCGGCATCATCGTCGGACTCCTCGGCATCCTGACCGCATGGACCGTCGCGTTCGGCACCAAGGAAAGCACCAACGCACTGCGCGCCAAGGCCCAGAAGAACGGCAACCCGCTCGAGGCATTCAAGGCCCTGTTCCAGAACGACCAGCTCCTGTGGGTCGCCCTGTCCTACCTGCTGTACGCCATCGCCAACGTGGCCACCACCGGCGTACTCCTCTTCCTGTTCAAGTTCGTGCTCGACAACCAGGCCGCCTACTCCATGACCGGCGTCATCGCCTTGGTGGCAGGCCTCATCATGGCTCCGCTGTACCCGATCCTGAACAAGCGCATCCCACGCCGAGTCCTGTACATCGTCGGCATGACCTCCATGATCGTGGCCTACATCCTGCTGGGTCTCTTCTCCACCAACATGACCGTGGTGTTCATCGCCCTCGTGCTCTTCTACATCCCGGGCACCCTCATCCAGATGACCGCCATCCTCTCCCTGACCGACTCCATCGAATACGGCCAGCTGAAGAACGGCAAGCGCAACGAGGCCGTCACCCTGTCCGTACGTCCGATGCTTGATAAGATTGGCGGCGCGCTGTCCAACGGCATCACCGGCTTCATCGCCGTCGCTGCTGGCATGACCGGCAACGCCACCGCGGCCGATATGACCCCCTCCAACATCCACACCTTCGAAATCTGCGCCTTCTATGTGCCGCTTATTCTGATCGTGCTCAGCCTGCTGGTGTTCATGTTCAAGGTCAAGATCGACGAGAAGATGCATGCTAAGATTGTCAAAGAGCTCGAAGCCAAGCTTGCCTCCGGCGAAATCGTCGATGACGAAGCTCAGACCGCCGAGACCGTCGAAGCCATCGATGAGGAGGCCAAAACCCTGACCGAATAAATACCAATACTTGCCGCTCCTTCCCTTTTTCACCAAGAAGGCCCCGACCATGTCGGGGCCTTCTTGGTTTATGTGATGGTAATGGTGCGGTAAGTTATTTCAAAAATCTTCTGGCAAACCGATGAATATACAAAAGAATCAATCGGAATGACATGCGGCGACGGGGATGACATGCCTACAATCAAGGCATAACGAAACAAGAGAAAAAAGAATAGCGGCGAACGGAAGACAAAGCGCCGCGGAAAAGGAATGAACATGCAGAACGACACTTTCAACCAGATCCTCAACTCCAACCTCGCCTCCATGGATCCGGGCTTCGGCCAGTTCGCCCTCGCCAAGGCATCCTCCGACCTGTTCAAGAAGGTCATCAACAAGTAAGGCGCAAAGACTTCTTCTGTTTCCTTTCAAAAGAAAAGGTGCCGCACCAGATTCCGCGGGAATAATGGTGCGGCACCTTTTTTCTTTTCAACCCCGGCGTTTTGACTTGGCCTACAACGGCATTCCAATGGATGCGCTTCGGGATTAGCCCCTTCCAATCAAAGTCGCGTTCAAACTCTTGATATCTCAACCTCCACACTACGCAACGATCCCACAATCACCTTCATCCATTCTCCACGCATATTTCCGTTTCGTCAAAAACAGCGGCTTACCCCCCCATTCACACTTTCGAGTGCACTCCACACGCACCGCACGACATAAGAAATGAGAGGGCAGATTGTAACCGAAAGATTACATCGGTCAGGTAATGTGAACTAAGTAGTGATTGCGAGCGAACGAGTGCCATAGAACCACGTGCCGCTAACACTCCCCTTCGGTCGATTCGTTTTATGCCAAAACACGCGCAGCAAACACTATCATAACCAACATTCGCGGCTTCCGTATGCACAACACTTGGAAAGCTTGAATCATCAAATAACAGTTCGCCGCCAATGAATGCAATCAGTCGCAGCCGATCATCTAGACCCCAGCTGAAGTGCTGAACCGCAACTGACCTCATCACGCATAAAACAAAATTTTTCATTTTGTGCAAATAGCTCAGTCTCAAATCTTCCATTTTGTGCAATTTTATCCTTTTCAAATCTTCTATTTTGTGCAACAAACGCTTCCTATGCTATGCTTTTCAAGGATTCATCGCACTAAAGGGGCTGCCGATGCTGAAACGTAAGATCACACAGCAACTTATCGACTGGAAAACATCATCCGAAAAGGCAATGCTCGTCACTGGAGCACGGCAAATCGGAAAAAGCTACGCAATACGCGAATTCGCCAAACAGGAATACCAGACGTACGTTGAAATCAATCTATATGACAACAAAGCGGCCACAAAAGCACTGCTGACAGCCTCCAGTATGGATGATTTCCTCTCCCGACTTTCCTTATTCGCCCAAACCGACATGATCCCCGGCAACACCCTCATCTTCATCGACGAGGTGCAGGAAGCACCGGATATCATGACGATGGTCAAATTCCTGGTGCAGGACGGTCGGTTCGACTACATCTTCTCCGGTTCCATGCTCGGAACAGAATTCAAAGGCGTACGTTCATATCCGGTAGGATATGTGACGAAACGAACTATGCGCCCTATGGATTTTGAAGAATTTTGTTGGGCGATCGGCATACGTGAAGCAACATTGGAAACCATACGTCAATGTTGCAAAAACAAAAGCCCCATTGATGAAGCCGTGCATGATGCGATGATGCGCAATTTCCGCACTTATCTTGTTGTAGGCGGTATGCCGGACGCAGTGAACGCTTTTCTGAACTCCAATGGCGATCTGTCGGCCGTAAGACGTGTCCAATCTGATTTGAATCGTCAATATCGACATGATATTTCCCAATACGCTGGCTCCCGCACATTGCAGGTGAGAGAAGTGTTCGAGCAGCTGCCAGCACAGTTGACGGAAGGCAATGGCCGTTTCTCCGTGACCGCGATTGGCGAAAACGCAAGGTATTCCCGCAATCAGAAAGATTTCGTATGGCTGTCGGACGCTGGCGTGGCACTGAAAACCGATTGCGTGGCCGAACCGAAATCGCCACTGAAACGTGGCGCGCAATCCCCGAAATTTAAGCTGTACCAGTCTGACACAGGCATGCTGATGGCAAGGTATCCCACCACCACGGCACAAGCGGCATATTTGGATGATCGCAATCCCAACCTTGGGGCCATTTACGAGAACTTTGCAGCCCAAGAACTGACGGCACAGAGGATTCCACTGTATTACTACATGTCAAAAAAGAAGGGCGAAGTCGATTTCATTGCAGACACCCAAGACGATTCCGTAATGCCGATAGAAGTGAAATCTGGCAGGAGTTACATGACCCATGCGGCCATCGACGCATTGCTTGCCAACCCGGAATACCAATTGAAACAAGGCATTGTGGTCTCCCGGTCGAACGTGCTGCTTCAAGGGAACGTGCTGAATTTGCCGTTATATGCCCTATGGTGTCTAGCGGATGTGGCCGGGCTTGTCGCTGAAGACGACGAGCCCGATCAGCCATTCACCATGCTGACGCAGACTGTGTGAAATCCCTTGCCGACGCTCCAAACGCCTATGTAACGCCCTATATAGCGTCTACGCAACGCCTATATAACGCCTATAATTTCGCTGACAGCGCGCGATTTTTACCACTCCTCCGCGCTTTCGCATGCGTTCCACACGCACCAGACGGCGTAGGAGATGAGCGGGCAGATGGTGGCGGAAATGATCACGTCTGTTGGATAGTGCAGGCCGAGCAGCAATCGCGAGCAGGCGACCGCCACGACAAGCGCGACAGCGCCGATAATCGCCCTGCGAAGGAACACTCGTCTTCTGTTTGCGCGCTCGTCATCTTCGCCGTCGGGGAAGCGACTGCGCGCGAAATTACGCACGATGAGAATCATCATGACCGATACGATCACCGCGGCTGCAGTATGTCCGCTGGGAAAGCTTGGATCGCCCGGCAGCAAACCGCTACCGACGGACGTAATCGGACGGGGACGTTCAACCAGCCATTTGACGCCGGTCACATACAGTATCGGTGCCACCGAAACGATAACATCGCGGATGACGACGCGTCCGCTGCCGGTAATACGCGAATCGACAACGGCGAGCGCAGAGACGATAGCGACGCACCCAACCGTCGAGAACAGGTACGCAAGTACCGTGGAGCAGTCGCGCAATCCTTCTGGCAACACTGTTAAAGCCTGCAAAATATTGGTTTCACGTATTGTTGCGACTGTCGAATTGCGCAACGCAACACCAATCATCGGCACAATGCCGCACAGTACCGCAGTTGCGATCACAACAGCCGCCGTTCTTGCGACACTTCTGTTCTTCATGCGCATGATTCCAGTTAAGCACAGTTCACCGTGCCGTTACCGTATGTTCGCATCCGGCGTATCCCCGGAAAACGGCAAATCGTCAGTTAAGACGTCCCCAATCCAGCAGAGTCATGCAGGACGGGAGCAGGCCCGCCCACAGAACCTCGTCACGGAGGCGGGCCGCATCGACCCGGGATCGTTCAAGAAGGTTTATGTACTTGCCGATTTTGTAGGCAAAATGGCGAGCGCAGTAGCATTGTTCGTGTACCTCGCTGCATTCGGGATTCGCACAGTATGATTCGATATAGTATTCCGCACGGCAATCGCAATGCAGACGGGAATGCGCGAAGATACAGGCCCCATCTTGTTCGACGACTTCCCGAACGTCGTTGTCACCATCGCTATTGCCCTCGCCACTGCCATTGCCATCGTTCCAGACGACATCCTGCGCGTCTCCTTCACCCAGCCTGCGCCGAAGAAGATAAACGGCTTCGCGTAGCTTTCTGTAGTCGTCGTCGCTCCCCCTGCGTTCGACGAGTTCGCGTAGTACGCCGTCGTTTTGTTCGATGTACTGCGCCACGTCCTTATCGTCCGCTCCCCCATTCTTTTCCAGGAAACGGCGGAACGAGACGTCACCACTATCACTGCTGTCTTCGTCGAAAACCTCGTTCCTGCATTTTCTGACAGACCGTACGGCAATATCGACGATCATGCCGTCGTCCGGCGTGCCCGTGAAGCGGCCGTACAACTGCGTTCTTCCCGCCAGTATGGGCAGTGCCACGCCGGTTGAAGGCTCGACGAGGAAGAACATGTGTCACCTTCCGTGGCGCTTCCTTCACGTCTCGGACGTATTTGAGATCCATCGCCGTTTGAAAATCGCTGGGCGAAATCACATTTCTAGATGTCACCACCTCGACGGACATCGGCGAACCAGCGTTCCCGCTGGAGGCTCTCTGCGCACGCAGCCTCAGCCGAGGCAACGCGTAGCCGCAAGTCATGCGACCGTCCACGTAGCGCGAATCGTACCAAGCGGCATGCTGGCGGAGGCTGCCTCCCGCACCATGAGAAAGGGGGATGCGAATAATCGGCCACCTTTCGCAGAATCGTCCGGAAACACGAAAATAATGAGAGAAAAATGCGGAAGATATGTAGGGGTAAACCGACTTTATAGCTGGGGAGAAGATGCGGAATCCCATTTCGTGCAGAACGGATTCCGGGCTAAGGTGCCATTTTCCGGACTCATATTCCACGGTGCAGGAAAATTTTTCCCACGTTCGCCCTTCGAGACTCTCCATCGTGCCCACCTTCCATATTTTCCAAAAGGACCACCCGCATCGGCAATCCAATCCGCATGAAGACGCAAGCAGCCGACTAGTCGGAGCTAACAGAAAACCGAACGTCTTTATTCCCGAAACAAGCCGCTCATCAAAATATCTATTTAAAAAAGTTGTCGATTGCTTTCTTTAAAAACTGAGCGTTTGTTGCGTCAACGGATTAGCGGGCTTCCTCGGCGCGGTCATGCAGTTCCTCGGCGATGTGATACCAATGCTGCACGGTATTCTCCAAGAAGAAGTAGTGGCGCAGATAAAAGATCAAAAGCACAAGAAGAATAAGATAAACCACCAGCGACACGGGCAGCGTGGACGGTACCAGTACCACAAAAGCGAGCGAAGTCAGGAATAGCGCGATGGTGATGAACAGGACGATGAGATGGATCAGCCGTTCATGCTGCAACCACTGCAGTTTACGCAAATGCCAATCGAGAAGCCGCTGCGGGGCCTCCCCTTGCATCAATGCGGTGTCGATATACGATTCGTGCTGCGCCGCCCAACGTCTCATATTCAACCCGAACCGGTCCGTCTTCCGCCGGCCGCCTTGCGCTTCCCTGCGATCCGCCACATTGCCATCAGCCTTCATACCATCCAGTGTATGCGCCATCGCAACGAAGCGTTCACTCATCAACCAATCGAACACAACAACAAGCAGAGTCATCGTCAGAGGCTTTCCGCAACGCGATACAGTCAAAATCAAGAATCACTTTTCTTCCCCTTGATTTCGCTATGTTTCTCACACCCCGTTGTTTAAGTCACTTATGTCGAAGACGGGCGGTAGGCAAATCGCTCGGGAATCGCCTACCGCCCGTCCGTGGCCCATATCGTCCGATATCAGAGCTTCGCGTATGCGAAATCTCGCATCAGGCGGAGGACCTTCTGGCTTTCATCCAGCCAAGACATGCACACCGGGAACACGTGGCCGAGGGTCTGGCCCTTATCCGTATGCCAATCGTGCAGTTCGACGTCTCGCCGGCCGCCACCAGAGCGGTGGCCAGCTTCAACGATTCAACATGGATGAAATCGTCGCTGCTGGTGTTGATAAACACCGACGGGAAATCCACTTCTTCGGCCATTGTCTTGAGATCGGCCAGTTCTGCACCCCTGTCGAACAGTCGAGTGAAGAACATCGGCGCAATACAGTCAATAATCGGAACCAACCTCGCATCCCCGAACTCACACTTCGCATCGAAACCACACAACGCCAGATACGAAGTCAGATCAGTCAACGGCGAAATCACGCGCTTCCCGCAACGGAAAGACCGGACTGGCCGATGCCAATCTTTTCGGCGAATTCGGAGGAACGCTCAACGGCCGTCATATACAAGGCAAGGGTGCCACCCGCCGAATCTCCCGTAAGAAACACCTGATCCTGCGCGACGGGATAATCGTCCCGATGCTCCCGAATCCACCGGAACGCCGCCGCAGTATCCTCCAGCTGTCCGAGGAAGTCGGTTTCCGGAGCGGGACGGTAGCTTATGGAAAACACGGCAAATCCCTGCTTGGCAAGGTTCGTGCAGAAGTTGCGGTTGAGGTCCTTGTAACCGTAAACGAATCCGCCACCATGAATGTCGATGTACACAGGAGTGGTTTTGCTGCCCCTGACCACACTGTCGTGCGGCAGGTACAGGTCGAGCCTGTGGGCGCGGGTTCCGTCGTCTACGTACTGGATGTCGGCGATGACGTCGATTCCTTCAGGATCATGCCAGTAGTCGGTTCGAGAGATGTCTCCCCTGAAGAACTCGAGTCGCGATTCAAGCACCTGCTCGGCAAGAACGGGATCGACGTCGGCGAGGTCCTCGTCAAGCACGGTCCACTTGGGGAACATCTGACGCTCTTCGTCGGTGATCAGCACTTTTTCAAACATGTCACTCCGCCTTCATGTCTTCGAGCTCAACACCCGCCGTCTCCGGCATGCTTTCGTCGATACGGCGTTTGTTGGCCAAGGCAATAGTTCCGACGGAATCATTTGTCTGCTTCGAATTGTTCGAAGATGACATTCCGACTCCTTCGTCTTCTAATCAATAGACATATCAACGCTACGAGTTCAAACAGGCCAAAATAGTGCAATATGTGACATTGGAATACATGCTTGTGATTTACCGTTCGGTAATAGCAGAAAAAGACATCACATTTTGCCATAATAGAATCACATGTTACATGCCCTATATCCGTTGACGATGAAGTGGAGGGATTCGTGGCCATCGCATCCGCGCCAATGCCATACAACACATTGATTGGCCCTGATTATCGCGAAGAGAACGTCTATCCGGAGGAGCACCCCGGACTGGTAATCATTCACGATTCGCCGGATGAGAAAGCCAAGGCACATTGGCACCCCGGCCTGGAATTCGTCTACTCATCACATGGCAGCTGCCCGTTTATCGTGGACGGGCAGGAAATGCCCTTCAATACCGGCGATCTGCTGCTCATCAATCCATATTCGATTCATTACGGCATACCGACGAACACAGACGGAACGACACCGCTCGTGCTCTCGGCCACATTCAATGACGAGGTTTTGGAACGGCTGTACCCCTTCGCCGACAGGTACATGTTTTCCCTGCGAGCGCCCCGCGCCACCAAAGACGATTTAGCGCGACTCGCACGATTAGGCGAGGACATCATCCGATGGCAGCAGTCCGATGAGGCCATTCGTGGATTCAAGCTCAATATGCTGCTGTACGAATTGCTATCGCTGCTGTATTCGAGGTTCGTTTCCGGGGTACGGCGGCCGGAATTGGTCAGATCCGGAAGAAACATCACCATGCAGATCATCGGATACATGACATCGCACCGCAAACAGCATCTCGAAGCGACCGACGTCGCACGGGAATTCGGATACGGCAGGGAACATTTCTGCCGCCTATTCCGCAAGGCGACCGGCAAAACGTTCAAAGAATTTCTGACCGACCTGCGATTGGACGACGCCTGCAGAAAACTGTCAGGTTCCTCTGCGTCGATAGCCAGCATCGCAAGGGAATGCGGTTTCCCCGATACGCGCGCGCTGCAGACGGCCGTGCAACGCAAATACGGCATACGCGCGCAGGAATACCGCGAACGATACGAAAATCGAAACTAACGTTCAACGAGAAAAGGAGGAAATATGACTGGGCCTGCACCAACCATCCGTCGTATGAAAATTGAAGATTATCCGCTGGTATACGGGTTGTGGACGCGATGCACCGGTTTCACCATGAGGGACATCGACGATTCCGAGGATGCGATAAAAACGTTCCTCAAACGCAATCCCGACACCTGTTTCGTAGCCGAAGACGATGGCGGAAGGATTATTGGAGCGATTCTTGCCGGTCACGATAGCAGACGGTCGCGCATCTACCACACGGCGGTCGATCCCGACGCGCGCGGTATGGGCATTGGCTCGCTTTTGGTGGGCCGAGTGGTTGAAGCGCTTCGTGCGATCGGCCTGCCGAAAGTCGCCGTCGGTGTGCCCGCAGACAACGATGCCGGCAACGATTTCTGGGAGCATCAGGGGTTTGCGGTCCGTGACGATTTGGTCTATCGGGAACTACCTCTCTAATACGACCCGTCCGACAACGAACCGTCCAATACGCTCGCACTTTGTCTCTATAAGCCCGGTTCCGCACTTGCAGCCCACAACAAATATGTTTTGTATATCAAACGTATTCAAAGACCATGCAATGGAATATCAGACGGAGGAAGACCCGTTCGGAGCGCTTAAGAGAGACGAGCTGCTGTGACGAATGGCGATACGGTGATGTGGTCATCGCTGACCTTGCCATCGTTTTCTCTGAAACATCCGGCATCCTCATCTCACACTTTTATGAGCGAGTTTTTGCCCTTCCGTAACATTTCATGAGGGAGAGCCACCCTTCCATGGCCACCTGCGCACCCTATGCACCCCTTAAAAAACGGCGCCATTCCGCCATGAAATCACCCCCTTCATCCGAGCATGGCATTGCGCACCCCGTCAAAACATGGCCGTCATCCCTGGTTTCCCGATTTCCGCACTTTTTGAAAACCCGTTTTACCCGATTTCCGCACTTTTCCGGATACCGAGCTGCACTGTTCCGACCGCGCGACTGCATCAAACGCCGATTCCGACGAATCTACAGATTAACGGTAAAACGTCGCGCGGCGACCCGGCCGGCTTGCGGAATGGAGGTCAGGCTCGTTCCGCGGCGCCCTTCAGCAGCATCGCGCCAATGCCCTCACCTTGGTGACGCAGGTCTATGGCGAGCCTGCCGTCCCCATCCATGGTCACAATGGTCCGCACGGCCGATCCTTCGCCAAACGCCGGCGACATATGAACATATTTTTAGGAAACGACTGTTCAGCGCTTGCCATCCGCTTCATTCAGATACCGATATACAGTGGATTGCCCAACGCCCATCATCACCGCAATTTGACCGACTGTACCATTACCCGTCAAAGGCATGGAGTTTCGGAACGTTGATTACGGGACGGGTTTTGAGACACTTTCCGCCGGAGTGTCGGAGACAACTCCCCAGTCCGGTTTACGCTCCGAAAACGTCCGTTTTCGAAATGGTCCAAGACGCATTCCGATGGTCCTAGTCGGATTCACCAAGTGTTGCATGTTGCATTCGGTACAACATTTAAGAATTCACAGGACCACACTCATCCAACAACGAACCGATTTCGCGACATGGCGACATGACAACAGATAACGCCCAGACACCGCGCGACCGGTCTCATTCCCATCACCCGGCCACGTCAAACCGTCGTCGTTCCACGAAGACAGCCGGACCCGCAACCCTTCGTCGGACTCCACGTCCACCTGGCAAGGAGCCAGCCGGTTCCATAATCCTCATCATCAAGACGCTAGACTGTCTTACAAACCGGAAAATCATACCGTCCGGCGGCAATCGGGAATGGAAAGGCGATGGCAATGACGCGCATCGAAGACGGAATCCAGGATACGGAACCGATCCGGTTCCTCGAACTATTGGGACTCGACGAAGAGGACCTAGCCGGCTATAGCATTCGTCTGAATGGCAGCAACCCGGAATGGGGCAAATGGAGTGATCTTCCCGACGCCTACTATTTCTCCTATGATGACCTGATGAAGTGGATTTTCACGAAGAAATGGCCAGATAAGGATAAGGCAACAGCGCAGATTCACACACGTAAAGTCCTCCAGTTCATTCAGCTCAAGCCAGAGAATCCCCACCCCACACAATGGCTGTTCGTCGGAGCCTACGACGTCCTCGACGAGTACACGGAGAACGACGGCAAGATTCTATACCGTTACAATGAGATCCCGGAATACGCCTCGCTAAAGGCCAGGGCGGTAGTGTACTACAAAAGAGATCCGGGTTACACGGGAGTCGTCTTTAACCTGTCCAACAATGAAGAACGACGCCGGGATTTTCTCAAGACGATGACCCTTGAGAAAATCGCTCAATCCCCCGTATCCGCGTTACCGTTCTCTGGATACGAGAACGTTCGGTTGACGCACCGGCAGCTCGTGGCGGCCGTGAACAACGAGGAATGGCGGGCGGCCCTCGGCAGCGTCCAGGCGGTCTATCTGCAGACCGATAGACGAACGGGATGGCATTACGTGGGGTCCGCCTACTCACGGAAAGGAGCCTCGCACGGTCTGCTGTCGCGTTGGAAGGAATACGCGTCCGGAGACCACTCCGGGGGAAACAAGCAGCTCAGAAACCTCGGCGCCGGATACATCGAGAAGAACTTCCAGTACTCGATCCTGGAGATCTTCGACATGAACAAGTCACCCAAAGAGATCATCGACCGCGAACACTGGTGGATGGACACCCTCGGATCCGTCCGTAGAAACAACGACGAAGTACCCCACGGATACAATTCCGTCGCCGAACGAGAGAACTCCGACCAACACGAATGATCCTGTGGGTAGCTCCTACCGGCTGAGGCTCGCGGTGCCGGCCGTGACCTCGCCGAGGGTGGGAAGCGGCACGCTCGCCGAAATAGGCGACCGTGTTCTTCGAATCGTCATGTTCGAGGTCCTTCCCGCACCACGGCCCGTATTTATCGCCCGCGGCGCATCCAAGGGATTCCTGTCTAAATTCCGACATATCCGAAATGATTACGGACTGTCAATCTGAAAAAGCAAAGCCCATCCCCTGGTCGAGAAACCTTCGAACGAATACGGATATCCGTTTCCAAGACGCGCAAGGACACGTTCCGCCGGACATCATTTCGGTTCGCTAAGCGTTTTATGTAACGCTGGTGCAAACACTTAAGAATTCGGCCGCCATCCGCGTGGAGATGCATTCCATCCTCCGTCCGGCTTGGAATACGCATCAAGTCATTCCATTGTGGCTAGACATCCAGCGAATCGGGTCAGACCGAGTTCGCGCAGGCGTCCAGCACGCCCCTCCCCGCCGGCCCGCCATAACCCGGCTATTTTCTCGAGTTGAAACGCACTTGGCCGACAGGGCCACTCGGGAAAGGCAAGGAATGACGAAACCGGCGTCGATACAGCAACGTATCAGGAGACGCTTGACACGTTAAGGGAGATGCGACCTTACGGGAACAGCAGTGCTGCGTTTTCGGCGTATGCCAGCCGCGAGCATCGGCCGCCGGACGGACATGTTCTTCCAGATCGAGGGCTATACCCGTTTTCTATTGAATCCGCCAAATCAAACGAAAGGGCGCACGTTTCAAAACGTGCGCCCTTTCATGTAATGGATGGAGAGGAAACGGCTTCTATCTGGCCATGACCCCCGTTCTCGCGATTGATCCCAGCCAGTCCAGGGATGGCTTCGGATGGCGTTCGAAGGTGTCCCTGTCCCAGGAGGCCAGGCCGAACGTCGGGGTGAACGAGCCCCATTCGTAGTTGTCGAGCAGGGACCAGTGGAGGTATCCCCTCACGTCGATGCCGTCGTCCATCGCGTCGTGCATGCCGGCTATGGCGCCGAAGGTGTAGTCGATCCTCCGGCGGTCATCGGCAGTGGCGATGCCATTTTCGGTGACGATTATCGGCGTGCGTTTGGCGACGTTCCAAGTATGGCGGATGGCGATGCCCAGCGCCGGCGGGAAGTACTCCCAGCCGGTGAGGGTGCGTTCCGCGTCCTCGGGGATCGGTACGGGGCCATCCTTGCCGATGAAGGTCCTCAGATAGGCCTGCACCCCAATGAAGTCATCCCCGGCCGCGGCCTCGGTGAAGTAGTCCTCGCGCGGGTACTGGTATTCCTCCATCTCCCGTTCGCATCCGGGCATGGCGTGGAACGCCTGGCAGGCGATGGTCCACCCGGACTTGATACGCGGGTTCTCGGACAGTATTTCCCTGGCTTTCCTGTGCGCTTTGACGAGCGTGGCGGAGATGTCCGGATCGGGCGCAGGCAGCGAGGCGGCCACGAAGTCGCTGCCTTCGGTTCCGCCACGGGTCAGCGCGACCATGTTCGGCTCGTTAATGGTGCAGACCCAGGTGACGTCGTGGAGGATCGGCATCACGTACCGCACGTACCGGGCGAAGTAGTCGACGGCATCGGCGTTGAGCCATCCGCCCTTGGTGGCGAGCCACAGCGGCAGTGTCATGTGGTTCAGCGTGACCATGGGCTCGACGCCGTTCTCGTGGCACGCGTCGATCATTTGGCGGTAGTGCAGCAGCTGCGCTTTGGAGAAGCAGCCCTCCGCGGGCTCGATGCGGGCCCATTCGATGGAGAAGCGGTACATGCCCAATCCGGCGTCGGCGAGCATTCTGATGTCCTCGCCGTAGCGGTGGTAGCTGTCGGCCGCGTCTCCCGACGGTTCGCTGAGATCCGTGCGTTCGGCATGCTCCCTGGCCCACCAGTCGCTCGCGACGTTGTTCCCTTCGATCTGGTGCGCGGCCGTGGACGCGCCCCAGATGAATTCCGGCGGGAACTCGTATTGTTCTTTCATGACATGTCTTTCTATTTGATGCCCGTTCCGGCGACGCCCTGGATGAAGTAGCGCTGCAGGAATACGAACAGGAGGAGGATCGGGGTGACCACCAGTACCGCTCCGGCGAGCAGGACGCTGTAGTTCGTGGCGTTCTGGCCGGTGGAGTAGAGGGACAGTGCCACGGGCAGCGTGTACTTCTCCTCGGTCTGGGCCGCGACCAACGGCCACAGGAAGTTGTTCCAGGAGGACAGGAACGTGAGGATGGACAGCGTCGCCAGCGGCGGCCCGCACTGGGGCAGGACGATCTGGAAGAATATGCGCAGCTCACCGGCGCCGTCGACCCTCGCGGCCTCCATCAGCGCGTCGGGGATTCCGGAGATGAACTGTCTCATCAGGAAGACTCCGATGGGCTGGCACAGGAACGGCAGGATGAGCGCCGCGTAGGAGTTCGCGAGTCCCATGTTCGAGATGATCACGAACAGGGGGACGAACGTGGCCACGCTCGGAACCATGAGCGTCACCATGACGGCGCCGAACAAGATGTTCTTGCCGGCGAAGTCCATCTTCGCCAGGGCGTATCCGACCATGGAGCAGAGCACCATGTTCCCGAGGACGGTGATCACGGCGACGACCATGCTGTTGGTGAAGTAGGTGCCGAAGTTCAGTTCCCCGAACCATTTCGCGAAGTTTGCGAGCGAGGCGTGCTCAGGCAGGAGCTTCGGCGGTTTGGCGAGGATCTCCCTCTGGGTCTTCAACGAGCCCAGCGCCATCCACAGGAACGGGAAGATCCAGAAGACTCCGATCACCGCGAGGACGCAGTAGGAGAGTCCACGCCCCTTGACGAATCGGCGCCAGAGCGACTGCTTGTTGCTTTGCGGCCTCGAGGCCGCGACTGTCGTGGCTGTCATCTCAATCCTCCTTGAGAATGCGGAACTGGAGCACGCTGACCAGCGCGATGATGATGAACAGCACCCAGCTGGCTGCGGAAGCGATTCCGTACTGTCCGAAACCGAACTTCTGGTACACGTAGTACGCGGCGGAGAGCGTCGAGTCGAGCGGCCCTCCCTGAGTCATCACGAAGGATTCCTCGAAGAACTGCAGGTAGGCGACGGAAAGGAGCACGGCTCCCAGCAGCAGCGTGGGCTTGAGCAGCGGAAGCGTGATGCTGCGGAAGGTGCGCCATTTGCCCGCGCCGTCGATGGCCGCGGCCTCCTTCAGCTCCTCGGGGATGGCCTGCAGGCCGGCGAGGAAGATGATCATCAGCGTTCCCATGTTGCGCCAGATGGTCATGACCATCAGCGCGGGCAGTGCGTAGCGGGTGTCGTGCAGCCAGTCCGGTCCGGCAATGCCGAAGACGGCCAAGAGCGAGTTGAGCAGGCCGTCCTTCTGGAGGATGTACCTCCACACGACGGAGACTGCGACCACACTGGCGACGACCGGCGCGTAGAACACCGCCCTGAAGAACGCGTTGAGGTGCTTGGATCCCTTGTTGAGGGCCACCGCGAACGCGAGGGCGATCACCATGGTGATCGGCAGGCCGACGAGCACGAAGATTCCGGTGACGCCCAACGCGTGCAGGAAGCGACGATCGTGGAACAGTGCGATGTACTGGTCCAGTCCGACGAAGTTGACGTTGAACGGGGTGCGGAGGTCCTTGGAGGTGATGTCGGTGAAGGACATCGCCATCGAGGACAGGAGGGGGATCAGCATGAATACGCAGAACACGACCACGAAGGGCAGCGCGAATCCCCATGCGAGAATCGTGCGACGGCGGCGGAGAACGTTGCCCGAGCCCTCCGTCTTCGTCTTTCTTGTTCCGAGGCTCATGGGATCAGTTCCCGGTTCCGATGGAGTCGGCTTCGGACTGCAGGTTCTTCAAGCCCTCGTCAACGGAGACCTGTCCCTTGTTTATCTGCTCGAGGATGCGGTCGGCAGCGGAGGACACCTGCGCCCAGGTGGACAGCGCCGGCGGAGCCATGGTGTGCTTCAGCTGGTCGCCGAACGCCGCGAGCTTGTCGTTGCCGGAGAGCGCGTCCTCATCCCATGCCTTCTGAGAGGCGGGCAGGTCGGAGGACTTCTTGTACCATTCGACCTGCACCTCGGGCTTGCTTGCCCACTGGATGAACTTCCATGCGGACTGCTTGTTCTTGGAGTCCTTGAACGTCACGAGGTTGCTGCCGCCGACGAAGGACGTGGCAGGACCCGAGGATTCGTTCATCGACGGCAGAATCACGGTGGCGTACTTGGATTCGAAGCCATCGCCGCCCAATTCGTTGATCTGGCTGACGGCGGTCGGCCCCTGCAGCATCATCGGAGTGTCACCGGACACGAAGTTCGCTATGTCGGCACCGGAGCTTACGTCGGCGTTGACGTTCGCGACGCCGTCCTTGTAGAGACTGGTGGTAAAGTTCAGTCCCTTCTTTATGCCAGTATCTTCGAAAGTCCATTTCGTCTGTTCCTTGTTAGTCAAGGACGCCCCGGCCGAGTAGGAGAACGGCAGAGTCCCAAGGAACGCATCAGTGCCAGATGGATTGAGGTTCATGCCATATTTAACCCCGTCGACCTTCTGCATGTCCTTGGCCATCCGCTTAAGCTCATTCCACGTCTTCGGAGCTTTGTTCCAACCAGCCATCCCGGCGATGTCGGTACGGTAGTACAGCACTCGGGTGTCGATGTACCAAGGCACGCCGAGCTGTTTCCCGTCGACCTGGCTAGCAGCCCTAGACCCGTCGGAGAAGTCGGACATGTCGAGGTTGTCAGGCACGGTGGAGAATGAGTTGGAGAAATCGGCCATCCAGGTGGTGCCCATCTGCGCAAGGTCGGGACCGTTGCCCGCGGCGATGGCGGTCTGGAGTTTGTCGTGCGCTGAGGACCATGGGATCGCGGTGACCTTGACCTTGACGTCGGGGTTCTCCTTTTCGAATCCCTTGACGAAATCACCCAGCAGGTCGCCCTCGTTGCCCATGGCCCAGATGGTCAGGTCGCCGGTGGCCTTGCTTGAATCGATGGTCTTGACCGCATCGGAATCGGAATCCGCGTTGTTCGCGGACCGTCCGCACGCGGACATACCGGCAATCATCGCCACACTGGCCATGCCGGCCACGACCGCTTTGAAAAATGGCTTCCTCATTGAAATCTCCTTTGATTCATATCAATCTAACCGTTTAGATTGATATCACAATTTAAGCGCTTAGATTTAAGGAAGTCAAGGCGACACGCCCATATGATTTATGCGCTTAGATTTTTTGATTGCATCCGCAGCTGCCGCGCACAATGAGGCGGACCGGGAGTACTCGTCTTTCAGCCTTCTCCCAAGGCTCCCCGTTCCTGGAAAGCAGCATGCGAGCCGCCTCGCGCCCCATGTCCTCCATGGGCTGGCGGACGGTCGTCAGCTGCGGTTCCATCAGCCGTCCGGCGAGGATTCCGTCGAATCCGGTGACGATGACGTCGTCGGGAACCCGGACACCGGCCTCCTCGAGGAGTCTGATCACGCCGAAGGCGGTCTGGTCCGTGCCGCAGACCAAGGCCTGCGGCAGTCTGCCGGATCCTATCGCCTCGCACAGACCCACCATGTATTCATCGGACGTGGCGAAGGAGTCATCCAGCAGCGCGTCGCTGGAATCGAGACCACGTTCCTCGAGGCATTTCCGGAAGGCGACGTAGCGGGCGACGACGTCGTCCGAATCGAAGCCGCCGACGAACGCCATCTCGTCGACATGATGGACGTCTACAAGATGGTCGACGATCTGTCTCATTCCCGAGGTGTTGTCGCATTGCAGGTACGCGGCAGGCAGGTTCTCGTCGGACACACCCACCATCACAAGCGGGACGGTCTTCGCCAGCATGGCGAGGGGAAGTCTGTTGTTATATCCGCTCGGCATCAGAGCCAGCCCATCGACCCGCCCGGCGATGTCGGTCACCGACTTATGGTCGTCCCTCGCCAACGCAGCCCCCATGAGCATGCCCTTGCCGCTTTTCCAGCATTCAAGCTCGAAACCACGGAGCACCTCGTCAACGTATAGAGGATAAGTGAGAACGTCTGGCTCGTCGTCATCGGACATACTGGCCGGCATGGAGGATACATCGGACCTATCTTCTTCGAGACCACTCCCCTGCGGCTTCTCCAGCAGCATATCGAACGCGTACATGCCCAACGTGCCCGTCCTGCCTTTGGCAAGGCTACGTGCGTTGCCGCTGGGAACGTAGCCAAGCTCCTCGGCGACCCTGAGGACCTTGGCCTTGGTATCATCCTTCACTTTGTCGGGATGCCTGAAGGCGAAGGAGACCGTCGCGGTAGACACACCCGCCTTCTCTGCAACGTCATACACCGTAACTCTTGCCATAAGACCAGTCTAAGCGCTTTGATGCATGGGACACACACGAGGTCCCAAAACCATAGTTTTTCCGGTCTTCTAGCAGGAATCCGCGGCGCCGAAGAGAAAAAACCAGGAGTGGAAAGGATTTCCATGCCCCTGCGGGAGACCTGGGAATCAGATGGAAATCAAGGATGGAAAGACGGGGTCCCCGGAAGCCAAGCCCCACGGGAGTCCCGGAAGGAAGAAGGAAATACGGGAAATAAAAAAGCCCTTCCGGGAACCCGCATGGGGTCAGCCGGAAGAACCGGGAGGAGGAACAAAAGATTCGGGGATAAAAAATGGGCCTCCCGGGAGCCAAAGGCTCGACCGGGAGGCCCGATACGTTTGAAGCGGCGGCGTGCTACTCTCCCACACCCTCTCGAGTGCAGTACCATC